>Ga0308157_10000643_pt1 | contig 102480 bp, 93 predicted proteins | sample PhyBR1_FD_201035 | JGI IMG/M metagenome (GOLD analysis project Ga0308157, IMG submission 201035) | Phyllosphere microbial communities from UC Gill Tract Community Farm, Albany, California, United States - DLSLB.R1 | ecosystem: Host-associated > Plants > Phyllosphere > Unclassified | place...
GGATAAACAGGACTTTAATATGCTCGTGTATTTTATTCAGGGAATCGTTCTGAGCCGAGGTTTTGCTGAATTCCAGCTTACCAAATTTCTTATATGAAAATTCTTTTATCATTTAATGATTTAAAATTGCTATGTACATAAACTTAATTAGAAGTCTACTGTAAAAATAAGTAATAATATAACAGTAATGTCAACAGTATTTCTTTATTATCCAAGAGTTCATTATACTTTAGTTCCAATTACTTTCATGTATCTAAAGTAATCTGGTTATCTGGCTTTAATTAATGAGTTCCGTAATTAATCAATAGTAACAGAATCAAATCCTGAAACTTGTAATTCATTAGGTGTAGGAATGTAGGACCAGCAAATTACATCCATTTAAAAACCTATGCACAGGATTATGATGATTATGATCAGAGATCGTTGAAGATCTGGTAGATACTTTGGATTTACCTAACCAGGGTTACTATAAAAATAAATTAATAGAAAATCGTTCGGCCATCAAGCTTCAGAATCTTTTCTTGTGCCATTTTTTTAATCGTCCGTATTACTGTTTCGACCCGCAAACCTGTCAAATTGGCAATTTGCTGCCTGGTAAGTGGAACAGTATAAGAGTAAGGATTTTGTTTTAAGGAACTATCCTTATAATAATCCATTAATGATTTTATTTTCGACACCGGGTCAGTGGATGAATTGTTGAACAGCATCACATACTTATCGAAAAGACGGTCTGACAGATGACGGAAAATTGTAAACATCAATTCTCTATTGGTACTCAACATATTCAGAAAGTTGGATTTTGGTAATTTCAGAATTATGCAGTCAGTTTTAGCGATGGCATTCATCGGATAATTCTTATTGGCAAAAAGTAAAGATTCTCCAAAACTCTGACCTTCCGAGAGGATATTCAGGGTAAATTCTTTTCCATCCTCGTGATAATTATTCAGTTCTACTGTACCCTTAACAATCTGGAAATAATAGTGGGGAACACCTCCCATTTCAAAAATAATTTCCTTTGCGGGATAATCCTCGTAAACGGCTCCATTTTCGAGCAAAAGATTTTCATCGATGATCATATTATCTATATTTTGTTATGGTTCCAAATGAATATCTTAGCAAAAATTGGCAGTAACGTTACATACAAATTTTGGGCTATTCATATGCAAAAAAGCCCTTCAATAAATGTCTCAATGACCATCTGTCTAACTCCTAAAAATCAGATATCGATCTATTGGCTGCCCAAATAATTACTAAAGACGCTCCAATATCCGCACCTGTAGCTTTTTAATTTTTCAGACTGCTTCTCAATCATCTTTAAAATAACGTATTTATGCCTCGTCTTTAGTATTTTTGACGAGACCAATCCCCGAAAAAAAGAATATCAGTCCAAGAACTCCGATCACTCCTAAAGTCGTATAGGCTGAGCTTTTATTAATCAATTCATATCCTGTATAAATCAAACCTGCGATTCCTAAAACAGTCAGTATTGTTCCAAATGTGCGTTTAACGTTCATAACAGTATTTTTTTTTAATAATAGTACTCTACAATTTTTTGCCAGTTACTTGCGCTGATATTTTTGAGATTATCAGCACAGCCTTAAAAACAGTTTTCCCCTATTCAGTTAACTGAGATGCGAGATTAAAAACTATGCTCCGAACTTTAAGGAAGGCTGATTACTTTTCCCTCTCTTTTTTGTTTGTTAACTACCATCATATGATTAATATCCGGCAGTTAAAAAAATTGCAAAAATTAAGCCGTTTGGATAAAAATATTCTTTAACAAGTGGGAAATGCCATAGTAACAATCCTATTGAATTCTATTTTGTTCTTTATATATGTAAAAATCGAGTTAAAGTTCCGCTTGGAATTATAGTTGTAGACCAGAAGCATTAATAGTTAATCCCCATTTATTTTTCATATAATCATGTAATGGGGTATCCCAGAAGTAAGGAGGTGAGCAATACTCACTTATTTCTGGAAGTATCCTCTGAATCCTTTCTTCATAGATAGGATTTTCTTCAAATTTTTCTGATATCTCTGAATACTTCTCACTTATAAAACGTATAAGCTCATTATCTATGAGTATTCCTTTCTTCTTTAATTGATCCAGCTCTTTAAAAAATTCAATTACAACCTTTTTATATTGCTCATCATCAATAGTTGAAAGAGATTCAAAAATCAAATAAGTATCTATAATATTATTAATTTCTGTTATTTTAGTAGTTTCCATAATCTTATGCTGCTTTAAAATAACTTTGCCAATAAAAACCCTGTTACTAAAGCTATAACAGCTGCGATTACAATCTTTATATAATCTGTTTTACTATTTTTAACCTCCGTATTCAGTCTTACATTTTCCTGCTGTAAAGATTCTACTGCAGCCTTTAGAGAAGCTGTCTTCTCATTAATAACTGACTGTAAGTTTTTCTCATGTAAAACATTGAGTTCCTTTTTATAGCTTTCCATTTCCTGCTGTCTTAGTTTCTGCTGTTCTGAAAAACTCTTTTGTGTTTCCTGAAGCTGTTTAGCAGAAGACTCCTGAAATTTCTGGAACTCTTCAGTTCTTTTTGAAAGCTGATCTGTTAAAGTTTTTACCTGCTGGCCATGTTTTTCAGTAAGATCCTTCTTTAACTTCTCTACCTCTTCATTACGAACCTTAAGCTGCTCCGTAAAAATCTTTACCTGGTTTTCAGCCTGCTCCTTAAAGTTTTTCTGTGCTTCGGTAAATTCGTCATTTTTCGTTTTAAGCTGCTTTTCCAGTGTTAACACTTGCTCTGCAAACTGTTTGCCTACATCCTTTTTAACTTCATCAATCAGTAATGCCCGGGAATTTGATTTCTCATGAGACAACTTTTCAACGATGGAGTGAAGCCCTGCTCCATAATCATGAGGAAGATGAAATCTTTTATCTGCCAGCTTATCGAGCAAAGTTTCATCTACCGTATGCCCTATTGCTGTGACAGTCACTGCTTCTATTGTAATAAACAATTCTGAAAGCTGTAAATCATTAAAAGTTTCCATACTTTGTTTGTCTCCCCCACCTCTTACCAATGCTATGATATCGTAGCCTAATGCTGAAACTTCTTCAAGTTTGGAAACAATAGAGGTCGATGAAGTAATACTGCAGGTATATTCCGAGACCTGGAAATACTTCTGGGAAACATCCAATCCTTCTGCAAAGTCTCTTTGGACAATCGCATTATTTCCATAAATGTTAGCAATTCTGATCGGCTCATCTTTCAGAATCTTTTCTCTGATCACAGTTTCCAGGTCCTTGGAGCCCTTCCCAAGCTTCTTCTGGATAAGCTCATATCTCTGTAATTCTTCCTCCGAAATTGCGCGTTCTTCCTGCTGAATAATCTCATCGACTACAAAGCGAAGTTCCACAGAAGAGTTCTTAATACTTTTCTCAATATATCCTCTAAGGATATAGATCTCATTATTTTCAATCTTACTTCTCAGTAACGCAGAAACCCGTACCCCAATAGAAATTGTATCAGATTCTGAAAATAAATTATCATAGTAATAATTTCCATAGGCCTTCCCACCACCAAAAGAGTATCTTCCCTTAAGATAAATAAGATTAACCGTTGCATTAAGTTTTAATGCATTACTAAAAAGGCCAAGTACCGATCCCGGAGAATAAACCTGATATGCCAACTCATTTCCCTGCATGTTTTTCAAACTCAAAATTAAATGACTTCAAAGGTATTGTTATTTTATTAATTTAACTTTTCAAACCTAGCATTGCTAGAATTCCCAATAATATGCATCCACATTATCAACCATTTTATTTTACAAAAATACACTCCGTAAACGACAAAACATGTCGTATTTTATCCCTAGAAAAATGGAACCCTGCCGGTTGAAGTTTTTTGATAAATTATAACAACTATTGTACTACCAGATCTGATAGAATAGAGAAAAAGTATGGGGTCAACGAATATAGTATTATTGTTAAAAAACGATCATTTCTTAGAACATCAATTTTGGAATGCAAAGTAACAAACAAGGTTTGAACGTTAAAATTCGTTAATTTAAACTATTATATAATAATTATTCTTGAGATTTGTTGTGAACATAAAATATATTAATATGAAAAATTTAAAAAAGCTTAACAAAGCAGAATTAAAAACAATTGTTGGCGGAGCAGATTGTACCAGACTATGTTTTATAAATGATAAATTAACATGCGTTCCGTATAATTCATGTGGCGGCCCTGGGCTTGAGCCATAAAAAAAGAATAACCTGTTTTTCAGATACGTATTTTCAAAATACTTTCAATAACAGTAAACCATGAAAAACAGGTTATTACCTTAAAAACATCTATACACACCTAAGAATCAAGAACTAACCTGAACGTCAGATTAATCCGCTCTTTCATGGGTATTATAGATTTAGCTATCCGATGCTCCCAGTTTTCCTGCAAATCGCCTTTCATGATAAGCAGAGAACCATGCGGAAGCGGTAAACTGTACTTACTGGCATGGTGGTCTTTTTTCCTGAAATCAAGGTTCCTGGTTTGCCCAAGGCTGATAGAGGCAATCACAGGCCGTTTACCATACCGGCTTTCTTTATCTCTATGCCAGGCCACAGAATCATTATGGTCTCTGTAGAGATTTAATAAAACTCCATTAAACTTACAGTTAAACTCTTTTTCTATCCTTTCCTTGAGCAAGAACAGTTCAGGAGTCCATGGATTTCTTGCTCTTTCTTTTTCTTGAGCACCATAATCTTTTGAATCCCCATACCATGCTGTCAGCCGTGGAGTCAATATCATTTTATCATACATTTTCTGTGTACGCTGTTCCCATGACGCGGTATTGAGCAGCTTATCTTTTAACTGATCAGCTTGCTCTTTACTTAGAAAATGCTCCCTGTATTCCAAAAGATCCTTTGGAAATTCATAGAAAGCTTCTGTATCGAATAAACTTAACTGATTCATAATTCTTCTTATCAAAAATTTTACTATTGCTACTGTATCTTATGTCTTGGCAATCCAATCTCATGGGCCTGCGGATAAGGTTCTCTATAGGTCATGCTTACATCTTCCCTGATCTGCCTGTGAATATCATATTGTTTTTCTTTATCATAAGCATACCTTGGATCAGGAATCATGGGCATCTTTGCCATTTTATGAATGGTAACGGTAGGAAAATGAAAATCAACTTCCACGGTTCCAAGGAGCAGATAACATCCGCCGCCCTGAAAATCATACTGCTTTAGACTGTCAGGAAAATGAGCGGTATCAAAATAATCTCCGTTCACATCGATCCACGTACCAAAATACATGGTGCCTTTCTTCGTGGGTACATGTTTTCTTGAAATCAGATACGCCAGCATTTTAACCTGCTGCTTATGAAACTTCAATAAATCCTTCACCAAAACAGAACCCCGGTACCGGGTCTGTAACAGATCAAAAGGGCTGTATGAAACAGGAAACCCAATGAGTTCAATTTCATCAAAGGCATCCTCAAAATGTTCCCGCTTTAATTCAGGAAGCTTAAATTCCTGAACCGGTTCTTCAATCAGCATTAGCCCTCTGTTTTCAGGCTTAAAGTTAACAAGCAGAACTCTCGCCTCAACAAGCAGTTCATTTTTAGGTTTTCCAGTAAACCGGAAGGCGCCGATAAAAATCAGGATCTGTATGGTTTCAATACCAATGGGAATACGTCTTATAAAATTCTCCAATGATGTATATACTCCGTTGGTTTTTCTTTCCTCGACAATACCGTGGGCAATTCTTGTTTCCAGCCCTTCCAAAAGCATTAATCCCAGATAGATATCCGTCCCTTTCAGTGTTGTCTGATACTCACTGTTATTAATACAGGGAACCTGGATATTTCCGCCCGACATTTTTGCTTCATGAATATAGACTTCAGTTCTATAAAAACCTCCCTGGTTATTAATCACTGACACCATAAATTCCAATGGGTAATATACCTTTAAATACAGACTCTGATAACTCTCCACCGCGTAGGATGCCGAGTGTGCTTTACAGAAAGAATACCCGGCAAAAGATTCAATCTGTCTGTATGCCTCAGCGGTCAACAGTTCCGAATGGCCCTTCTCCTTACAGGATGCAAAGAAATTATCCTTCACCTGCTGAAGCTTTTTAATCGATCTTCCTTTTCCGCTCATGGCTCTTCGTAAGATATCCCCGTCCGCTAATGATAATCCTCCAAAGTACTGGGCAATCTTAATCACATCTTCCTGATATACCATAATGCCATAGGTTTCTTTCAGATGCTCTTCAAATACCGGATGAAAATATTCAAACTGATCCGGATGGTTATGCCTGAAAATATATTCCCGCATCATTCCGCTCTGAGCCACTCCTGGGCGGATAATGGAGGAAGCGGCGACCAGTGTTCTGTAATTATCACACTTAAGTCTTCTTAAAAGACCGCGCATGGCGGGAGATTCTATATAAAAACAGCCGATGGTTCTTCCTATCGCCAGATATTCATTGGTCTTTTCTTCATCTTTTGACAGTGATGTATCGCGGATATCCACAGCGATTCCTTTTGTTTTCTTAATAAGAGCTACCGTATCATTGATGGTACCCAGTCCTCTCTGGGAAAGAATATCAAATTTTTCCAACCCGATATCTTCTGCCACATTCATATCAAACTGAACAATCGGAAAACCTTTGGGAGGCATTTCAAGTGCCGTATAACTTGTAATGGGTTCTTCAGAAATCAGAATTCCACAGGAATGCATGCTTCTCTGATTGGGAAATTTCTCCAGCAGCTTACCATACTTTTGTACCATCCGCACTACCTTGTTCCTTTCATGGTCTTCCATAGGCTTTGTCGCCAGATCATCCAATTCTTCTTTAGGAAGTCCAAACACTTTTCCCACTTCTCTGAAAATAGACCGGTATTTAAACTCCACATTGGTTCCGCAAAAGGCTACATGATCCTTTCCATACCGGTCAAAAACATACTCCAATATCGTATCCCTGTTCTGCCAGCTCCAGTCGATATCAAAATCAGGCGGAGACTTCCGGTTAAGATTTAAGAAACGTTCAAAATACAGGTCCAATTCCAAAGGACAGATGTCGGTTATTCCCAGACAATAGCTTACAATAGAATTAGCACCACTTCCCCTTCCCACATGCATAAGCCCCAAGCTGTTGCTGTAACGGATAATATCCCAGGTTATTAAAAAATAAGAACAGAAATTAAGTTCATCGATCACTTTCAGTTCTTTTTCCACTCTTAATCTGGCCATTTCATGATGAGTTCCGTATCTTTTTTCCAGTCCTGAATATGCCAGCCTGCGAAGTAATTTTACATCATCTGCTTTTGATTTTGTATAAAATTGTTTATTCTTTACCTTTTTAAAATCAAATTCAAAGCTGCATTGTGCCAGCATTGCTTTTGTTCTTGTAACAATCTCCGGATATCTTTCAAATGCCTTTGCAATCTCCTTTTCAGTCATAAAATATTCTGATTCCCTGCATATATCCCGTTTAGTGAGCTTTGACAATAAGGTATTATGATCAATGGCCCTGAGAATTTTATGCAGTTTATACTCCTCACCGGTTCTGAATGTAACAGGATGCAGAACTACCATTCTGGAAATCAGTTTCCGGTACTCAGGTCTTATCAAAAAATTCAGTTCTTCTATTCTCACCCCAACCCGTTCATTTTCCTTTAAGACTTCCGGGATATTACTCATAGGATAAACCACAAAGATATTTTCAAATTCCGGCGCTGTCTCTGAAAGTTCCTTATCGTCACAGTTATGCTGAGTAATAATGGTATTGACTTCTCTTATTCCTGAAAACTCTTTTGCAACAGCAATATAAAGAAGTTTGCCTTCCTTGCGGACCTCAACGCCCACAATAGGTTTAATACCCACCCGTTCGCATTCTTTCTTAAAATCATAAATACCGGTAACGGTATTGATATCCGTCAGTACCATTTCTGTACTCCCTGATGCATAAGCCTGCTGCACCAATTCCTCTATGGATAGGGTCCCATATCGGAGGCTGTGAAAAGAATGACAATTCAAAAACATTATTAAAAATTTAAAATTATTTTTCAAAATCAAAACCTGAAGCTCTCCCAACTGCTCCCATACCGTAGCGGTTTTTCAGATAATCCATGGTCTGATATAAATTCATCTGCTCCTCAGTATCTTCAAACAGATTCATCTGGTGATTCCCATGTACGAGGCCGGTAAAGCGCAGCCCTACCAGACGAAGTCTCATTCTTCTGGTATATACTTTATTGAATAATTCCAGAGCCACTTTTGACAGGGTATGATCTGCAGAAGTGTAAGAAACTTTACATTGTTTGGTTTCCGTATCAAAATTGGCATACCGTATTTTTACAACCACTGTGGATGTCAGCCATTTTTCCTTTCTGAGCTGATACGCTAACTGTTCCGCCATTCCCGATATCAGTCTTTTCAGTTCTAAGACATCCGTAGTATCATTGGTAAAAGTTCTCTCTGTAGAAATGGATTTTCTTTCCGAATAAGGAACTACAGGATTTTCATCAATTCCATTGGCTTTTTTCCAAAGCTCTTTTCCGTTCACGCCGATCATCTGTTGCAATACCAACATGGGCATTTCAGATAAAGTATGAATGGTACGGATTCCAATTCTTGATAATAACTGAAAAGTTTTATCTCCCACCATCGGAATCTTTTTAATGGATAATGGATTTAAAAAAGGTTTGATCTCCAAATCTTTAATTTCCAGCCTGCCCACCGGCTTTGCTTCTCCTGTGCCTATCTTTGAAACGGTTTTATTGGCAGATAAGGCAAAGCTTATGGGAAGTCCTGTTTCTTTGGTAACAGCTGACGCAATTTCCTGTGTCCACTGATAGCAGCCAAAAAACTTATCCATACCTGAAAGATCCAGATAAAATTCATCAATACTGGCCTTTTCCATTACCGGAACTCTTTCCTGGATAATTTCAGTCACCGTATGTGATAAATTGGAATACAGCTCATGGTCTCCCCGAATAACTTTTGCATCAGGGCACAACCGGAGTGCCATTCGGATCGGCATGGCAGAACGGACTCCGAATTTCCTTGCTTCATAGGAGCATGATGCTACCACTCCACGGTCACCTCCGCCAATAATCAGGGGAATTCCGTCAAGCTGAGAATTATTACGTCTCTCGCAGGATACAAAGAAGGTATCCAGATCCATATGTACAATCGCCCGGTTCACGTTACAAAATTAGATACTAATTGTATCATTTTTCATATATTTGCAGATACAATTTGTATCAATGTCAATTTTTTCAGATAACATCAGGTTTTTAAGAACTCAGAAAAAATTATCCCAGCAGGAACTGGCGGATAAAATTTTACTGAGCAGGGTCCGGTATTCAAAATATGAGGACGGGCGTTCGGAAGCCCCCTACGAAATACTGATCAGAATTTCAAAATATTTCAATCTCAGTATTGATCTGCTCCTTACAGTGGATATCAGGAAATATCCTTTAGAAGATGTTTTGAGACTTCCGGATAATAGAATTGTTCTACCGGTTGTCGTTGATCAATTAGGTAACAACAGTATTGAAATTGTTCCCCAAAAAGCCTCCATGGGATATTTATCAGGATACAGTGATCCTGAATATATTGAAAGCTTACAGAGAATTTCACTACCCTTTCTGACCAACGGAAAATACAGAGCGTTTCCGGCAAAAGGCGATTCCATGCCGCCCTTTAAAGACGGTTCTTACATTGTCGGGAAATATATAGAAAATATCAAGGATTTAAAGTCCGGCAAAAGTTATGTTTTCGTCACCCTGAATGATGGTATCTCTTATAAAAGACTTATCTCTTTGAATGAAAAATCAATAACCGTAGCAGCTGACAATTCATTTTATACACCTTATGATATTCCTTTCGGAGAAATCGTTGAAGTATGGCAGTATGCTTCTGGAATATTTCCTGAAGATTTTGAACCTGAGCTTTTTGAAAACTATAATGTGAAGGAAATACTGCTTGGGATTCAAAAAGATATCCGGATACTTGATGAAAAGTTTTCAAAAAAATTAGATTAAAATAATTTACACTATCCCATTATTATAACTATGAATATCTCCTATTACGATTTTCAGAATTTAACCGATCGCCAGACACAATATGAACTTGTACTAACTCATGGACGCATCATCAGTGAAAGAATGGTTTCCCAATCAAGATATGTTTTGTATGAAATTTCAAATTTTTCGGTAGAGCTGATCTATGACAACATGCATAATAAAATTATTGGTATGAATCTTTTTGAAAAGCACTCCAGTTATAGATAAAAATCCTGTTTTATCAATAATAAAACAGGACAAAAAACACAAATGATGAAAAAAAAAACGTCTCGATCGAGACGGCGTAAAATTAATTATTTTTACCATAGTAGCAACAAAAAGCTGTTAAAAAATTAATGTCTTATTGGTATTTTCCAGACAATCCCAGCCAAATATCCCCATCTACTTCCACTTTTAACTTTTCCTATCCAATAGGTCTAACTTCGATGTTAAATCAATACTTAACATCATGGAAGATATAGCAAATACCCAAAATCCTGATCCTGCATTAATTAATACTCTGCTGGTTTTAAACCCTAAGACCAACAAAATAGAAGTGGTAAAAACTGTTGATGAAAAAGGTGATCTGAAAACAGTATCCAATACCCGGAAAAACCAGAATCAGTTTTTAAAAATTGATAAGCAGGGCGATTTATTTTCCAACTTTTTTTCCAATTTCCTCAGCCAGCTTAAAAACCCTACTTCATTTAATTTTTTTACCTCTCCTCTCAAAGAATCTGAAAAAATTGGAAAACAGATTGAGCATTACCTCAAGCATTCAAGCAGTAAAGGTGAAGAATTTCTGAAGACCTATAAAATAGTAACCCCAAACACCATTACAATGAGTACAAATCCATCATCAGAAAAAGAATATCAGTACTCCCAGGATCAGATCGACTGGGATATGATGTCAAAATTTGGGCTGACGCAGGAAAAATTAGAAAAAGCCAATGCCCTAGAACCCATGCTAAGAGGATTCAAAACCAATGGTCTCGTTCCCATCAGTCTTAATCTCGGAACAGCGCTTATCCGGATAGACGCCCGTCTTTCACTCAGCACTAATGATGCCGGCAATGTCATGATCAATCTCCACGGCATCAGAAAAGAACCTAATTTCAATTTTAAGTTTCTGGGTCATGAATTTACTGCTGAAGACCGTAAAAATCTAATGGAAACCGGAAATATGGGACGTGTTGTAGATCTTGTCAATCCAAAGACTGATGAAATCATTCCTTCCCTTATCAGCAGAGACCGGCTGACTAATGAACTTGTTGCCTACAAAGTAGAAAACATCAGAATTCCTGATGAAATCAAGGGTGTTAGATTAGATGAAGCCCAAAAGCAGACGCTTATAGAGGGCAAAGCATTATATCTGGAAGGGATGATCTCTACTAAAGGGGAACCTTTCAATGCCCATGTCCAGTTTAATGCTGATAAAAAGTATGTTGAATTTCTTTTTGATCAAAAGCAGATTCAGCAACAATCTCAAACCCATACACAGACAGAGATACCAAGATCATTCAGAGGCAAAGAATTAAGTGACGAGCAGTATAGTCAGTTTAAAGCAGGCCAAACGATTTATCTCGACGGATTGCTGGATAAAAAGAATCAGCCCTATCAGGGATATATCACTCTTAATAAGGAGAACGGAAAAATCGATTTCTCATTTCAGAATCCTGATAAAATCCAACATAAGACAAAGCCTACTGAGGAGCATACAACCCAGACAGCAGTGAATTCAGAAGGCAAGACCAACGAAGCCACCAAGCATTTAAAGGAGCCTCTACAAAAGGGTCAGCAGGCACCTAAAGACAAAAGCCAGCAGTTAAAACAGGACAAAGCCCAGTTCCGCGCTAGAAAACGCCTATAATACCCATTTCAATTAATAATCATTATGAAAGCAGTATTAGCAGAAAAGCCAAGTGTTGCCAGAGAAATAGCAATGGTTTTGGGAGCAACAGAAAAGAAAGATGGATATCTGACCGGTAATGGCTATGCCGTTACCTGGGCTTTTGGCCATTTGATTACACTCGGGATGCCAGAAGATTATGGCATTTCAGCTTGTAAAAAGCAGACTTTACCTATTTTACCTGACCCTTTTAAATTAACCATCAGAAAAGTAAGAAAAGATAAACAACTGATAACTGATCCTGGCGTATCCAAACAGCTAAAAATCATAGAAAAATTGTTTACATCATGCAGCAGTATTATTGTTGCTACAGACTCAGGAAGAGAAGGGGAACTGATCTTCCGGTACATCTATGAGTATTTGAACTGTACCCTGCCATTTGAAAGATTATGGATCAGTTCACTCACTGAAAAAGCCATTAGGCACGGTTTTCAAAATCTGAAGCCGGGTCACCTATATGATGGATTATTCCATGCTGCTCACTACAGAAACAGAGCCGACTGGTTATTAGATATTAATACGACCCAGGCACTAACTATAGCAGCAGATGACGGGTTATATTCACTTGGAAGGGTGCAGACTCCCACTTTAGCTTTACTCTGCAAACGTTATAGAGAATATAAAGAGTTCACAAGCCAGCAATACTGGCAGATTGAGCTTATGCATCAAAAAGATTTTGTGGAGTTCAAAAGTCTTGGAGTACTCAAATTCAGCGATAAAAAACAAGCTGAGGACTTTGTAAAGTCACTGGAAAGAAACAGAACTACAGCAACAGTCAGTGCTATTACTTCACACCCCATAACAGAACAGGCTCCTCTTCTGTTTGACTTAACCGGCCTTCAGAAGGAAGCTAATAAAAGATTCAGCTTCAGTGCTGAGCGAACACTCGATATTGCCCAAAGCCTTTATGAAAAAAAGTTCATTACCTATCCACTTACGGGCAGCCAATATATTTCAGAAGATTTATGGCCGGACATTCCAGATCTCATAAGAGTACTGCAGGAATGGGAACCTTATAAAACCGCAGCAAGCATAATTCCATGGGGAAACTTTAATAAAAGCATTGTCGAGGATGCTAATGTTACCCATCATCACGGGCTTCTTACTACAGAAAAAATACCTTCAGCACTTACTTCAGAAGAAAAGGTGATATATGATCTGATTGCTTTTCGACTATTTGAGGCCGTCTCACCGCCATGTGTCAAAGAAATCACAGAAATCAGTTTACAGGTACTTCACTATGATTTTACAGCTAAGGGACAAAAGATATTACAAACAGGCTGGCGCCATATCAACGGCAATTTTTCTGAAGGTATCGAAGAAATCCGGCAATTTCCTGAGTTAAAAGAAGGAATGGATCTAAAGATTAAAATGTTTGCTGTTCTGGAAAAGAAAACGCTGCCTCCCAGCCTTTATACCGAAGGAACCCTACTTTCTGCAATGGAAAATGCAGGCAAAAATATTGAAGAAACAGGGCAGCGAAAATATGTAAAGAATATCGGAATCGGCACCCCTGCCACGCGTGCCTCTACTATTGAGACACTGCTTAACAGTGGGTATATCAGAAGGCAAAAGAAACTGCTTATTCCTACTGATAAAGGCTTACAGGTATATGATTTAGTTAAGGATAAAAAAATTGCGGACGTTTCTATGACTGCAGAATGGGAACAGTCCATGGAGGATATTGAGAATAATGAATTGGGTGCTGCTGAATTTCAAAAGAACATTGAAAACTATACGATGACGATCACGGAAGAATTAATGCAGATAAAAATTGAAAGAACTCATCTTCCCGGTATTGTATGTCCCAAATGTAAAACCCAGTCATTGATGATTGATGATCGTGTTATAAAATGTCCTGATCCGTATTGTAACTGGTATCAATTCCGAAATATCTGCGGAACCCGGATCGAAACAGCCGACATTGAAAGACTTGTCAAAAACGGGAGAACCGCATTAATCAAGGGTATGAAAAGCAGATCAGGTAAAACTTTTAATGCCCATATCATCCTTAACGAAAAAGCTGAAAGTTCATTTGAATTTGAACAAAAAAGACGATAAAGCAGCTCAATACTATCGATTTTCTAATCTCACAACTCTTATAAAAGCAAACTTAATTAACAATATAACGCATAGACACAGTAAATCGGAAAAGAGAATCATTTGTTTTAAATTTGCACCCGATTCTCATGTTTAATTTGAGTTTTCATGGTTATTAGTTTTTTATCCCCGGTCTCCGGGGATTTTTACTTTATTTTTTGGGTATTAAATGCTGTAACTCAGGATCGGCTTTAATACGCTTCATTTCATTTTCAATGATCTCTACCATATCAAGCTTCACTTTTTTATAGTTCTCTTCAATAATTGATGTGAACCGGTCTTCTCCACTATCATTTACAAATGATAAAATCTCTGGTATCCGCTGATAAAATTTAGTTTCTTCAGCTACTTTCTCATTATCCACTACGATTTCTGCATGAAACATTTTCTGTTCAATTCTTTCATCAAAATTATCAGATACAGCCCCTACAAACATTCCCTGGCTTAATGTTGAAATTTTGGAAGCCGGTATCAAGCTGTCCAGCTGGGTAGATATGGAAGTAGATTTATCATTTCTGTTGATGGTTATGCTTTGCCTTTTCTGCAAAATCTTTCCAAAACGCTCTGAAAGATTTTTTGCGGTATCACCGACTACCTGTCCGCTGAATATATTCCCCACTGTATTCTGAATCACCTTACTTTCTTTGTCTCCGTAATCTCTTGTCAGCTGAGAAAAATCCTGAAATCCTAGACAGACAGCTACCTTATTACTTCTTGCGGTTGCAATCAGATTATCTAATCCCCGGAAATAAATCGTGGGTAGTTCATCAATAATCACTGAACTCTTTAGTTGTCCTTTTTTATTGATGAGTTTTACGATTCTGGAATTGTACAAACCCAGTGCTGCTGAATAGATATTCTGCCGATCCGGGTTATTCCCTACACATAATATTTTCGGTTCTTTCGGATTGTTGATATCCAATGAAAAATCATCTCCGGTCATGACCCAATATAACTGAGGAGATATCATTCGTGATAAAGGAATCTTAGCAGAGGCAATCTGCCCCTGAAGCTGGTCCTGTGCGCCACCTTGCCACGCGTCCATGAAAGGGGAAAGATAATTCTCAAGATCAGTATAAGAAGTTAATATTGTGAAAACATCAGAGTATTTTTTATTGAGTAGTTCAATGGCATGCGGAAAAGTGCAGTATTTACCATTTTCATATATTTTCAGGAACCAGATAATAGCAGCTAAAAGAATAATGGGAGATTCCACGAAGAAGTCTCCTTGCTTTTGAATCCAGGTTCTGTTTAAATTGAGCATGATGGTGTAAGCTGCTTCATAGGCATCTGAAATATCCGTCATAAAGTCAGGATTTAAAGGATTGCACCGATGGCTTCTTCGGGGATCATCAAAATTAATGACATAAAATTTCGGTTTTACTTTGTATTTATCCTGATGTTTCAATACATGATTATAAGCAATTGTTGAAAGATCATCAAACTTAAAATCATAGATGTACATGGAGAACCCCTTCTCAATCTGCTGTTTGATATAATTATTAACAATGGCGTAGGATTTCCCTGAACCTGGTGTCCCCAGGACAATGGTTGCTCTGAATGGATTGACAATATTGATCCAGCCTTGATTCCATTTCCCTCTGTAATAGAATTTAGTGGGAAGGTTAACAGAATATTCATTTTCCATCAGTTGGGTTTCCTGCATAAAACTTTCATTCTCATTATTGAATACATCATCCATCAGGTTATGTTTTAACAAACGGCTCATCCATACCCCTGATACCATTAGGAGGATATATCCTACTGACATTGAAAGCATATATAAAAGAATGCCTGCCCCGCCCCATCTCAGCAAAATAGTATTGAAGAAAAACAACACCGTTCCTACTGCCATGAAGCCGATAATCCGAGGCCAGGTTATCTTCTCCTCTTTTACTCCTTTTGTTCCCAGGCAGCTTAGAGAGAGTAATACAATGCTAAAAACTTTTGTATAGAGACAGTGAGAGAACAACCCTGCCGTTCTTTGGAAATTCAGCAGTATTCTGTTGATAACTTCCAATGTCCATCCTTTTTCATGAAAAAATGGATAACAATACCAGTAATAATGCATCAGTACCATTAAAATACTGACGGTACGCATAAAAGCCATAATTTTAGCTAAGCCCCGTAGATCATCTTCACCCTGCATATCATTTATTTTTAGAGTTAGGATGATGAATTTATCGGGTAACAGAAGTCAGCTTTCTACACTGGCAGTGTCAGGCATTATAAGGAAGCATTTGGCACAGTACCGAAATTTATTTTCTCATGAATCATAGCAGTTGTTGACCAGGGAATTTTTTACATTTGTCTTATAACAAAATATCAATGAAACCTGTACAATCAAAATACACTGAATTACTGGACAGTATCGGATCCGCTATTGAGGTTGCAAGACAAAATGCGGTCAAGGCTGTTAATACTGAACTGGTGAAAGCCAACTGGGAAATTGGCAGGCATATCGTGGAATACGAGCAGCATGGTGAGGAACGTGCAGAATACGGAAGTAACTTACTGGCAACACTTTCCAAAGATCTGAGGCAGCGTTACGGCAAAGGATTTGGCAGGCGTAATATTTTAGATATGCGCAGATTTTATCTGACCTATCAAAAATGGCAGGCAGTGCCTGCCAAATTAAGCTGGACTCATCTGGTTACTTTGCTGGGCATCTCTGATGATACGGCAAGGAAGTTCTATGAAAAACAGGCAGTACTGGAAAATTGGGGCTACCGTGAACTGGAAAGGCAGATCAACTCTTCCCTTTTGAAAGACTGGCATTGAGCAAAGATAAAAAGGGCGTACTGCAACTGGCGGAAAAAGGTCATATCGTAACCGATTCCACAGAGGCTATAAAAGATCCGTATGTCCTGGACTTTCTCAAATTACCTCAAAGTCATCGTGTTACCGAAAAAGCATTGGAACAGAAGATTATTGACAATCTGCAGATGTTTCTTTTAGAACTGGGAAAGGGTTTTACATTTGTCGGAAGACAGTATAAGATATCACTTCGTAACAGGCATTTTTATATTGATCTTGTATTCTACCACCGTATCTTAAAATGTTTTGTGCTGATTGATTTAAAGATAAAACAGGTTGAGCACAATGATATAGGCCAAATGAATTTATATCTGAACTACTTTAAATCTGAAGAAAATGTAGTGGATGATAATGAGCCTATAGGCATTATCCTTTCTGCGGAAAAAGATGAAGTATTAGTGGAATATGCAACAGGTGGTATTTCTAATAAAATATTTGTTTCCAAATACCAGTTGTATTTACCTGATAAAAAGGAATTACAGCAAAAAGTACAAGCGATTATGCAAAAAGAATGCTAAGGGTAAGAAATCATCTGACTATCTTTTTCTTTTCTTTTTCCACTTTCGCATTTGCTGTGAAAAAATCCGTTTGTCATCGTCTTCTCCCTGCACTGTTGGCAACAATCCGGGAAATGAGTCCATTGATTCAGTGTCACGTAAATCATCATTGTCATCATTTAAAAATCCAAATAAGGGATGAAGTTGAAGGGGTAAAAATTGATTTGTTGGGAGTGATTTCGCTTCTGCCTGCTTTGCATCAGAGGATCTATTTAAATGCTCCTGGTTCTTCCATAAATCATTAAAAACAGCAGCGGAATATCCTTTTCCCAAATTTGAACCATTCCATACTGTTTGGGTGTTATGATCGATAAATGTGATTCCATACATACGTCCGGCTTCATTTCTGCGGATTACCGTATTAACACCCACAGACTTTAATTTCTCCACAAAATCTTTTTCATGAAGACTCACTTTGAGGGCATTATCAATCCAGCCCTTTATTTCAGTTTTATTCGATTGAAGAATAGATTCTCTACTTTTTAAAAAATGAGATTCCAGTGCAGGTAAGAGCGCCGCTTTTCCAATCCTTGAAGCTTTTAATGGGTTTCCAATTTTATGTTTGTTTGTATCCAATGCAAAATACACCAACCCCCGCTGTGGTTTTCCATGCAATTCGCCTTCAATTTTTTCAACTGCTATATTGAAAAGTGAAAGCAGCGCATTGTACTCTCCAAGTGTTTTAAAGGAATATACCTCAGCTATATTCCTGATCACGGAGGCGATCTGATGTTTAACATTTCCGAACTGATAATCAACCGGTTTGAAAACCATGTTATTTTTCACCTTCTGCCCTTCTGCAGCTGGCAATAAATTATAGGTATTTTCGAGTTGTCTGCACATATTCATCGACCGCCTTTTCTCAAATCGATCTGATATTTTCCTGCCATTTTCATCAACACATACAGACACAATATGAATATGGGTACGGTCGATATCAGTGTGTTTAAAAACCATGTAAGGCTGTTCACCGTAACCCATTCCATTCATATACTCTTCCGCCATCTTCACAAAATTCTTATCGCTGACCTTATCATTCGGATCGGGATTGAGCGATATATGTAAAGTATGTTTTTCCGTTTTCAGATTGGCAGCCAGATAAGGATCGAAAGATCTCATTAATTTGGATATTGTATACGTCCCATCTGTGGATTCCACCATTTTATTCATCAACAAAATTTGTCCTTGTCCCTTTTCCACCTTATGATGATTATAGGCTAAGGCACCATATAAATTACTGCTTCTGCCAATTTTTACAATCATTGAACCATCATTTTTCTATATTCCCGTTAGTAAATTCATTAGCCAATTCAATAATTTTTCGGCATAAAGCTGAAAGTTCAGCAGTATGTTTCTCCAATTGAAACAGAAATGCCGCAGCTTTTTTTTCGGTAAAATGAGTATATAATAACTTAACTACCTGATTGTAATTCACGCCCACTGCTCTAAACTGGGAATAAAAGGAAGTCAGCCTCGTGTAAAAATCAACAGTACCTTTATCAATTTTTACTGTTTTTATTTCTTTTGAAAACAATACAGAAGTTATAAATTTAGCTTTATTATCTACTCCAGAGGCTTCAAATAAAGACAGAAATTTGCTATTATCTTCATCATCCAGCCGAAAAACATACCGGTGATTACAAGGGTTTATCTTTGGCTTTCGCCCACCTTTACTTCTCTTATTATTTTTCTGATCATTCATAGATATCCATTTAAAGTTTATAAACCTCGACTTCGGAGAGTGTTTCAAAGCTCCCAGCAGGGCAAGTTGTTTTGAGGCACAAAAAACAGTTATGAGGCACTCAAAACACAACTTGCCGTGTTCAGGTGAACACCGTATTTATCGTAGTACAAAAAATTATTATAACAAGCGATCAACATTTTTCAGATGTTGTAGTAAACACCAACTCTTCTTAAAATTGTATACAACAATGTAGACAGAAACAACCGGATATCTGCAATAATCCCCCCTTCCAATAACTGCCAAATAACACCAGCAATTACATGAAGATCCGTACTGGTTTTGAAGACTCTTTTCTTTACAGAAAAATTTAAAGTTGATGATGAAACGGATAAATCACAAAAATGTAAAGTTTTAAAACTATGAAAGCGCAAAAGCAGAAAAGCAGTTACAAATATTCAAAAAAAGGTATTCTCTCAACAAAGCAGTTGCAGATATGCCCTGTAAAAATGAAGTAAATGTATACATCTTTAGATTTTTAAGATAATACTGGAGTACCCCTGCATATAAATCAACTTATACAGATTCTTACCATTCAACATTATAAAACAACAATAAATACATGCATTATGAAAGCAACAAAAAAAACTTTAAAAGTAAGTTTCTCCACTCAAAAAGGAGGTGTGGGAAAATCGACGATTACCATATTACTTGCCAGCGTATTACATTACCGCCTGGGATACAATGTTTTGGTCATGGATTGTGATTTTCCACAATACAGCCTAAGCAATATGAGGGAACGTGATAAAAAAGCAATTATGCTGAATGAGTACCATAAGAAAGCTGTTATGAAACAATTCCAACTGATCAATAAGAAAGCATATCCGATTATACGCTGTAAGGCAGAAAATGCAATAGAAGAATCTACCCGATATATTAAACAAACTACCCTAGTTCCGGATATTATCTTTTATGATCTGACTGGTACCGCCAATACCAAAGGGGTGCTGACGACCTTGAAATCAATGGATTTTATTTTTGCTCCCATGACTGCTGACCGTTTGGTTGTAGAAAGTACATTAGGATTTACCAAAGCTTTTATGGCGCTTCCTTCCGGTGAGCATGATTTTCCGCAACAAGCGCTGTGGCTATTCTGGAATCAGATTGATGGACGGGAAAAGACAGGGCTATACGAAATCTACGAAAAGGCAATTGCGACTCTTCAGATGAATATAATGGATACGCGAATCATGGATAGTAAAAGATTTCGTAAGGAATCTGATCATATCGGAAACAGTATTTTCAGATCAACACTGTTACCAGCAGACTATCCGCTTTTAAAAGCAACAAGAATGGATTTGTTTGTTGAAGAATTTCAAAGAATCACAAATCTGTAAAACCTGAGAGATGGCTACAAACAATGACAACAATGATTTAGAAAAGGCTACCGTTGATGAAGAATATTTAATGCAGGTCATCAGTGGTGAACAAAGGGTTCTTGATGAACAAACTCATGCAACCAAACAAGCCGTTCAAAAGTCCAAAGAAAAAGCAAAAACCAATTCTTTTAAAAAGCTGAACTATGAAGAGATCTTTTTAACGAATCGCTTTCCTTCAGGACGTAATGGTAAAGTGGTCTACATACGCCCAGAGTACCATGAAAGATTATTACGAATTGTACAGCTTTCCAGAGAAGAAAGGACAACTCTCTATTCCTATATTGACAATATTCTCGAACAGCATTTTCTGGAATATGGTAACGAGATTACGGAGTATTTTAACAATCATTTTAAACCCATTTTATAACTATGGAAATTCTCATCATCATTTATCTTCTGGCCATAATTCTGCTATTACTCCATGACAAAATTATCCGAAAACAATCCCATTCTCGCAAAACTGAAGAGCAAGCAAATAATAAAAAGCAACCCAATATTATGGGTGAAGCAAAAACTTCACTCCATTCTATGACAATTGCTTCCCCTGAAGAACAAAAGGAAAGAGCTTTATTCGATCCATCTAACTTAGACATAGAATATGACATCAGAGAAAATGTCACAATTCAAAATTCGCAAGAAGAACCGAAATATGGTTTTGACAGCAGCCTTGATTTTATTGAAGAGGAAGAAGAATGGAAAAAATATAGAATAATTGGTAGAGATAACGATTTTGCCCAGGGAGCTAACTTTGAAGAACTAAGCGCTGTGACAACATTCTTACAGCAAGAAGTCTGTGAAATGTCTGAAAAGGAAACAGCAGCGGCTACAGTTCATAAAATATACGGAACAGAATTATACACTTTACTGGAAGATTCTATGGAAAATGCTTCCCATAAAATAGCTTTACTATTAGATAATTCTTTTGAAAATGAACGAGAGTCCTGTTCTTCCAAAATGCGGAATAATAATTTTAATATTGATGATTTAATTTAATCATATTGATGAACAACATTAGCCAATTGAGTTGTAGGACGGTACGGTCTACCAGACTGCGTGGTTCTACCTGTTTCTGAAAACAAATACAGAGTTCTTTTCGATCTTGAACAGATTACATATAATAATTTTTTTGCAGCAAGGTCATTATCTTCATTCCAATTAGGTACTTTACCATGTAGTAAACCAAATGCAATTACAGTATCGAACTCCTCTCCCTTTATACCATGACAAGTATTTACGACAACACCTTCTTCGTGTTTAAACATTTTACGAAAACTATGAATATCTTTAGCCATATCAAAGTCAGGATTACTCAATCTTTTTTTTGCTCCGTCAATAAAAGAAGTAAGTTGATCATTTAGCAATTTATTGAAAGCTAAATTAATTTGTAATCTATCAAGTAGCTGACTAAAACAATCTTCAAGATGCTCTATACCATCTGTATTAGTAGAAGAAATAGAATTAATAACTTTTAATAATTTCTTTGACCTAAAGTTATGATTTTCAAATAGTATTACTCCAAAACTTTCCAGTTCTAGTAACAGTTCACTGCTCCATCGTTTTCTTACAATAAAGCTTGTGGGTGAAGGAGAAACAAGAAAAAGTCTAGCAATTTTAAACCAAATATTTTCTCTATTTTTCTGTAATGGCGATAGACCAACTGCATCAAATTTCACATTTGGCAATAAAGTCTTTAATCTTCTTCCCATTGGTATTACTAAATACCAATTGGGTGCAAGTACGCAGATTTCATTTTCCGGTACACCTTCACCTATTTTCTCTTCAATAATACGAGCAATTTCTACTACCAGATCATCTTTATTTATTTCTGTATCATATTTTATGATGGCTCTATCCTGAGCATTTGATCCCAGTGCAAGAATTTCGGCATCAGTAATTTGAAAGTTTTTATTATAATTTATTATTTGCTGATTTGAGCGATAATTTCCAGTTAATTCTTTACTCAGAAAAGTTTCTTGGAACTCATATTCTATTTCCTTATGATTTTTAGCAACACCTCCTAAAGATCCATATATTGCCTGATCAGAATCTCCGACAATGAACATTTTACAAGTTCCTCTGTCAGCTTTCATTATGCTACTAAGAATTGAATATTGTAATTGTTGTGTATCTTGATATTCATCAACACAAATTAAATGAAACATTTTTTTTAAAATCGAAGCAATTTTTGGATAAGTAGAAATAAGCTTATAAGAATAATGCAAGATTTGATCAAAATCAATTAATTTATCATTAGAAAGAATTTCATGATATTTATCTAATAATTCTCTAAACACAACTTCTTCTTTTTCACCAGTAAGCAAATATCTAGTAGATACATTGTCAAAAAAACGTAATCCGTACTCTGTTTTTAGATCATTAATAATTTTTTCTGAATTATACTCATCAGATATTGAAAATCCATTTTTAAGTTCATCCAGATAGCATCTATATGGTCGTATTATCCATTCCAAACAAAAGGCATGGATTGTACCCGCCCATAAAGTACTATCATCCATATTGAAATCTCGAATTCTTCGCTGAATTTCATCAGCTGCTCTGTTAGTAAATGTTACAGCAATAATGATCTTTTTAGAATTAAAACTTTTTTCAAGTTCATACGCAATCTTATGTGTTAATGTTCTTGTTTTACCACTTCCTGGACAAGCTGTTAATAAAACATTCCCTGCAGCTTCAATAGCTGTAATTTGTTGTTTATTTAATCCCTTAAGCATCTATTAAAACCATTATTTCTGATAAAACATCATTTTGTAATTCTTTTTTATAATAGTCTAATGCTTCTGTTTCATCATCGTAAGCACTTAGATTTGCAAAAATATCAGTGTAATTTAAGTCATCAAAATTGACTTTTATTAGTTGACTAATTCTGTATTTTGCAATATAAATAAGAATAGATTTCTTAATGTTTGGACATGCAAAAACTAGTGCATTTAAAATGTAATCAGGAATATAGGTGCAATGATCGATATTGTCAGCAATCATAATAGCAAACCATCCTTTTCCAAACTTTTCAGCAAGCCTCAGGATTTCCTTACCAGAAGTTGCGACATCGCTGTTATCAATACGTGAACAAATCTTTTCTATAGTTACTCTATTTGTGAATGCTTTCTCTACAGTACTTTTTATCTCTAAAGAATTGACCGCTAATAAAAAATCAACTTCGAAAGTATGCTGTGCGTAAAATGCTTTTAAATATTCGTTATTTTCACAAAAATTCTCTAGATCTTGCTTTCGACTTTCACCAGAAATCTGTGAATTACGACAGTCTCTTTGATATTGATCATCATTTTGGTCATCTTCTGGTAATGGAACTATCGAAATATCATTGTCCGTTATAATACTACATTTTCTTTTTACTCGGTCCTGGTGAAAAAGTTGAGCTATATTTTTAAACCCTGTGCTTCCAATGTTTATTATAGATATTCCTAACTCATCTAAACTTACACCTAACACCTTTTTTACTAATATTGGGATCAAAATATGTTCAGCATCACCTTCAACTAATATAACCCCTTTAGCAAACAATAGATTAGTTCTGTTTGCGTCTAAATATCTTTCTAACTTAACTACTTCGTTAGGTTGAAGATTATTAGACGGATTAAAAACTTCCGCTTTCTTCCAACCTCTTGCTAGAATATTCATAGAGCTTATAGCTGATACAGAGGATATGTGTGTAGAATGAGTAGAAATAAAGACTTGTGTACTGTCCTTATCTAATTTTTGGAAAAGTGTTTTCTGTATATGATTATGGATATGTGCTTCAGGTTCTTCTATCAGAATAAAATTAGCAATTTTTTCATTTTTTTTAATTCTTTCAAACTCTAATAATTTAAGTGATATATATATTAAATTGGCTCCACCTAAGCTCAACTCTCCAAGCCTTCCGTCATAATCTTCTTCATCTGGGTCTCCAACCCATAATTTTAGAGACTGTAACAATCTCTCCATATTGGCAGGAAGTTCAGACTTGATATTTACATTAGGAGCATAAGTTTCTCCAACTGTATCCCTCATTGTTTGCGAAATACCAGACGATACATTCTTAACCTCCTCTAATGATGAAATTGAGCTATTCAACTCTTCAACCTGACTTTCTAATTCGCTTTTTTTCTCAATTGGAATATTCTTTTCTTTATCTCTTAAAAGATTTATAAGGGGATTATCTTTGAATGATCTTAAATCTGCCTCAACATCTCTTAAAGCTTTAGCAAAAGTGCATGCAAACTCATTAGGTATCGATATTCCATACATTTTAATTCCATAAACGTCCACTCGTTCCTCATCAGGATCTGGAAATGTGATCGATTCGAAGTCTCCAACAAAGGATGAATAATTCTCATCTATTGAAAAATCAATATTTCCTCTCCCGGTGTAAACAGTTTCATAATCATTTAAACTTATCTGTGACAAAATTTCGGATAATTCTTCTTGCGTTTTGCCTTCTTTTTCTGAAAGCTCAAACAAACTTCGTCTAATGTCAATTCTAGGACGAAAAAATAAAGTATATGTTCCCTTTGTACTATCAAAGTTTTCAGCATCTGCCATTTTATGCATTGCAATTGATTGAGCCTCCTCACCATTGTCTAAATCATCAAAAATTATTTGAATTACTATCCAGTGTCCAGCCCAGTCTCCGATAGAACGATTGAAATCATTTTCGTAAAATCTGATTGATCTGGGCATACTATCATCAATCATTATTCTTAACGCATGGAAAAGATTTGATTTTCCAGCACCGTTTTCACCGATAATAGTATTGACTCCTTTGGTAAAACTTAACGATGCGGAATTAAAATTTCTGAAATTTCGAAGAGAAAGTCTAGATATGTACATGTGTTTTTAGTTTTAACAAAAATAACTAAAGTTTCATTAAGTACATTACAACATGTATTTTAAGATATAACATTGAGAGAATTTTAATGCCAAATGCTTCCCTAAAACTTCATTTTTTAAGTAACACTCCTTTTTCCAAACATCTTTGTCTCAAAGCCCATAAAGCATGGGTTTCATCATCATAAAATCTATTCATTATGAAAAGACAAAGAAAAAAAATCGTCTTAACAGCATTGCTTCTGTTAATCGGATTGAGTATGAATGCCCAGGGAAATGGTTCTGCAGGAATCACTGAAGCTACGCAAATGGTTACTTCCTATTTTGATCCGGCAACGAAACTGATTTATGCCATTGGTGCGGTAGTAGGCTTAATTGGCGGGGTCAAGGTTTACAACAAATTCAGCAGTGGTGACCCTGATACCAGTAAAACTGCTGCCAGCTGGTTTGGAGCGTGTATCTTCTTAATTGTTGCAGCTACCATCCTACGTTCATTCTTCCTTTAAAATCATTGATGATGAATACCTATCATATCAACAAGGGAATAGGAAGAACGGTAGAGTTCAAAGGATTGAAAGCACAGTACCTGTTCATTTTTGCAGGAGGATTATTGGGAATACTCGTATTCATCATGATCATGTATATGGCTGGTGTCAATACCTATATCTGCTTACTTCTTGGAGGAACGACTTCTGGTCTTCTCATTTGGAAGACCTTTTCTTTCAACAGAAAGTATGGAGAACATGGATTAATGAAATTGGGAGCAAAAAAGAAGCATCCAAGGTACATCATCAGCCGAAAATCCATTTTCAGGTATATCAAGGAACACTCTAAAAAAGCTACAGCATGAAAAATCAATCCAAAGCGACAACGCTGGAAAGCAGATTTCCACTGCTAGGTGTAGAAGAGAACTGCATTATTTCAAAAGATGCTGATGTTACGGTTTGTTTCAAGGTAAGGCTTCCGGAACTGTTTACGGTAGCGTCAGCTGAGTATGAAGCTATCCATTCGGCTTGGTTTAAAGCCATAAAGACATTACCTGATTACAGCATCGTTCACAAACAGGATTGGTTTATCAAGGAAAATTACCGTCCCGATTTATCTAATGACGATCAAAGTTTTCTGTCCAAGTCTTTTGAAAGGCACTTTAACGAAAGACCTTTCTTGAATCATTATTGCTATCTGTTTCTTTCCAAAACTACAAAGGAAAGGATGAGAACGCAGAGTAATTTCTCATCACTTTGTAAAGGAGTTTTGATTCCAAAAGAGATCAGGGATAAAGAAGTGATCAGCAGATTCATGGAAGCGGTTGATCAGTTTGAAAGGATTATGAATGACAGTGGATATGTTTTCCTTGAAAAAATGACCGCTGATGAAATTACGGGAACAGCAAAACAATCGGGATTGTTAGAACAGTATCTGACTCTGTCCAGAGAAATTAATCCACCTCTCCAAGACCTCAACTTAGCAGCAGAAGAAATGCGTATTGGTAACAACCGCATCAGCATGCACACTCTTTCGGATACGGATGATCTTCCGGGTACAGTTTCTTCGCACAGCAGATACGAAAAGTTAAGCACCGACAGAAGTGACTGCTTACTCTCATTTGCATCTCCGGTTGGGTTGCTACTCAGCTGCAATCACATCTACAATCAATATCTGTTTATTGATAACAGTGATGAAAACCTAAACAAATTTGAAAAGTCTGCTAGAAATATGCATTCGTTGGCAAGATACAGCAGAGCCAATCAGATTAACAAGGAATGGATTGAAAAGTATCTCAATGAAGCGCATTCTTTCGGATTACAGTCTATTCGCGCCCATTTCAATGTGATGTGTTGGTCTGACAGTCCCGCGGAGCTAAAACAATTAAAAAATGATACCGGCAGCGCTTTGGCATTGATGGAATGTAAACCCCGTCATAACACAACAGATACTGCCACATTGTACTGGGCAGGAATTCCCGGGAATGCAGGAGATTTTCCGAGTGAAGAAAGTTTCTACACGTTTATAGAACCTGCATTATGCTTTTTCACTGAAGAAACCAATTATCAGGATTCCCCTTCACCTTTTGGGATAAAGATGGCAGACCGATTGACGGGAAAACCTATCCATCTGGATATTTCCGATCTTCCGATGAAGCAGGGAATCATTACCAACCGAAACAAGTTTATTCTCGGTCCATCAGGAAGTGGTAAATCCTTTTTTACTAATCATATGGTGAGACAGTACTATGAGCAGGGAGCCCATGTTCTGTTAGTCGATACCGGAAATTCTTATCAGGGATTATGCGAACTGATCAAAGGGAAAACAAAGGGTGAAGATGGTGTGTATTTTACCTATACAGAAGATAATCCAATAGCTTTTAATCCTTTTTATACTGATGACGGTATCTTTGACATTGAAAAGAGGGAAAGCATCAAAACACTTATTCTCACACTATGGAAAAGAGATGATGAACCGCCAACCCGCTCCGAAGAAGTGGCATTATCCAATGCAGTCAGCGGCTATATTGATCGAATCAAAAATAGTGAGCAGTTCCCTTCATTTAATGGCTTTTACGAGTATGTAAAAAATGATTATCAAAAAGTATTAGAGCAAAAAAAAGTCAGGGAAAAAGACTTTGATATTGCCAACTTTCTGAATGTTTTAGAGCCTTATTATAAAGGCGGAGAATATGATTACTTATTGAATTCAGAAAAGCAATTAGATCTTCTTTCTAAGCGATTTATCGTTTTTGAAATTGATGCGATCAAGGATCATAAAATCCTTTTTCCCATTGTAACCATTATCATCATGGAAGTTTTCATTAACAAAATGCGAAGACTGAAAGGAATCAGAAAACTGATCCTGATTGAAGAAGCCTGGAAGGCAATTGCGAAAGAAGGAATGGCTGAATACATCAAATACCTCTTCAAAACTGTAAGAAAATTCTTTGGAGAAGCCATTGTTGTTACACAGGAGGTGGATGACATCATTCAGTCTCCTATTGTTAAGGAAAGCATCATCAACAATTCAGACTGTAAGATCCTTTTGGATCAGCGGAAATACATGAACAAGTTTGATGATATTCAGTCTATGCTGGGTCTTACAGACAAAGAAAAAGCACAGGTTCTTTCCATCAATATGAATAATGATCCGAAAAGACTGTATAAAGAAGTCTGGATCGGATTAGGAGGAACGCACTCTGCTGTATATGCCACGGAAGTTTCCACAGAAGAATATCTGGCTTATACCACAGAAGAAACGGAGAAAATGGAAGTCATGCAATTGGCTTCTGAACTTGATGGCAATGTAGAGCATGCCATCAAGAGGATTTCTCTTAAGAGAATCAAATCGAATACAAAAGAAACTTAAATCATTAAAATTTTAAAACAATGAAAAATTCAATCATTACAACAGTTATGATTATTCTATTAGCTATAACACCATTTGCAAAAGCGCAATTCGTGGTTACGGATCCGGCTAATCTGGCTTCAGGAATACTCAACTCCGCCAATGAAATTGTACAGACCTCATCGACTGTTTCGAATGTAGTTAAGAACTTCAATGAAGTTAAAAAGGTTTATGAGCAGGGTAAGGAATATTATGACAAACTGAAAGCAGTAAACAATTTAGTAAAAGATGCCCGTAAAGTTCAGCAGACTGTTTTATTGGTGGGTGATGTTTCCGAAATGTATGTCAATAATTTCGGAAAGATGCTGAATGATCCCAATTTCAATGCTCAGGAGTTGACCGCTATCGCTAACGGCTATTCAACACTATTGAACGAAAGCACTGAACTGCTTAAAGAACTAAAACAGATTGTCACTTCTACCAATCTATCATTGAATGATAAGGAAAGAATGGAAATTATTGACAGAGTATATAAAGAGGTGAAAGATTATCACAATCTGGTAAGATATTACACCAATAAGAATATCTCTGTCAGTTATCTGAGAGCCAAAAAGCAGAACAACGCGCAGAGAGTTCTCAACCTGTATGGTACTGTTAATCAAAAATACTGGTAAGATGGAACCTACTAATTTACATGAGGTGCTTCGTTCTGTGTATGAAGAGATGATGCCGATGTGTGCTGACATGGCAACAGTTGCAAAAGGAGTTGCAGGGCTGGGAGCATTATTTTATGTGGCCGTAAAGGTTTGGCAGGCATTAAGCCGTGCCGAACCGATTGATCTGTTTCCTATGCTCAGACCATTTGCCATCGGAATCTGCATTATGTTCTTTTCAACAATTGTCTTGGGCAGCATCAACGGAGTATTAAGTCCGGTCGTTCAGGGCAGCCACTCCATGCTGGAGGGTCAGGTATTAGATCTTAATGAACTCCAGCAGAAAAAAGATCTGCTGGAAAGGGAGGCTATGCTTCGAAATCCTGAAATGGCATATCTCATTTCTGATGAAGAATTTGACAAAAAATTGGAAGAACTGGGATGGTCACCTTCTGATTTTGTGACGATGTCTGGAATGTATATAGAAAGGGAAATGTTTGCCATTAAAAAAGATATCAGAGACGGTTTCAGAGAGCTTCTGGAAATACTCTTTCAGGCAGCGGCATTGGTGATTGATACAATCAGAACTTTTTTTCTCATTGTGCTTTCGATCCTTGGTCCTATTGCATTTGCCATATCGGTTTGGGATGGTTTTCAGTCTACGCTTACCCAATGGCTGACCAGATACATCAGTGTATACCTATGGTTACCGGTGGCTGATATGTTCAGTGCTATCCTGGCAAAGATTCAATCCCTTATTATAGAAAGGGATATTGAAATGCTGGCAGATCCCAACTTTATTCCAGATACTTCCAATACGATCTACATTATCTATATGATCATTGGAATCATTGGCTATTTCACTGTGCCTACCGTTACAGGTTGGATCATTCAGGCGGGCGGAGCCGGAAACTTTATGCGTAATGTTACCCAGATGGCACAAAAGTCAGGAAATGTTGCGGGTGCAACTGCTGGCGCAGCGGCAGGTAATATTTCAGGACAACTCCTTAAATAATCAAAAAACAAAAAATGGAATTTAAAACCTTAAGAAATATAGAGAACAGTTTTAAGCAAATCAGATTGTTCACCTTTGTTTTTGCCATCCTTTGTTTTGGAGTTGTCGGCATTGTTGTGTACAAATCGTACAGTTTTGCAGAAGAACAAAGACAAAAGATATATGTCCTTGACAATGGTAAATCACTGATGGTTGCCCTATCCCAGGATATGTCTATCAACAGACCTGTAGAAGCCAGAGAACATGTAAGACGTTTTCACGAACTCTTTTTTACAGTAGCTCCTGATAAAAGTGCTATTGAGAGCAATGTAAAAAGAGCTTTTAATATGGCCGACCAATCTGCATTCAATTACTATAAGGATCTCTCTGAGAAAGGGTATTACAACAGGATCATCAGCGGAAATATTCAACAGCGCGTTGAAATTGACAGTGTAGTAGCAGATTTTAACAACTATCCCTATGCTGTAAAAACGTATGGGAAGCAATTCATTATACGTTCAAGTAATTTAACGATCCGAAATCTTGTTACGAATTGTCAACTGGTCAATTCCGTCAGGTCAGACAGCAACCCTCAGGGGTTTACGATTGAAAAATTCAATGTCATTGAGAACAAAGATGTTGAAACTGTTAACCGATAAAAACAGTTATATGAAAAAAATAAGATTAAAAATAGAGGAATTCGTTAAAAAAGCAGAACGGAAATGGAAATCCTTATCTACCAAACGACAACGCTCTTTGACCAAGATATTTTTTGCAGGGTATGCGATAATGACGATTTTAACGGTTATTCATCTATGGTCAAAAGATTCAAAAAGTCGAACCATTCTTTCAGTTGGACATATCAATAACATTCCAAAGAAGATAAAGATGCAACATCAGCCGCTTAAAAACCCAGCTAATTATTCACCCCATAAAACATCCCCATGAAAGAGACAAGTCAAATCAGAATCACTGAAGGAAATATACATTCCTCAGACGAAAATGAATATTTGGATCGTAAGCTAAGGTGGGAAAAATTTAAAAAGCCGATCATTTACTTTTTAATGTTCATTGCTTGTATGGTATCCTTGTATCTGATTTTTAAACCAAAAGATGATAAAACAACTAATCAAGAGGTAGGTTTAAATGCTGAAGTGCCACAAGCCGCAGATGACAAATTACAATCAGATAAGCAGAAAGCGTATGAGTTAGAGTTACTGGAACAGAAAAATCAAGAAAAAAGGGAAGCAATGACAAGCCTATCAGATTATTGGAGCGAATCAAATGGTTCGAATCAACTGACCGCTCTATCTCCAGAATCTTATAATAATACGAACGCAGATCAGAATGCTTTAAACAGCTACCGTAATGCACAACAAACATTAAGCTCATTTTACAGCAAAGACGACCATGAGGTTACTCAATTAAAAAGGGAAATTAACAGGCTTAAGAGTGAAATTTCACATAAGGATGCAGTTCCAAGTACTGTAGGAATTAATGATCAGTTAGAATTGATGGAAAAGTCTTATCAGATGGCTGCAAAATATCTACCTGCACCCAAACAGCAGGAAGAATCTGAACCTAAGAAAGCTTCTGAGAGAGTGCCCGAAGAAAACAAAGTTAAAATAACGGCAGTACAACTTCAAAAACGCAACGTCGTATCCAGTTTGTATCGAGAACCTTCAGACAGTATTTTTTTAGCATCCATCAGTCATAACCGATTTGTGGGGTTACAGAATGAACAGGAAAATACTGTACCCCAAAATAACAACAGTATCCACGCAGTAATTCATGAAACCATGACATTGGTAAATGAAAGTATGGTGCCCTTACGACTAACACAAGGTTTGCTCCTTGGAAAGACAACCATTCCTTCAGGTACTGTGTTAAAAGCAGCAGGAAAGTTTCAGGGAGGAAGACTGTTACTCGCAATTTCAAGCATTGAATACAAAGGCACTATAACCCCTGTCGATATTAATATTTATGACAATGATGGGCAGTTGGGGCTTTACATTCCCTACTCTTCAGAACAGACTGCTATTAAGGATATAGCATCCAACATGAGCCAGAATTCCGGCACCAATATTATGATGACCCAATCGGCAGGACAACAGGTTGCTGCCGATCTCACCAGAGGTTTGGTTCAGGGAGTTTCAGGATACTTTCAAAAGAAAGTAAGACAGCCTAAAGTTACTGTTAAGGCAGGGCATCAGGTGCTTTTAGTTTCAAAAAAATAATTAACCTTTAAATTAAAATTAATGAAAATACGACTTAATATATTTTTCTCGGTTCTGTTGATACTCTTCGGTATCTGCAGATTAGCAGCTCAGGAAAATTCAGGTTTCGCATCGCTTTCTCAGGCCAAACTGGAACCTTACAAGATGGAAGTTACCTACAATAAAACAACACATTTATTATTTCCATCTCCCATACGATACGTGGATCTGGGAAGCGAAAATTTGATTGCCAATAAAGCGGAAGATGTAGCGAATGTTCTCAGAATAAAATCCTCAGTAAGAGATTTCGAAGAAGAAACAAACTTTTCGGTCATTACTGAGGATGGTAAATTTTACAATTTTGATGTTTTTTACAGCTCTTATCCAGACACTCTGAATTATGACCTTCTGAAATTACAACGAAATCAGGAAAAACAATACTCTACAGATGTCCTGTTTGAAGAACTTAAGGGAGAATCTTCATCATTGACTGAATTATTGATAAAAACCTTATACCAACTTCCCAAAAGAACAGTAAAGCACATTGGTTCAAAAAGTTTTGGAATTCAGTTTCTGTTAAAATCTCTGTATGTACATGAAGGAAAGTTTTATTTTATTTTTCAAATTAAAAACAAGAGCAATGTTTCTTTTGATGTTGATTTTGTCACTTTTAAAATTACCGACAAAAAGAATCTAAAAAGAACTGTCGTTCAGGATAGGGTATTATCTCCTCTCCGGACTTATTCTCCTAACCCTACAGTCAACTACCAATCCGACGGTGAATTTCTTTATATCATGGATCAGTTTACGCTTTTAGAAGATCAGATAGTAGAGATTGAATTGATGGAAAAAGATGGCGGACGACATCAGAAGATTCAGATAGAAAATTCAGATTTGATCAGTGCCAAAGTGGTCAATGATATTCAATTAAAACTAAACTAACATGAAGAGTTTATTATCGTTAATGACAGTGTTTTTATGTTTTTACGCAGTCAAAGCACAAAGAATGTTACCGAAGCAAAAAAGTATCGGAATCAATACAGGATTACTGTTGAAAAAGTCATCCGGAAATTATTTCGTCAATACCGATTTTATTATCTATTCAAAAAAAGGGAACTATTCGATTTATTCATTTGAATACAGCAGACAGATCATTCTGTATAAAATGATTGATGTTCCAGTTGAAAACTACAGTCTTGAAGTCGGTTATAGTTTTAATTTGATTGCGGATCTGACAAAAAGCTTTTTAATCAATTCTACATTTTACGCCACCGGAGGATATGAGAATATTAATAAAAGTGAGACACTACTCTATGACGGAGCCGTACTCTTGAATGAATCAACGTGGGTGTATGGGGGAAGTGCAAAGCTGAGTTTTGAAGCCTATCTGTCAGATCGGATCGTTTTAACGGGCTTTTATAAAGCAAAAATAGTATGGAATACTTCACTTGAAAAAATAAGACCTGGCGTTGGTCTTGGAATCAGATTTAACTTATAAAATAAAGATTATTATGAAAAATGTAATCAATATCAAAAAACATTTTTTTGCCGCTATGTATCTTATCGCAACCTTGTTTGCAGTCGAGTTTTGTTTTTCATCTTGTTCAGAAGATGAATTACAGGTACAGAAAAATTTTCCGTTTGAAGTGCAGATAATGCCTGTTTCAAAATACATCGCTAACGGAGAAACTGTGGAGATAAGATGTCGTATTATTCCTGTTGGAAACTATAGTGAAACTGAGTATTTCTTCAGGTATTTTCAGTTTGAGGGAAAGGGTACATTACGTTTATTCAATGAACCTCATTTTTTACCCAATGATTTATATCTCTTAGCTGAAAAGGAATTTAGGTTATATTATACTTCTGAATCAACAGTATCTCAAAGTTTTGACATTTGGATTTCAGACAATATGGGAAATGAGCAAAAGCTGACCATACAGTTTAGTCCTCAAAATGCAGAAACTGTATAATGTAAAATATAATGTATTAGGCTATTTTATCAGAAATAACCTTTAATTTTTCTTCCCATTACAGGCTATAAGAAGTAGCCTCTCGAAATAACTGTAACCTTTTTGAAAAAATTTAAGTGAGAAAATTTTTATCAATAGGGTTACTCTTAATGACTTGCGAAAAGACGTTTCCGAGCACGGGAAGGAATTGTCTTTTCGCCGAAAATTTTAAATAAACGACAATTCAATATTGTCGTTTATTTTATTAGGTAGAAATTTTATAAATATCCGTTATCAGCAAAAGACAGATAATCTGTCGATGTTAAAATGCAATGATCTAGTAATTTAATATTCAAGAATTCGGATGCATTTTTAATATTCTTTGTAATTTTTAAGTCTTCATTAGAGGGTTTTAAATTTCCAGATGGATGATTGTGTGCTACAATTATAGACGAAGCATTACAGAGAAGGGCTGTTTGCATAATTATCCGAACATCGACTATAGTTGAAGAAATTCCGGATTCAGAAATCTTTCTTATTCCTAAAACCTTATTACTCTGATTTAAATATAAAGCGAAAAAAGATTCTCTATAATCTATTTCATCAGAATCAAAATGTTGTCGAAATACCTCTGCCGCATCATATGAATTACTGATTACTTTGTTGGAATTACCTTTTCGTGAATAGCTTAATTTTATTTCATTGACAATATTGAATTTCATTTGATGTGCTCCTATACGGTGGAGACTTGCATTTACCGTATGTTATAATTAATAAATTATTTTCAGTTCATTTTTAAAATGTCTGCTCCAAAATGAGCAACGTTTTCACAAAGCTCAAACGCTTTTTGAGACTTCATTTGAGCTGTTCCGCCCATAACAATGGATTGTAATTTGGCTTCGTCATCTTTGTAGGTTTTTACATTCTGATAGAAACCTGTCACTGCATTGTAGGCACCGAATAATGTACCTTTCGTGGTTTCCATTTGTTGGGCATCACTCATCATCGCATAGGCAAATGCGTCATCCACTGTGTTTTTAAAAACCGCAGACAATGCTTCAGCATTTCCTTTCTGCAGATGGTTTAAAGTTTCTCTATTGGGGCAAAGTGCCAATTGAATTAATTTTTTCATTTCAGCGTCACCAATCTTGATTTTTGCCCAATAATTAAAAGTTTCATCTAATTGAGTACTTAGTTTATTTGCTAACCCCATGACTTTGTGAGCATCTTCCAAGCGTTGTTTTGCGCCTGATGTATGTCTTATTCGTACGACATTACTCATATTTTTGAGTGAAGCATTTAAAGTATTTTGGCAAACAATACGAATAGGTGTAAATGCGGCGGTAATGCTTCCGCTTCCGTCATGTGAGGTCGTCAAAAAAATGTATTTTTCTGTAATGTCGTCCCCGTTTCCCACACGGATATAATCGGGAAGTTTAGCTGTTATAAAAATTCGCTCCCCATTTCCCAATGCTCCTGCGGTCTCGTACAGAATACCATTACCACCTCCTACAATGGCATCGAAAAAAGAAAATGCTTCACGATTTTGTACAATGTGATAATCTTTACCAACTACACCTAATACAGTATTATTATCAGTGCGGATATTGGCAAAATAGTTTGGAACTTTCAATTCGGAATCACTCACTTTTAGTCCATCTTGAGATTCTACTAGCCCTGTACCTTTCGTAAATAGAGGAGATTTTTCTACCTCGTAATCAAGCCCCGCAAATTTAATGGCTTCTTCACTTGTCGGATGTTCTTCTACAATCTGCCCTAAGTTGTGCCATACTTTTTCTTTTACGCTGAAAAATGAATATTTTCCTGTTCGGTTGTTGAAATTTAAATTATGTGCCATGATATTGTTATTAAATGTTATAAAATTGTTTTGATTGACTTAGAATGGAAGGTCATCATCCTTATCACTTTCGTTGGATTTAGGTTGACCGATTTCCTTATCATTTCTCTTGTTGACGGGTGTAGACTCACCTTCAGTTCTTTTGTGACTACTGTGTAATTTAATTTGTGATGTATGGAAGTTCAGGCCAGCGTGTGCTTGTCCATCTTTTCCAATCCATGCTCCTGTGTAAACTCTTCCAATAAGCTCCACTAATGTCCCTTTCTTAAGTAATTCAGCTACTTTTGAAGAAATCCAATAAGAGCAGTCAAAAAAAGTTGTCTGTTCGATTCGCTCGCCTTGTTTGTTGCGATAATTGTCATTGGTAGCAATAGAGAAATTGACTACTTGTTTTTTGTTTGACAGGGTGCGGACTTCAGCATCTCTTGTCAGTCTTCCGATAATGTTCATAACTGTTCTTTTTAAGATTGTAGATTTAGATATGTTTTGAATCTCTTCTCCTTCCTTTCTCTGAAAGCCCTCGTGGGCTTCGCTAAATATTTTTCAAAAGAAAAACCGGAAAAAAGAAAGCAGATAATTTTATAGGGCAATAGAAAAAGTCAAAAGGAAACGGAATAATTGGAGGGTACCTTTAGGGAGGAAACCGTTTATGCCGTAGTCTTTTGACTGGATTAAGCAAGGGCTGAACTATATACCTTAGCTGCCTTTTTACCGGTTTATTGAGAAAATATTTTTATCTATAATAATTTAGCATTGTCTAAAAGCACAACTGAAATTTATCCTACTAGATTCTACATGCCTTTTACTGAAAATTTAAACCTACAAGAAAAGCCGCTCGTTTTTCGGCTAACATAAGGTTTTTGGAAATTGCTAATTGTAAGGTCGGTCAACAATGGACATTAATATCCATAAAAAGCAATTTTTTTGTTTTACAATGTCAATAATTATAATTTAAGTCAGAATAAAAATGAATACTGCCGGTATCTCTACAAAAACATAAAATTCATGAAGAGAAATCACCATATAAAGACAAGAAAGGGTACTTCTATTAGTAAAGAATTACCACAATCTTTATATCGGTACAATGGCATTCAAAAGCTTTCATTCGAAAAATCAAAAAAAATACTTTTAGATTCTGGTTTCAAATTAACAGATGAGGAGGTCAAGGAAATCTCCGATATTATGCATAAGATTGCAGAACTTGTAATAAAAGAATTCATTTCTAAATAATTCATATATTGCACTGGTTACTACCACTTTGAATAAAAACAGAAAGATTATGCAGATAGCAGATTTATACATAAGAGTGTCTACTGATGAACAGGCTGACAAAGGCTATTCTCAACGTGATCAGCATGAGCGATTGGAAAGATATTGTCATCAAAACGAAATTACTATTGGACAAGTAATCTTTGAAGATCATTCAGCTAAGAACTTCAATCGCCCAGAGTGGACTAAATATATCAATTATATCAAAAAAAGAAATCTGAAATCTAACTTAGTTTTATTTACTAAATGGGATCGTTTTAGTAGAAACGCTGGTGATGCCTATCAAATGATAAAATTACTGTTGAGTAATAATATTTCACCTCAAGCTATAGAACAACCTTTGGATATGTCTATACCGGAAAACAAAATGATGCTTGCCATCTATTTAGCTGCACCAGAGGTAGAAAATGATCGAAGAGCACTTAATACATTCTATGGGATGAGAAGAGCTCAAAAAGAAGGAAGACTGATGGGCACCGCGTCTTATGGTTATATTAATAAATGTACTGAAGATGGAAGAAAATATGTGGCCCTAAAAGAACCTGAGGCTTCAAATATGCGGTGGGCATTTAATGAAATTGCTAAGGGTAAATATGCGACCAACCAGATAAGACTTAAAATGAATAAGATGGAAGGCGCAAAAATTAGCAGTACTTCTTTTTACAGAGCAATAAAAAATCCGGTTTATATTGGTAAAATATATATTAAAGCATACAAAGACGAGGAGGCCTGTATTGTTGAGGCCAATCATGAAAGTCTGATATCAGAAAGCCTATTCTATAAAGTGCAGAATGTTTTAAGTGGAAAAACTTGGGCTGAAAGACCCAAAGGTAAAATTACCACTGCAAATGAATTTCCACTGAGAGGCTTTTTAAAATGTCCACGATGTGGAGGACATATTTCAGGTAGCGGATCCAGAGGCAAGAAAAATGTTTATTATTACTATCACTGTAATGCTAAGTGCGGCTATAGACATAGCTCAGACAAGGTTAATTCTGCCTTTGAAAAAGAATTAGTGAAATATGATTACCATGAAAGCGTAAATACGTTATTAAAAGAGATAATATTAAGCAATTTTAAATACATACAGGAAAATATTGATGGAAAGAAAAGAGAACTTTCCGAACAGATTGTTAATTTAACCAATAGGCTATCTAGCGCTAGAGAAAAGTATCTCGAAGACAGATTGGATTTTGAGGATTATCAGATTATTAAAAATGAAAGTAAGAAAAAAATTGATGAGCTTGAAATGGAACTTCAGAATCAAAGGCTATCACGTAAAAATATAGATATTAGAGCAAAGCTTGACCAGGTTCTAAACATTTTGCCAAACCTTTCTCAACTGTACATTAAAGGTGATAATGAGACAAAAAATTCTATATTGTGTTCGATTTTGGCCGAAAAACTTGAATTTCAAGAAAATGCTTTTCGAACACCCAAATTAAATTCCGCACTGACCCAAATATTACTGATTAACAATCAGTTACAAAGCAAAAAAAAAGGAAACAGCACTTCTAAAAGTGCTGTTTCCCGCAGAGTGACCCCGGAGGGATTCGAACCCCCAACCGACGGAGCCGAAATCCGTTATTCTATCCAGTTGAACTACGGAGCCATTTTATAAATGATAACTGATGAATTATAAATGATTAATCATTCATCAATTATCATCTATCAATTATATTTAGAATGTAATCTTCACACCTCCCAAAATCTGCGCCCCAAGTACTTTATAGCCCTTATAGGTTTGGTATTTTGAGTTCAGAAGATTATTTCCGAGTGCGAAAATACTGAAATTTTTGTGAATTTTATACTCTGCCGACAAGTTTAAATCTGCATACCCCCCAACTTTATCATTCGTATCCTCGGTAGACAGGTAGGTTACCGGACTTCCAACTCCCTCAAGCACAAAGGAATTCGTTGTTCTGTCACTGGCAAAAATCCCTTTAAAACCAAGCATTAATTTTTGATCCAGCATGGTATATTTTGCCACGATGGAAGCCGTTACAAGCGGTACGTTATAAATATCCGAGTAATTATCAAGATCAAATTTGGTGAATTTCACTTCCGTATCCAGGATAAGGTTGGCCAACGGGAAATATTGAAGGCTTCCTTTAATGTCGCCTACATTTCCGTTGTCATAAACAGCAGAAAAAGTATTGGCAAAATTATAAGCGGAACGGTTCTCCGAAGTATAATCGAAGAGATCATTTGCTCTGAAGAACATAATATCATTCATTTTTCCATAGCCTGCAGAAACATCATATTTAAACATTTCGTCGATATCTCCTCTTAAACCTACATAAAAATGGTATTTTGTCTCGGTAGGTCTCAGGTACTGATCGGAAACGATGAAAGGATTTTGCTGTAAAAGATCGGCATACGTATTGAGCTTAAGACCTCCGTCTACCCCACCGTAGAATTTAAACTCATCAGCGGCGGCATACTGGAATTCAGCCTGAGGAAACCAGTACGTTTTATTATTTTTCAACTGTTCAGCCATCATCGCATTCTGATTTTTTGAATTCAAAAATGCGAAGGAAGAACCTAACATTAAGTAAGAATCTCCTTTTCTGAAAGTTACTTTCGGAGCAAGATTCAGGTTAACAAAGTTGGATGTATTTTTATCGACAATGGCAAATTCACTTTTCACGGCCTCTACACCTACTCCCAGATCAGCATTCAGGTTAATTTCTGATTTGCCGATTTCCACTGCATGTTTTGATAAGTTGGCCAAAACGGAAACCTGGTTTTCCTGTGCATCGAAATGGTCTTTCAGGAAAGATGATTTTACCCGTACATCATTCAGGATTTCATTAGAATAAAAATCATAATATCCGTTTACCTTGAACTGATTCACCCTTTGGTTAAGATCAACATCCCCCGGTTCAAGAGCATAAATTCCGTAGTAATTGTAGCTGTCTAATCCATATTCAGCATTTAGGTTGAATTTCCCCTTATCTCCGTAAGAATTGAGGAAAGCACCTAATGTTGTAGAACTTTGCTTGGAATCCCAGTCATACACCTTTTTCAGGCCTTGTGTGGAAAGAAAATGAGCATCAACACCCACTTCGATTTTGTTTTCCAGTGTTTTGGAAATATTGGCATCTCCGAGAATTTTCCCGTAATTCCCCATTCCGAACTGGATATAATTATTTTGTGCAGAACCTTCAAATTTTGGCGTCACATCCTGTCCCTGGATCGTAGAGGTTTTAAAATCGGAAACCGCAGGAACATCCGTAATTCTGTATTGTACAGGATTCTGGGATTTTTCTTCAGGCGGATAATTTTTAATCGTTTCTACCGAAGTTTTCTTTTTTTCGATCTTCTTTACTTCCGGTTCTCTTTTTTTATTAAGAATCAGTTTTTCTTCTTTGATCTGGGAAAACGCCACCGAGGAAAACCCTAAAAATATAATGGATAATAATTGAATTCTTTTATTCATTTTTACAATAGGTATTAATGTATAATGTGGGATGTATAATGTATCTGAACGCTACATTTTACTTTTTACACTCTACGTTTTACATTTTATACTTTTATTTTTTAATCTGCTTTTTCACTTCTTTTGCTTCCGCTACGATTTCAGGGAAATCCTTGTAGTTCTCGATAATCTGATCGCAGGTATAACTTGCCTGGTAATTATCTTTTAAACCTACATAGTTTTTCGCCATTAACACAAGCGCTTTGGCACCCCAGTATTCTTCGGAAGAATAATTATTGGCCAGCCTGAAAATGGTTTCGTTGGAAGATTTGAAAGCCTTTGCTTTATTCTGATAAAATGCTTTTGCATAAAGCGATTCTGCCGCAACTTCCGTGTTGGAAGATTTTTCCAGTGAAGCGTAAGCCGTCTGTGCATCCTTATCTTTCCCTGAATTCATCAGGCTTCTTGCCTTAATCACTTTTGCAGTTTCAATAACGGCTGCTGAGTTTTTGCTGTTGGCAATTACCGCATCTGCAAGTTTTTCAGCTTCCGAAAAATTCTTTTCTTCTGCATATAACTTCATCAGTTCCACATTCGCATAGTTTTTAACATTTACGTTTGAAGAATTTCTGATATTTTCTAAATATTTTCTCGCTTCTGCCGAATCACCCTGTGCAATATAAATCTGTGCAAGACGGGTTTGCGCATCATCCTGATAATCGTTTTGCACATTGGCAATTTCCTGTAAAACCAACAATGCTTTTGTTGTATTTTTTGTCTGATAATAGCTTTCCCCAAGCTCATACTTAGCCTGGTAAAGACCTTCTCCTGTAGGATTCTGCGTTAAATATTTTTCATAATAAGAAATCGCGTTTTTGTAGTCTTTTTTAGCAAAATACTGTTTTGCTGTAGAAAGGTTGATTTCGTCAATTTCAGAAGCATCGATATTTACACCTATATTTCTGGCGAAACTTTCATATCCTGCAACGTCGCCGTTTTTAGTGAAGATCGGTTTTGCAGCCTGTACAATTTTTTCAGCGTACGCTGTATTTCTGTACTGCTCACCAAGAGATCTTAATTCAGATAATGCTTTATCGTTCTGATTTAAATCAATATAATTCTGAGCCCTGTAAATTGACGCATTGGCTACAAGATCTTTATCAGATGAACTTCTGATTACTTTGGCAAAAAAGTCATTTGAGTTGGTAAAATCATCCTGTGCCGCGTACGCTGTTCCGATTTCGTATTGGGCATCATCATAATATTCAGAATCCGGATATTTTGACAGAAGGTTTTTCAGGTTAGAGATCTTTGCCTGCGTATCGCCTTTAAATCCTAGAGCCATTGCCTTTTGATACAATGTATAATCTGTAGCATCTTCATTTTTTTCGTAGATGGCAATCGCCTCATTTAGATTATTATTGGCGTAATTGATGTCTCCAAGACGAAGCTCCGCATCATTTTTAAATTCAGGTTTCGGATTTTTTAAATATTGGGTAAAATACTGTTCTGCCTGATCAAACTTTTTAGACTTGAAATAAGCGTATCCCAAATCGTAAGGAAGCTGCTGCTTCTCAGGGAAATTTTCGTTCAACAGCTTTTCGTAGCGTACAATTGCAGAAGGATAATTTCCTTTTTGGTAATACACCTGTCCGAGCCAGTACAACGCTCTGTTGTTAAATTCTTTATTAATATTAAATCCTAAACTTCTCAGGAAATACTGTTCCGCTTCATCATAATTTCCTTTGTTGAATTCTTCTGTTCCCAATAAATAAGAAACCTCCTGGTCAATTTTATTAATTTCCGGGGATGAATTCTGAAGCCTGTCTATTGCGTTCAGCGTTTCTTTATAATTTCCGGAATACAGATAAGACTTTACCAGAAGCGATCTCATCTCTGAAGCATTCGTATTCGGATTTTCGTTGATATAATTCTGAATTACCGTAGAAGCACTTTCAAAAGGGTTCCCGATATCGTAGCTTAATTTCGCATACTGTTCATGGGCAAGCTTCTTCACTTTCGGATCATAATTCATCTGATAGGACGAACGGAAAGCGGAAAGCGCTTCCTGCTTTTTATCAACTGCGAGATAGGCATTTCCAAGCTGATAATAAGCATTTTGAGCCAGTGCAGAATTGCTGTTTAACAATTGATTATAGTATGAAACTGCTTCATCATATTTTTTAAGCTGGGCCGCCACAAATCCCATTTCATAAAGATCATTTTCCGAAGGATTCTGCTGAACGCTCAAATAATCCTTAAGATGAGGATATGCAGAAGTATAATCCCCTTGCATAAAATAACTTTCGCCGATGATTTTGTGAACTTCCGCTTTATAAGATTCTGAAATATCTTCATTCAATAAAGCCGTTCCTTCTGAAATTGCCTTGTCATAATCCTTATCATTATAATACATCTGAACATAATAAGGACGAACGAGCTTGGAATATTTAGGCTGGTCTTTTACCGAGTCAAAATACTGGAATGCCTTGTCATTCTGGCGGTCGGAATAATATAAATGTCCGAGCATGTAAGCGATGTCGCCTTTCTGGGATTCATCTGCCGTTTTATAAGCTTCTTCGAGGGCATCGGTTGCCCCTTTGGAATCTCCCATCATAAATTTGGCGTAGCCTAATTTAAGGACATACTGCGTATTTTCTTCTTTTGAAAGCTGATACTGGTTAACTTTTTTTAGTGTTTCCAATGCTTTCGGAAAATCTTTTTTAGCAAGATAATAATCGGCTAACGGTAAATTGGCCTGCGCAAAATACGCCGAGTTCGGATATTCTTTAATAAAAGCCGTTAAGCCTTCTTCCGCATGATTTTTCTGAAGAATTACACCGATGACATTATCAAAAAACTGCGCTGCTTCCTGTTTTGACCTGGACAAGTTCTGGTTGTAGAAATACTGTCTGGCATATTCGTATTGAGAAGCGTTGTATATTTTGGTCTGATAAAGGTTTTCAGCAAGGTTGAACCGGTAGTTTTCTTTTTGGGTAAAGTACTGAGACTGCTGTGCGTCGGAGATCCCGAAATAGAACACCGCAGCCGCTAAGAGTATTTTTTTTGATTTCATTAATTTCAAATTTTAAAATGTTTAAGACTGAAAATCAGGTCTAATATATTTAAAATTCTGCGGAAAAATTATCCACAATCCATCAACGAAAATATTGAAAAGATATTGTATAAACAAGCCTTTTAACACATTGTTAATAAGTGGATAAATTTTTAAGACTTCTTAACTTTTCGGCAAGAAACCTTAAGAAAATCCAAATTATTTCAGATAAATAATTACATTTGCTTTTTTCAAATCAAATTTAGAATTGAATGAGTCAGCTTTTTAGAAGGAAAATCTATTCAGATTCAGATACATCCACAAGCCTGCACCGGGTTTTGGGCGTTTGGGATATTGTGTTCTTTGGTATTGCAGCGATTATTGGTGCGGGAAGTTTCAGCAGTTTGGGAGAGGCAGTTTTCAGAGGAGGTCCCGGAGTTATTTTACTGTATCTGATTTGCGGTTTCGCCTGCGGGTTTACGGCACTCTGTTATGCTGAGTTTGCCAGCAGAATTCCTACTGCGGGATCGGCTTATACCTATGCCTATGCCAGTTTCGGTGAACTCATCGCCTGGGTGATCGGCTGGGCACTGATTATGGAATATTCTTTCGGAAATATCTATGTCGCCTTTTCGTGGTCGGATTATTTCACCAGTTTTTTGGAAAGAATGGGAATGCATATTCCGGACTACCTTACCTGCAGTTATACGGAAGCCAAAAAAGCTTTCATGAACGGCTCTGAAAACAAAGAACTGATCAACGCATGGACCAATGCTCCTTTATTAGGAAGCTTAAAATTCATTGTTGATGTACCTGCTTTGGTAATCAACGGGCTCATTACCTGGTTATGTTATGTTGGTGTTAAAGAAAGCAAAAATTTCAATAATGTATTGGTTATCCTTAAACTGGCCGTTATTATTTTAGTGGTTCTGGTAGGTTTTGCTTATATCAATACGGATAACTGGACGCCGGTGAATCCTGAGACTCAGATATCTTCTTTTATGCCGAATGGTTTTGCAGGGGTTATGAGTGCAGTCTCGGGCGTATTCTTCGCTTACATCGGTTTTGATGCTTTAAGCGTGCTTTCCGAAGAGACGAAAGATCCGCAGCGAACGCTACCGAAAGGGATGATTATTTCTTTGGTATTATGTACTTTTATTTATATCGCATTAACGCTTGTTTTAACAGGTATGGTCGATTACCGCAAATTCGACGGTGTGGGAGATCCGCTTTCCTTTATCTTTGAAAAATCCAATGCCAATGTTGCCTGGATGGAACTTGTAGTATCTTTCGTTGCCATAATTGCCATTACAACCGTTCTTCTGGTTTTCCAGATGGGACAGCCGAGAATATGGTATGCGATGAGCCGTGACGGACTGATGTCTCCGAAGTTCCAGAAGGTGCACCCAAAATATAAAACCCCTTCTTACGCAACGGTAGTTACCGGAATTGTAGTGGGGATTCCTATTTTATTCACGGATAAAAGTTTCATTCTTGATTTTACCAGTATCGGGACTATTTTCGCATTTGTGCTGGTTTGTGCTGGGGTGCTGATGCTTCCTGCAAAAGAAAAGTTAAAAGGCAGATTCCATCTTCCTTATATCAACGGTAAAATTATTTTCCCGGTTATTTTTATCGGTGGTCTGATCGGATTTTATTTCTGGCAGCCGGAATTTTTCCATACGCTGATGGACTGGAATGATCCGAAAGAAGGAGAATTCAGAGCCTCGATCTTTTTCTTTATTCTGATCAATCTGGTATTGTGTATCTTTACTTTTATTAAAAACTTCTCGTTGATTCCTTTAGTCGGTTTAAGTTCATGCCTTTACCTTCTGACCGGAATGAGCCACGACAACTGGTTCTGGTTCGGGCTTTGGTTTGCAATCGGGCTGATTATTTATTTCTGCTACGGATACAGAAACAGCAAGCTCCGAAAAGCTTAACAGATAACAAAATACGGGAGCCGGGTTCTAAAGAATCCGGCTCTTATTTTTTTGAATACTCTTGAATTTTGGCGAACTTATTGCTTTAGCCTTTGATAATATAAACTAGAAATGCCATGTCTGAAAGAATAAAAACATTTAAGGAGTTTTACCAGTTCTACCTCACGGAACATAGTAAAATGGGAACACGGATCTTTCACTTTATAGGAACTTTGCTTGTATTTTTTGTAATCGGTTACGTGATAAGTTCGGGAAAAGAAAGATTTTTATGGTACGTTCCGATCTTCGGATACGGTTTTGCATGGTTCAGTCATGCCGTGATTGAAAAAAATAAGCCTGCCACCTTCCGCTATCCGTTGTGGTCATTGATTTCAGACTTTAAACTTTTTTTTGAGCTTCTGATCGGCAGACAGAAATTCACAGGAATTCCGGCTCCGAAAAAGCCAGAAGAGATTTAAAAAACTTTTAATGATATAAATTTCGGGTGGGTTTGCTTTGCAAACCCGCCGAAATTTTACGTTAGACCTTACTTGAATCTTTTCTTAAAATTAAACTTTAGCATGTTCATCAGACCCGGTTCAATAATATCGATTCCTAAACCGAAATTACTGTCTGCAACCGTGTGATGATCCGTACGGAATTTCTCAAATTCATTCTGCTGAATTTCAAGATTAACAAGAGGGTTGTATTCTATATATACTGTTGCACCGTTTTTCGTTATCTTCTTCCGGCTTTTAAAATCAAAATACGGATTATTGATGGTACTTTCCTGCACTGTATATTTTTCCTCCGTATCGATCTTCTGGTCGGTATACAGACTGATCTCATACTTTTCACTGTCGAAATTATGCCAGAAAGGAAGATCTTTATGAATAAAATCCCGTGCGCTTGCTTTTACCAGATTCCGGTCGAAGTACATGAGAAAACGGTTGTTTTTAGGATCTGTATAATACGGATTTTCTATAACAGACTGGTACTGAATTTTAAATTCGTTGCGTTGTTTATCATCACTCACGATATCAATTGAAGCGTCTTTAAAAATATCCCTGATATCCGTTCCGTTTCTGTCACCCGAATAATTCAGGCTGTAAAAAAGGAAATTGTTCCAGCTGTCGATAACTTCCCGTCTGTTTGTATTTTTAAAATACCTTCTCATGGCATTGGCGCGGTTGCCTTTGTAAGTTGTAGTAAGGGTAAGCTTTCCTATCGTATTCTGAACCCGGAAATCAACCTTTTCATCAACGCAGAAATAAGGATAACGGTACGGCTTTCTTAGTTTCAGTTCCTGATTAGGTTTTACCTCAAGATAATGCATAAAATAAATGAATCCACGGTTTTCAAGCGTTCCGAATTCATCACGTATCGTAGCGTCTATAAAAAACTCTTCTCCTTTATGATTAATTTTCACAATCGCATGATTGAACGTTAGCAGAGATGGGAGATAATATTTAATATAAAAATCCGTATGGAAATTTACCAGTACAATAGAAGCGTCTACCCCGATATAATCCAGAATAACTTTTAAAAGCACTGATTTGGCTTTACAGTCACCCTGTTTGTTTTCATAGGTGATGGCAGGTTCCTGCGGTTTGTGGCCGTTCATTTCATCGGCATTGAAAATGTAATAGATATTATTCTGTACGTATTCAATCGCGAACTGTATTTTGTCGTCAAGATCAGGTAAGGCATCAAGTTTTTCGATAAGAGCCGGCGCAAAATCTTTCAGAGAGGCTGTATCAAAAATTTCCTGGTAAATAGGCGCAATATAATTGGAAAGTTCTTTCCAGTTGTTAGCTGTGGCGAAATCAATAAAAGGGAAAATCTCCCGACTGGCATCTACCGGATTGATATAATTGTTTTCTTCAAAAATAAATTTTTCACCCTTTTCAAGGTAATGAATTTCCGGTTCCAGAACATTGCCGTTTTCATTCCTGAAGAATGTTTTCTTGTACGCAATCTTTTCATTCCGCTCATTAATGAAGGTAAAAGTATACCTGCCGTATGCCCAGTAGTTGTCGGGGCTTACCCAAACATATTTTGAAAATTCTTTTCTCAGAAAATCACGTTCGGTAAACGGTTTTACCCGCGAATCTTCAAGAATCAGGACGTCATACAACCGCAGATCTTTTATGGTAATATTGATCTTCTTGTTGCTGCTCAGGATTCCGCCGCTGCTGTGGTTCTCGCTGTCCAGCACTTTAATTTTAGTATCCGGAATTTTATCAATTAAAATACCGTCTCTTAAAACACTGATGCGGTGAATATTATAGACTTCATTTTCTTCGACCACAATATCGGAAACTGAGGCTCTTTCAAGATTAGCAGGCTCATTTAAAGTGTATGCCATGCAGACATATTCACTGTTTTCGGTATTGCTGGTGTGATATTTTTTATCTAAGAAATAACAAAAATCTTTTCCGTCATTATTTTGCTGTCTGGCGAAGTCAGAATCCTGTATCCTGTTTATCAGTTCCTGATCATTAATATTTCCTGCCCATTCTTCCGATTTTCGGATTCTGTAATTTTCAATTTCAATCTGATTATCCATATAATGTTTACTGTTGTGTTTGGTAAAAAAAAGAAAGGTTAAATTAGGTATTTAAAATTGTAAAAACAAGTGTGGAAAATGTTAAGATAACTTAAAAGTGCATCCCTAAAACTGACTCTTCTGTCATTCTTCTGCCATCAATTGCAGTAAACTTGTATACCTTTATTTTAAAAGCAAAAGGAACAAAGATGATGGCTCTTCTATATAGTGCAGCCTTATCCGGCAGATTTCCAGGACAAAAAAATAACCTCAGCAAAACTGAGGTTTTATTTTAGAGATCGTTATTGGTATTGTGATTATGATCCTTAGGCGGTTTTGGATAATTTCCTTTGGTAACCTCTCCTACCGTGTTTGCGGCGGTCATGGCTACCACAAGATCATTCAGCATATTGCTTGCGGCCGTTGGTGAATTCGGGAGAAGAACAAGATTACTCCTGTTGCTTGAACCTACAGAATGTAAGGTATCATAATGTTGCGTAACTACAATTAATGCAGAAGCTTCATGTGAGTTGATTCAACATTATTCAGCATTCGTACGGATTCTTCAAGACCTTTGGCAATTTCTCTTCTCTGGTCTGCAATACCTTGTCCCTGCAATTTTTTAGATTCGGCTTCGGCTTTCGCTACAGCAACAATTCTGATTCTTTGAGCTTCAGATTCATATTCTGCCGCGGTTTTTTCTCTTTCCGCCGCATTAATTCTGTTCATGGCATGTTTTACCTGCTCATCAGGATCAATATCCGTTACTAATGCTTTAATAATATCGTAACCATAGCTTTGCATAGCTTCCTGCAACTCTCCTTTAACGGCAATTGCAATATCATCCTTTTTTACAAAAACATCATCCAGCTTCAGCTTAGGAACCTCCGCTCTAACGACATCAAACACGTAAGAAGTAATTTGGTTTTCAGGGTTTTCCAGACGGTAATATGCATCACCAACCTGTGTTCTGATTACCTGATACTGAACTGAGATTTTCATTTTAATGAAAACATTATCGAGGGTTTTGGTATCGATCATGACATCCAGCTGCTGAATTCGCAGATTCAGTCTTTTGGCAATCTGATCAATAATCGGTAATTTAAGATGAAGACCCGAATGCTTCACAGCCTGGAACTTTCCGAAGCGTTCGATGATGGCTGCGGTTTCCTGTTTCACCACGAAGAAGGAAGCAAATAAAATAATTAATCCTATAAAAATAATAGGTACTAAAAAAAGGCTCATAGTCATAATTTTTTAATATGAATTTGTATTCTTTATAAAGATATGGTTTTTAGATTGAAAAAGAAAACCGAACACTTTGTGCGCCCGGTTTTAATTTAATCATTCTATGAAATTTAATCATTTACCGCAAAAAGAAGGTTAAATTTAATGACTCAAAGATATTATAGTTCGGCATGAGATCGAATAGTTTTTTTTAAGTTTACATTCAATTACATCGTCATCCCAATATCAATTCCTTTTATTTTACGGTAGAGATCCGTGGCATAATTATCCGTCATTCCCGAAACAAAATCAATAACACCCAACACTTTCTGATAATCGGTCCCGTCTTTATATTCAAACTGCTGCGGAAGTAGTTTTAAGGCTTTTTTGTCATAAGACTTTCTTTCGTCCTCATGCTTCAGAATAGAAGGAATAAAATGATCCAAGAGCTCATACATTACGTTATAACCTGCATTTTCGATTTCAACCACGGCTTTATGATTGTATATTTTCTCGATGGAAAAACTTTCAATGTCCTGTAAGGTGGTATTTTCGGTTTTATAAAGATCCAAAAGGGCCTTATCCAGATTTCCTTCCAGAATTTTGTCAAAATTCTGCTTGTACATTTCCAGCGATTTATTAATCAGCGCATTGATCACCTTGGCACGGAGATAAGAGATCTGCTCATTTTCGTTGGATATGGAATTCAGTTTTGTTTCAATTCTTTGCACATCATCCATTTCAGATTTTACCAATTCGAAAAACAGGTTTTTGCAATCGGCGGTAGATACGATTCCTAGGCGGTGTGCGTCTTCCATATCAATAATATTATAACAGATATCATCAGCCGCTTCTACCAGCCATACAAAAGGGTGCCTTTTGAAAATATGAGGATCTTCGCTTTCTGAAATCAGATTCGTTTCTTTAGCAATTTTCAGGAAAATATCTTTTTCATTCTGAAAAAAGCCGAATTTTTTACGGTGAATGAAACCTTTCTTTTTAGCGATGGCTTCACACGGATATTTGGCGATACTTGCCAGCGTTGAAAACGTAAGCTGTATACCTCCCGCGTCTTTACCCTGCTGTTGTTGCGCCAACACTCTGATCGCATTGGCATTTCCTTCAAAATTCATCAGGTCGGCCCATTCTTTTTCATTGAATTTTGGCTTCAGATCAGACTCATTCCTTTCAAAATAGCTTGCAATAGCATCTTCACCGGAATGCCCGAAAGCTGGATTTCCTACGTCATGGCACAAACAGGCGGCGGCGATTACATTTCCTAAATTATGAAGGTAAAAACTTTTAGCATCTTCCGTAAGGTCGTTTTTATACTGATCGTGGATGAACTCCCCCATTACGCTTCCCAAACTGCGTCCTACAGACGAAACTTCCAGTGAATGCGTAAGACGGTTGTGCACAAAAACACTTCCCGGCAAAGGAAAGACCTGGGTTTTATTCTGAAGTCTCCTGAATGCCGATGAAAAAATAATTCGGTCAAAGTCTCTCTGGAAATCCGTTCTCGAAGCTTTCGTATGCGGATTGTTGCCTGTACGCTGATTCGTGAAAATCTGGTTTAAGTTCATCATGCGCCAAAATTACTTCAAATTTTGTTTTTTTTCGACACATCCGGTCATTTTTTGTTACGAGCAGACGTTCTTAGTTTCCTTCTAGATTTGTTATGGCAGAATTATTGTTATTTCGACAATAAAAGAACATCATGCCCGAAGGTCCTTCCATACTTTTAATGAAAGAAAGCATTCAGAAATTTGAAGGCGGAAAAGTGCTTGAAGCTGCCGGAAATGCCAAGATTGATAAAGAAATTCTGGTCGGACAAACTCTTAATGAGATAAAAACTTTCGGAAAACAAACCTATCTTGTATTCGATAACACTGCCGTAAGAATTCACCTGCTGATGTTCGGTTCTCACAGTGTTGATGAACAGACGAAACCTGACCGTCAGCTCAGATTATCTTTACTATTTTCTGACGGAAGCATCTATTTCTATACCTGTCATGTAAAAATGGTAGATAAAGAATTTTTAGAAAGCATTGATTGGGAAGCCGATGTTATGAGCGATGTCTGGAATCCGGCAAAAGCTATCGAAAAACTGAAATCAAATCCCGAAATGATGGTTTGCGACGCGTTGATGGATCAGGATATTTTTTCCGGAGTTGGCAATATTATTAAAAATGAAGTTCTCTTCAGAATCGGTGTACATCCTGAAAGCCTTTTAGGCAAAATGCCGGATAAAAAAATAAAGGAACTGATTAAAGAAGCCCGAAATTACAGCTTTGATTTTCTGGAGTGGAAAAGAGAGTTTACGCTTAAAAAGCATTGGCTGGCTCATACTAAGAAAACCTGCCCGAAATGCGGACAAAAATTCATCAAAAAGCAGACTGGCAAAGGGAAAAGAAGAAGTTTTTTCTGCGAAACCGATCAGAAATTATATCAATAACATTCGTCATCTCCCCATTCATTACGTTTTTAAAAATATTCAATTTGAATCACATCTTCTTCCGTAAATAACACATTTACAGCAATATTTCGTTTGCATTTTTCCGAAATTCTTTTCACCATTTCAGGATTAAAGATTAAATTTTATTCATATTTAAATAATTTAATCAAATTCAGGTGATTTAAATCAGGTTTTATTTGATGCTATGCGATGCATTTTGATTATTAAGTTTTGAAGCTTAAATACTATCTTTTAATAAATTCATAAAATTCAGTCAAAAAATTAATAAATTCATAAATAAATTTTCCGGTTTATATTAAATTTATGTAAACCTATTTTAACCCAAAAGTTAATTTAACAGCCATAAAACACTGATATACATCATGATTTTTATTTTCAGGTGTCATTTTATTGTCGTAATATTGCAATATCAAATCAACAATAATTAATCAAATAATTAAAAATACAATAAAATGATAGCTTACATCGGAATCGCAACATGTTTAGTCGTTTTTTCTTCTTATTTCGCAACAGTTAAGAGAGAAGAAAGAAACTAATTTAAATTCTGCGGCTGCAAGTAGCCTAAGAACTCACAAATGAATTATATTGTTTATGTTTTCAACCTTTAACGGTTGCCGCTCTTTTACTCACAGGAGTAAAAGGGCATCCAAAACATAAGACAATCCACACTAAGGACAATTTTTAATTTTTATAATAGCCGATAGAGTCGAACATGTATTTGTTCGGCTTTTTTGTTGAATAACCTTTATCTTTGCCGTTAAATTTTGCCACATGAATCTCTACAACCTTATTATCCAGGATAAAGAAGAAATTATGCTTGACGATGTATTCCTCGACAGCCATAATAAGGATCAGATCGTGCAGCTTATCAAAGAAAATACCTATTCCCGGGAACTACAGGAATACGGACTTCCTGTCAACAATAAAGTGCTGCTGAAGGGAAGCTCCGGCTGCGGAAAAACCATGACGGCAAAAGCAGTTGCCCATGCATTAGGCAAAAACATTATTATCCTCAATTTAAGCAATATCGTTTCTTCTAGAATCGGGGAAACTTCACAGAATATAAAAATGATTTTTGATAAAGCAGCACGGGAGAGATCGGTACTTTTCCTCGATGAGCTCGACCAGATCGGAAAAGCGAGAGGCAGTGACGATAAAGATGTTGGCGAAATGAGAAGACTTGTGAATACATTAATCCAGTTGATTGACTATTATCCTGAAAATGCGCTGCTGATTTGTGCCACCAATCATCCGGAAATTATTGATACTGTGTTGATGAGACGATTTCAGCTTTCCGTTCATTACGAAATGCCTTCGAAAAAATTTCTTGATCTTTTTTACGATAAAATCCTTTATAAATTCCCTCAGAATCTCAGGAATATCGAACGGAAATACAGTATTTCTTTTGCAGAGGCGAAAGATCATGCTTTTACGGTGGTGAAAGGAAATCTGATCAAAAAGCTTGAAAGCGAAAATATTAAAATCTCTTAAAGCCTTGAGTCGATTCCGGATGATAAATATCGTAACTATTCATCATTTTCAGATCTTTTCAGGATAAGATTCCTCAAGCGGTCTTCATGTTCATCACCCCAGTTTCCCAGTGCAGCAATTACAGGAATAAGTGTTTTTCCGAAATCTGTCAGATAATATTCTACTTTCGGCGGAACCTGAGCATAAATTTTCCGGCAAACAAGCTCATGCTCTTCCAGTTCTTTCAGCTGAATATTGAGTACCCGGCGGGACGCATCGGGAATTTTCCGCTGCAGTTCGCTGGGCCGCAGATAACCTTCATTGATGAACCAAAGCAAACGGATCTTCCATTTGCCGTAAAGCACCTCACCGATCAGATCGAGGCCGCAGTTTAAGTTCAGGGGAATTTTTCTTTCTCGCATATAACAAAATTAACCTAATGCACCAAAACGTACAATAGGGGAAAAAATTTTCCCTATGCAATTCGGTTTTCCGTTATTGCCAGGACTGTGGATACTTCAGAAATTTGTACCAAAGAACAACAGTATGAACAATGCATTTAATTTTAATAATGAACTTAAAGGAAAAAAAGCCTTAGTAACAGGCGGTACTAAAGGAGCCGGAAAAGCCATTGCACAAAGACTTCTAGCTGCCGGAGCAACCGTGATCATCACTGCACGAAATCCACCCGAAGAACTATATCCGGGGATGCATTTCATATCAGCAGACCTCAGCACTGCGAATGGTACTCAGCAGGTAATAGATAAAGTAATGGAAACATTCGGGCCGCTTGATATTCTGGTTAATAATATGGGCGGTTCGGAGACTAAAGCCGGCGGATTTTCAGTGCTCACGGATGAAGACTGGATAGAAACAGTTCAGACGAATCTTCTCTCTCCGATACGATTAGACAGAGGTTTTCTCCCTCAAATGATCGAACGGAAAACCGGTGTCATTATTCACATCGCTTCCATACAGGCCAGGCTGCCGCTGCACGACAGCACCCTGCCTTATGCGGCTGCCAAAGCAGGTCTTTTAAATTACAGCAAAGGTCTCTCGAAAGAAGTTTCTCCGAAAGGTGTACGTGTTCTTACGGTTTCTCCGGGCTGGATCATGACAGAATCTTCTACAAGAATGATGGAGCGGATTGCAGAAAGCAGCGGAATCAGTACTGCAGAAGCTACCCAGACTGTCATGGATGCATTAGGCGGAATTCCGTACGGAAGACCTGCGGAACCTGAAGAGGTTGCCGAACTGGTCGGTTTTCTGGTTTCACCGCGCGCAAATTATCTTACCGGAACAGAATATGTGATCGACGGAGGAACGATACCTACTGTATAATGATTGATAATCAATGATTGATGATTGATTGATTGATTGATTGATTGATTGATCGTTGATTTTATGAAAAGAAGTCTCAGACATACATCAGATATCCACACTTTTCGTGTTAAAATTAAAACAATAATATTAAAATAAAACAAAATGAATTTACCAGACATCATCACAGAACTTGTAAAAACACAACAGAATTTTGACAGTCATGCCTTTGCCGATTGTTTCACCGAAACAGCCGTTGTAACAGACGAAGGCAACACCTACAACGGAAAAGCAGAAATCGAAAATTGGATCGATAAAGCTAATAAGGAATTTAAAACAGTCATGAAGCCTTTAGATTATAACGAAAAAGAAAATATCCTATCAGCGGAAATTTCTGGAACATTTCCCGGAAGTCCGGCTGTTTTGAAATATCATCTTGAATTAAAGAACGGATTAATCAACTCGCTGAAGATCACGGTATAAAATCAATCTTGTTCAGCATATTTCAATTCACACGAAATAACTCTGAAATTAATTGACATATAAGCAGAAATCCCTCTCATTACTGAAAGGGATTTCTTCTAATTAAATATGAATGAACTAAGTATGTTCTCTTACTGAACAATAATTTTAAAATTGCTGTTCAAATTCTCGCCGGAAACATTGAGAATATAATTTCCTGACAGCTTTCTGCCTGCCATATTCAAATTAAAAATTCCGTTTCCATTGGCGTTAATTTTTTCTTTAACGATAATCTTTCCTGTCATATCGATAACCGTCGCCGTAAGGCTGGATTTTTTATAATCCGGAAGTTTTATGGAGACCTGATCTTTTACGGGATTCGGATAAACCACTCCCATATTCTTACTGATGCTGAATTCATCATTACTCAATACTCCCTGATTGTATAACGAATAAACTTCTGCGGGCGTTAATGCATAGTTGTACATTTTAAGTTCATCAAATGCTCCTTTGTACGGAGCAGATGCGTTGGCAGTCGCCTGAAATTCAAGCTCCCCAATATTTCCAATGATAAAATCACTTGCTTCTCCAATTCCTGTAACGGCGGTTTCATCCCCTTCAGCGCTTAAAACACCATTGGTATATATTCTCATTTTATGGGTAATGATATCTCTTTGGATCACGACTTGTACCCAGTTATTCGTAAAATAATTGGCAATGGGTGATGTAATTTCCTTTTTCGTGATATTATCATCAATTGCATACCTTAACTGGCCTCCTTTTATTTCTACATTAAAACGTTTGCCTGTGGCTCCGGTTGCAGCATTAGCCGTGATAGAACCTTTGCATAAAACATAGAGGCTTGTAGATGAAGATGACGGTATCATGCTTGCTGGCGCTTTCAACCAGAAAGAAACCGTAAAAGAACTGGTATCGAATAAAATCTGATCCTGATGAGGAATACTTGCGATATACATATTATTCGGTGAGGTTGCCAGATCAAGCGCATTATTTTCTTTTCCGGGAACCCTTACACTGGCATTGTCATAGCTGATGTTTAAAATACCATGATTTGCAAAAGAAGTCACATCTGCGATCTGAGCACCGGCGGAAGGAGCTTCTGAAAACGGCCAGCTTCCAACTAATGTCTGCGTTAATGCCCGAAAAGTCCATACATCTCCCGTTACAGTTCCCAGCGCATTAGCAGCATCAATTCTCCAGTAATAATTGGTCGCCGGATTCAGGTTATTTAGTTGATAAGAAGGTGAAGCACTGTAAGGTACAGTCCCCAAATTGCTCAAATTTGCCGGATCAGTTCCGAAATAAACCGAATATGTTTCGGTATTTGCACTTCCGTTCCATTTTAACAATAAATTTCCACTGCTTAGTTCGGCACTGTTATTTCCATTTGCAGGAACCGGGCTGACTGCTTTTGTGGGAGGAGAAGGAATCGGTGGCGTGGTTACTGAAGCATTTGAAGTATAAACAGAAGACTGTAAAGCATTTATTGCTTTGACTCTATAGTAATATTGAGTATTTGGTGTTAAGCCGGTCTCATTGTAAGTTGTTATATTGGCACCTAACGTTGCAATCGCAGTAAAATTTGTTCCGTTATCTGAACGTTCCAAAATATAACCGGTTTCGTTGGTGGCATTATCGTTCCAGTTGACGGTTAAAGAGCTCGCCGCAGGATTTCCTGTTGTAGTCACTGCATTTGTAAAATTCAGATTGGTTGGTGGAATAATAAAATCCGGTGGTGCCGTATTGGGCAAACCATTAATATATACCTCAATATTCAGGTACGGAGCATTATTTGTACTTACCGCAAGAGCATCGAAAACGTTTTTATCGGTCCCATTGGCATCTTCCCAAGCATCGGGCATCCCGTCATTATCTGTGTCTAGAGGAGCCGGAGCACCATACACATGGCCCGCTCCTCCATTGGTAAATCCAAATTGATTGGCTAAATCTGTCTGTACATACACATAAGTTGCAGTTGTTCCTTTAGACTGTAAATCTGAAATCATTAAATTATCGACCTGATCACGTCTCGGATATGAAGCGCCTGCTCCTGAAACAATTTTATCGAATGCAGTCTGAGCGCTTAACGCCGGGTTTTTCATTGGATAATCGTACGGAGCAGAAAGAATTGCGGCAGGATCTCCAACCGGATAGCCCGTTAAATCCTGTGGAACCAAAGAGCCATCCAATATACCGTTTCTATTGTTATCAAAATAATTCCCGGAGCCGTACAGATTGAAGTTGGCATTTCCCACACTGAAGGGTGTGGAAACCGTAGTGCTGGTATTAGGTCCACCCACAAAATAATTGTTGATGATATTCGCAAAAGAGCTTCCCGCAGAATCCCCGCCCATAATGTAGGCTTCTCCCGATTGGGTATGTCCATAGGTATTTCCATAGTTTCCCCAGTTATACACCACATTGTTTACAAACTCATTGATCCCTTTTATTTTATTATTACGTGTTTTGTTACAGATATATAAATTTCCGATCAGGCTTATTTTACCGCCCGGTGGGGGCTGCATAAGACCGCCGGCAGAATGATTGTGACGGTGCATTCCCTGCCCGATAATGGAATTCTGAATCGTTATATTATCCGGAGCTGTACCGTTATTATCCCAGTTCACCGAGAAAACTTCATCCGTACCCCAGGTGAAAGTCATGTGATCCAAAATAATATTGGCTCCGTTTGCGATCCCGGATGCATCCTGGTTTTGAGAAGTACCTCCGTACCGGATTCTCAAATATCTCGCAATGGTATTATTGGCTCCTGTAAATGAAACTCTCGGCCCTAAAAAAACAATTCCTTCTCCCGGAGCGGTTTGTCCGGCAATGGTTGTGTTAGCCGCCACGGCAACAATGGACTGTAAATTCACAATACCTCCCACTTTAAAGATGACAAATCTTCCCGGCTGGCTCACTGCATCACGGAATGAACCCGGGCCGCTGTCATTTAAGTTGGTAACTAAATAAATCTGGGGATTGGCCGCGCCTCTGGCTCCTGTTGTAAATCTTCCAAAACCGGTAGCTTCCGGAAAAGCCAGTGTCTGGGCATTCAAATTAAGGGTGGAAAATGTTAATCCGCAAAACAGCAAAGCCGTAAGTGTACGCTTAGATAGTAGTGGTTTTATCATATGAATAATTTTGTGTTAACTAATCTAAACACAAACGTGAATTGCTGCATCCTGCTGCATCCTGCTGAAACCTAAAAATCAAACCATTGCAAGTTAAATCATTGGTTTTACACTAAGTTAAAATAGAATCAATATTCTGAAAACTATAAAAATAAATTAATGGAAAATGATCGATTTAAATAAAAATTAAATTTTACTATTTATAATCTTAATTAAATACCCGTTGTGAATTTTGAATTATTGTTTTTCGAAAATAAGTGAAACGGCTTTGTTTAGCTTTATAATCAGCATTTTTTTATAATTCTTTGTATAACCTTACGATTTTTTATCGCTAGGAAAAACATTTTTTTTTATAATAAATCTTTATTTTTTAAGATAAACAATGGCATTTCATTTAATAAAGAAAGACAAAGATTTAATTATCATTCACTTGACAGTATCTGCAGAATGCACGACGGATTTAAATCAAATGTAAAAATTTATATCTTAATTTTCCGCTAAACAAGATTGCTTCGTCGTTTCATTCCTCGCAATAACACAAAAAATCCCTTTCATCACTGAAAGGGATTAATTATATTTAAAAAAGTTTAATTACATATATGCTTCGATAGGCTCACAAGTACAAACTAAGTTTCTGTCTCCGTATGCTTCGTCTACTCTTGAAACGGTAGCAAAGAATTTGTGGTCTCTCACCCACTCTAACGGATAGGCTGCTTTTTCTCTGCTGTACGGTTTATCCCATGAATCAGAGATCACCACCTGCTCGGTGTGAGGCGCATTTTTCAACACGTTGTTTGTAGCATCAGCTTCACCGTTTGCGATCTCATCGATCTCATGTTTGATAGCAATTAATGCTTCTGCAAAACGATCGATTTCAGCTTTGCTTTCAGATTCTGTAGGCTCAATCATTAATGTACCTGCCACAGGGAAAGAAACAGTCGGAGCGTGGAATCCGTAGTCCATTAGTCTTTTCGCAACATCAGCTACTTCAATTCCTAAGGATTTGAACTGTCTGAAATCTACGATACATTCGTGGGCTACTCTTCCGTTTTCGTTGGAATATAAAATCGGGAAGTGCTCGGCTAAGATTTCTTTTAAATAGTTAGCATTTAAAATAGCATGTTCCGTTGCTTTTTTCAATCCGGAAGTTCCTAACATTTTGATGTATGCATAAGAAATATTCAGAATTAATCCTGAACCGTAAGGTGCCGCTGAAATACCGTCGATCGATTCTTTAGAACCGATTTTAATATTTGCGTTGGAAGGCAAGAAAGGTACTAAATGTTTCGCTACACAGATCGGACCAACACCGGGACCTCCTCCACCGTGAGGAATGGCAAAAGTTTTATGTAAGTTTAAGTGACAAACGTCTGCCCCGATATTCCCCGGACTTGTGTACCCTACCTGAGCGTTCATGTTGGCTCCGTCCATATACACCTGTCCACCATGCTCATGAATCAAAGAAGTAATTTCTTTAATGTTGGCATCGAAGAATCCGTAAGTTGACGGATATGTGATCATTACACAGGAAAGGTTTTCAGAATGCTGTTCTGCCTTCGCTTTCAGATCTTCAAAATCAATTTCTCCGTTTTCAAGGTTTTTTACCACAACAATTTTCATTCCTGCCATTGCTGCGGAAGCAGGGTTTGTACCGTGCGCCGACTGCGGGATCAACACTACATTTCTGTGGCCTTCACCTCTTGAAATGTGATATTCTCTGATGACCATTAATCCTGCATATTCTCCCTGAGCTCCTGAGTTTGGCTGTAAAGAAGTCCCTGCAAATCCTGTGATTTCAGCTAAATCTTTTTCCAGTTCACGGATCATTTCCTGATATCCTGCGGCCTGGTTTACCGGTACGAATGGGTGAATTGCGCCCCAGTTTTCCCAAGAAAGCGGTAACATTTGTGTTGCTGCGTTCAGTTTCATCGTACAAGAACCTAAAGAAATCATTGAATGTGTCAATGATAAATCTTTTCTTTCCAGACGCTTGATGTAACGCATCAATTCTGTTTCCGTATGGTATTTGTTGAATACTTCTTCCGTAAGAATTTCGTCTTTTCTCAAATTCTCTTCCGGAATGCTGTATCCTTCTTTTATTTCTAATTTGAATGTCTGCTTGTCTTTAAACTGAGCAAAAGAAGCCATCAGATAATTTAATTTTTCCAATGTCGTACTTTCGTTGATGGCAATACTTACCACACCTTCAGTGAAATAATTCAGATTCAGCTTGTGATCAAGCATCATCATCATCAGTCTGCCTTTCTCCTCCTCATTGATGTTGATTTTTACCGTATCAAAAATCGGTTCTTCAACTATTTCATACCCTAACGCTTTAAGTCCGTTTTTAAGAGCATTTGCTTTAAAGTGGATCTGATCTGCGATATAATTCAATCCTTTAGGACCGTGGTAAACGGCATACATTCCCGCCATTACCGCCAGAAGAACCTGAGCTGTACAGATGTTTGATGTTGCTCTTTCTCTTTTGATATGCTGCTCTCTGGTCTGCAGCGCCATTCTAAGTGCTCGCCTTCCGTAAGCATCCTGAGAAACCCCGATGATTCTTCCCGGAATGTCTCTTTTGTAATCTTCCTTACAAGAGAAAAATGCTGCGTGAGGTCCACCGTAACCCAACGGAATACCGAATCTCTGTGTTGTTCCAACAGCACAGTCGGCACCCATTGATGCAGGAGATTTTAATTTAACCAAAGCCATCGGATCACAGGCAACCACTACCTGAAGATCTGATTTTTTATATTCAGCGATGTTTTGGGTATAATCTAAAACGATTCCGTTTTTTCCCGGATACTGTAATAGTACACCGAAGTAAGAACCGTCGAATTCATGAGAAGCATGATCTCCTTCTACGATCTCGATTTCAAGGCCCTGTGCTTTTGTCTTTAAAACAGAAACCGTCTGCGGTAAAACAAGATCGGAAACGAAGAATTTATTAGCTCCCGCCTTTTTCTGATCTTTTGTTCTGTTGTTGAAGAACATGTGCATTGCTTCTGCTGCTGCCGTAGATTCATCCAATAATGATGCATTGGCCAAAGCAAATCCTGTAAGATCACATACAACAGTCTGGAAATTAAGAAGAGCCTCTAACCTTCCCTGTGCAATTTCTGCCTGGTAAGGGGTATAGGCTGTGTACCAGCTCGGGTTTTCAAAGATATTTCTCTGAATAGCCGAAGGCAGCAACGTATTGTGATATCCAAAACCGATATAGCTGGTATAATCCGTATTCTTCGATGCCAGCTCTTTCGAATGATTCAGCATTTCGTACTCTGAAAGCGGTTCTGAAATGTCAAGATCTTTCTCTAAGCGGATAGAAGAAGGAATGGTTTGAGAGATGAGCTCTTCAACACTTGAAACGCCGATCTTTTCCAGCATTGCCTGTCTATCGGCTTCATTCATGGAAATGTGGCGGCTCACAAACTGTTCTGTATTCATTTTTATTTATTAGATTTTGTTTGTAAAAAAGATTCGTAAAATTACGGTTTTTTAGAAAATTGTACAAGTAAATTGAAATCACACTAAAATCGACAATGTATTCTATCTTATTCAGAATTAACAGGTTTTTATTATCATTTTAAACGTAAATTCAGGTAAAATTATTTTTTAATATAAATTCTCATAATGCTTTTATTTTCAAAATACTACAAAATTTGCCTTAAAAACATTTGGTAATGAATTAATTCAAAGATTTTGCAATCGTTAATATCTCTATTTATAAAAGTATGATTATTTACATTCTAAACATTTAACATTCAACCTAATAAAATTCATGCAATTTTATTATCTGTATTTATTCTAAATTAATATATTTGCATCATGAATATGATTGTTCCTTTTAAAGTACCGCCTTTAGTGCCTGTATATTCTGCCAATCCTGAAGAAATGTATTGTGGTGATAAGAAATCCTGCTGCAAGAAATTTAAAAAAGGTAAACGGTGCAAGAAATGTCCCGGAAGAAAAAAAATGGCTTAATGACCGAAGCTTTTTATTAAAAAATAGAGGGCCAGGATAAGTAAACCAGCAGCCACAATAATTTTCATAATTTTTGGCTGACCGTGCGGATTTGCTGCTGTTCTCGGCTGTGATCTGAAGAATTCTTCCGCTTTTTCCCTGAATTGATCCGTCTCGGTTTCAAAAACCTCGGTTATGGTGATTCCCTGCACTGCCGTTTTATGCAGTAATGAATTGGTAGCATGCAGCAAAATCTGAAATTTACCGTCTTTAAATTCCGTTATTTTAAATATTCTTTCCCCGTAAGGTTTTTCCAGTCCGAATGGTAATACCTTCACGACATCTGCATTCTGCGTCTGCCAGGTCACGATAATCTCCTCCCCTTTTTTTGCGTGGATTTTATTGGCTGAAAATGTCTTTATGGATGGCGGAACCGTATATCGAAAGCTTTTCTGCTGGCTTTCTAAATTCTGGTCATAAGAATTTCTCCTGCTTTTATCACTCAGCGTTTCATAAGCTTCCTGTATTTCCCTGAAGCGGTCTGCAAAGAAATCATCATTTTGGTTTTTGTCGGGGTGATACTTTAAAGAAAGTTTCCGATAGGCTTTTTTGATGTCTTCTTCTGAAGCATCATTCGGAATCCCTAGAAAATAATAGTAATCTTTCATTGAGCTATACAAAAGTAAGGAATTTTGTTATTGCGGGCAAAGTGAAGGAATTCATTTCTTCTCCTAAATTTTTAACGCCAAGTCCGCTAAGATATTTTGTAATGATTGAGAATATTTTCGTTCGCAAAGGCGTTCTACTCAGTGAAGGGTGAACGCTTTATTTAAAATTGCACAAGCAATCAGTTTACACATTTTCTGATGCCGGAAGTATCTTAAGAATGTATTTTACACTCCAAGTTCGTAAAATAGATATGCAATTAAATGCAACGTTTTTTATCCCGCAGATTTCACGGATTGCGCAGATTTTTATAAAATGTTTTAAAGTGATTAATGGAATTTTAATCTAATTTTGTCATGCTGGAAGCATCTCAATAAGCATTTTTAACGCAAAGTCCGCAAAGATTTTTTTTGTAATTATTGAGAATATTTTCGTTCGCAAAGGCGTTCTATTCAGCAAAGGGTGTACGTTTTGTTTAAATTACGCAAGCAAGTAGTTTACACATTTTCTGATGCCGGAAGAATTTCGACAACCATTTTTAACGTAAGTTCGCTAAGGCTTTTTGAAATATTTGCGATTATTTTTCGTTCGCAAAGGCATTCTATTCAGCAAAGGCTAAGTGTTTATTTGAACATGAGGTTGTCATGCCAAGAATCTCAACAAGCTATTTGATTATATTCAGATACTTACAGCATGACAAATTATGTGAAATGAGGTTATACCGACTGCAACCCTAGCCCAGATTGGAGCATTTGTCTGAGCTCATTTCTTTGTTTCCAGCGGCGGCTCCGCCGCGCTGGAAACAAAGAAATAGCGAGTGCGGAAAGCTGGAAATTGCTCCTTAAAAAATAATAAATTACAATTCGACGAAGTCAAAAAGCTCATTAGAAATTGCCGCAAGTGGAAAGCTTGTCATGAATTGATACTTTTTTAGATTTCTTCTCCGCTCCGCTCATCGCATGACTATAAAAATTCCGGCTCGGGAAGCTTCGCTTCCCGAGCCGGAATAAACAATTTCAATTTAGTTACTACCTATTATGCTTCCGCAATATTTTCTTTCTTTTCAAATCTGCTGTGGCATCTTGATGCGAATTCCTTTTTGAACTTTCCCTTCATTTCCTGATATTGCTCATCATTCATTTCCCTGATTTTATCGGCCAGTCCGAAAGGTGATTTTTCCTTGATTCCGTATTCCTCAAAAATACCTTTTACAAATCTTTTTCTTTGGGCTGCTTTTTTAACGATCATGGCAACACCTGCAATGGCTAATGCTCCAAGAGCACCTTTTAATACTGAATTTTTCATTTTCTTAAATTTTAAATTTTACTACTTCTTTTTATAAAGACGAATCGTATTGAACTTTACTTTACTACTTCTTAAATTTCAATTATTCGTTTGTTTTTTTATTTCTTCCGAAAAAACCGCTTTCACATCTGTTTCTCCAGACTTCCTTGAATTTTTCCCTTTCTTCTGGTGAAAGGTGCATCATTTTCTCTCTCATTTTTCTTTCCTTGAAATCCCGCATTCCTTTGCCGAAATGGAAACCTCCGAAAAGGATCTTACTTAACACTAAGATTCCCATGGCCTGCCAGTAAGTAATCGATTTCACTCCCAGAATTTCGGGAAGAAGATGATTCCAGAGGGCCATCACGATCCAGGTCACTCCTAAAAAAATCAGCGGCGGACATAGTATCAAAAAAATCCAGCCTTTTTTATGTTTATGATTCATATTTTTCTTTTTACTAACTATTTAAATCTTCGTATAATTTTCTCAACCGGTTTCTTAAGTGTTTTACCGCATAATTTTTTCGGCTGATTATGGTTTTGATATTTTCACCGTGTTCATCGGCTATTTCCTGAAGGGTTTTGTCGTTGAGCTCATTTTCCACATAGACGATTCTCTGTTTCTCGGGCAGTTCTTCCAGTGCTTCAAATAATTTTTTCCAGATTTCATCCTGAAACATCTTCACTTCCGGACCGGCACTTTCATCCATCAGCAGAATATCTTTAATGGAGAAGTCACCGTCTTCATCTTCGTACACAAAATCTTCAAGATTTTCCGTTTTTTTCTTACGGTACTTATCGGTGATTTTATTGGCAGTTACCCGGTACAGCCATCCGCCTACGTTTACAATTTCGGAAAGATTGGTAAGGCTACTGAACTGATACCATACCTCCTGCAGAATATCTTCCGCATCTTCCGCATTTTTCACTTTGGGACGAATATAAGACATCAGCTTTCCTCCGTACTTTGAAACGGTTTGCGAGATGATATTATCCTTCTCCTTCTGTGGCATTGTTATTTTTTCGACAACCTCCATATTGCTATGACGGTTGAAATTTTTGTTTTACTTTAATAAATTTAAAATATTTTTCGGGAACTCAGGATTTTCTTTTATTAATCGTGTTTTTTAGATGTAGTTTTTATTTGTAGAACTTGTATCAATTTTTTTAGGAGCTTTTTCCCGCTATCCACTGTATCTTTTTTGTTTTTCCATTCCAAAGCTTCAGCAAACAAAAAAGGATGCCGTTTCTATCGGGGCTAGGCTGTAGTCTATCGGTAAATTAACGTCATTAAAAACAAAAACGGAAAGCTCAAGGAACTTTCCGTAGTTTAATTATAAAAATGTATTGGATTTTACTGATTAAAGTTTTTAGCAAAGAAACCCATCATGGTTTTATAAAATTCGATGCGGTTGGGCTCTTTTCCGAACCCGTGGCCCTCATCATATTTTACCATATACGGAACTTCAAAGCCTTTAGCTCTTAACCCTTTTACAATCTGGTCAGATTCATTGATGTTCACTCTTGGGTCATTCGCTCCCTGAACCACAAACAAAGGCTTTTTAATTTTATCAATCTGGAAAACCGGGGAAACTTCTTTGGCAATTTTAGCTTCTTCAGGATTGTCAAGATCATACCAGATCTGCTTTACCATTTCTTTGTACGGCTTCCAGTATTCCGGGAAGGAATCGAAAAAGGTAAAGATATTTGATACTCCAACATAATCAACTCCGCAGGAATACAAATCGGGCGTCTTAATCAATCCCATTAAGGTAGCGTATCCGCCATGACTGCCACCGTAAATTGCGACTTTATTTTTATCAACCCAGCCTTGCTCGATAACATATTTTACACCGTCTTCCACATCATCCATTGCTTTTCTTCCGATCTGTTTGTAACCGGACTGTTGGAATTCCTTTCCATATCCTCCGGAAATTCTGAAGTTTACCTGTAATGTCGCATATCCTCTGCTGGCAAACAACTGTGTTTCCGGATTAAAGCCCCAATCGTCACGAATCCCCTGCGGACCGCCGTGAGGATTAACAATCAAAGGGACTTTCTTGCCCTGCAATGCTTCTTTTGGCAGTGTGATATAACCACGAATAGTTAATCCGTCCCTGCTTTTAAATTCAATGGGGCGCATTTCCGCCATATCTTCTTCTTTCAGCTGAGGCATGAGATCAAAAAGAAGTTTGACGGTTTTTGATTTTGTATCGTATTCGTAATACTTCCCGTATACTTTATCGCTGTCTACGACTATTAAAAGTTTTTCATCGTTGTCATCGGAAGAAACAACATAGAATTGTTTGTCGCCGAATTCGGAAGCAAGTTTATCGTGAACTTCTTTATAGAATTTACTTACGGGAATCGTTTCATTTTTAATCCCGTTATAGCTGATTTCATCCAGCTCATAATTTCTGTTTTTTCCCGCAAGACCGATGGAACTGACATCAAAATCAGGATGGGAATAAACTTCTTTAATCACTGCGTCTTTCTTTAAATCGTAAAGGACAATTCTTGATTTGTCTCCGTCAAGATTGGTAACAACGTACGCTTCATTCTTATTTTTGGAATTTTCGTTAAAACTTGCGATATAGAACGTATTTTTCCAGTCTGTAGATTTCAGCAGGTTGAATTTCCCGGTCTGCAGATCCTTGTAATATAGTTTTGAGGTCAGGCCGTTTTCTAGAACAACATATCCGCGGAGGTTTCCGTCTTTATCAAAAATATAATCGTCAATTGGACTTTTAACATCTTTGTTTTCGTACAATTGCGTGATTTCACCAGTATTGAAATTGATTTTATACGGCTCAAAAATCTGCTTGTTGTTTTTGTTCATGGTGACCACCACAAACGGCGTATCTTTAATGGGCTTTACAGTTCCCAGAGTAATTCCTTCAAAAGGGGTGAGATCCTTTAAGTTCTTCCCATCAATATCTGCGGCATATAGATGCAGATTTTCGTTTCCACCACGATCCTGCGTGTAAAACAGTCGTTTTTTATCAAGCCAGCCATAGCTTCTGATCAAATCGTCTTTTTCTTCCAGTGCTTTGGTAACTTTTCCTGTTTTCAGGTCTTTTACATAAACATGGTTTTTACTGTCTTTGTCTTTTTCCTTATAGGAAAGATACTGGCCGTCCGGCGAAATTTTAAATTGTGAAGCTTTCGGCCTTGCAAAGTAATCCTCCACTTTATATTTAAAGTTTCCTTTGTCATAAGAAATAAGCTGGTCGAATGTTGCTTTTGTAGAAACCAGGGAAGGGTCTCCCGGTAGTCTGGCGGTGTTGGTCTGTGCATTCATCATTAAGGCGGTTATTACCACTTGTGATATCCCGAAAATTTTAGCTGTGATATTCATATTTTCATGGTTTGGTTAAATGTCTGTATTATAATAAGACGTCTAAGCCTGAAGAATTGTTACATCCAGACCATGAAATATTTTATCAAATTATTATCCGTCAAATTAATTAAGATAAATCCCGAAATACCAGGTCCAGACTATCAGAATAATCTGCATCGGGATTCTTTCTTTATAAAGATAATCCATTCCCGGGCCGGTAAGATCTGCCTTAAAAATATTGATATTCTTCTTTGATGAATTGATGTTGGCAATGAACACCAATACGTAAAAGATAATCAATAAAACAGCAGTCAGCTCACGGATTGAAGGTATCATTAGTCCAATTCCGGCAGCGATTTCTAAAATTCCGGTAAAATATACCCAAAATAGTTTGGCAGGTATAAATTCCGGGATCATCATTGCCATTCCTTTTTGAAATTTAAAATGCGAAAGACCGGTAAATATGATAAAGACAGCCATTCCCAGGTTTCCGGAAAACAAAAAGTTCCAGTCACCCTGAAATATTTTCGTCCCCGCTAGAGCAAGAACGAAGGTTACAAACAGAATTGTTAATAGTTTCATGTTCTATATTTGTTCAGACTGGCAAGGTACTATTTTCCGCAAGATTCTTTACAATGTCCAGGCCTTGAGTGAAGCCTTTATTCATATGGTCCTCCCAGTCTTTTTCAACCTGAACTTCAGCATGGAGCTTGGTTCTGCCTTCATAATCGATCAGTATATATTTTTCGAAACAGCCGCTCCACTGCTTTACCTGCATGCTTTCGGTGTCTTCATTTCCGTTTTTATCTACCATTCCGAGATGTTTAAAAATAATCTGATCCGGCTCTTCCAGGCTATCAATCGTTGAAACCATTCCCTCACCTTCGGTATTCAAAAAGTAGGTTTTTCCGCCCACTTTCCAGTCGGACTTCATTACAGAATCAGAAGCGGGATTGAAAAATTTCGTCCATTCACGATATGTTTTCTCATTCCACAATATGTCCCAAACTTTCTGTTTAGGCGCATTTATCACAATTTCATAAGATAAGGTTTCCATAACTTAAATTTTAGTAAATAATTTTTATATAGTCTTTTATTAATTTCTAAATTAAATAAACTTTGTTTATTCTTAAATTAACATTAAGAATTTTAGTAAGTTAAGCTTATTCTGATTAAGAAATCAATACATGAAGTTCAGCTCATCTTTGTGACTTTTAACTCCTTCGAACCTGCAGTTTATGGTTGTATAAAATTTTAAACAAGCTGATTGTTTAGAGCTGATTTTCAGAGAGATGTTTCACATTCGACAATGCATTCGGAAATTTTTCTTCAAAAAATGATTTGAATTCTTCTGAAGTTGCGATTTCTACTTGCAAATGCGTTATGTTTTCATCTTCAGTAAGTATATATTTTTCCGTAGCTTCTCCCCAGTCACGTGGTGTTTCTACGCCTTCATAAATCTCTCCTAAATGGAGAAGCGTTATTTCCTGATTGGGAATAAGCGTTGTAATTTTGCTGTACATTCCGTTGTTTTTTCCATCAAGAAATTTGATGATACTTCCTTCTTCCAGATTTCCCTGATAAAAAGAACCTTCTGTAAAAGCCGATGTCCATTGTCTGAATGAAAAATCATCCCAAAGCACACTCCATACTTTTATTGCTTCCGCATTGATCTGAATATCAAAATGTAATTTTTCCATAAAACTGTATAAAATAGCTGTTGTATTGTATAGTATTTATTATCCTCCTACGTAATCTCCTCCATTGATATGAATAATTTCACCCGTAATGAAACTGGAATCTTTTGATGCCAAGAACACGTAGGCCGGAGCAACCTCCGATGGCTGTCCCGCTCTTTTCATCGGGTTATCTTTTCCGAAATCAGAAACGTCATCAAAGGTTTCCTTTACCAGAGGTGTCCAGATCGGTCCGGGTGCAACACCGTTCACCAGAATATTTTTCTTTGCAATATTGGTCGCAAGTGAGCGTATAAAGGTTGCGATAGCTCCTTTCGTTGACGAATAATCTATGAGGTGATCGCTTCCTCTGTAAGCTGTGACAGACGTTGTACAGATAATCCGTGATCCGCTTTTCATTAACTCCAGACAATCTCTGGTAAATGAGATCATCGAGATGATATTGGTGTTGAAAGTTTCGTAAATTTGTTCATCAGTAATGCTTTCCAGATCATCTTTTGGGAACTGAATCCCGGCGTTATTAACGAGGATGTCCAAAGATTCCCATTCTTTTTTAATTTTCTGAATGCATTCTTTCTGAAAATCCTTCTTCGAAATATCACCTTTCAGCAAGAGACAGGTTTTTCCTTCTTTCTCCACGAGCTTTTTCGTTTCTTCGGCATCGTCATCGCTTTCTTTATAGATAATGGCCACATCTGCTCCTTCACGTGCAAAATGTACGGCAACAGCCTGCCCTATACCACTATCTCCTCCTGAAATTATGGCTTTTTTATTCAACAGCTTATCGCTTCCTTTGTAATCTTCCCGGATGATCTCCGGCAAAATTCCTTCTTCAGGTACTTTTGATTTAGATTGTGACTTGTTGTGTGTTTTCATAAAAGATATTTCCTTTACCGCATCAAACAGCAAGCCGAAGCCGAAAATAGGGTATCTAATAATATGGATTACATTTTAATTTTTAGTTTTCAGATTATGTAATGAATTATTTTTAAACATTAAGAAATTATGACAATTACGGACAATCATAACATTTAAATTGATTCTAAGAATGATAGGCGTTTTCCAAATCCTGAATGTTAATTTTCTGCATCCTCATCATGGCTTGCACTACTTTTTGAGCTTTCGCCTGATCAGAATCGCTCATCAGCTCTATTAGCTTTTTAGGAACGATTTGCCAGCTGAAGCCGAACTTGTCTTTTAACCATCCGCACATGCTTTCCCTTCCTCCGTCTGAGGTTAGGCTGTCCCAGTAATGATCGGTCTGCGCCTGATCTTCGGTCATGACCACCATCGAAATGGCTTCATTAAAATCAAACTGATGATCGTAAGAACTGTCCATACAGAAAAAACTGTAATTATCGATCACAAAATGGGCATGCTGAACATTTTCGGGCGGTTCCGGAGCAGGATGTCCCTCGCTTCCGTCTCCGTATCTCAAAATATTACCGATTTTAGAATTGGGGAAGGTTGAAGTATATAATTCCATCGCCTGCATTGCTTTGCCATTGTTTTCATGCATAAACATCAGCGTAGGAATTATTTTTTGTGATTCCTGTTTTTCTCCGAGGAATATTTGCCAGGTAACATCGTATTGATCTTTCAGCCATCCGTATTTTTTGCTCCAGGAATAGGAATCCAGCGGCATTAAAGCCATGCCGCCTTCCATCAGCTGATCCCAGTACCGCTGTACTTCATCTTCGGTTTCACAGATCACCATAAAAGAAACCGACGCATTTTTTTTGAACTGAGGACCTCCATTCAGGAGCATCATTTTTTGTCCGAAAAGTTCGATATTCATAACGACAGGTGTGTCTGCCGTAATTTTTCCATTGAATATTTTACAGTAAAATTCGGCAGATTCTTTGGCATCTTCGTTGTACCAAAGACAGGGAAATATATTGTTGTTCATTGTTTTAATTTAATAGGAAATTAATCTGTTAAAATATAAGTTTATGATCATTAATTATTTTACGTTTTTATTATCGCAAGGTCAGACAAAGTTTTTGCAATACGATAATCTTTAAGATAAACAAAGGCATTTCATTTAATTACGTAAAACGAAAAATGTTATTTGATTGTTTAGTAAAAATTAAGTTTAAGTACACAAAAATTAACTTTGATTATTTTTAAAATACATATCATTTTTCATCATGTGGATTCTTAATTTCTCCATTGCATTTTTACCGAAGCCATGCATCTGCCGGATTTCTTTTTCAGAATATTCCGAAAGTTTCTCAAGGGAATCTATCTTTTCTTTTTCCAGGGATCTTCTGGCCGGTACAGGAATGATACCGATCAGGAAATTCCCCTGTTCAGCATGGCTTACGGCGCAGATCGAGTTCAGGCACTTTGCCATTATTACCAGATTGATCATGGAAGGAAAGTTTTATTTAATGATTCTCAACATATTTATGAAAGTTATTTAGGATGGCATACCAGCCATCCCGCTGCATTTCAACAGGATTCTGCTTTTCAGGATCGAATATCTCAGTAACTTTTGTCGTATTTTCATCAATTGTATCGAAGATCACTTTTACTTTTCTTTGATCTTCCATATGATAAGTGATGCTTTTCTCAGGAATAATTTCATCGTAAATTCCGACAAGATCAAACCCGAAGCTTCCATCCTTTGCCTGCATTCTTGTGGTAAATCGTCCTCCTTCTTTTAAGTCTACTTCAGCAGAAGGGCACTCCCATGTATCGCTGGCAAAATTCCATTGAGTAATATGTTCCGGTTCATTAAAGTATTTCCATACTTTATTAACGGGTGCCAGAATCGTAATATCAATTTTTATAGGTTCCATATCGTTGTATATTTGGTATTTTGAAAGACTGCTTTTCACATTCTTTACTACTAAGGTACATTATTTTACGTATTCCTCATTATAATTGATCATCCAATGAATACCATATCTATCCTGGAAGCTTCCGAAATAGTCTCCCCAGAACTGATCTTCCAGAGGCATTTCGATATTGCCGCCTTCAGAAAGCCCCCTGAAAAGTCTTTCCGCTTCTTCTCTGGATTCCGGGAAAATAGAAACATAATTGCTGTTTCCGATTGTCAGGGTCTGTCCGAATCCCGGAACGATATCTGAAGCCATCAACAGATCGTTACCGATTGGAAGCGCAATATGCATTACCCTGTTTTTTTCTTCGTCCGATAAATTTTCGGTTCCGGGTGCATTTCCCATTCTGTAAATTTCTCCGAGAAATTCTCCTCCGAAAACGGATTTGTAAAAGTTGAAAGCTTCTTCGGCTTTCCCGTCGAAGTTTAAATAAGAATTTAATTTAGCCATGATTTTTTATTTTAATGTTTATTTTTAACGCAATGACCGCAAAGATTTTTTTTACTACTATACTTTTTTAAGTTCGCAAGGGCGTTCTACTCAGCAAAGAGAGTTAGAGTTAGATTTACATGAGCTATTGATTTTGAAAAATTTTAATTATTTAAAAACTTTTCTGCTTCGCTTACGGTAAAATCGATAAGTTTTTCATCGGTTTTGCCATTGAAATCAGCCATCATATAAGAACCATGGGTTGCGGGAAGAATCATGAGCTGCGAGTTTTTTACCAGCCGCCACATTTCCACCGTATGTTCCGGTTTCATAACATCTTTATCGCCTGAAATAAATAAGGTTGGAGATGATATGTTTTTTAAAATATTTTCGTCCCAGTCTTCGAAAGTCTGCATTCTTTTACTGTCTTTATCGAACATGTTTTCAAGGGCAGAAAAGTCCGGATTCAGGTTTAAAAAATTGATTTTAAGCGGCTCAGGCATTGAATCGAGAGTAGCATTGTTCATGCTTTCAAAGAAACCATCCATCATTCCGTTTCTTTTATAGAATGCGGATGCAATGACCAGTTTTTCCACCATGTCAGGATACAGATAAGCGACCTGCATCACCGTATTTCCGCCATTGCTGAATCCCCAAAATAATGCTTTATTTATATTAATCTTTTTCAGAAATGCAGCAATATCATGTGCATCCTGTTCAAAAGTTTCCGGAACATCACGATGACCGGACCTTCCGTGATTCTGAAGATCGATCCCAATGAGCTGAAATTGATGTTCCAGTCTTGCAATAATTTCTTTGTAATCGAACAGAATGGAACCGCCGCCGCCATGAATCAAAACCAAAGGTTTTCCGGAACCGTAGATTTCGTAATACATCTTAATTCCGTTAACTTCCTGATAGCCTTTTTCAACCGGATTCATTTTAATATTTTAAATTTTTATCGAATTCATATTTTAAGCCTTCATAACCGAGAATTCTCCGCATCAATCCAATTTGTCCGCACAGATAATCTTCCCGACCGATGCACATTCCGATGAAATTCAGAACCGTTTCCGGGAAAAAGTCGATATTCATTCCCATGGGAAAGGCTTTGTCTAATTCTTCATCCGATACTTCGAGCAGCTTCTGATATACCAAAGGTGAAATTTTATGGAAGGCGTCTTTTAGCTGTTCCAAAGAAGGGTACGTAAAACTTTCGTCCAGACTTTTTCCCTGAAAAAAAAGATCTTTAAATTCAAATTCCTCCTGAATTCCGAGCACCGATCCTAAAGCATATCTCATGTCTAAAAAGTTTCCGGCCATCCAGATGATGTGATTGGTTTTGCCTTCTATTCTTTTCAGGGCATCCTGCGCGGAAATTCCGTCAAGCACCATCAGGAAATTCTGGCTGTGACCCCGAAATGCGGGAATAATAATGTCTAATTTTTTTGATGTAGGCGTGTCCATAATGTTATGTTTCTGATGTTTTAATTAGGATGGAATCTGGGAAGGATCTGCAAAAATTACGTTCCAACCATGACCATTGATGTCCCAGAAAGAATTTTGATACATCCAGCCATGATCCTGTGGCTCTTCATGCTGTGTTGCGCCGTTGGCTACGGCTGCATTCACGACCTGGTCTACTTCTTCGCGGCTATCTAAGCCGATCGCGACCAATACCTGGGTCGTATCGCCTTTCGGAACGGGTCTTTCGGAGAAAGTTTCGAAAAATTCTTCGGTCAGGAACATGATAGAGATGGTATCATTCATCATAATACAGACTGCTCTTTCATCGGAAATCTGTTCGTTGACGGAGAATCCAAGATTAGTCCAGAATTTTTTTGTTTCCTGAATATCTTTTACGGGAAGATTGACATAGATCTGATTGATTTTCATAGTGTAATTGTATTGGTTTACTTGTAACCAAAATTATCAACTTGCTGTGAAAATCAACTTGCCATAAGGCAAGATTTACGTTTTCGCGGGATGTGAAACCAATTCTTTACGGATACGGCTTAAAGAAGTATCTGTAACGCCGAGATAAGAAGCAATCTGTTTAAGCGGAGCGAATTGTATGACGTAAGGTTTTTGTTCCAGAAGATTCAGGTAACGTTTGGTTGCTGACAGAGTAAACATTTCCACGGAACGCTGCTTACAGATGAAAAGCTGCTGAGACATCCACGCCCTTCCCCATTCCCTCAGATTCGGGATTTTATGAAAAAGCTCCTGAAAGGTTTCAAAATCAAATTTCCAGCATTCGCAGTCGGTAATGCAGACAATATTTTCCTGGGTGGGAATTCTCTGGAAAAGTGAGGAAACCTCAATAATAATTTCGTTTTCAACAAAGAAATTAGTAGTAACGTCGTTGCCGTTGAAGTCCGTTACAAATGATCGGGCAAGGCCTTTTTCCAGAATATAATATTCATTGGCTGTTTTACCTTCTTCAAGGATAAAATCTCCTTTATGGAAGGTTATTTTCTCATGGGCACTAAATATTTCCTGAAGTTCTTCAGGTAAGAAAAATGGGAAATCGTAGCATATTTCGAGGGCCTTGCTTATCATCAGGTAACTGTTTTTTGTGCTTCTAAAATAGAATTTTTATGGGAACTGGTGAAGAGAAATTTTTTAGATTTTGAAAGATGAGTATTTGAATAAGATTTTTAACATTAAGTAGTTAAGTTTTTTAGATCGACGCTGTTTTAATTATTTTTTTGATGAGGAATAAACAAAGTTTATTTTGTTAAGTAATTGAAGATCCTTCGACAGGCTCAGGATGACATCGCTAATACTACTCGCTATAGGCAAACATTGTCAGATAATATTTGATGGTTGATAGTTGTCGATTGAAAAATAATCGATTTAAATATTATTATTAAAAAATTTTCATTATTTTTTCAAATAAGGTAAATAACTGACGCTCAACGATTCAAAATAATTAATAATTTAGCGGTATGAAACAGACTTTCAGATTTAATTCGATTTCAGATTTTCATGCGTTTTGTAATCTTCCGAATCCGGAACATCCGCTGATCAGCCTTATTGATTACAGCAAAGTACAGTATCCTGTGAACGACACGGAGTTGAAATGGATCCAGAATTTCTACTCGGTAGGCCTGAAACGGAATGTCAATGCAAAATTTAACTACGGACAGCAGGAATACGACTTTGATTCCGGCGTTCTGTGCTTTGTTTCGCCGCTTCAGTTCCTGAGCCTGGAAATGAAACCCGATATCGTAGCGGAACCGACGGGCTATCTGCTGCTCATTCACCCCGATTTTCTTTGGGGGACTTCGCTAATCAAAAAAATCAAGTCGTACGAGTTTTTCAGCTACCAGATCAATGAAGCATTGTTTTTGTCGGATAAGGAGGAGAAGGTGATTGTTGATCTTTTCCGGAATATTGAAAAGGAATACCAGAACAATATCGATAAATTCACCCAGGAACTGATTGTTGCCCAGCTCGAACTGTTCCTTATCTACGCCGAACGTTTTTATGAACGGCAGTTTTTTACCCGTAAAAAATCCAGCCACGAACTGCTGGAGAAATTTGAAGAAGTACTTTCGCAATATTTCAGCAGCGGAAATCTTCTGGAAAAAGGCATTCCTTCGGTAAAATCCATCGCCGAACAACTGAATATTTCCGCAAACTACCTGAGCAGTCTGTTGCGGATTCATACGCAGCAAAACACACAGCAGCACATTCAGAATAAGCTGATCGATCACGCCAAAGAACGTCTGAGCACGACCAATTTATCCGTGAGCGAAATTGCGTATGAGCTGGGATTTGAGCATCCGCAGTCGTTCAGCAAACTGTTTAAGCAGAAGGTGAATCAGTCGCCGGGGGAGTTTAGGAGGGCGTTTAATTGAGGGTTTTATTTTTCATCTATCAGTAATTTTTTAAAATTCGCCTAATTTTTGATTATATGTATTAAAGCTAATCTAAAAACTGCTTTAAAAATTTTAATACGGAAAGTTTAATTAATCAAATATCATAATATGGATGTTTTAACAAAGGAACAACGGCGAAAGAACATGCAGGCTATAAAAAGCAAAGGGACAAAAGACGAAGTTCTTTTAGCTAAAACTTTGTGGAATCTTGGATATCGTTACCGGAAAAATAATAAAAGTGTCTTTGGGAAGCCAGACCTAACCTTTAAAAAAAACAAACTTGCAATTTTTGTTGATAGTGAATATTTTCATGGAAAAGATTGGGAGACAGAAAAATTCAGGATTCAAACAAATAGAGATTTCTGGTGGAAAAAGATTGAACAAAATATAAAAAGAGATAAAATTGTAAATGAAGAATTATCCAGAAACGGGTGGAAAATTTTACGATTTTGGAGCAAAGATATTCGAAAAAATTTAGCATCTTGCATAACGAAAATTGAAGAAAATTTAAAAGAATAATGTTGAAATATAGCGAGATAAAAGAAGAACTTAATATAAACATTGACAAGCATTTAAATGATGGTTTTGCAGCTTTAACACATTTTTGGCAAAATCATACGAATGGTGTATCTCAATATTTCAAACCTGCTGCAAAAGAATATTTGCAAAAAGAAATTTTATCTATTGTAGAAGAACCTAAGCAATTATATATTCCTTTTAAATTTGACATCCCCTTTCCTCCAAAACAGAATCCCAAATTTAAATTTATAGATTTGTTTGCGGGGATTGGAGGAATAAGGCTTGCATATCAAAATGCAGGAGGAAAATGCGTTTTTACAAGTGAATGGAATAAATATGCAAAAAAAACTTACGAAGCAAATTTCGGAGAAGTTCCTTATGGAGATATAACTGAAATTAGCGAAAAAAATATTCCTGATCATGATATTTTATTGGCGGGTTTTCCTTGTCAGCCATTTTCTATTGCAGGAGTTTCTAAAAAGAATTCTTTGGGAAGAAAACACGGATTTTTAGATGAAACACAAGGAACTTTATTTTTTGATATTGCAAGAATTTTGGATTATAAAAAGCCAAAAGCGTTCATGCTGGAAAATGTAAAAAATCTTGTTTCACACGATAAAGGAAATACATTTAAAGTAATTAAGAACACTTTAATCGAGTTGGGATATTCGATTCATTATAAGGTTTTAGATGCTAAACATCTTGTTCCGCAGCATAGAGAAAGAATAATTATTATTGGATTTAGAAATGATATTTTTAATGGAGAGGAAGTTTTTGAGTTTCCGCAATTGTCTGAAACAAAAAATAAAATAAAAGATATTTTGGAACCTTTGCCAGATCCAAAATACACATTATCAGATAAACTTTGGAATTATTTGCAAGATTATGCTGCAAAGCATAAAGCAAAAGGAAACGGATTTGGTTTTGGACTTACCGATTTAGAAGGTATTTCAAGAACAATGTCAGCAAGGTATTACAAAGATGGAGCAGAGATACTTATACCCCAGGAAAATTCAAATCCCAGGAGGCTAACACCAAGAGAATGTGCAAGGCTACAAGGTTTTCCTGATAACTTTATAATTCCTGTTTCTGATAACCAAGCATATAAACAATTTGGAAATTCAGTTGCAGTTCCATTAATTCATACTGTTGCAAAACAATTAGTAAAAGTGTTAGAAAGTCATGGAGAATAGTATTTTAACAGATGTAATTCAATCCGTTCAAAATTCTGAGATTGCATTTTCAAAATTTATTACAGCTAATGATGTTGGAACAACTGGTGCACATCAAGCAGGATTCCATATACATAAAAATAGCTGGCCACTATTCTTTGATTCTCCAGGTCAGAAAGGTGAAAACAAGGATAAATTTGTTACAATAAAATGGCAAAACAATTTTGAAACACAAAGTAGATTTATATATTATGGTGTTAATACAAGAAACGAATATAGATTAACACGATTTGGAAGAGGATTTCCTTATTTACATGATGAAAATATTGGAGACTTGCTGATTATTACAAAACAGTCTGAAGAATTTTATGAAGCATTTGTTCTACATTATGATGATGAAATAGATGGATTCTTAGCCGCTCTCAATATTTCGACTACAGAAATTAATGGAATCATCCCAAAACAGAATGAACAAACAGCAGAAGAGAAAATTATTGGATGCTTTAAAAACTTTATTTCTACATTAAACGTTAATTTCCCAACAACTATTGAACTTGCAACTAATGCAAGAAATTGTTATAATAGTTCGTATCATATAACAACAGAAAAAATAAAATTAAATCCTGACAAGGAACTTTTACAATGGGTTAATGCTGAATTTCAACTTTTCAAAACACTTGAAAATAATAGATATTCTGAAAGAATTAAATCTCCTTTTACATCTGTAGAAGAACTTGTTGAAGTTGCAAATACAATTTTAAACCGAAGAAAAAGTAGAGCCGGAAAATCATTAGAACATCATTTAGCTGAAATTTTCAATACGTTCGGTTTGTACTATGAAACTCAGGCAGTAACTGAAATCAATAAAAAACCAGATTTCTTATTTCCTAGTATTGAGGCTTATAAAAACACCAACTATGATGAAAATAAATTAATTGTTCTCGCAGCAAAAACAACTTGTAAAGATAGATGGCGACAAGTTCTAAACGAAGCTGACAGAATTAAAACAAAACACTTATTTACTTTACAGCAAGGTATTTCCAAAAATCAGCTTGAAGAAATGTATAAATATAATGTAAACCTTGTAGTGCCTAAACCATATTTAGAAAGTTTTCCGAAAGAATTCAGAGATAAGATTTTAACATTAAATTCTTTTATAAAAAAAGCTAAAAGTTTCCAATAGCATTAAAAACCTATAATCACCACACTTCTAAGTATTTACCCCTAACCCAACATTTAGTAATTTCTACGCTACCCTTCCTGTTTTTTTCTTTGTTACTTTGGTTTATCAAAATCACTTACCTGTTAAAGGGTAAAAACTAATACTAACCAAAAAACAAAAAAATGGAAACAATTGAAATCACCAAAACAGGAGTCGGGATCAACGATCCTTTTGAACGCGTAATCTTTGACGCCGCTAGATCATCGGGCAGCGCTACAGAAGCTTACTCGATTGAAGTATCCGGACAAGGCCAGCTTACCGGACTTTCTTACACGGTTCCGGCTCATGCGGAAGGAAGAATCAAAGCCAAGCTTCAGATCTCTGCAATGTCCAGCGAAGATGTACAGAAACTTAACAATCTTGCGATGGGTATGCTGGATGCAAGCGCTCAGACTCAGGTAAAAGAATTTGAAAAAACCGCAGCCAGCGCCAATCTTTCGGTGTGGACTTGGTTTTTCGGTGGCGGAGGCGCTTCTGCTTCCTATGAGAAAACTAAAGAGAGCATGCTTTCAAAAGGGCTTACTGAAGCTCAGATAACCACATTGATGGATGCTTTCCTCGAGCTGGCAAAGAAAATGTCAACCGTAGAAATTAATTTTTATATTAATAATTCAGCGAATCCGTATTCCGTTTCCGGGGATCTTTACTTATATACCGTTTCCGGAACGATCAAAACTGAAAAAGGAACGGCACAATACCGTATGTTGGCTGACAGTGCTTCTGCAGGTGGACCTCCTCCATCAGGCGGTGGCGCTCCTGCTTCGGGAGTTATTAAACTGAATTAATTTCAGAGATTGTAGATTAGAATATTTTGAGTGGCCGGAGAAATCCGGTCATTTTTGTTTTAAAGGTTCTCAATATATTTTCTTCGCTTTGCTGCGAAAACACTCGAACTGACGCAGAAAAAAAATTATATCTATTAATAAATCTTCCTTTAAAAGAACAATCAACACAAAAAAGAGAAGCCAAAGCCTCTCTTTTCTATTTTATCCAAATTTCTTCTTTCTCAGCCAGAAGAACAACCCTCCTAAAATCCCGATGATTACTAGCGGCAGCAGCAAATTAAACCATTGCCAGTTGTTTTTCTCTTCGGTGATTCTCTGTCGGTCCAGAAGCCTTTCTTCGATATTTCGGTTTCTGAGCTCCATCAGGTTACTGTCATCCAGAAGATAGTCGAGGGCATTTCTCAAGAACTGCTCGTTTCCAAACTGTTCGTTGGTCAGCAGATCTACACCCAGAGGAAGCGCCTCTCCTTTCAGGACTTTATTTCTACCTACATCTCCGTCGGCGATGACGATCATTTTATTTTCAGGACTTGAATTTTTGAAATTCGGGTATGATTTTCTTTCAATCCTTGAAGCATACGCCGAGTTGAACTTTCCTTCCAGCGCTACTGCATAAATTTTCGGGGTGCTGGGTTTTTCCATCTGCCCGAGGCTGTCTACACTGGAAATTTCTTTTAAGTCAACATAATTCGGAACCTGTTTCAGCAACGTTCTTTCACTTGATTCGAAAAGGACATTCGTTTTAATATTTTTTCTTCCGCCCAACGTATCGATAGAAGTCGGGAATTCAAATTTCACTGGATTGATATTTTTGGTAATCGGATTGTTGTTTTCTGCAATTCCCAATGGATAATACGGCCACGGCAGACTGGTGTACTGAGGATTTCCGCTTACTTCACCGGTCACCAATCTCAAAAGGGCAAATTTCTTCACATCTTTTACCAAAGCAGGATTGATCCTGATTCCGTAGTTGAAGAAAAAGTCGGTCATATTGATGTCAACCGGGAACGGCATTACTTTTTTAGACCTCATCAGCGTATCCATTTCTGCATTTACCGGGTCAATCATCCATAAAGTTTTTCCGCCATTCATGATGTATTGGTCAAGGATCACTTTTTCTCCATCGGTAAAGGCCTTCCTTGGCTTTGCAATCACTAAGGCACTCATCTGCTTCAGCATCGGAACATCTGCAAGGCTAAGCTCAGTCTGGTTTTTCGGAATGATAGGCCCTGCATCGTAACTTTCTGTTGCCAGCTGCATGAATCCCTGGAATTCAGTAGGGCTCAGCTCATCCTGATTGATCAGGATTCCAATTTTTTTTCTTTTATGAGCCGAAATATTTTTAATGTTGGAAACAAGATTGTATTCCAAATTTTCTATGGATTTTGTCAATTGCTGGTCTGCATCAATTCCGGACTGTTGTACTACCAAAGGAATGGAAACTCCTCTTTTATCATATTTTACCACCGCATATGGAAACAGCATGATCTGTGAAACTTTCCCGTCTTTGATATCCGGAAGTACGGAAGGCTGCATTCCCATTGCCATCAAAGTATCCTGAGACATTTTGGTTTTGATGGGATCAATAAATTTAAAATCGATCTTCGGATTGATCTTTCTGAATTCTTCAAGCATAAATCTCGTTTCACTTTGAAGCTGCTTAAAGCTTGCAGGAAAATCTCCCTCAAGATAAACATCCACTACCAACGGTTTGTTGACCGATTCCAATACTTTAATGGTATTGTCGGAAAGCGTATATCTTTTTTCTTTGGTTAAATCCAGTCTGATGCCCGAAACGGCAAGAATAATTACCAACGGTAAAATGACGAAAAGTAAAATTCCCAGCGGAGATTTAAATGATATCTTCTTCATAATTCTACTTTTTTTTATTAATGAAATGATTGGACAACACTAAAGTAATACCGATGATCAATACAAAGTAAGCCACATCTTTAAAATCAATAAGCCCTCTTGTAAAACCTAAGAAATGCTGATAGAAACCGATATTCTGCAAAATAAAATCTGCACCGCCAAGCAATTTATAACTTGCCAGCTGCTCGATTCCGAAGTACATGATGAAACACATGAAAACACCCAACAGATAAGCCATGATCTGGTTTTGGGAAAGCGAAGAAGCCAGAATCCCCACTCCTGAAAATGCTGCAATTAAAATAATTAACCCGATATAACTTCCGAAGGTCATGCCAAGATCAATATTTCCAGCGGGAACACCCAATACATAAACGGTGTATAAATAGATCAGCGAGGGTATCAGGCATAAAATACCAACAATCCAAACGGAAAAGAATTTTCCGAATACGAGATCTGAAATTTTTAAAGGTTGAGAAAACAGCCAGTTCAGTGTTCCGGTTTGTTGTTCTTCCGCAAAGGTTTTCATAGAAAGGGCCGGAATGATAAACATTAAAAGCCATGGAACCAATACAAAATAGCTTTGTAGGGAGGCCATCCCAATCTCAAAAATATTGGAATCGTTGTCGAAAAAAAACAGAAACAGGGTTGCGATCAGACTGAAGGCAGCAATGATGATCCACGCGCTCCAGTTTCCGAAGTAACTCCAAAGTTCTTTTTTTAAAATTGCAATCATAATTTTTATTGTCAAATGTTGTTAGTTAATTGTTGTTAGTTGTTAGCTTTTTACGATCAACCATGAGCTAACAACCATTAACCAATCATTACTTTTTCTTATTTTTATTAACGAGTTTCACCGTCATCATGATTAAAAATACCAGAACGAAAAATCCTGTGATTAATTGCCACCAATATTCAATAACCTGAGATTTTAAGATTACCGTGAATACAACCAGGAACAGAATAAACGTTGCAATTTCATTTGCCTGTCTTAGTTTGATATTGGCTGTTTCTAACGTGTTTCCGTTAAGTTCTTTCAGTTGTAACACCTTTTTCCAGCACCAGTAATGGTAAATCGCGAGGCCGATAAGAAATGTCAGCTTCAGATGAAACCAGGGTGTTTTCATCAATCCTAAATTCAGGAAGATCATCGTTATTCCGCAGATTGTCATAATGACACCTGCCGGAACGGTAATGATATTCCAAAGCCTGCGTGCCATAAAAGTATACTGTTCTCTCAGGATTTTCTTTTTATCATCGGCAAATTCGTCGGTATCTTTATAGTAGACAAAGATTCTTACAAGGTAAAAAATCCCTGCAAAATAGCTTACCATGAAGATAATATGAAGCGCTTTTATTATAGTGTAAAGCATCGTAAAAAAATAATGGCAAATATAACGTTAATGACAAAAATATTTGATAGAAAACGTAATAAATGTTATGATTTTCCTGCTATGTTTACTGTTATTTATTAAAAGTTTTGAAGATTTTAAGATCTTCTATTTTACGAAAGAGATACTGTCCATTTTTTTACCCTCAGCATACTTTTTAATATAGAGGAGATTTCCCTTCTGATCATAATATTTCCAGTCTCCAAAATAAAACCAATGACGCTCATTCTGAGATACTTCTACTTTTGACTGCCCCCTCTCCATCAGTTCTCCGTTAGGAAAATACTTTTTAGTTTTGGTGACTGTTTTTTTAAATTTATTTTTTTCGTACAATTTATTGTTGAGATAAATTTTCCAGATTCCCACCTTTTCTCCCTTTTTATATTTTCCGAATGCGGTTAATATTCCTTCGTCAGCAGAATATTCTTCCTTCCACTTGCCGTCTCTTTTATTTACATTATTTTCGTTATTAATATATTGGTTCATTTTTGTGTTACAGGAAACCAATGTTAAAGCACAGACCAGAGCAACGTATATTTTTTGCATAAAAAAACAGAATTTCCGTAAATATAGAAATTCTGTTTTATTCTACAATTGTAGAATCGTTTTATTTTTAAGAAATCACCCCAAGTTCTTTTCCAACTTTTTCAAAAGCTGTAATCGCTTTATCCAAATGTTCTCTTGTGTGTGCTGCAGAAAGCTGAACCCTGATTCTCGCTTTCCCTTTCGGCACCACCGGATAGAAGAACCCGATCACATAAATCCCTTCATCCATTAATTTTTCTGCCATTTTCTGGGCTAAAGGTGCATCGTAAAGCATTACCGGAACTATTGCTGCATCACCGTTAGGAATATCGAAGCCTTTTGATTTCATTTCAGCTCGGAAGTATTCAGCATTTTCCATTACTTTATCACGCAAAGAAGTATCTTCGGAGATCATATCCAATACTTTCAACGCTGCTCCTACGATTCCCGGCGCCAATGAGTTGGAGAACAAATATGGTCTGGAACGCTGTCTCAGCATATCAATGATCTCTTTTTTACCTGAGGTAAATCCGCCCAAAGCACCACCTAACGCTTTTCCTAAGGTGGAAGTAATGATGTCTACTCTACCCATCACGTCGTTGGCTTCATGGGTTCCACGGCCTGTTTTTCCGATGAAACCGGTAGCGTGAGAATCATCAACCATTACCAAAGCATCATACTTATCCGCTAAATCACAAACGCCTTTAAGGTCTGCAACAATTCCGTCCATTGAGAAAACACCATCGGTAACGATGATTTTAAAACGGTGGTTTTTTTCGGAAGCGGCAATAAGCTGTGCTTCCAGATCTTCCATATTGTTGTTTTTATAACGGTATCTTGCGGCCTTACAAAGACGGACGCCGTCGATGATGGAAGCATGGTTCAGCTCATCGGAAATGATCGCATCCTCTTCAGTGAATAATGGTTCAAAAACCCCTCCATTAGCATCAAAACAAGCGGCATAAAGAATCGTATCTTCAAGGCCTAAGAAATCTGCAATCTTCTGCTCCAATTGTTTGTGAATATCCTGAGTTCCGCAGATAAAACGAACGGAAGACATTCCATAACCGTGAGATTCTATCATTTCCTGGGAAGCTTTCATCACTTCCGGATGATTGGATAATCCCAGATAATTGTTGGCACAGAAGTTCAGGAGTTTTTTTCCATTGGCTTCTATTTCTGCACTTTGCTGAGAAGTGATGATTCTTTCTCTTTTATAAAGCCCGTCGTTTTCAATATTTTGCAGTTCGTTCTGTAGATTTTCAAGATACTTTTCAGAGATCATTTCTAATAATTTTTAAGATGCGCTAATTTAATAAAAAAAGCCGTCTCACAAGGATGAAACGGCTTTGTATTTATGATCTGTCTTTTATTTCTTTAAAAACTTAACATTTTTATCATTAATTCTGAAAATATACACTCCGGGAACAAACTCTGATGTATTAATTGGTTTTCCTGGCTGATACATTCCTTTCTTCACAAGTTTTCCATCTGAGAAATAGATGGTAAATTCCGCAGGTCTGTCAACGCCTTTGATATTGATTTCATTTTTAACAGGATTGGGATAAAGGGCAAATTCATCCTTCACCATTTCTTCTGTCCCTAATGTATTATCCTGAGTCACCGTTGAATTTTTCTCTAAAATCTGATACTCGTAGTTAAATTCTACACTGGCGACCGGAAAAGCCACGGATTGCGTAAAATACTGGTTGTTTACCGTATTATTCGGCGCAAAATACGCAACCTGACCACCTGTGCCGTTTACTTTTATCGGAAGAGGCATTTCAAAAAAGCTTACCGTAGGACTGCTTTGTGTCTGTGAAGCTTTAATAGTTAAGGTATTTCCTACCTGTTTCCAGCGGATATTATAGGTGGGATACCCCTGTCCGTAGATCCAGTCGTTGAAAAATTCTGTAAAATCTTTACCGGTGGAAGTCAGTAATGACGCGTTCAGATCCTGAGTTCTTACGTAATTGTAAGCAAGAGCAGGCCTGGAATGATATTCTTTAATAGCCTGATAAAAAGCAGTGTCTCCAAGAATCCATTTAATCATTCTTAAAACATACCCACCTTTAGAATAAGACAATCTTCCATTAAAAATGGTACCGACATTGGTAAGGTTGGCATCTGCCACGTATACACTTCCTCCTGTTGCACTTGTAATGTAATTTTTCTGTCCGAGAAGGTAGTTTAAAAAATTAGCATTGGTCATCAGCAATTTTTCATTGGCTACATGTTCTCCGAATGTTGCAAAGCCTTCGTTGAGCCAGATATCGTTCCAGGCGCCACAGGTTACTTTATCTCCAAACCATTGGTGGGCAAGTTCGTGGGCTATTAAATCTCTGGACCATCCTCCCATTGAAGACATGGTCTGATGCTCCATACCGCCTCCTGCCTGGAATTCCATGTGACCGTACTTTTCGTTTCGGAAAGGATAAGGCCCGAAGTAGGTTTCAAAAGTATCCATCACTGTTTTTGTCCAGTCGATGTTGCTCATGCTTGTTGTATTGGTGGAAGTAGACGGGAAAATATAATTCACAAAAGGGAATGGAGGATTTCCCATAGTGTCATTTACTTTAACAAAATTGGTAATCGAAAATGCAATGAGATAAGCCGCGGTAGGATATTGCGTTCTCCAGAAAGTACGTTTCTGGCCGTTCCCAAGAAGGGTTTCTGACATAAACTTACCGTTTCCCGCTACACTATACTGTGAAGGCGTAGTAACCTTTATATCAAATCTTTCTATTTTATCATTTAAACTCTGTTTAGTAGGAAACCAGTCCTGTGCTCCGTAAGGCTCACTTAACGTAGACAAAACTGCAGTTCCGCCCTGGGTTCCGTTAAAAAAAGCATTATTGGCGGTAGGCGGGGCTCCGGAATAACTGATGGTAAGAGAATCGAGCACATTCGCAGACAGCGCGGAAGCAAAATCAATTTTTACTTCTTTTGTGGAAAGCTGCTGGAAATTAAGATTATTGCCATGATAGGATACCTGTGAAACTGTCATCTGATCATCAAGATCAAAATAGATGCTGCTGATATTCTGGGTTGGCTTAAAATGCGAGGTTACGGAACCTGCAATACTGTAAACGGCAGGATCAACCGTGACATCCATTCTTTGGTACTGCAGATCATAGTTTAAGGTATTGGGATTGATATTTCCGACTGCCATTTTATTGGCAAAAGACTTCATTTCTTTTGCAATAAGCCCCTTTCTTTCAATATTGTCTATGTTTTTCTGGGCATACGACTGCTGAATCGTAAGAACGGCCAGTAACAAAAAATAGAATTTTCTCATACATAATAAAAATTGTATCAAAGATATAAAAAAACCTTTCAATCATTGATTAAAAGGTTTTTATCTTAATTAAATTTTAATAAATCTATAAATCTAAAGCTGGTTCAAGAATTTTTTCCATTCTTTTCTTCACCATGTCTACCGATCCTGAATAATTGTTTACCAATAAAGAAAAAACCAAGGTCTTGCCAGTATTGGTTTTCATATACCCTGCCAGTGTTTTTACTCTGTTTAAAGTTCCTGTTTTTGCAAAAATCTGTCCGTTTCCAAGTCCGTTGAACATTCTTTTTAACGTACCTGACTGTCCGCCCACCGGTAATGAATTCAAATATGTTTTATAATATTTTTCATTCATTAAGGAGGTAAGGAATTTTGCCTGGGCAATCGGGGTTACATTATTGCTTCTTGAAAGTCCGCTTCCGTCGATATAATTGAGGCCCATCATGTCAAAACCTTCGCTTTTCAAATGTTCCGTCACTACTTTTCTTCCGGATTCCGTAGTCTGATCTCCCAAGCTTTGGAAACCTACTGTTTTCAGCAATGCTTCGGCCAAACCATTATCACTGTGCTGATTGGTATAAAAAATAATATCGCCTAAAGTCGGAGATTTATACGTTGAAACCAGCTTTCTGCTTTCAGGATTGGCATCCGTCATTTTCGGGATTACTTTTCCGGTTACAGGAATTCCGCCTTTTACCAAAGTCGTTCTGAATGTGTTGGCAAGATACGCCGGAGCGTCTGGTAATTTTGTGGTTAAAATACCGTCACCTTCATATTTATCGGCATACACCATCTGGTTGTTATAAGGAGAAACGTAGAAAAATTTCTTTTCGTTTGAGAAGTTGGCTGATTTCTTTACAATCAGTTTTTCATTAGCAGGATTGATCTCATGGGTGGTTCCTGCAGGCAGGTAGTAATTATTATTCTCCAACCAAACAACATTTTCCGGAAGCTTCGAAATATTGCCTTTGAAAAGCGCTGTCTGGATGATAATATCACCATTTACCTTTTTAATTCCCTCACGTGAAAGCCCTTCTTTAAAATCTGAAATAATATCTCTGTAGGCCCAAGCTCCGGCTTTGTTCGTTCCTAAAGAAGGATCGCCGCTTCCTACAATATAGAGATTTCCATTAAGAATTCCGTTCTCATCAACACTTCCTGAATATTCCAGCTGCGTATTCCAACGATAATTCTCACCCAGCATGCTCATTGCCGTTTCGGTGGTCAGTAATTTTGTGGTGGAGGCAGGAACTAAAGGAGTATTTTCATTATACGAAGAGATAACTTTCTTCGTTTTCGGATCGTACACTACGAATCCCCAGGTTGCATTTTTTAGCACCGGATCGGTCATCATCGTGTTTACATTAATGTCTACAAGCTCTTTCGCCGACAGAACTGTTTTTTCTACCATCGATGTGATCGGTGAAGGCAGATTTAAACTATTGTTCTGATTTTCGTAACCCGGAGAATACAGCACTGTAGAAACGGTAGACTGGGCAAGGACGAATCCTGCGGCCAGCACCGCAACACCTGAAATATACTTTCTGAAATTTACCATCTATTTTTTCATTTTGCTATATGTTGGATGAATTAAAAATCAATCGGTTAAATTGAAAGTTAAACCCCAAACATATAATCAACGACCAAATGTAGAAAATATTGCTAAAAGTTGATGCGGAAGGTGATAATAAAACCCTATAAAATTTGTTAAAATTTGTTAAAAATCAACAAAAACATCTTTTTTAATGCTTTGGTATGCAGTAATTTCATCGAATTCTTTTAAACTTGTTAAAACCAGTTTTTTATATTCGTCATATTTCCTGCCTCTTGGCAATTTAAGAAGAATCTGAAACTGATACAGGTTGTTAAGCTTTGCGATCTGCGCTTTTTCCGGGCCTAAGACACAGTCTTCAGGAAGATACTTTCTTAGAATTGACCCCAGAAACTGTGAAGCCCTGTTGGCTTTATCTTCTCTTCGGTGCTTCAGCTCAATCATGATGAGTTTCGTAAAAGGCGGATAATGGAATTTCTTACGTTCCGTTAAAATGTATTTATACACTTTAGCCGGATTATTCATTTTAATCAGCTGGAAAACAGAATGCTCCGGGTTATAAGTCTGTATGATAATCCTTCCCTGTCCGGATACTCTTCCTGCTCTTCCTGATACTTGGGTAATGAGCTGATAAGCCCGCTCCTCTGCCCTGAAATCCTGAACATACAGCATAGAATCTGCTTTAGGTATCGCCACCAGCTCAATGTGATTAAAATCCAGTCCTTTTGAAATCATCTGTGTGCCGACTACAATATCGGTTTCGCGGTCTTCGATTTTTTCGTATAACCTTTCGTAGGCAAATTTCTTTCTCATCGAATCAACATCCATACGGTCAACTTCGCTGTCGGGAAACAGCTTTGAAACTTCTTCATGGATCTGTTCCACTCCTACCCCTCTTTCATTCAGGTTTTCGGAGTAACATTTAGGACAGGTTTTCGGTTTGGAAGCTCTCTGGCCGCAGTAATGGCATTTCATTTCATTGGCTGCTTTGTGATACGTCATTACCACATCGCAATTGGAGCAGTAATTCACATAACCGCAGGTTTCACATTCCACCACATTGGCATAACCACGGCGGTTGTGAAGCACAATAACCTGATTTTTTTCTTCTAAAACTTTTTTAATCTCATCAATAACCTGTAGAGAAAAGTTACCGGAAACTTTTTTGGAATCCTGGGCTTCTTTAAAATTTACGAGCTCATATTCCGGAAGCTTTACATTCCCGAAACGTTCTTCGAGAAAGATATATGCCATTTTTTCTTTCCTGGCGTTGTAATAGCTTTCCACCGAAGGTGTTGCCGAACCTAAAATCACACGGGCGTTATAGAAATTTCCCAAGATTAATGCAGCATCTTTCGCATTGAAATAAGGAGACACTTCTCTTGGCCGGTACGCAGAGTCATGTTCTTCGTCTACCACAATCAATCCTAAATTCCGGAAAGGCAGGAATAAGGAATTCCTTGTTCCGATCAGGATTTTAATATCATTCTGTCGGATTCTTCTCCAGACTTCCACGCGTTCAAAATCGGTAAGTTTCTGATGGTAAAAACCGAGCTGTCTGCCGTATTTTTTTTCTAACCGTTGGGTAATCTGCTTGGTTAAGGAAATTTCCGGAAGCAGAAACAATACATTCTTGTCTTCCTTAATGCATTCTTCTATTTTTTCAAGGTAGAGATGTGTTTTTCCTGATGATGTGACACCATGCAGGAGTACATTTTTCCCTTCTTCAAAAGCTTCATCTATTTCCGCTTTTGCTGTTTTCTGAGTTTCCGAAAGCTCTTCTACTTCTTCTATTTCTCCTTCATAGCTTTCCAGCCTGTCTTTCTGCATGTAATATTCCTCAACAAGATTCTTATCTGCTAATGCTTTAAAGTGTGAACTTCCAAAATAGCCATCTTCAAAAAGCTCTGATTTTTTAATATGAAGATCGGGATTTTCCGTCTGTTTTTCGAGAATATGAAGGAAAAGGTCTTTCTGCTTTTGCGATCTTTTTAAGGTTAAAAGTATTTCCGTAAGGTTCTGGTTTTTTAAAACCTCATCTTTTAGCTTTACATAGGCAACTTCTTTTGCTTTGTATTTCTCTGCAATTTTTTCATCAATCTCAATATATTGAAGATCAATTAATGAGTTGATGGTTCTGATGATATCTTTTTTTGGAATAAATGCTTCGATATCCGTCAAATTAATCAGCTGCCGGACTTCCAGCGCCTGGATCAGGTACATTTCGTTGACATCCAGATTTTCGAAATCGACCGTTATATTCGGCTTTAATTTTAAATAGGTTTCACTTTCCAGCTTTAAAGAAGAAGGAAAAGCAAAACGGTAAATTTCGCCAAGACCGCACAGATAATACCCGGAAAGCCAGTTCCAAAAGTTAATCTGCTCTTGAGGGACAATCGGCTGATCGTCCAGAAGGCTGATCACTTCTTTCGCCACAAATGTTTCGGGTGCATCATTATGAAGTTCAAATACAATTCCGGTATAGATCTTTTTACCACCAAACGGCACCAAAACGCGCATTCCTGTCTGGATTTCGGATTGCAGCTCTTCGGGAACTTTATAGGTAAAAGATCCTTTTAAATTTAACGGCAAAACAATCTGGGCGTACTGCAAAGGAAAATATTTAAAGTGTAAAATTAATTTATTCTTTTGTGAACTGCAATTTTTGTTTAAACAACTTCTAAAGCTAAATCTTCAGGGTTTTTGAAACATTGAACGCTGTTTTGATCGAGTAAGTTTTAATTCATCGTATCCCATAAACTCATGACTTCAATTTTTTCCAAAGGCTTTGTAAGAGTAATTCTTTTCGAAGCTTTTGGGAGCAAATCGAAGAAATTGTCACTAAAGTGCGTATCTCCCATTAAATAGACATCTTTCGCTAAAACATCGGTTGAAACCTCAATTTCAGTCGGAGAAATTTTCCTGATTGTAAGATGGGGGTTTGGCAGTTTTAAATCTTTCGGTTTTGCAAAGAAATAGTTGGTCTCCGCAATTACTTTTTCATCTTTTCCTCTTAAAATTACATTTAAAAACAGCTCATTTTTATTGCTATCACCGACAAGTTCACTGATAGATGCAGAATCAAACTTTATATTTCCTTCCAAATTCTGTTTCTTATTTGAAACTGCCGTAAGAATATTTTCACCTTTAAAATTATTTACTTCAAACTCTAAGGTTACGTTTTCAATTGCATTCAATCCGTCATTAATTCCATAAAAGTTTAAAATTCCATCCTTTTCTTCCGTTAAAATTACCTGGTTTTCAAAACTTCTTTTTACCTGATAATGCAGCGCTTTCCAGTTTCCTAAATAATCGATCGAAGACCAGGAAACCACCGGCCAGCAATCGTTCAGCTGCCAATATAACGTTCCCATGTTGTAATGTTTTGCACGGCGGTGCGCTTCTATGGCAATCTGCATTCCGCGGGCCTGAAGCAACTGGGATACATAATTGTACTTCACAAAATCAGAGGGAACGATATAGTCACGCTTCATATAATTTTCAATAATCTCCCAGCCTCTGGAGTGTTTTTCGTGCGCTTTGATGGTTCCGTTCTGAAAATTCAAATCAGCTTTTCCTGAAAACATGGATTTTGTGGTTTCCAGTGTAGGCATTCCCTGAAAACCGTATTCGGAAGCAAAACGCGGAACCTTTTCGTTGTATATCTCAAAAGGCTGCTCGCCCCACCAGACGCCCCAGTAATGAGAATCCCCCTCTGTTAAACTTTCTTTATGTCCCCATCCTATAGAAGGCGAACTTTCCCAGTAAATCTGCTTATCCCGTGACGCATATTTTTGAATAGCATTGGGAATTATTTCATGGAAAATGGTCTTATAATCTTTCCATACCTGAAGAGAATCTTCTTTGGAATATTTAAACTGCTTCTGATATCCCCAGTTGACTATCGCTTCATCGATTTCATTATTTCCGCACCATAAAGCCAGGGAAGGATGATTCTGCAGCCGCTCTACCTGATCTTTTACTTCCAGTTCGACATTTTTCTGAAAGTTTTCGTTTGCAGGATAAAAGCTTCCCGCAAACATAAAATCCTGCCATACTAAAATGCCGTTTTCATCACAGGCTTTGTAGAATTCGTCATCTTCGTAAATTCCGCCGCCCCAGACCCGAATCATGTTCATATTGGCTTCTTTACAGTCTTTGATAAGTTTCTGGTATTTTTCTTTGGTCATTCTCGGAGAAAAACTGTCGCCGGGAATCCAGTTGGTTCCTTTGGCGTACATTGGTCTTCCGTTTACTTTGAAATAAAAGGATTTTCCTTTTTCGTCTTTTTCCTGAATTAATTCAACCGTTCTTAGCCCGATCCGTTCAGATTTTTTATCAATCAGTTTATTATCTTTTAGCAGGGCAATTTCTACGTCATAAAGATTCGGGGTTCCCCAGCCGTTCGGCTGCCATAAATTCGGTTTGTTAATAGTAAAAGGAATCAAAATCGTATTTTCTCCTTTTCTCAACCGGATCATGTTGATTTTATTATTGATTAAAACTGAATATTTCCCTTCGTTATCTGCTGAAATTTCAGTATAAATATTTAATTCTGCTTTTTTCCTTGTTATCGTTTTTTGCTCAATTTTTATGTTTTCTAGTTTTGCCTGATTCCAGAAATTTAAGTGTACCTCTTTCCAGATTCCAGCAGTGACGAGTCTTGGGCCCCAGTCCCAACCAAACTGATACTGCGCTTTTCTCACAAAACTTCTTGGCGACTCCGGCATGGTAAACGGCACTTTTTCAGCCAACTGTTTCCCGGTATTTACTGCAGATCTGAATTTTACCTGTAAAATATTTTCGCCGATTATTAAATGTTGCTTCACAGGAATCGTCCATTTTCTGAACATGTTATCTGTTGCCTGTATCAATTTTCCATTTAAATAAATTTCGGAAAAGGTATCCAATCCAAAAAACACCAAATCAATATTCTGATTGCTTAATTCCTTTTGAGAAACACTAAATTTTGTCTGATATTCCCAGTCTTCATTTTCTACCCATTGTACTTTTTTCTCGTTTTCGTCTTTAAAAGGGTCAGGAATGACATTGTTCTTCATCAAATCCAAATGTACCGTTCCCGGCACGGAGGCCGTGAGCCAGTTATTTTCTTTAGCATTTTTAAAGCTCCATTTTTCCGAGGATAAATTCCGTTCGGAAAACTGAGCGTTGATTAAAATTTGTATGAAAAGGAAAGAAAAAAGTATGTTTTTTTTCATTATAATTTATTTACTATTCGATGGATTCCATCTTTAATAAGTGGTGTATTAAAGTTAATAAGAAGCCCTAATTTCAAATTTGTCAGTTTTAAATAGGTTAATACTTGAGAATAAAAAATAGGATGCATCTCTAAAACCGATTTAATTTCCACAATCACTTTATTTTCGACAATTAAATCAATTCTGTATGCTTTTTCAATAAATATTTCTTTATATTGGAGGGGTAAACAAATCTGTTTATCTACTTTAATTCCCAGTTTTTTAATTTCGTAAAACAGTGCTGTTTCGTAAGCGTTTTCCAATAAGCCTACTCCTAAATTTCGATGAACCTCTAAAGCTGCGCCTATAATTTTATAGGACAATTCGTTTTCTGTCATTTGTGTTTTGTTTTTAACGCAAAGATTATTTATAATATTCTCACAATTAAGGAGCAAAGAAGAATCAATAAATTGATTTTATTAAGCTAAAATTAAACGAGTAGCTTCATAAAGCGACTTTGTCGCATTCTTTGCTCCTTAAATATAATTCAAATTAATATAAGCTTTGCGTTTAATATTATTTATTTTTCAAGAAAATTATCTCAGTAGCATTCGCAAACTCACCGCCATCGGTAATTGCTGAAGAATGAAAATATCCGGCTTTAGTAAACTCACGGATTTCTTCGATATTGGAAGAACGAAGTCCGCCCCCTACAAGAATTTCAATTCTGCCGTTTGATAACTCTACCAGTTTTTTAAGGTTTTCTTTGCCTTCCGATACGTTGGGTTTTTGTCCGGAGGTAAGAATGGTTTTAAAACCACAATCAATTACTTTTTCCAAAGAATTTTCTAAATCTTTAGCGCGGTCGAAGGCACGGTGAAAAGTGCAGGGATAAGGGCTTGCCAGTTCAACCAGGATTTTATTGCGTTCAACATCAATTTCATCATTATCATCTAAAATTCCGAATACGAAGCCATCAACATTCAAAGATTTTAATTGGATTAAATCCGATTTCATCTGCTCAAACTCTTCATCCGAATACGTAAAATCTCCGCCACGGGGACGAATCATTACAAATATCGGAATGTTAATTTTTTCGCGAAGCTGTTTTGTTATTTCAAAGTCCGGTGTGGTTCCGCCTTCGCTTAATCCGTCGCACAGTTCTATTCTGTCAGCTTCGTTTTCAAAAGCGATTATTGCCGATTCGGAATTGAAGCATGCTATTTCTATTTTTGACATTTATATTATTTAATTTAGGCTAAAGCCAATGGATTTTTTATTTTGAAAAAACGGGCTAAAGCCCGTCCCTATTGATATCTGCTAACTGTTTGATTACGAAAATTATTTATTTTAATGCAAAGTCCGGTTTTTCAAGGCGGTTGCCTTTTTGGTCGTACACAGCAAAATTAAACCCATCCTGAATGCAGTATGAACCGTATTCTCCTTTTTTATTAATAGCAATAAAACCTACTTGGATGTCCTTCAGATTTTTATTTCTTCTTTTCGTAATTTGTACAATTCTTTCCACGGCTTCTTTGCAGGCTTGCTGCGGCGTTCTTCCCTGTCTCATTAATTCTACGACCAAATGCGTACCCACGGTTCGGATTACTTCTTCGCCATGACCTGTCGCCGTAGCTGCCCCAACTTCATTATCCACAAAAAGACCTGCACCGATGATTGGTGAATCTCCTACCCTTCCATGCATTTTAAAAGCCATTCCGCTTGTTGTACATGCTCCCGAGAGATTTCCGTTAGCGTCCATCGCAATCATTCCGATCGTGTCGTGATTTTCGATATTGACAATGGGTTGGTATTTGCTGTCTTTCAGCCATTCTTTCCATTCTTTTTCGGATTCGGGAGTAAGAATATTTTCTTTTTTAAATCCCTGTGAAACCGCAAACTGTAAGGCCCCGTCTCCTACCAGCATTACGTGAGGTGTTTTTTCCATTACGGCTCTTGCTACGGAGATCGGATTTTTGATATGCTCAAGGCACGCTACCGAACCTATATTGTAGTTTTCATCCATGATGCAGGCGTCCAAAGTTACCCTTCCATCTCTGTCGGGGCGGCCTCCGTAACCAACACTTCTTTCATTCGGGTCATCCTCGACCAGGCGAACCCCTTTTTCTACGGCGTCCAAAGCTTTTCCTCCTTTTCCTATAATTTTCCAGGCTTCTTCATTGGCTTTTAAACCGAAGTTCCATGTGGAAAGAACGATGGGTTTATTAATTATGGTATTGTTGTTTTCCGGGAGATCTTTGGCAAGCAGATCCAAAGGATTTACCGCTAAAGCAAGGGAAGCAATTGCCGATTTTTTCAGAAACTTTCGTCTACTTTGCATACTCAGATTTATTTGGCTCCAAATTAAGGATTTTTCGCATTTGCAGGAAATAAAAAAGCGGTAGATTTCCTACCGCTCACATGATTTTTATTGAAAATTAATGAGGTAATTTTTCCCTAAAATATCCGTAAACCCAGGTTCCGGAAATGGCACTTATTAAAGTAATAATAATGACCAAAGCTCCTGTTCCGATCTGTGCAAAAAGAGGTCCCGGACAAGCTCCTGTAATTGCCCAGCCAAATCCGAAGATCAATCCTCCGTAAATTTGTCCTTTATTGAACTTCTTCGGAGCAATGGAAATTTTTTCGCCATAAATGGTTTTGATATTAAATTTTTTAATAATAAACACTGAAATCATTGCGGTTATAACAGCACTTCCAATAACTCCGTACATGTGAAAAGACTGCAACCGAAACATTTCCTGGATTCTGAACCAGCTGATAACTTCTGCCTTCACAAAGACGATTCCAAAGAGAATTCCTACTATGAGATACTTTAAATGGTGATACCATTGATGCTGAAGATGGCTTTCATTGGTACAGATACTGTCCTGATTTCGTATATCTTTTTCTTTTTTCATTTTTATAAATTAAAGTGAAAGGATGACTGGCAGAATTACATTCGCCATTAAAAAGCCTCCTACCATGAAGCATATGGTCGCGATAAGAGATGAACACTGTAAATTAGACAATCCCATAATGGCGTGCCCACTGGTACATCCGCCGGCGTACCGTGTTCCGAAACCTACCAGAAATCCACCGACGACCATCACGATGAAACCTTTTAAAGTTAAAAGATTTGCAAAATTCATGAGCTGTACAGGAACCAGATTGCTGTAATCTGTAATTCCGTAAGTTGCTAATTCGGATTTCAAGGCAGGATTAACAGAAATCTCTCCCGGATTAATTAAAAATCGAGAAGCGATAATCCCTCCCAATAGAATTCCGAAAACGAAAAATAAATTCCAGAGTTCTTTTTTCCAGTCATATTTGAAGAAGCTGATATTTGAAGGAATACATGCTGCACAGACATGTCTGAGCGATGAACTGATTCCGAAAGATTTATTCCCTAAAATTAATAAAGCCGGAACCGTAAGACCGATTAAAGGTCCTGCAATATACCACGGCCACGGTTCTTTTATGATTTCTAACATTGATGATGGTATTAAACTTTTATTCGGATTAATTATTAATTCGCAAAAGAAACAAAAGACGGTATTGATTTTTACATAAACCAAAAGCTACCAAAGCAAATGATTTTTAAACATTACCTTGCTATTATTCGTTTATTATTTACTTAACAGATAATATTTTATGCCTTTTGCGATTCAGATTACTTTAAAACTTTACTGTGGCACACAAAATCACTTACCGGAACTTCAGTTTGGGAAATCGCACTGAACCCTCCTCCGATTTCGCTGAAGTTTCTGTAACCCCTCGCCTGGAGAATACCTGCTGCCATCATACTTCTGTATCCTCCTGCACAGTGAAGGTAAAAATGTTCCGCAGGATCGACTGAACTGATCCATTCGTTGATGTATGCCAAAGGTTTATTGAATGCCTGATCGACATGTTCCGCATTGTACTCGCTTTCTTTTCGCACATCAATAATTTTTGCTTCTTTATTTTTAATTTCTTTTTCAAATTGTTGTGCTGAAATTCTATTGACGGAATCCGTTTCCTTTCCCTTATTTTTCCACGCTTCAAAACCACCTTTCAGAAATCCGAGAACGTTGTCGAACCCAACCCTGCTTAACCGTGTAACAGTTTCTTCCTCTTCACCTTCGTTGGTAATAAGAAGGATCGACTGTTGTACATCTACAATCAACGCTCCGACCCACGGTGCAAAATCGCCATTAAGCCCGATATTAATGGATTGCGGAATAAATCCTTTCGCGAAATCTTCGTTATTTCTTACATCCAAGATCAACGCTCCTGAATGTTCTGCGATTTCTTCAAATTCATCGGGAGAAAAAGCCTGTAAACCTTTTGACAATACCTGATCGAAACTGCTGTATCCTTTTTTATTCATGGCTACGTTCATCCCGAAGTAAGCCGGAGGCGGAAGAAGTCCCTCCGTTACTGCTTTTATAAAACTTTCTTTATCCTTCTGATTCAGCGCATAATTGGTTTTCTTTTGATTCCCCAAAGAATCTGTCGTTTCTTTCTGCATATTTTTCCCGCAGGCTGAACCCGCTCCATGAGCCGGATAAACAGTAATGTCATCGTCTAAAGGTAAAATTTTGTTGTACAAGCTTTCATAAAGTAAGCCCGCAAGTTCTTCCTGTGTCATACTTGCTGCTTTCTGTGCTAAATCTGGTCGGCCAACATCTCCTAAAAACAATGTATCTCCGCTGAACAAAGCTGTTTCCTTCCCTTTTTCATCAATCAGCAGGAAAGATGAACTTTCAAGGGTATGACCAGGAGTATGCAGCACTTTTACTTTAATATCTCCTAATTGAAAAACCTGATTATCATCTGCAATGATGGCTTCAAATTCCGGACTTGCTGTCGGTCCGTAGACAATCGGTGCATTTGTTTTTCTGCTTAAATCGAGATGTCCGCTTACAAAATCTGCGTGAAAGTGCGTTTCAAAAATATATTTAAGTTTAACATTGTCTTTTTCCAGCCGGTCGATGTAAGGCTGTGTTTCTCTCAATGGGTCTACAATTGCTGCTTCACCATTAGAAACGATATAATATGCACCCTGCGCAAGACATCCTGTATAAATCTGTTCTATTTTCATTTTTTTATTTTAAATTTTACTTATTTTATTGATACAAATTTCCGGGTTTGGGATTTTGTGTACAGCTACTTTTGTTACAGAACGGGATTTTTAAACATGAAGTTCGCTGGTTCCGCAGATGAAGCGAATGTATTTGAATGTTTTTAATTTATTATGAGATTGTTATGCTGGAAGCTTCTTGATATTCTTATATATTTTAACGCAAAGTCCGCAAAGATTTTTGAATACTAAACGTTTTTAGGGGCGCAAAGGCGTTCCAATCAGCTAAGAGCGCAAAAAATTGTTTTTTTAACCACTTATTGCATTTAAAATAAACGAGTATATCGTTAATTTGCGTATAGTGTGTTAGGCTAAAAGCTTTTATTTATCGTGATTGTCATGCTGGAAGCATCTTGATATCGTTATATATTTTGAACGCGAAGTACGCAAAGAGTTTTTGACTACCAACTGTTTTAGGTTCGCAAAGGCGTTCTACTTAGCCAAGTCCGCAAAGTGAAATTACTACAGAAAGTAAACTAAATTTAATTCTCGCTGATTCCGCAGATGACGCAGATTTATTTGAATGTTATTACTTTATCAGGTGATTGTCATGCTGGAAGCTTCTTGATATCGTTATATATTTTGAACGCAAAGAACGCAAATATTTTTTTGGCTACTAACTGTTTTTTTAAGTTCGCAAATGAGTTTCAATCAGATAAGAGCGCAAAAAAAATACAGTTTAATTTCTCACGCGGATTTTACGGATGACACGGATTTATTTGAACGTTTTTAATTTATTATGAGATTGTTATGCTGGAAGTTTCTTGATATCCAAAAGATTTTTGTAACGCAAAGGCCGAAAAGATTTTTTTGACTACTAAGTGTTTTTAAGTTCGCAAAGGCGTTCTACTCAACTAAGAGCGCAAAGAGATAAAATATTACAGAGGAAACTCAGTTTAATTCTCTCAGTTCCACGGAATCTCTCGCAGCCCGACCTGAGTGGAGCTCTTTTTGTGGAGCACAGCGGAACAAAAAAACGGGACCCCTTCGATAAACTCAGGATAAACTACAGGCGGAAATAGCTGCCCTTATAAAGAAAAAACTACAAAAAAACTTCTTTTATGATGATATAAATTCCCATCACCAGAATAAACCAGCCGAAAGCAGGCTTAAGTTTTCTGCCATCAATTTTTTTGGATAACTGTGAGCCAATGATGATGCCTACAATGGCAATGGAAGAAATGGTTATCAACAATTTCCAGTCGACTGCTATATCGTTTATTGAAGAAAAAAATCCGATCAGCGAATTGAGGGAAATAATAAGTAATGATGTTCCGATGGCGACTTTCATGGGAGTTTTGAGAAGACTGACCAAAGCCGGAATAATCATAAATCCGCCGCCGGCTCCAACTAAACCGGTCAGAATCCCGACAACTGAGCCTTCTCCTGCCGCCAAAAGGGTATTGTTTTTATGGTGTGTTTCAAGCTGATATTCTTTGTTTTTCCGAATCATTTTGTAAGAGGCCAAAATCATTAATCCAGCAAAGATCAACAGCAGCAAAATATCTTTCGTTACCACAAATTCATTGATTGTAAATACATTACCAGGAATTAAAGGCAACATATAATTGCGTGTAAGAAAAATGGAAATAATAGAGGGAATCCCAAAAACAAGAGCCGTTTTAAAATTTACCAACCCTTTTTTAAAGTATGAAACTGAACCGACCACACTGCTAATTCCGACAATAAAAAGTGAGTATTCTGTTGCCAGAAAAGCGTCTAATCCAAAAAGATAGACTAACACGGGAACGGTGAGAATGCTTCCGCCTCCACCGATTAATCCTAATGAAACTCCTATTAAAACTGAAGCGATATATCCAAAAATTTCCATTTCTCAACTTTATGCTGCAAAATTGGATATATCGGAAAAGATGTACAGCTACTTTTGTTACAGAAGGTTTTTTTTAACGCCAAGGCCGCGAAGATTTTTTTTGACTACTAACTGTTTTTTAAGTTCGCAAAGGCGTTTCACTCAGCAAAGATTAAAAGCCGTTACTTTATCAGCAGATTGTTATGCTGGAAGCATCTTGATATCGTTATATATTTTAACGCAAAGTTCGCAAAGGTTTTTTGACTACTCAATGTTTTTAAGTTCGCAAAGCTACTTCGACAAGCTCAGCATAAACTTTTCACTTAGATAAGATCGCAAAGAGATTGTCTAATCTTCTAAAATCACAATTTTATTCCTTCCGAGCTGTAGTTTCCCTGAATCTTCGAGCTGCTTCAGGAGTCGGGAAACAACCACTCTGGCTGTTCCCAATTCGTTTGCGAGCTGTTCGTGGGTAATAACAATTGTTTTGGAATTAATAATTTCGGATTTTTTGTGGAGAAGGTTCAGCAATCGTTCATCCACTTTTTTGAAAGCAATCGCATTAATGATATCCAAAAGCTCTTCAAAACGTTTGTGATACAGCCTGAAAATATAATCCAGCCATTCCGGATATTCTTTGATGAACAAAGAAACTTTGTCTATCGGCAGAAAAAGAATTTCGGTATCTTCTTCTACTTCCGCTTTTACGATACTTTTTTCGTTGTGCATTCCGCCCATAAAAGACATGATACAGCTTTCTCCTGCTTTAATGTAATACAGAAGAATTTCGCGGCCGTCTTCTTCGGTGCGGATGACCTTCAGCATTCCTTTCATCACGATCGGAATTGAACGGATGGACGAATTTTCATCTAAAATAATATCGCCTTCGTGATACGTCTTCGTGATCCCATACTGATATAGCTTTTCTACCAGTTCAGGCGAAGAAGTAAATTCTGAAGAAAGAACCGAATCCTGCATAATAAAATTTCTAAGGCTAATTTACACCAATTTCGTCAACAAAAAGCCATGCTTTGGAATCTGCACCCGGATTTCCGGCAGGGATAATTCCAGCGTTTTCTATATTAACTTTAATATATTTTGAATTCTGAATGCCTACATTCACTTTGATTTTACCTTTTGCTGAAAGGATTTCCTCTTTTCC
>Ga0308157_10000644_pt1 | contig 102152 bp, 82 predicted proteins | sample PhyBR1_FD_201035 | JGI IMG/M metagenome (GOLD analysis project Ga0308157, IMG submission 201035) | Phyllosphere microbial communities from UC Gill Tract Community Farm, Albany, California, United States - DLSLB.R1 | ecosystem: Host-associated > Plants > Phyllosphere > Unclassified | place...
GTCCGAACTTCGAATACCGCGCCCTGCTGGGCGACCGCGCTCCGGCGCTGAACTACCGCGACTGACCCGTCGTGGCCCTCGGGCTCGTCCCGAGGGCCTTCGAGGTTGAGCGATAACACGCCTCGAACCTCTTAGGCGGCGCTCTACACAGAACATCGCAATGCCTGCTTCGTTAAGGAGGCGCGGCGCCGGCCGGAGATTCCCCTGACCGCGCTTATGGCTGGGACAGGGCCGTTCAGCAGCCCCCAAAGCGAGAAATGAAGCAAGTGGAGCCGACGATTTCAGCGCCCCTGATCACCCAGGCAGATTAAGTTGCGTCAGTCCGCTCCGCCTCTGCCTTTCGCTTTTGCCTCGACCACATGGCGGCGTATATGCCGCCCTTGCGCAGAAGCTCCGTGTGGCGACCACGCTCGACGACGCGGCCGTCATCAATCACCAGAATGTCGTCGGCGTCCACTATGGTGGACAGGCGATGGGCGATGATCAGTGTTGAGCGCTCCGCCGAGACTGCTCGCAGACTAGCTTGAATCTCGAGCTCTGTACGGCTGTCCAACGCGCTCGTCGCCTCATCGAAGACAAGAATAGAGGGGCGTTTCAAGATCGCCCGCGCGATCGCGATACGCTGCTTCTCGCCGCCTGACAGTTTGAGACCTCGCTCGCCAACTTGGCTGTCATACCCATCGGGCAAGCTCTGGATAAAATCATGAATTTGAGCTGATCGCGCGGCGCTTTCAATTTCTTCCCGGCTAGCCCCGGCACGACCGTACGCGATATTGTAGTAGATCGTGTCGTTGAACAGCACCATGTCCTGCGGCACGACGCCGATCGCCTTTCGCAGGCTTTCCTGGGTGACTCGCCGCACATCCTGACCATCGATCATGATGCATCCGTCAGCGACATCATAGAAACGGAAAAGCAGCCGCGCGACCGTGGATTTACCGCCTCCGGTAGGACCTACGAGCGCGACGGTGCCTCCTGGAGGTATCTCGAACGACACGTCTTTCAGCAATCGCCGGCGCGGGTCGTAGTCGAACGATACTCGCTCGAAGCGAACGTGACCGTATGGCGCCGTCAAAGCGGTCGCATGGGGCGAGTCCTCAATTTCCACCGGCTGCTGAAGAAGCTTGATCATAGCTTCAATGTCGGCGACGGACTGGCGGACGCTGCTATAGACCATCCCGAGCATATTTAGCGGCGCATAGAGTTGAAGCAGGTAGGCGTTGACCAGGACGAAATCGCCGATGGTCATCGAGCCAGCGACCACGCCGCGCCCGGCCATCAACATCACAGCGACAGAGCCGGCGGAAAAGATGACTGTCTGACCGATAGTCAACACGGACTGCATGGCCTGACTGCGGATCGCGGCTCGTTCATAGGCGCGTCTGGCTGCGTCGTAGCCTCTCGCCTCATGACGCTCCGCGCCGAAGTACTTGACGGTCTCGTAATTGATGATGCTGTCGGTCGCCTTGATGCTGGCGACCACATCCCGCCGGTTCATCTCTCGCCGCAGGTGCACCTGTCTTTGCGTGACAACGGCCGTAAAGGCCACATAGGCGCCGATGCCGAGCAGCGTCACCAACGCAAAGTCCAAACTGTAGAAGCGCCAGAGGATGGCGCAGACCAGCACCAGTTCGAGAAGCGTCGGCAATATACTGAACAGTACGAGCTCCAGAAGGAACTCGATGCTGGCGGTGCCCCGTTCGACGATGCGCGACAGCCCGCCCGTCTGGCGCTGGATATGAAAGCGCATCGACAGTCGGTGCAGGTGCTGGAACACCTCCAGCGCCGTCAGTCTGATCGCCCGCTGAGCGACGTTAACGAACACCAGTTGACGGAGATCTCCGGTTATCTGGGCGCTGACGTTGGCGACGCCATAGGCGGCGATCAGCACAATGGGCACGACCACCACCATCCCCCCGGAAAGGGCGTCAACTACCTGCTTGTAAATCAGCGGCGCACTGATGCTGATCAGCTTGCCCAGGACGATCAAGGTCACCGCCGCGATCACCCTCATGCGGAGAGCCGGCTCGTCGCGCGGCCATAAGAGCGACAGCATCCGTAAGGCGATAGATCCCTGGCTGCTTACGGATGCGTCTAAAGGCATGACAGCTCATCGTGATTTAGAGGATGGCGGCGCGTCCTACCTGACGCCAATCAACCATAGATCGCTCTTGCATTCGATCCAGCCCCATGTAGCGTCGTTCTGCGACATGGGCGCCCATGTCGTGTTTCACACCAATCGAAAGGTCTCTGGTTATGGAAAGCGGAAAGAAAACCTTCGCGTTCAAGTTGGCTGAGAAGAAACAGAGTGGTTTGAAGGACGGCAAATGGACGGCGCGCGCCGGGGTAGCCGTCGCCGGTTGCACCGATCCGACCGGCCAGGGGATGTACCGTGCGAGTGAATACACTGACGGTCGCCCTGCTCCGCTCGACAAGGGCTACTGGTGCTAGATTAGAGCATCGTCTCAGGCAGGGATCCCCATGGCGGGGTCCCTGTCTTCTTAGTCAGGCTGTTCGAGATCTAGGCATGGCGAAACGCGTCCTGATCGTCACCCACTCCTTTGACCTCCATGCGGACCTGGTCTCCGCCAAGTTGAAGGCGACAGCCTCGCCTCCTTTCAGGCTGAACCTCGACGATTTTCCAACCGCTTTCGACATCACGTTGACCTTCACCGATGGACAGTGGGGTGGAGGATTGACCCATCGCCCCACAGGGGACTCCTTGCGGATCGAAGAGATCGGCGCCGTCTGGATGAGGCAAAAGGCGGATTTCCGCTACCGGTCCGGCGAGCTTTCGCCCCAGGAGAAAGCCTACGCCGACGGCGAAATGGAGCATATTCTGTTCAGTATGCTTTACGCGCTCGATTGTTACTGGATGAGTCACCCGCTCGCCGTGCGAGGCGCAAGCTGGAAAGGCGAGCAACTCCTTCGGGCAGCCCGAATGGGGTTTGACGTTCCGTCGTCCATCATCACAAACCGGCGAACCGACGTCGACAGGTTCCGGCGCGCCGTGGACGGCGACATGGTGTTTAAGACGCTGTCGTCTCCGATACTGGCCGCCGACGAAGTCGCCGCCGAAGACCGGATCGCCAGCCATCTCTCAACGACCCTCATAACAGACGACGATGACGCCTTGCTCGACGCGGTCGTGGAACTCCCCAGCTTCTTTCAACCCAATGTGACAAAGGCCCATGAGCTGCGCGTCACCATTATTGGGGATCGCGTGTTCGCAGCAAGAATCCACTCGCAGGCAGACCCTAGGACTATGATCGACTGTCGCGATATGTCGGCCGAGATTCTTTACGAGGCCGAAACGCTGCCTGCCGATATCTCGTGTCGCTGCCTGGATTTTGTTCATAGCTACGGCCTGACTTATGGCGCGATCGACTTGATCGTTACGCCCGAGGGTCGACATGTCTTTCTAGAGAACAATCCTGTCGGACAGTTCCTGTTCGTCGAACAACTCGTGCCGGCCCTGGATATGACAGGGTATACGGCTCGCATTCTGTCGGACGGCGCACGGAACAGGGGGGCGCTATGAAAATCCAGCCCTACATCCAACAGATCGAAGCCCAAAGACAGAGCCGGGTTCTAGTCTTAGCCGCCTCGAACCTTGAGCTCGAACTCCTGCCGTCACTGTACGATGCTTTACGCGATATGGGGCGGAGCGAGCGGCTGGATGTCGTATTCTATTGCCGGGGCGGAATCGTCAATGCCGCGCGGCGGATCGCCTTGCTTCTTCACGAATTTACGGACCACCTGACCCTCATCGTCCCAGACAGATGTGAATCGTCAGGCACCATCGTGGCTCTGAGCGCCCACGAGATCATCGCAGGCCAAGTCGCAGTGTTTTCGCCGATCGACCCCTTACTTCAAGCTGGCGCAGTCGCATCCGAACAGGCTCCCCTAGCGATCTCCGCTCAGGATGTGCGGCTTTTCGGCGAAATGGCCAAAAACTGGTTCGGCGTCTCCGATGAAGAAGCACAGGGCGGAGCCTTGACGACCCTATGCGAAAACATCTTCCCCACGACGCTCACCTCCTTCTATAGATCGTGCTTAGAAACCCACGAGATCTGCTTGGAATTACGGACCCGCGCAGCTCCGTCGGTTGCAACGACGGCAAACATGGCCGTCATAGACCGACTTCTATATGGGCATCATTCACATACGTTCGCCCTTGCCGGCTGGGATCTGGAGGCCTTGGGACTGCCCATCCGATCCGATCCGCAGACCGAGGATCTAGCCTGGGAAATATCCAGATCAATCCGAGAGTTGGTGGGAGCAAGCGCACGAAAAACCACCACGGACGGTTGGTTTGATGCTATCATCGCGACACGAGAAGGCGCCAAGAGCCGTTGGCGCGCGCCCGCCGGCTTGGCGCCCCAGTGGAGGCTTGGCCAGATCGAATGAACGATGTCGCCTACATCGGCGAAATCTGTCGATTCTACGTCATGCTAGTTCTCTTGGCGGCAGCGGCAGGCAAGCTAAGAAATATCCGAGCATTCCAAAACGCACTCGAGGCGCTCACGGGCGTCAGCCGTAAATGGAGTAGAGGCGCAACCCTGTCCCTCATTACTGCAGAAGGACTTGTTGGCCTGCTTCTACTCTTCGGTGGAGAGACGGCGCGTATCGGCATGATGGCTGCCGCTGCCCTTTTTCTGGTCTTCTTGAGCGTGATCTCGCTGGCCCTCACCCGACGGAGTACAGTCGCATGCAACTGCTTCGGCAGCTCCCTCCACACAGTCTCTGGCATCGACCTTCTACGTAGCATCGGGTTGCTAACTGCCTGTGCAATATATCTCGGTCAGTTCGGAGACATGAATGACATCGCCTTCATAGACCTCATCGCGATTTTCGGCGTTGCGATGATCGCCGCACTCCTTTCCATTCACATGCAAGACATAAAGTCTCTTTTACATCGTCGGCAGATAATTGAATAAATATGAACGATAGAATTATTGATATTGTTATTATATTTTTATTATTTTCTACAGTACTGATTTTATTTCTTATTTTTCGCGCATCTGACAGGATCAAGGAATTGGAGAACTACATTCTGATTAATGCCACCAATGTCGGAAATATTATACCAAACTTCAAAGGACGACGAGAGTGTGATGGCGCTTCCGTCACCTCCATCGACCTCCAGGGCCATAACGTCGTTCTTGTTTTTCTGTCATCCAAATGTTCAGCCTGTCTCGCTAAGCGCACGCAACTTCTGAATTTGCTCCCTGGCATGGCCCGTGCCGGGGTGACCTTCTGGATCGCGGCCGACGACACCCAGGACATCTCGGCAATTGTCGGCGGCTCCGCGCTCGAATCACATGTTCTTCGAATAGGTGCTGATACGCGGCGGCGCTTGAATCCAAACAACCTCGTACCTTCCTACATCTTCATCGACGACCAAATGGTTGTACGTGACCAAAGTCACATGGAGGACGAAAATTGGATCGATTTCGTCAAACAGATGGAAGAACACTTAGCCAGCACGGCCAACGGATAATCTCTGAAGCTCTCAAACAGTTATCAGAATAGATGAGGTTGAAGAATAGAGCAGGCCTTGAACCCGTCCCCCCTAGGCGTCCGACGGTTCGAACAAACGCGCCAGGTCGACCCGGCGAGCCAGCAGGTTTTCAAGCGTATAACCGTCCAGCACCTTCATGAAGGCGGCCAGGGCCTGATGCAGCGCGCCCGTCAGGCCGCAGGCGGGCGCGATGATGCAGTTTCCGCAATCGACCAGATCGAAGCCGTCCTCGGTGTGGCGCACCACGGCCCCGACGTTGATCTCGGCCGGCGGGCGCGCCAGCCTCACTCCGCCGAATCGACCGCGCACGCTGACCAGATAGCCCGCGTTCACCAGGTCGCTGACCACCTTCATCAGGTGGTTCTGGGAGATGTCGTAGGCCTGGGCGATCTCGGCGATCGAGCACAGCCGATCCTCGCGTGCGCCCAGGTAGAGCAGCACCCGCATGGCGTAATCCGTATAGCGCGTCAGGCGCATTCAACCTCTCTGGAGCCGCTTACGGCGGGGCTCTCGATCAGCGCGTCATCGCGCCGCAGGAAATTATATGCATCCTCATTGCATGTTTCAAATGCCCGCTATAGATGCATTGGCAATGCATCAATGGAGCAAAGGCGATGAACGGCCGCTCGCATAGCCTGGAACGACCGCCGGCCCCGGCCGCCCGAGCCGCTTCAGCGGCGATCCCCTATCGCTCGACGCCGGTGTTTGACGCCTCGTCCCTGCCCGCCGCCCTGCGGGCCGATCACAGCCTCAAGGCGGGAACCTGGGGTCTGATCCAGGTGCTGGAGGGCGAGGTCAGCCTGACCTATCGCGACCCGCACATGACCACTGTGCTCCGTCCGGGAACGCCGGGCCGTATCGAACCGCAACAGGTCCATTTCGTCGAACCGTTGGGGCCGATGAAGATGCGCGTCGATTTCTACAACGAGCCGCCCGGTTAGACGCCGGCAGCCCCCCTTTCCTTCCCCCACTTAGTATCGCCTAGGAGTTTCCTGATGGCCCAAGCCCTCAGCGAGCGCACGATCGCGCTTGTCAAAGCCACTGTTCCCGCGCTCGAGGCGCACGGTCTCGACATCGTCCACGAAATGTACTCGCGGATGTTCCAGAACCCCGAGATCCGCGACCTGTTCAACCATTCGCACCACGGCGACGCCGGTTCCCAGCCGCGCGCCCTGACCGGCGCCATCCTGGCCTACGCCGCCAACATCGATAACCTGGGCGCCCTGGCCGCGGCGGTCGAGCGCATCGCCCAAAAGCACGTCGGCCTGCAGATCCTGCCCGATCACTACCCTCACGTCGGCGCGGCCCTGCTGGGCGCCATCGCCCATGTTCTGGGCGAAGCCGCGACAGAAGAGATCATGACCGCCTGGGGCGAGGCCTACTGGTTCCTGGCCAACATCCTGATCACCCGCGAAGCGGCCATCTACGAGGACCTGGCGGCGGCCAAGGGCGGCTGGAACGGCTGGCGCGCCTTCGAGGTGGTCGAGGTGCGTCCCGAAAGCGCGGTCATCACCTCCTTCGTGCTGAAGCCCAAGGACGGCGGCCCGATCCTGCGTCACCGACCGGGCCAATATCTGACCTTCTGGTTCGACATTCCCGGCCATGCGCCGGTCAAGCGCAACTACTCCATCTCCTGCGCCCCGAACGACGAGACCTATCGCATCTCGGTAAAGCGCGAGGATAAGGGCCTGGCCTCGGGTTGGCTGCACGACAACGCCCGCGTCGGCATGGTGCTGAAGGTCGGGGCGCCTGCGGGCGACTTCTTCCTGCCCGAGACGCCGCAGCGCCCGGTCGTGCTGCTGTCCGGCGGGGTCGGCCTGACGCCCATGGTGTCGATGCTGGAGACCCTGGTCGCCGAGAAGCCGGATACGGAGGTCCACTATGTCCACGGCGCCTATGACGCCGGGGTCCACGCCATGGGGCCGCACATCCGCGCCCTGACGGCGGCCCATCCGCGCGCGCGCAGCACCGTCTTCTATGAAGCGCCCGCCAATGACGCCGACGGCCATGACCATGCAGGGCGCATCTCCGGCGCCTGGTTGAGCCAGCAAACGCCGATCCAGGAGGCCGACTACTATCTGTGCGGCCCCCGCCCCTTCCTGCGCGCCCTGGTCTCGGACCTTCGTGAGGCCGGAGTTCCGGCAGATCGCATCCACTATGAATTCTTCGGCCCGGCGGACGAAATCCTCGCGGCCTAGCCGTCGCAGAACCTGAATGGAGCCAGCATGGCCCGCTACAGATCCTCGACAGACGCAACAGCACGTTACGCCAGCGTCGCCTTCGTTGCGACCTTGTGGCTGGGCCTGCTGATCGGCGTTTCATTCCTGGCCACGCCGGTGAAGTTCCAGGCGCCGTCGCTGACCCTGGCGACGGCGCTGGAGGTCGGCCAGGCGACCTTCGCCCTGTTCACACGTGTGGAATTGGGCCTGGTCGTTCTGCTGGCCCTGGCTGTCGCATGGGTCGGGCGAACGAGCGCCCAGTTTGGCCTCTGGATCTGCGTGGGCGTGCTGGCGCTTGTCCTTGCAGCGCAGTCTCTATGGCTTCTGCCGATACTCGACGCGCGGATCGCCTTCATCACCGCCGGCGAAACACCGCCGCCCTCCGAGCACCACTGGCTCTACGTGGCGCTGGAGACAGGCAAGCTTCTGATCCTTGTAGGGCTGGGCTCAATGCAATGGCGCGGGTCACCCGCGCGCGCCATGGCCTGATCGTCCAGGTTCCCGCCGAACAGCGAGTGCTCGGCCTGTAGGACGTCGCCGTTCGAGGCGCGACGGAACAGCCAGGGGCTGCTGGCTTGCAAATATATCGTATTACGATATATTTGATCCTATAGGAGAACGACGATGTCCGCACCGCCTGACGACGTAACCATCCGAGTGATCAATGAAGGCGCCGGCTGGCGTCTGGAATGTCGCCCCCGCTTCGAGGCTCAGATGTTCCGTTCCGGGCGGGCGGCCGAGGCTGCGGCGCGTTCGATCGCTGCACGCTTCGCCCTGTCCGGCCTCGGGGTTCAGATGGCCGTAGAGGATCAAGGTCACGCCATTCTGGGGACCACCACCTTCTTCCCCTTACCGGTCCCCGACACCCTGAACGCCGCGCCGACCGCTCGAGGAGGTCTGTTATGAGATCCGTGCTCGTGTTCGCGGCGTCAGGCATGCTGGCGCTGCTGATCGGCATCTTTCTGATGGTAAGCGGCAGTCTGACGGCGAATATGGTCAAGGCCCTCATTGGCGTGGCCTTCATCCTGTCCGGCCTGTCGGCGATCGGCTGGTCCGTCATCAAGAGAAACAAGAACCTGTAGCCTGTATGGTCGCCGTCTGATGTCGCATCCCTCCACCGAACTGACCCAGGCGGATTTCGAATCCCTGGCCCGGTTCCGTTTCACCATCAGGCGGTACCTGGCCTTCGCCGAACAGGGAGCCAAGGCGGCAGGCCTGACATCCCAGCAACATCAGGCCTTGCTGGCGATCAAGGCGCAGAGTTTCACCAGCGAGATGACGGTCGGGGACCTGGCCAACCGCTTGCTGCTACGCCCCCACAGCACGGCCGAACTGGTCAACCGCCTGGTCGCGGCAGACCTGATCACACGCGACAGCGCCGTCCATGACCGGCGCAAGGTTCATGTGCGCCTGACGGCCAGGGGCGAGGCCGTTCTGGCGACGCTTTCGGCGCGCAACCTGCGTGAACTCCAAACCGTGACACCGGCGTTCGAGGCGCTGCTCCTGCAGTTGTCCGACCTGGTGGAGGACTTTGTCGGCCCAAACGATTGCGACACCGGCGCCTAGACGGCTCGGCTCAGACGCCGGTGATCGCCCCATCGGCGCGGCTGACGCCGACGCGCTTCAACGTCGTCACCTCGAACGGCTTGGCGAAGATGGTCGAGACCTGCATCAGGGCCGCCTCGGCCCGGTCTTCGGTCAGGGTCAGCAGGATGAAGCCCTTGGCCGACTGGTCGCAGAAGCGCACCTCGTCATTGGCCTGCATCAGCGCCGCACCGAGAGGGAAGCCGCCGATGGCGTCGCCGATCGAGGGGCTGGAGACCGCGCTGGTCCCGAATTCGACCGCCCGGCGCGCGCCGTTCGCGTCCTTCAGCTCGTTGACCCAGAAGGCGTGGCTGTCGCCGGCCAGGACGATGGGCTGCACCCCCGCCTCGGCGAAGGCGGCGTAGAGCCGTTCGCGCCCGGCCGGATAGCCGTCCCAAGCGTCGAGGTTGAACGGCAGGCCCATCTTGAACAGGAACAGGGCCTGTTCGAACTGGTCGCGATAGGCCTCGGGGATCTGGGCCATCAGGCCCTGAACCTGAGCCTCGGTCAGGGTGCGAGACACGTCGGGACCGGCCACGCGCGCCATGACGACCTGATTGCCCAGCACCTGCCACGGACGGCCCTTGGCCTTGGAGGCGGTCAGTTCGCGCTTCAGCCAGTCGCGCTGCTGCGCCCCCATCAGGTCGCGAGCCGGGTCGTTCAACTTGGCGCGGAAGGCGTCCAGGTCCAGCACCGCCTCGCCGTCCGGTCCCTCCTTGGCGGTCAGATCCCTGTCATAGGCCAACGGTTCGGTGCGGCCGGTCAGGCGGGTCTCGACCATCATCAGACTGGCCAGGTCGCCGAAGTGGAAGCTGCGATGGATCGCCTCCTTCAACGCGCCGGGCGCGGCTTCGCGGATCGGCATCCACTCATAATAGGCCTTCAGCGCCGCCGCCTTGCGCTGGGCGAAGTCGCCTTCGGTCTCGGGCTGGTGGTTCTCGGCGCCGTGCAGCCAGGCGTCGTTGGCCGTCTCGTGATCGTCCCAGACGCAGATGAAGGGCGCGCGGGCGTGGGCGGCCTGGAGGTCGGCGTCGCGCTTGTACTGGGCGTGGCGCAGCCGATAGTCGGCCAGGGAGACGATCTCGTGCGCCGGCTCGGGCACGCGGCCCAGCTTCGGCCCGGTCGCCATGCCGTAGGCGTCGGAATCCGCCCCGTATTCGTAGATATAGTCGCCCAGATGGACCACGGCGTCGAGGGTCGGCAGGGCGGCGATCGCCTCATAGGCGTTGAACAGGCCGCCGGGGTGCAGCTGGCACGACACCACCGCCAGATTGACCGGCGCGACGCCCTCCGCCGCCAGGGTGCGGGTGCGGCCCACAGGCGAGCGCGTCTCGCCCACAGCGAAGTCGTAGCGATAGTCGCGACCGGGGCGAAGGCCCGCCGCGTCGATCTTGACCGTATAGTCGCGCTCAGGCCCCGTCTCGAACCGGCCCGAGGCGACGACGCGGTCCCCCTCCCCGTCCAGTACGCGCCAGGCGACCGAGACCGGCCCCGCATGGCCGCCCGCCGGGGTGACGCGCGTCCACAGGATCACCCGGTCGGTCGCCGGATCGCCCGAGGCCACGCCGTGGGCGAAGGCGACAGCGACGCCTTCGCCCGTCGGGACCGTGGCGCAGCCCGCCGCCGCGCCCGCGCCGAACAGGCCCAGAAGGCCGCGACGGTTCATGGTCATGGCTCTGGTCCTCAGTAGCGCAGGGTGAAGGCGACGCCGTAGCTGGCGCCTCGTCCGGCGATGAAGGTCGGCAGGCCCAGCGCATCACCGGTGTTGCCCGCGTCCTTGATGTATTCCTCGTCCAGGAGGTTGTCGCCGAAGGCCTCGACGCCCCAGTTCCCCGACGACGGGGCGTAGCGCACCCGCAGGTTCAGCAGGCCGTAGCCGTCCTGATATTCGTCCTGCACCGTGTCGGCGACGAAGTTGCCGGTCTGCAGGTCCGGGCGGTCGTTGTCGTCATCGAAGAAGACCTTGGACTGCCAGGTGTAGGTCGGCTGGATCTCGATGGTCCCGGTCTCGATCGGCAGGCGCCAGGTCGCGCCGATCGAGGCCATGTGATCCGGCGACAGGCGGAAGCGGTTGCCGTCGCGCGCGCCGCCGTCGAAGCGCGAGTGGTTGTAGCCGTAGGTGCCGAACAGATCAAAGGTCGGCGTCGCGGCGAAGGCGACCTGGCCTTCAAACCCATAGGCGTTGGCCTTGCCCGCATTGACGGTGACGAAGCGCGTGCCGTCCTGTTCGGTCGTCTGGAAGTTGTCGTAGGCGTAGTGGAACACCGCCCCGTCCAGACGCAGGCGGCGATCCATCAGCGCCGCCTTGTAGCCGACCTCGAAGCTGTCGACGGTCTCGGCGGGGATGACTTCAAAGGTCGGGGCGCCCAGCGGCACGGACGGGCCGCGCACCTCCAGCACCTCGGGGCGACGGCCGCGCGCATAGTTGGCGTAGAGGCTGGCGTCGTCCGACACGGCGTAGCGCGCCGTCAGACGCCAGGTGAAGCCGTCGTCCTCGTGATCCGCCTGGATCAGGTCGCCGTTATTGGCGGTCGGCTGAGCCGTCAGCGCGAACAGAGGCAAGCCCGAGGCCAGCGGCAGGTCGGCCGCTCCCGGCGTCGCCAGCCCCGTCAGGATGGCCGTGATCTGCTGTTGCAGCCGCTGAGCGCCGGCCAGGTCTCCGGCCTGCGCCAGTTGCTGGGCCTGAACGCCGAGGGTCTGCACCGCCACCAGGCCGCCGGCGATGGAACGGCCGTTCAGCACCGCCGCCGAATAACCCGTAGTCTTGTCGTCGCGCGTCCAGCGCACCCCGCCCGAGAACTCCAACCGATCGGTCGCCTTGAAGGTCAGATCGCCGAACAGATCATAGGAGGTCAGATCGGCCCGGTTCGTCGCCGTCTCGATGTGAGCGGGCTTCAGATTGCCGACGATGCCGGGGATCAGCGGATGCGCTGCGGCAGGCAGCATGGACTGAAGAATGCCGCCCATCAGCAACGGCGTCGGCGCGGCGTAAATCATCTTCAATCGCTGGTCGCCCAGCGGCGTCGCCAGTTGCAGCAGGGCCAGACGCTCGTCGAACTGAGTCGGCATCCGCTGGAAGCCTTCCTCGTTGAAATAGCCCGCGCCGACGAAGCCCGAGAAGCGGCCGCCGTTGTCGAAGTTCAGGCGGAACTCCTGGCTCCACTGTTCGCCATAGGCGTGCTCGGCCGCCGTCAGAAGGGGCAGCGGCGTGCCGTCCGGATCGAACACCTCGGTCGAGTCGAACTGGCGATAGGACGTGGTCGAGTTCAGCGTCAGCGACGGCGACAGGTCCCACTTCACCAGGCCCGTCACGCCCCAGACCTCGCGATCCAGGCCCAGGCCGACGCCGCCGTCGAAATCGGCGCCCGGCGTCAGGGCCGCGCCGTCCCACGGCGCCCGACCGCCCAGAGACGCGCCCGTTTTCGGATCGAACGGATCATAGGCGATCGACTTGAACGAGGTGCCGCTGGCCGAATCCGTCTGATAGTTGGCGATCAGATCAGCGCGCAGATTATCGGTCGGCGCCCAGGCGCCCGACAGGCGCAGCGCCTTGGTCTCGATCGAGTTGTAGTCCTCCCCGCCCAGCAGGTTTCCGACCGTGCCGCCCCGCGTCTTCATCCGCGCCGCCAGACGCAGGGCGCCGGTCTCGCCCACCGGCGCATTCACGAAGCCCTCGACCGCGCGATAGTCCAGATCGCCCGCCTCGATGCGAGCGCCGGCGTCGAACCGGCCCGGACGGGCGCGGTTCTGCACCAGGTTGACCGCGCCGATCAGGGCGCCGCGGCCATAGAGGGTCGACTGCGGCCCCTTGGCCACCTCGATCCGCTCCATATCGAACAGTTCGACATAGGAGCCGCGCGACTTGGAGATCGACACCCCGTCCTGGAACACCGACACGCGTGGCTCGGCGGTGGCGGCGCCCGAGTCCGAGGTGATGCCGCGCATCACGAAGCCCGGATTGTTCGGCGACTGGTTCTGCACCAGGAAGCCCGGCACGAAGGCCGACAGCTGGTCGAACTCCTGCACGCCCAGGTTTTCCAGGAAGTCGCCGCTGTAGGCCGTCAGGGCGAAAGGCACCTCGATCGGATCCTGGGCGCGCAACTGAGCCGTCACCACGATGTCGTCCACGGCGGTCGTCGCCTCGCCCGGCGAAACGCTCTGGGCGTGAGCGGCGCCGGCCGCCATCAGACCCGCTACGGCGGCGCCCGCCAGGAATCCACGCTTGAGGCTGATCGGCTTCATGGTCTTACCCCCTGAGAAAGCGGATCAGACCTAGAGATGCTGAATGTCGCGTGCGCGACGAGCCGGTCACAGCCGAATGAAGCTGCGGCGGCGATCAGGCGAAACTTCCTCGCACCACACCCTATTTTTCAGCCGCAGCCTCATCCTTGGCGCACGGAAACCGCGGCGGCCCCTCGAGTCTCTCACCCGGCGGAGTAGCTGGTCTTGGTCTGGGTGTAGAAGTCTGCGGCGGCGAAGCCCTGTTCGCGGGGGCCGTAGCTGGACTTCTTCGTGCCGCCGAAGGGGACGTGGTAGTCGACGCCCGCCGTGGCCAGGTTGACCATGGTCATGCCCGCCCTGGCGCGGCGCTGGAAGTCGCGGGCGTGCTTCAGCGACTGGGTGACGATGCCCGCCGACAGGCCGAACTCCACCCCGTTGGCGACCGCCAGGGCCTCTTCATAGGAGGCGACGCGGATGGTCGAGGCGACGGGGCCGAAGACCTCCTCGGTGTTGATGCGGGCGTCGGCCTGGGTGTCGACGATCAGGGTCGGCTGGACGTACCAGCCCGGCTTGTCGAGGCTGAGATGTTCGCCGCCCGCCAGCACGCGGCCCCCGCCGTCGCGGGCGATGTCGATGTAGTCATAGGCGGTCTGGCGCTGGGCCTCGGTCACGGCCGGGCCCATCTGGGTCGCAGGGTCGAGGGCGTCGCCGACGCGCAAAGCCTTCACCTTCTCGGCCAGGGCGGCGACGAAGCGGTCGTGGATTCCGTCCTGCACGATCAGGCGGCTGGAGGCGGTGCAGCGCTGGCCGGTGGCGAAGAAGCCGCCGTCCAGGGCGATGGCCACGGCGCGCTCCAGATCGGCGTCGTCCAGCACGATCAGCGGGTTCTTGCCGCCCATCTCCAGCTGCACGCGGGCCTGGCGTTTCATCGCCCCCTCGGCCACCCCGGCGCCGACCTTCTGCGAGCCGGTGAAGCTGATTCCGTCCACGTCCGGATGGGCGACGATGGCGCGGCCGACGTCGCCGTCGCCGATGACCATGTTGACCACGCCGCCGGGCAGGCCCGCCTCATGCAGGATGGCGATCAGGGCCTCGGCCGTGGCCGGGGTCGGGCCGGCGGGCTTGATGACGACGGTGTTGCCGAAGGCGATGGCCGGGGCGATCTTCCAGGCCGGAATGGCGATGGGGAAGTTCCACGGGGTGATCAGGCCGAACACCCCGACCGGCTGGCGATAGGTCTGGATCTCGACGCCCGGCCGGGTCGAGGCCAGGTTCTGGCCGTGCAGGCGCAGGGCCTCGCCGGCGAAGAATTTCAGGATGCGGGCGGCGCGGGCGGTCTCGCCGACGCCCTCGGCCAGGGTCTTGCCCTCTTCGCGCGACAGCAGGCGGCCGACCGCCTCGCGCCGCTCCATCAGCAGGGTCCCGGCCCGGTCCAGGATGTCCGAGCGCACCTCGGGCGAGGCGTCGGCCCAGGGGCCGAAGGCGGCGCGCGCCGCCTGGACCGCCTGATCCACCTCGGCCGCCCCGCCCTTGGGCGTGCGCGCCACGACCTGACGCGTATCGGACGGGTTCAGGCTCTCGCCCGGCCGCGACCCGGCGATCTTCTCGCCGCCGATCCAGTGCGATAGCTCAAGCGTCTCGGTCATGGGGAAATCTCTGATCTGGAAAGCGTGGGAACAACCGAAGCCTAAGCGCCCGATCAACCTAAGCGAACCCCCGAAGTCGACATGGATCGAGAGCGCTTGCGCATTAATCAGCGCTCATCGATCAAGCCAAAAGAAGCATAGGTCGATAGCTTCTTTGGCTTAGACCGGAATGGTCCGCCTCGATACCGTCTCTTCCAGACACAGGTGAAGACGCCGTCGGGGATGTCTTCCAGATCAAGGAAAAACCATGTCCAGAATGACGCCGAAGGAGTTGGCGGAAACGATCGGCGGCGGCTTGCTGTCCTTTCCGGTCACTCATTTCGACGCCCAGGGGCGTTTTGTGGAAAACGCCTACCGCGAGCATTGCGACTGGATGCTTCAGAACCAACTGGCCGGCCTTTTCGCAGCGGGCGGCACGGGCGAGTTCTTCTCACTGAAACCTGCCGAGATCGAGGCGGTGGTGAAGGCCGCCGTGGCCGAAACGGCGGGGCGCACTCCGGTCATCGCCGGGGCGGGCCACGGCACGGCGGCGGCGGTCGAGATGGCGCAGTCGGCCGAGGCCGCAGGCGCTGACGGCGTGCTGCTCCTGCCGCCCTATCTGATGTTCGCCGGGCAAGAAGGCCTGGCGGCCCATGTCGAGGCCGTCTGCAAGGCGACCAAGCTCGGCGTCATCGTCTATAATCGCGACAACGGCATTCTGAACGCGGACACGCTCGAGAAGCTGTGCGAGCGCAACCCGAACCTGGTCGGCTTCAAGGACGGCGTCGGCGACATTGAGTTGATGATGCAGATCTATGGCCGCATGGGCGATCGTCTGACCTACATCGGCGGCCTGCCGACAGCAGAGACCTTCGCCCCCGCCTATCTGGAAATGGGCGTGACGACCTATTCCTCGGCCATCTTCAACTTCGTGCCGGAGTTCGCGCAGAGCTTCTACAAGGCGGTGCGCGCACGCGATCATGCGACGATCATGGCGGGTCTGCGCGATTTCGTGCTGCCCTACATCGCCATTCGCAACAAGGGCAAAGGCTACGCCGTCTCTATCGTCAAGGCGGGAATGACCGCAATCGGCCGCAGCGCCGGTCCCGTTCGCACCCCTCTGGTCGACCTCAAGCCGGAAGAGTTCGCCGAGTTGGAGGCCCTGATCGCCCGCATCCAGCCGCAGGCGGCCAAGTTGAGGGCCAACGGCTGACCCGGCCCTCGCAGGCCGCGCTGTTCCCCTTGAACCGAAGCTTCTAGGCTCCTCGATTCAAGGGAGGGGCGATCATGTTTGAACTGAGCCAGTTGCGCTGTTTCGTGGCGGTGGCCGAAGAGCTTCACTTCGGTCGGGCGGCCCAGCGGCTGAACATGACCCAGCCGCCCCTCAGCCGCCAAGTGCAACTGCTGGAGCGCATTCTAGGCGTGGTTCTTCTGGACCGCACCAGCCGTTCGGTCCGGTTGACGCCGGCCGGCCGATCCTTCCTGATCGAGGCCAGACGCATCCTGCGTCTGGCCGAGACAGCCTCCCTGACCACTCGCCGCATCGCCAGCGGCGAAGAGGGCCGGGTCGCCATCGGCTTCACGGCGGCGTCCGGCTACAGCTTCCTGCCCCAACTGGTCGAACTGTCGCGTACGCGACTGCCCGGCGTCGACCTGGCCCTTCGCGAGATGGTGACGGGCGAGCAGATCGAAGCCCTGCTGACGGGACGCATCGACCTCGGCCTGATCCGCCCCCCGCTGAACCGGCCCGAGTTCGACAAGATCAGGGTGATGAACGAGAGCCTGGTCGCCGCCCTCCCCTCCGGCGATCCGCGGCTTGACAAGCCAGTCCTGTCGCTCGGCGACTTCGACGGCCGCCCGATGATCATGTATGCGCCCGAGGGGGCCGGCTATTTTCACAGCATGCTGGCCGGCCTTTTCGACAAGGCGGGCGTATCCCCGCACCAGGTTCAGCACATGAGTCAGATCCACTCGATCCTGGCTCTGGTGCATGCCCGCATCGGCGCGGCGATCGTGCCCGAGGCCGCGATGCGCCTGCATTTCGAAGGCGTCGAGTTCCGTCCGCTGGACATCGATCCCGATCGACCGGTCGAGCTCTACGTCGCCTGGCGACGCGATAACGACAATCCCAGTCTGAAGCCTCTGCTCGATCTGTTCGAGGCGGACCCCGCCTCCGACGCCGATCCAGCGGCCGAGGCGACCTGACCCCAAAGGAGACGACCATGAGCGATCCGATCAGCAGGCGGACCGTATGCGCGCTAGGCGGCGCGGCGGCGCTGTCAGCCATGGCCGGCGGCGTTCATGCCGACAGCGCCACCCCGGTGGTGACAACGCGTCATGGACGCGTGCGAGGCTCCGTGGATCGCGGGATCAAGGTCTTCAAGGGAGTACGCTACGGCGCCGACACCCGGCCGAGACGGTTCCAGCCCGCGCTGGCGCCTCAACCATGGTCGGACATCGCGCCGGCCTTCGAATACGGGGCGGCCTCGCCCCAGAAAAGCAATGAGCCGAGCCAGAGCGAGGACTGTCTGTTCCTGAACGTCTGGACCCCTGCCCTGGCCGACGGCGGCGCGCGTCCCGTCATGGTCTATGTGCATGGCGGCGCCCACGCCAACGGCTCCGGTTCAAGCCCCCTCTATGACGGCGTGGCCCTTTGCCGACGCGGCGATGTGGTGGTGGTGACGCTCAATCACCGGCTGAACGTCTTCGGCTATAACGGCCTGGGTCAGATTCTGGGCGGCGCCTATGCCGCGTCAGGCAGCGTGGGCAATCTGGATCTGATCCTGGCGCTGCAATGGGTGCGGGACAATATCTCGGCCTTCGGCGGAGATCCCGGCAATGTCACGGTCTTTGGTCAATCGGGCGGCGGCGGCAAACTGGTGACCCTGATGGCCATGCCGCGCGCGTCGGGCCTCTACCATCGCGTCATCACCATGAGCGGCCAGCACGTGACGGCCATGGGGCCGCAACACGCAGAGCGTCGCATGCGGCGCTACCTCGATCATCTTAGCCTGTCCCCCGAGCGCGCAGCGGAACTGGCGAACCTGCCGACCGAGCGGCTGGTCGAGGGGTTGCGCATGAAGGACCCGATCGAGGAGGGCGACGACGTCTACTTCTGGTCGGTGATGGACCATGACGTCCTGCCCCGCCATCCGTTCGTACCTGACGCTCCGGCTGAAAGCGCCCACATCCCGATGATCATCGGCAACACCCATGACGAGGCGCGCAGCTTCACGGCGGGAGACGAGCGTAATTTCCGCCTGACTTGGGAAACGGTGGCGGCCAAGCTGGCGCCCGAGTTCGTGCTCGACATGAACGCCCAGTACGTCGTCGACTGGTATCGTCGGCGTTTCCCGCAGATGACGCCGAGCGAAGTCTTCTTCGCCGCTGCGACCTGCGGTCGGTCACGCCCCGGCCATCTGATCCAGGCCGAGGAGCGCGCCAAGCAGAACGGTCCTACGTGGATGTATCAACTGGACTTCGGATCGCCGGTCGAGCCGCGTCTGGGCGCCTATCACGGCTTCGACATCGGTCTGGCGTTCGACAATTGCGACAAGCCCGGCTCGCGCGCCGGAAGCGGACCGGAGGCCCGGCAGGTCGCCGAGGCGATGAGCGAGACCTTCATCGCCTTTGCGCGAACCGGTGATCCGAACAACGCCGCCATCCCGACATGGGGCCGCTATACCCTGCCCGAACGCCAGACCATGATCTTCGACGTCGAAAGCCGCACAGAGAACGATCCGCGCGCCGAAGAACGCCGCCTGTTCCAGACCGCGCCCTTCCTGAAGAAGGGGACTTGAGGCGCCTAGCCGCAGACGTCGAGCGGAATGGCCTCGGCCATGGCCTGATAGCCGGCGTCGGACGGATGCAGCCAGTCGCCGCTGTGAAACGCCTGGCGCATGCGCGACGGTGCCTGGGGGTCGCGCAGGACGGCGTCGAAATCGATCAGACCGTCGGCCTCGCTCTGCTGACGCAGCCACTGATTGACGGCGGCGCGCGTCGTCTCCCCTTCGGCCGTGAAATAGGAAGCCCCTTCAAACGGCGGGATAGTCGCCAAGACCGCTTTCAACCCGGCGGCGCGGGTGCGCTGGATCACCTGACGATAGGCGGCGATCAACTGGGCGGCCTCGACCCTTTGGTGCGCGTAGCCCGCCCGCGACGGACGACCGATGTCATTGACCCCTTCCAGCAGGATCAGGCATCGCGCGCCGGACTGCGCCAGGGCGTCGGCGTCCAACCGTTCAAGGCCTGACGGACCCGAGCCTTGATGCAACAGGCGGTTGCCGCCGATGCCCAGATTGACGACGGCCCATGGGCGTTTCGCTTTGACCATGCGCCTCGCCAGCCGTTCCGGCCAGCCTCCCGCACCGCCGGGCAGCGCGCCGGTCCCCTCGGTGATCGAGTCGCCGAACGCTACGATGACGCCGGGCCGAAAGGCGCTTTCGACCTCGACAGCCGACAGCAGGACGCCAAGTCGCATGGGCTGACCGGTTGAGCCGTCGGCGTTCGTCAGCGTCTGCCGCCAACGGTGCGTCGGCAGGCGCGTCCGCTCGGGCAAGTCGATGCTGACCGCGAGCGCGTCCAGGGCTTCGACCGTCAGGTCGAGCGGGTCGGAAAGCCATGACGCCCCCGCCGGAATGACAAGCGAAGGCGTCCCGTCGAAGCGCGCTGGGTGGCGCGCGCCATTGTGCTCGATGCTCAACCCGCCGATCCGCACCGGCTCGGCGCCATGGGTGTTGGACAGTTTCAGCCGGACCCGCCGGCCGGACGCGGCGACGGTCACGATATGAGTCAGGCGAACGTCCTGCACCGTCTCCGGCCCAAGCGGACCGCGCGGGTCGTTCGGATTGGGCGCCGAGGCCGGCCCCACAGGCCCCATCTCCGCCGAGGGAGCGAAGGCGTAGGCCGCAACCCAGTGCGGCTCGTCATTCGCCGATGCGACGCCTGTCGCCAGGGCGAGCGTCAAGACGAACGTCGATGCGGCGAAGCCGCGCCGGATCAGCGTCGCCATGGGAAGGTCAGCGTCGGCTGATTGACGTAGCGCTCCATGCCCAGCACCAACCGTGCGCCCGATCCCGGCGCCAGGCTCAGGGTGAAGGCGGACTCGTTCACCGCATGGCGCGCGTCGCCGATCCGCACATCCTTGATCCGGTGCTCGCCATAGCCGCCGCCCTGCACTGTCACCGTCCGCGTCCGGGTCTGGCTCAGGTTGACCACCGTGACGCCCGTTTCGTCCGCCGTCATCCGATCGATCAGGGCTGCTGTGTCCGGCGGCAGGCCGGCGCGACGGGCGTCCGGATCGAAATACCGCAAACGGGCGTAAAGGGGCGAGCCGCCCACATTGGCGCTGCCGGCGCCCGCCCATGACGGTCGGGCGATATGGATGGCGCCCATGGTCTGATGCATCAAGGCCATGACCTGAGCCGGGTTCTGATCCATCACCCCGTCCGCCAGGCGAGTATCGGGCGTGGTCGTATCCTCGCGCTGCTTGCGGGCCGCCTCGGCCACTCGCGCCAGGTCGGCCCGAAGCGCCGTCTCGACCCAGTCCGGATTGCGGCCTTCCAGATAGGCGACCCAGGGATGATCCGGCGCACGACGACGGTCGCTCTCCTTCATCGAGAACCACCAGATGTCGAGCGAATTGGCTATGTGCAAACCGTCTCGCCAACCGTACCAGCCGTTCTCGCCATACATGGTCGGAGTCTGGATCTTGCCGTCGACGGTTCGGCGCTGGGCGTTGATGCGGTCGGCCTGGGCGCGCCACGTCTGAAGATATTTGTCGTCGCCGGTCAGAAGATAGGCGTTGAAGAAACCCATGGCCGTACGCGGAACGCGGTTGCGGTCCTCGCGCTTGCCCGTGACCGGGTTGACCGGGCTGAAGCCCCAGCCATAGGCGCCGCCCCACCACTTGCCGTCGGCGGCCGATCCGATCACGCCGTCCAGCCCGACATTCGAAGGCAGGATGCCGTCGTTGGCCCTGGCCCGTTCGGCCCAGGCGTCGATGTAGGTCAACAGCCACTGCCGGTATTTGGGTTCCTGCTCCAGCATATAGGCGTTCAGCGCCAGGCTCGTGGAGAGCAGGTTCAGCGGATGGTCGCCGACGACGTCCGTGTACTCCTCATAGTGCTGAAGCGTCTCTTCATAGGTCTCCTCGCCATGCTCCATGAAGAAGCCGGTCGGATCGAAGCGATCGCCCGCCCAGTCCAGGGCCGTCGCCTTGCGCAGCATCGGTCCGCGCGAACCGTTCATCAGACTGCGGATGACCCGATGCTGGGGGTCGTAGTTCGGCGCGTCCGGATCTTCGCCCATATAGAGACCGGCGAAGCGGCGGGCGCGGTCGCGCAGGCGCAGGCTATCGGGATCGGAAAGGCCCTGGACATTGAACAGCGTCATCTCTTCGGCGTGATGCTGCCAGTCGAGCTGAACGTTGAACTCCTTATAGAACATGCCTTGCCGGGCGATTTCGACCTCGACGGTTCTGGCCTCGGTGTACTGTCGCAGATGTCCTTCCCAGGCCTGGGTGTACATGGTCTTCAGTCGGTCGGGCGCGCCCATGGCGTGCAGCAGGGGCCAGCCGTTGACGTTCTCGATGGCGTCGTCGGGGCCGTCGTTGGCGCCCCACCGCTCGAAGCACAGGAAATAGCCGCGCTCGTCGAAATAGCGGGCGTAGAAGGCCTCGCACGCTTCCGTGTTGGCGCGCAGGAGCTCCCGTTGGAGCAAGGCCCAGGTCGGCGCCGCCATGGGCGAAGCGATACGCAGGGGCGCGGCCTGCGCCGCCTTCGGGTTCAGGGCCGCACCGAGAACGGCGACAGACGCTCCGGCCAGAATGTTTCTGCGGTTCATCCTCATGCCGTCGTGTCCTGAGCCGCCGTCAACGTCAGACGCTCGATCTTGCCGGTGATCAGGAAATAGGCCGCGATCACCAGAAGGCAGTGAGCCCCCACGAACCACAGGGCGCCGTCGAACGAACCGGTCGCGGCCACGATGTAGCCGATGACGATCGGCGTCACGATGCCGGCCGAGTTGCCGAAGGTGTTAAAGATGCCGCCGGTCACGCCGACGAACTCACGCGGCGAGGTGTCGGACACCACCGCCCAGCCCAGGGACGCGATGCCCTTGCCGAAGAAGGCCAGCGCCATGACGAGAATGATCAGGCCGGAGTGATCGATATAGGCGCAGGCGATGATCAGGGCCGACAGCACCATGCCGATCAGCAAGGGCGTCTTGCGCGCGATGGTCAGGGAGCCGGTCTTCTTCAGCAGAGCGTCGGAGATGACCCCGCCCAGAACCCCGCCGACGAAACCGCACAGAGCCGGAGCGGCCGCGGCGAAACCAGCCTCCAGGATATTCAGCCCCCGCTCCTTCACCAGATAGATCGGGAACCAGGTGACGAAGAAATAGGTCAGCACATTGATGCCGTACTGGCCGATGAACACGCCCATCAGCATACGGCTGCCCAGCACCTGCCTGACATTGTCCCAGGTGAAGGCCGCCGACTTGGAGATGGTCCTGTCCTCCATGCGGATCAGGCCGCCTCCAGCCTCGATGTAGTCCAGCTCGGCCTTGCCGATGCGCGGATGCTGGATGGGGCTGTGAACCATCTTCCAGAACACCAGGGCGGCGAGCAGGCCCAGCCCCCCCATAACGAAAAAGACCGAATGCCAGTCGAAGGTATGCACCAACCACCCCATGAAGGGGGCGAAGACCACCAGCGAGAAATACTGCGCAGAGTTGAAGATGGCCGAAGCGGTGCCACGCTCCGACCCAGGGAACCAGGCGGCTACGATACGGGCGTTGCCCGGGAACGACGGGCTTTCGGCCAGGCCCACCATGAAGCGCATGGCGAACAGGCCCGCGAAGATCAGCCCGCCGGTCAGAAAGCCCGAAAAGCCCTGTAACAGGGTGAACAGCGACCAGGCCGCGATGGCGAGGGTGTAGACGATCTTAGTGCCGAACCGGTCGAGCAGCACCCCGCCCGGTATCTGTCCGATCACATAGGCCCAGGCGAAAGCCGACATGATGTAGCCCATCTCGACCGGGCTCAGCCCCAGGTCGCGCGAGGCGGCGTCGCCCGCGATAGAGAAGGTCGCCCGGTCGGCGTAGTTGATCGTGGTCAGAAGAAAGATCAGCAGCAGGATGCCGTATCGGACCCGTGTGCGGCGCTGGGCTTGGGGGGCGGCGGACGCAGCTGTCCCGTCGGTCATCTTGATGCGCTTCCTTGATCTGCGAGACAGGACCGAGGACGCCGATCGTCGCTGGCCGTCTCTCCCTTGTCGGCGCCTCTGCGTGCGCCTTGACCGTGACGATAGGCAGGAAGTCGGCAACTCGTCTAAGCCAAAACACCTATAGATCGATACAAAGACGGCATGGATAGGTAACCGGTATCAAAGCACGATCAGTGCGCAGGACGCATCGGTTGATGCCCTCTTCGGATTGGCGTGCATTGATCCGGTCAACCTATCGTCCTGTTTGAGGGTTTTGCGACAGACTGGCGGCCGTGCAGCGACGTCAGTCCATGCGCCACAGAGAGATCCGCGAAACGCGGGCGATAGGGAGGGAAGAGGCGATGCGTTTCACGCATGATTTCCAATTTGCGCTCAAGACGGGGGCGTCGGCCCTGGCCGTATTGATAGCCAGCGCCGGGGGCGTCTATGCGCAGTCCAGCGACACATCTGCTCAGGGCGACCCCGCCACCCAGGTCGATGAGGTGGTGGTCACCGGCTTCCGGGCGTCGCTACAGAGCGCCGTGAACGCGAAACGACGTGAATCGGGCGTCGTCGACGTCATCAAGGCCGAGGACATCGCCGACTTCCCCGACCTGAATCTCGCCGAGTCTCTCCAGCGCGTGCCCGGCGTGGCCATCACCCGCGCCAATGGCGAAGGCCGCCAGATTTCGGTCCGCGGACTGGGATCCGAATACACCCGCGTCCGCGTCAACGGCATGGAGGCCATCGCCACCACGGGCGGCACGGTCAACGCCGGCGGCACGAACCGCACGCGCGGCTTCGACTTCAACATGTTCGCCTCGGAACTTTTCAACAGCCTGACGGTGCGCAAGTCGGCCTCGGCGGACGTCGAGGAAGGTTCGCTCGGCGCGACGGTCGATCTTCAGACCGCCCGCCCCTTTGACTATCGCGAACCGACGCTCGTGATGGGCATTCAGGGCAGCTACAATGATCTGGCGCGCGACGTGAAGCCGCGCTTCACCCTGCTCGCCTCCAACACCTGGGCGGACGGCCGTTTCGGCGCCCTGTTCTCGGCCGCCTATGAGAAGCGCCATATCCTGGAGGAAGGCGCCAACATCACGCGCTGGAGCGCCGGCGGAGCCAACGGGGGTTTCAACTCAGCGTCGACGATCGACGGCTTCACGATTGACCAGATCAACAACACCAGCGCCGCCACCGGCCTCTTCCACCCCCGCCTGCCGTCGTATGTGCAATACGATCACAACACGGAACGTCTGGGCCTGACCGGATCGCTGCAGTTCCGTCCGGACGACCGCTCGACCATTACGTTCGACATCCTCTATTCAGACGTGAAGTCCACGCGCGACGAAGCCCAGTTGCAGGCCATCGGCCTCAGCCGTTCCGGCGCCGGCAAGCCGCAGACAATCATCCGGTCCGGCGTCGTCGACGGCCGCAACATCGTCGCCGCCGTGATGGATGCGGTGGACGTGCGCACGCAATCCGCCCATGACGAACTCCAGACCGAGTTCCAGCAGTACACCCTGACCGCGAACCGCAACTGGACCGATCGTTTCCGCACCGGTTTCGTCGGGGGCTACTCCAAGTCCGACTTCAACAACCCGGTTTCGACCATCATCACCTTCGATCGGGCCAACACCAACGGCTTCTCCTATGACTTCCGGTCAAAGATGCCCGCGATCGACTTCGGATTCGACCTGACCGATCCGGCCAACTGGTCGATGATCAACGGGACGTCCGAGGTTCGCATCCGACCCAATTCGGTGGAAAACACCTTCAAGACCGCCAAGGTGTTCGGCGAGTATGACCTGAACGACAATCTGACGATCAAGGCTGGCGTAGACTACCGCAAGTTCACCTTCGCCTCGCGCGGCCTCTATCGCACCAGGGAAACGATCGTCGACACGCTGACGCCCGCCCAACTGGCCGAAGTGTCTCGCGTCTTTTCCGGGTTCGGTCGCGGCCTGGGCCTGCCGGATGGCGTGTCCACCCAATGGCTGGCGCCCGACATCAACAAATTCATCGACGCCTACGACATCTACTCCAACACGGGTATCTACGCCCTGACCGGGGTTGAGAACTCCTCGGCGCGCGGCCAGTACATCAATGTCGACGAGGCCGACACAGGGGCCTTCGTCCAGGCGGACTTCCGTTTCACCGCCTTCGGCCTGCCTTGGCGGGGCGACGCCGGGGTTCGTTACGTCAACACGGAACAGTGGTCCCAAGGATACGAAACCACGGCGGCTGGAAGCGCCCTCGTCGATGTCGATCGCACCTACGACATGTGGCTTCCCTCGGCGAACCTTGCGGTTGAGTTGACCGACACCCTGATCGCACGCGTCTCCGTCGCGCGGACCATCGCCCGCCCCTCCATCTCCAGCCTGACGCCCGGCGGCGACGTCGGCATCCAGGGGTCGAACTTCAGCTATTCGACCGGCAATCCCTACATCGACCCGACGCGTTCAGATAATCTGGACCTGTCCCTGGAGTGGTATCCGGACGCGGACAGCCTCTTTGCGGTGGGCGTCTTCGTAAAGGACATCAACACCTTCGTGCAGAGCCTGACGCAGAACATCCCATTCAGCGAACTGGGCCTGCCGAATTCGCTGCTGGAAGGCTCGCTAGCCACCCCCGACACCCTCTTCCGGACCACCCAGCCGATCAACACCGAGGGTGGTCTGCTGAAAGGTTTCGAGATCAACGTCCAGAAGCGGCTCGACTTCCTGCCCGGATGGATGGAGAATTTCGGGGTTCAGGCGAACTACACCTTCATCGATTCAGACATCACCTACATCCAGAACCTTGATCCGTTGACCACCATCAACGAGACTCTGGTCGGCCTGTCCAAGAACGCCGCCAACTTCACCCTCTACTATGAGACCGACAAGTTCTCGGTGCGGGGGTCGGCGGCCTATCGTCAGGGCTATCTGACAGGGGTTCCCGCTGCGGACGGCAACTCGGTCGCCGGCGTCAACGAAACCCTGAACTTCGACGCCCAGGCCTCGTACAACATCAACGACAGGCTCAAGCTTAGCGTCGAAGGCATCAACCTGACCGATGAGTTCAACCACCAGTACGTCGACGCCTCCAACCGCCTGAATGTCTACAGCCACACCGGTCGGCAGTTCTTCGTGGGACTTCGCTACACCTTCTGAGCGAAATCTTCTCCTGGCCCCCATTTGGCGCCGCCCCTCCCAGAGGGGCGGCGTTCTTTTGTCAGGGCCAGGTCCATGCCGCGCCGGTGATGTTCGAGCGGCAGGTGATGATTTTGAAACCGAAACCGAACTTAGATTGATTCTGATAATCGTTCGCACTAAAGGCAAGGCCTGTTTCCAACGGGGTGCCGCCGATGCGTTCGCTATTGATGATTTCCGCCGGGCTCTCAGCCCTCGCCGCCGCCTTCCCGGCCATCGCCGAGGAGGCTGCCTCCGCGATCGATCTGAACCAGCCGGTGCGGGTGGCGCCCGTCACCGTCGTCGGCACCCGCACCGAACGCCGGGTCGATGAAGTTCCGGCCAGCGTCAGCGTCATCACCGCCGAGGCGATCGAGACCAATCTGGTCACCGACATCAAGGACCTGATCCGGTTCGAACCGGGCGTCAGCGTTCCGACCAGCCCCGCCCGCTTCTCGGCCGCCCTGTCGGGCGCCGGACGCGACGGCAATTCGGGCTTCACCATCCGCGGCATGGGCGGCAACCGAGTGCTGATCGTGCAGGACGGGGTACGGGTGCCGGACGGCTTCGCCTTCGGGGCGCAGGCTGTGGGACGCGGCGGCTACAATGATCTGGATCTGGTCAAGTCGGTCGAGATCCTGCGCGGTCCGGCCTCGGCCCTCTACGGCTCGGACGGCATCGCCGGGGCGGTCAGCTTCACCTCGAAAGACCCGACCGACTTTATCGAGGCGGGCCGCAACTTCGGCGCCCGTGCGCGGGTCGGCTACAACTCCGCCGACGAGGGCTGGACCGAAGGCCTGGCCCTGGCCGGGCGCAGCGGGTCCCTGTCAGGCCTGCTGGCCTACACCCGTCGCGACTCCCAGGAAACCGAGAACATGGCCGAAACGGGCGGCGTCGGCGCGGCCCGCACCCAGCCCAACCCTCAGGACTTCGCCTCCAACGCCGTGCTGGCCAAGCTGGTCTGGGACGCAGCGCCCAATCACACTCTGCGCCTGACCTACGACCACTTTGACCAGGACATGGAGGGCGAGGCGCTCAGCAGCTATTCCGCCTCCGTCACCGGCCTGAGCGCCCAGGACGAGACGCAGCGGGACCGCGTCAGCCTTGACTGGCGTTTCGACGACTTCCTGGGGCTCGATTCCGGGTCCGCCGCCGTCTTCTGGCAGGATGCGACGACGCGTCAGTTCACCTTTGAGCAGCGCCCGACGCTGGGCGATCGCACCCGCGACGTGACCTTCGACAACGCCGTCTGGGGCCTGGCGGCGCAGGGTTCCAAGAGCTTCGGCGGCGAGGCTGTTCGCCACCGGGTCACCTTCGGCGTCGACTGGTCGCGGACGACCCAGGAAGGCGTCCGCGACGGCACGCTTCCCCCGATGGGCGAACCCTTCCCCGCCCGTCCTTTCCCCAAGACCGAGTATGACCTGGCCGGCCTGTTCATCCAGGACGAGATCGATCTGCTGGGCGGCCGCCTCAGCATCATTCCGGCCCTGCGCTACGACTGGTATGAGCTGACGCCCAAGGCCGACGCCCTGTTCCCGGCCCCGGCCGAAGGCCAGAGCGACAACCATCTGTCGCCCAAGATCGGCGCCATCTACTGGGCGGACGATCACTTCGGCGTCTTCGCCAACTACGCCGAGGGCTTCAAGGCGCCCTCGCCCATGCAGGTGAACAACTTCTTCGCCAACCCGGTGTTCGGCTATGAGTCCATTCCGAACCCGGACCTGAAGCCCGAAACCAGCGAGAGCATCGAGGGTGGTTTCCGCTTCCGCAATCTGGATGTCTTCGGCGGCGCCCTTTCGCTGCAGGCCACGGCCTTCCGCACGGAATACGACGACTTCATCAATCAGGTGGTGGTGCGCGGAACCGGCGTGCCGGGCGTCGATCCGCTGATCTATCAGTACGTCAACCTGACCAAGGTCGAGATCTGGGGCCTGGAAGCGCGCGGCGACATCCACTGGGACAACGGGCTCTCGGCCATCGTCGCCGCCTCCTTCGCAGACGGCGAGCAGGAGACGGACGGCGAACGCGGCGCCCTGACCAGCGTCGATCCGATCAAGCTGGTCGGCGGGCTGAACTACGCCGCCCCCTCGGGCGTCTGGGGCGGAAGCGCCACCCTCACCTGGTCGGACAGAAAGTCGAACCACGAGTGCGGCGGTGGCCTGTGCTGGCCCGGCGAGGCCTTCACCCTGCTGGACGTCACCGCCTTCTGGAACGTGACCGAGCGGGCCACCCTGCGCGCCGGCGTCTTCAACGTCTTCGACGAGAAATACGCCTGGTGGAGCGACGTGCGCGGCCTGAACCGCCCCGCCGTCGGCGCCAGCCCCGCCACGCTCGACGCCTTCACCCAGCCGGGCCGCAACGTCGGCGTCTCGCTGAACATCCGCCTGTGAACCGCCTCATGACCCACAAACGCGAAGCTCTCCTGCACAAGAACGGACAACCGATGCGCGCTATCCTGATCGCTGCGGCCCTGCTGACCGGCGCCTCCGCCGCCGAGGCCCTGCCCCTCGCCTCGACCTCGCCCCAGACCCAGGCGTCGTCACCGGCCCCGGTCAGCGCCTTTGAACGCGACCGCCAGGCCATCTTGGCCCAGGTCGGCGACTATCGCGTGCGTTTCAACATGCGTGAAACCGTCGGCCTGCAAGCCGACTATCAGCCGCTTGAACCCAAGACGTCCGGCGGGACGGAGATCGTGCGCGTCGTGCATGACACGGGCGACCGCATCAGCCTGCAGCACATCCTGGTCATGTATCACGAGGGTCAGACCATCCTCGTCAAGCACTGGCGCCAGGATTGGACCTATCAGCCCGAGACCGTCCTGACCTACGCCGGCCCCGACCAGTGGACCCTGACGCCTGTGTCCGCAGAGGACCGACGGGGCGCCTGGTCCCAGACCGTCTGGCAGACAGACGATTCGCCCCGTTACGGCGGCGTGGGGCGCTGGAGCTACGACAACGGCATGACGGCCTGGACCTCGGCCCCGACCTGGCGTCCGCTGGCTCGCCGCGACGCCGTGCGGAACCCGGTCTACGATCGCTATCTCGGGACCAATCGCCACGTCATCCGTCCCGGCGGCTGGGTCCATATCCAGGACAACGTCAAGATGAGCGGCCGCGACGGCGGCGAGCCTCGCGCCATGGTGCAGGAGGACGTGGTCAACACCTATGACGCGTCCGCCGCCTTCGAACCCAAGCCCGGCGACGACTATTGGGCCGCGACGAAGGCCTATTGGGCCGAGGTCCGCGCCGCCTGGGACGCCGTCATCACCCGCGACGGCGGCGTCCATGTGCAGGAAGTCGCCGACACCGGCGCCGTCACCAGCGCCGCTCTGATGGAGATGGCGGACAAGATCAACGCCGGCGAACTGACCACCGAGGCGGCGGCGGAACGGGCGCGCGCCCTGATCGACGAAGCGACCCGCCCCTGAGGGCGGTTCCCTCCGCCCTACCAGTTTATACGAAGACCCAAGACGGCTTCGGTGGCGGTCTGGCGGCTTTGGTCGCCGTCGATCGTCCACCGATGGCTGGCCTGACCGTAGAGGCTCACGTTCGTGCTCACGCGAGCGGTGAGGCCGCCGCCGACTTCCAGCGCCGTGTGGCCGAACCGGTTCTCGATCGCGGGGGAGGATTGCCCCAGGATCACGCCGTCCTGGCCGGAGAAGGCGCGCCAGAGATTGATCCGTCCATAGGGCTGCCAAAGCGTCCCGTGCGCGTCGCGCCGGGTGTATTGCAGACGCGCCCCGATCCGCCCGGTCCAGGCCGACCCTTCATCCCAGTCTACGCTCGAATATTGGTCCTGCGTCCCGTCCACCCGCACATCCTGGTAGACGATCTGCGCCTGCGGCTCGACCAGCCAGCTCTCTCGCAGGGTGATCGGATAGCCGGTCTCGAGCGACGCCGTGTATCCGGTCGTCTCGGTCGAGGCCCCGGAGCCATAAAGGGACGTCGCCTCCATGTCGTACCAGCTCTGCTGCAGGACCGTATCGACATACCAGCCCGTCGGGCCGAAATGCGTCCAGTAGGCCCCGACAGACGAGCCGTCCGTTTGCAGGCGGCCCACCTCCAGCTCCCGCATACCGCGTGCGAGCCCGCGCATCGACGCGTCGTGGTCGGTGTAGGCCACATACAGGCCGACGTGATCGCGACGGCCGCTGTCCGTCGTCCGCCGGAAGAGGTCGAGCCCGGTCTGGAACCCGACCAGATCGCCTTCGGCCCGAGCCTCGGCCGGTCCGCCCCATCGGTTGTCCAGCCGCGCCCCGAACAGTCGCCCCCAGGCGCCGTTCACATAGGTTCGCCGCTCCCCCGAGCCTCGCAGGTTTTCCTGATCGCCGACGCGCTCGTGTAGCGTCCCCAGGGTTGAAAGGGCCATCTGTCGCGCGATCGCAGGAATAGGCGCGTAGAGCGGCGTCTCAGGACGATAGATCGGAATGTCGGGCCCGTTCGGATCCTCGTTCTTGAGATGAGACCTGAGGAACCAGTCGCCCGGATCGGAGTCGCCGCCCCGGAAGAGCTGATACTCATAGGCGCCCGCCACGACGCGCTGGCCCAGCGTGAAGGCCTCGGCCGTGGTCGCGCCGCCGCCGGTCACCTGGACCAGCCGAATGCCGTCGTCCACGGTTAGCGCGCCGGGGCCGCCGGTATTGTTGACCAGGATGGTGGTCGTGCCGCCGGCCTGACCGCCATTGATCACCAGCAGGTTGGTGGGCGAGGCGTCGCCGCCGAGATAGGTGTTGAAGCCGATGCGGCTGTCGGCGCCGCCCGTATAGCCGCCGACCGTCAGCGTGCTGTAGCCGTCCTGTCTCGCCAGGAACTGGATCACGCCGGCGTTGGTCACTGCGCCGGTCGCGCTGGAATCGCCAGTCAGATTCCAGGCGCTGTCGGCGTCGATCGTGATGTCGGCCGCATTTCGCGCCAAGCCGGTCCAGAGACTGCCCTGCGTCAGGGACACGTCGGCGGTGTTGCCGAGGTCGGCGAGCAGGTCGCCCGTCCATTGCGAAGCGGTCAGGCCGGCGCTGGTTGCGCTTCCGGAGCCGATCAGACGCTGATCGCCCGTCCAGTTGCTGTTGCTCAGATTATAGGCGAGGGTCGATGCGTCGACGACGATGTCGCCCGCAAGCGACGGCATGTCGGCGATGTTCAGCGTCAGGTCGCTGGCCACACCTGCGGCGTCGTCGCTCACCTGCGCCAGCAGGGGCCGGCCGTTGACGACGGCGGGGTTGAGCACGGCGCCGCCGCCGATCGAGACCACGCCCGTCCCGCCTTCGGAAAGGACGATCGCGCCGTCGGCGGCGCTCAGGCTGCCGCCGGTGATCGACACGGCGCTCGCCGCGCTGCCCGCGAGGTAGATCGCCGACGATCCGGCTCCGTTCGCCGCGACGGCCGCGCCCGACATCGTGAGGTCCCCGCCGTTGACGGCGGCGACGCCGTGCGCAGCGGCGCCGGCGGTTTCGACCGAACCGCCCGCGATCTGCACCGTCCCTGCATCGCCGGCCCGGACTCCGAACGCGGCGTCGCCTGAGGTGGCGACGTTCGTGTTGGTCAGGGTGATGCTGCTGTCAGCGTCCCGCGCGGATACGCCGAAGGCGTTCGCTCCCTGCGTAGCGACCGTGGCGTCCGTGGCGGCGATCGCGCCGCCTGCCATCGCATGCAGGCCCGCGGCGTTGATGTTCGTCGTTCTGACCGAGGTTCCGGACAGGGTGATGCTGCTGTCGTCGTCGGTCGCCCGGACGGCGTCGGCGCCGCCAATCGCGGCCGTATCGACGCCGTTGGTCGTGATAGTGCCGCCGACGATCGAGGCCGAGGCGCCCTGGCTGACCCTGACGCCGACGGCGCCGTCGCCATGTGTGGTGATGCCGGCGTTCTGCGTCTGCAGCCGGCTGCCGACCCCGAGCACATCCGCGCCATGGGCCTCCAGGCCTATGTCGGCGCTCGGAAACTGAAGGACCGGAAGGTTGCTCCCGCCTCTTCCATAACCGGTCGTGATCTCCGTGTTGCTCGCGGTGACGGCGCCGCCGGCGATGACGAGCAGACCGGCGCTGGAAGGGCCGGAAGTGCGGACTATGGTGTCGGTCAGGGTGACCGTGCTGCCCGACCCGCTCGCCGCTGCGCCCGCAGAATTGGGCTGGTAGGTGAAGACGCCGTAGCCGGCGAAATCGATCCTGCCGCCGGCGTCGGCCCATAGGCCTAGGCTGTTTGCGCCGTAGGTGGCGGATGTCGCACCGTTGACGACAAGGATCCGGCTGCCGGCGCCACGGGCCAGCATGCCCGGAGAGCCGGTGGTGACGATGCCGCCGTAGTAGTCGCCGGACGCGATCGCGCCGCCGCTCATGGTGATCAGTCCGCCATCGGCCGCGAGCAGCCCGGCGCCGCCGTTTCCGGAGACGTTTACGTAGGCGTTGTTCAGGGTCAGGCTGCTGTCAGCGCCCGAGGCGACCGCGCCGGCGGCGTCATCCCCATAGCTGTACGTACTGAGGTCGTTGAGGGCGATCGATCCGCCCGCGTCCGCAAAAACAGCAGAAGCCCCCACGCCGCTAGTCGTGACGTTGGTGCGGGTCAGGGTGATCGTTCCGCCCCCCGACGCATAGGCCCCATATGCGTTGTCGAGCGCCGTGTTCACCCCGCTATCGATCAGCGTGACGCGGCTGTCTGTCCCGATCGCCTCGACCCCGTGAGCGCCGGCGCCGTTCGTATAGACCGAGGTATAGCTGCCGATGATCTGCCCCCCGCCATCGGCGTAGAGGCCGTGGCCGTCGTCGCCATAGGTGCTGACCATGGCCCCGTCCGACGGCGTGCCGATCAACGAAATCGTACCGTCATCGCTGGCGCGCACGCCGTGGCCGCTGCCGAACGCGGAAAGATCGACAGAAACGCCGCTATAGCTTCCCGATCCAGAGACATCGACCACGGGCGCGGCGTCTGCGCTTTGCCTCGCGGTAAACGCCGGATCGGCGCAACTGCCGGAGGAGAGATTGAGCGCCGCCGGCGCAGCGGCGCATTGAGCGAACGCTTGCGTGGAGGGCAGCAACACCGCCGCCGCCGCCGCCCAGATGGCGCGATGGCGACAGACTGAGTTCAGAAGCGCCTTCTTCCGCGAATCGCCGAAACCAAGGCCGCCAATCGAAACCGGCGTCTCCACACGGGCTACAGGCAATCGCGAACTCCGCAGACTTCTCAGAACAGAACCCGATAGGTGCGGCGGAAAGAGTTAAAATACGACAAGAGTAATTAGTTAAGCTTCAGCGCAACTTGGGTAGGCCTAGGTCCTGGCCCTGGCCGGGGTCCGGACAAAAGGGCGTTCCGAGTCAGGGCGTGGGTTCAGACCACGTGGAAACAAGGCGAATTCCCTGGTGATCATTCATGCCCCCGCACGCTCCCGCCTGCGTGAGCTCGGGTCAGTTGGCCGCGCTCAGCAGCGGTGAGCGGCAAGCGCTCGAAGGCAGAGCCGAAATAGCCCGCCAACTCGCCAGAGAACGGCCAATCCGAACCAAGCGCAAAACGCTCCAAACCGATCCGCTGCATCACAGCCGCAAGGCGAGCCAAATCTTCATCGGGCGTCTCGGCGTCGAAAGTCTGGGCCAGGTCGAAATGAAGCGAGGCGCCCAGGCCCGGCTCACGCTCCAACGCTTCCGCGAAGGCGTCGATGGCCGACCAGGTGTTGGCGTCCAGGCCGCCCCACCCGCCCGAATGCGCGATGAAGACAGGGCTTCCGCCAGCGTGCGGCAGCACCTCCTTCAGGAAGATCTCCACGTCCTGCGCGCCATAGTCCTCGGCGCGGGTGCGCATGTGGATCATGATCGTCTTGCGGTGACGCCCCGCCGCCTCGAACACCCGCGCCAGGCGGGCGACATGTACCTTGTCCCTGAGGTCGAGGCCTGAGTTGGTCAGGTGCAGCTTCACGCCCGCCGCCGCCGGCTCGTCGGCCCAGAACGCCAGCTCGCGCAAGGCCGTCGAGGTCAGCGGATTGATCCCGATGAATGCCACGAAGCGGTCCGGGCGCTCTCGCGCCAGGCCGACAGTGAAGACGTTTGCCGACCGCACGAATTCAGCCGCGTCCGGCGCGGGCGGAACCATCATGGGGCTTTCAGCCAGATAGGCGGTGGACATCAGCCAGGCCTGCCTCACCTCGGCCCGGTCCATTGTCGCCAGCAGATCATCAGCCGTCAGCGGCTGAACGAAGACATCCGGGCAGGCGCCGATCCGCCCAGGGCTGCGGCAATAGCTCGGCAGGAAGGAGAGGATCGCCGGCGAGTGGACATGGACATGATGATCCACAGCGATCGGGGACGCAGCCGCCGAACCGGCGAACAGGCATGACAAAGCCGTCGCCAGAGCGACCTTTTTCAGAAACATGAAGGACTCGGAAAGAGGGCGCGATGAGACGCCATCACCGGCGCCCCATCGCGGAATACTCAGCGCGAAGCCGCGCCGTTGAGCAGGGTTTCCTGCCAGAACTGCAGACTGGTCCAGAAGTAGTAGTCCACGTTCTCCTTCTTGTGGAATCCGTGGCCCTCGTTCTCGGCCAGCAGATGCCAGGCCGTGCCGCCGTTGCTGCGGACCGCCTTGACGATCTGATCGGCTTCGGAAGCCGGCACGCGCGGATCGTTGCCGCCCGTCGACACCAGCAGGGGAATGCTGATCCGATCCACGTTGGTCAGCGGCGAGATGGCCTGAAGCTGGGCGCGCTGTTCTGGGTCGCGCTCGTCGCCATACTCCACCCGCCGCAGGTCGCGGCGATAGGACTGGGTGTTCTCCAGGAAGGTGACGAAGTTGGAGATGGCGACATAGCAGTTCGCACCCTTCAACTGATCGCTGTAGTGAACCGCCGTGGCGTAGCACATGTAGCCGCCATAGGAGATGCCGGTCACAGCAAAGCGCGAGGCGTCGAGCGACGGATTCTGCTTGAGGGCGCTCAGCAGGGCGCCGATGTCCTTGACCGAATCCTCACGACGCCAAGGCCCATTGTCCAGGTTGACGAAGCGCGAGCCATAGCCGCTCGACCCCCGCACATTGGGGAAGAACAGCGCCACCCCCAGTTCGTTGAGCAGATAGTTCTGCGGGCCCAGGAACTCGGGTCGCGTCTGACCCTCGGGGCCGCCGTGGATGTCGATGATCAGCGGCCGCTGGCCGGGAAATTTTGCCGCGTCCGGCTGATAAAGGAAGCCCGAGACCGTCTCGCCGTCGAAGCTCTGGATCTCCACCAACGTCGGTTCAACATTGACTTTGGGGTCCAGCCCACCCGTCTCGCTGAACGTCCACTGGCGCACGGCCAGCGTCTTGGGATCGATGGAGAAGGCGTCGCCCGGCACCTGAGCCGAAGACAGGCTGAGACCGATCTCGCCCCAGGGCGCGATCTGGATGGTGTCGCCGAAGCTCCAGTGCAGCACGCCGGCCGGCAGGCCGTCGACCGCCCTCGCCTCTCCGCTCTTCAGATCCAGCACCCGCAGACGGGCGACGCCGGCCTCATTGATCGCATAGGCTGCGAAGGAGCCGTCCGGCGCCAGGGCGTAGTCGGTCACATCCCATTTCGCCTCACGGCTGATCGGAGCGAAGGCGCCGCCCTGGATACGGCCCAGGCGCAGGAAGTCGGAGTCGTGGTTCGAGGTGGCGTAAACGCCGCCGTCAGCGCCGTAGCGCGGATCGACATAGGAGACCTGCGCTTCCGGATCAGTCAGAGCGGTCATCTGGCCTGACGCCAGGTCCAGTTCATAGACTGCGGCGTCATTGATGGACTTGCGGTTCAGGACCAGGGCCTTGCGACCGTCATGCGAGAAGTCGGCGATGTTCCACCCGCCGCCCGAGACCTGAGCCACCAGGCGATCCGATCCGGCGACGCCTGGTTCGACGACATAGAGATCCATGTCCGCGCCGTTGCGGCGGGACGAAGCGTAGCCGACCTTGCGGCCGTCCGGGCTCCAGGCGCCGAACCAGTTACGGCTGCGGCCGTCGGTCAGCAGGCTCAGCCGCCCGTCATGGAGAGTGTAAAGCTGATAAAATTCGTCGCCGCCGTTGTCCTTCTGGACCAACAGCGTCCCATCGGCGGGCGACGGCGCGCCGAACATCACCGGTTCGGCCTCAAAGCTGATCTGGGTGCGGGCCGCGCCGGGCTCGGCGACACGGTGCAGCTGGTCGCTGGCGCCGAAGCGCGTCTTGACCAGCATGGAGCGATCTACAGCGCTCCATCCTAGGAAGGCCGCACGGCGCGCCTCCAGATAGGGCTGGGTCGCCGCAACCAGGGCGTCCGGCACCGGCGGCAGCCCGTCCGCGACGATGGCGGCCGGCTTGGGCGCTTCGGCTAGCACGGGTGCGGCGAAGGCGCTGGCGGCCACGGCGGCGGCCAACACCAGGGGAAGTCGGGAAATCATGAAATCAGGCCCTCTCGGCAAGGGAAGGAGGCGCCGGCTCCCTGGTCAGGGTTGGGGAGCCGGCGACAAGGACACGAAGGCTCAGACCTAGAAGCGAGCCCGCGCGCCGATCGTGACGTAACGGCCAATGACGTCGTAGTAGGGAGAGAACAGCGACCCCACCGGCGGCTGGCGATCGAACAGGTTGGTGGCGTTGGCGTAGAGCTCCACCCCCTGCGCCCCGAAGCGGGTCAGGTCCGCCGTCGCGCCCAGGTCGAAGTAGGTATAGCTGCCGATGTGGTTGTTCACGATCTTGATCGTGCTGTTGTAGTCGCCGGCCGAGATGTAGCGGGCGCGCAGGTTCGCCCCGAACACATCACCCTTCCAGCCCAGCGAGCCGTTCAGACGCCATTCCGGCACGCCCAGGCCGAAGGAGTAGCCCTGAGACTTGACGTACTGGATCTCGCTGACGCCGTCGTTGGTGGTCAGGCTGTTCACCCAGGTTCCGACCAGGCGCGCCGTCACCCGCCCCGGCGCTTCAGGGAAGAAGCGGTCCAGCGGCGCCGCGTAGGAGATCTCGGCGTCCACGCCGTCGGTCTGGTACTCGGCCAGGTTCACATAGGTGGACATGGTGCGGACCAGGTCGCCCTGGGCGTTGCGTTCGATCTTGCTGCACAGGGCGGTGTTGCCGTTGAAGCAGCGGTTCACCAGGTCCTGCGGCGCGATGGTGGTGATCACATCGTCGATCTTGATGTTGTAGTAGTCGAGCGACATGTTCAGGCCGGGGATCGACGGCGGCGCATAGGTGACGCCGATCGTCAGGGTGTCGGCCGTCTCTGGCGTCAGATCCGGATTGCCGCCGCCGTTGTTCAGCACATAAACGGTCTGGTTCTTGGCTGGATCGTTGATATTGTTATAGCCGGTCGTCGTCTGGGTGTAGAGCTCCGACAAATTGGCCGAACGGATGTCGCGGGACTGGGTGATGCGGCCTCGGAAACCGGGGAAGAACTCGTTGGTCGCCCCCACCTTCCAGGACCAGATCGAGCCGGTCGTGTCGTAATCGGAAATGCGCGCCGCGGCGTTGAACTCCAGATTGTTCAGAACGGGCAGGTCACGAACGACCGGTACCAGAACTTCGGCGAAGGCTTCCTTGACCGAGAACTCGCCCGACATGGCCGAGAAGCTGAAGGTTCGGAAAGCCTTAGCCGCGTCCAGTTCGCCGACGGTCTGGTCGATCGACTCCTTGCGCGCCTCGACGCCGAAGGCGACCGAGACATCACCGGCCGGCAGGGTGAAGGGCTCGCCGCGCAGACTGATCCCCCCGACATCCAGCTTGGTGGTCGAACGCTGCTGCGGCGTGCCGGTCACATAGTCCATGGCCGCCTGGCTGGGCGCGCCCAGACCGAACAGGTTTATCGGCACGCAGCCCGAGTTGGCGTTGGTCAGGGAGACGCGGCAGATCGCCTGCCCCGTCGCCGGATCCAGCACCGAGTCCACCGCCTGGGCGTATTCCGTCCTCAGCAGGAAGCCGGGAGTGTCGATGTTGTTCTCGAACTCTCCATGGCTGTAGTAGGCGCCCCAGCGCCAGGCGCCGCCGCCCAGTTCACCATCCAGCGCCAGGGTGGCCTGCGTCGTGACGCGTTCGAAGTCGATCCGCGGATAGATCTCGGCGTTGAAGCGGCCCATCGTGAAGCTGGTCTCACCCGCCGCCGTCATGGCGTCACGCACCGCCGTCGGCAGAAAGGCGTTGTCGATGCTGATCTGCAGATCGCCGCGGTTATGGTCGCCGAACCAGATGTAGTCGTTCCACATCTTGGCGTGACGAATATCGGCGGTGAAACGCAGGGTGTCCGTCACGTCATAGGTGGCGCTGGCCATGGCGACGAAGCGCTGCTGGGGCGTGACCAGAGGGCTGAGATCGTCGTTGGACGGCCCTTCGCCGCCCACGGTCGACGTCCCGACCTGCTGGCCGAAATCGAAGTCGCGCAACGAACCGTCAGGATTGAAGGCCTTGCCCGACAGCACGCCCGACATGATCAGCCCCCCATAGGCGGCGTTGGCGAAGCCGACGTCCGGCACGGTGACGAAACGACCGGTGCCGTCATTGGTCGACACCTGCCCCCAGCGACCGATGCGCGGGCGTGAGGTCTTCGGCACCACGCCTTCATTGTCGAGGTATTCTGCGCCGATGACGAAGTGGCCCCGGCCCTCCAGGAAATCCGTCCCCCAGGCCGCCTCAAAACGCTTCTGCTCCGCGTCGTCGAAGGAGGAGATGCCGTATTCCGCGCCGATCTTGGCGCCGGTGAACCGACGATCGATACCGATGTTGACCACGCCCGCGACGGCGCCCGAGCCCCAAGCCGCCGAAGCGCCGCCAGTGACCACATCCGCGCTGCGCACCAGAATCGACGGAATGCTGTTCAGGTCATTCTCGCTCGACACACGGCGGCCGTCGATCAGCACCAGGGTGCGGCTGATGCCCAGGCCGCGCAGATCGACCGGCGCGTTGCCTGCGCCCGTGTTGGTGCCGGTGGTCTGCGGCGACGAAGTCGCGCGAAACTGCGGCATGTCGTTAAGGGCCGCTGCAATGTTCGGACGTGCGCCGACCGACAGATCTTCGGCCGTCAGACGCACGGTCGGCGTCGGCGCCTCGAACCCGGCGCGATCAATCCGCGAGGCGGTGACGACGATCTCGTCGACCGACGAGGGCCCTTCGTCCACAGGGACATCCTGGGCCATGGCGCCGCCGGCACACGCGAGAAGCGCCAGGACGCTGCTGCATCCGGTCAAACGAGTATTGAATTTGGACAAGTTGAAGTTCCTCATGGCGACGGCGTCCCCTCCCAAGGACAAGAGACCAGCGGCGACTGACGCGCCTTTTGACCGCCCCCGCTGTCATCGGGCCTGAGAGTTTCGGGTCGCCCCTTGCTCCTTCGGCGAGGCGCACCCGAAGGCCGCCTTCTCTCCAGCGTTTCCCGCGCAGCACGGTCCTTTTGCCTGAGCGTTTCCGGGGCGGTTGCGCCTTCGGCGTCGGAGTTCGATCTCTCCCGCGCTGCAAAAACCAGTAGGAAACCGCCTCATAAAGCCTGTCAAATCGACATTTTTGGCAATTTTATTGCTTAATTTGCATATACTACGCAATCATACGCTAAGATTGTCCTTGCTCGACCTAATCGTGCGGCGAGGCGCGGGCCACCTAGCGGCGCGGTGTCAGAAAGGTGACAGGAAGATGTCAGTAACCGCGCGCGAGAGTTATCCACAGGATTGCGCGATCGCCCATCATGGCGCGAAGGGATCGTCTGGCGCCTGTTCCGCTCCGACCATCGCTGTCCGCCACTGGGCGATCAAGCGCCGACGTCGTAACTGATCGAGGTTGGCCAGAAGACCAGGACCGACACGGATGGACCTCAGCCCGGGAGAAGCGGCGACATCCGCCATATCCACACGAACGGGGCCCGCGCCGGTCCGGCTGATGAGTTCCTGGCCTTCACGCGACAGAAGGAAGTCCAGAAACAGCCGCGCCGCCGCCGGGTGGCTGGCGTTGCGCGGAATAAAGGCGACGCGCGACACAGACAGTCGATAGTCCGACGGCACGATCACCGCCACCTCGTCATGATCCGCAGCAAAGCCGACCGCGAAGGAGCGATTGACGTTATATGCGAACACCTTCCGGCCGTCGGCGATCTGGCCCAGCATTCTATGCCCCGATGTATCAAGGCGAGGCGCCGTACGGCCCAAGGCCTCCATCAACCGCCAAGCGTCTGGATAGGCCTGGATATCCGCAGACAACAACATCATGCCGACAGCGCTGCGCTCGACGTCATATAGGGTGGTCCGCCCGGCGAACACCTCGGGCTTCGTGCTCAGAAGACGCAGAAGCTCCGCGTGACTACGTGGCGCCGCGTCCGCAGGCAACAATCGACGGTTGTAGACGAAAACGATCGGGTCGGCGGTCAGGCCAAAGCCCTGACTCCGCCATATGGCGCCGTCGGGAAGACTGCGACGATGCGGTGAGCGATAGGTCTGGGCGTAGCCGTCATTGACCAGCTTGATCTGCTGATCCATCGCCGAGGACCAAACGAGATCGACCCCCGGTCGCCCTGCATCCGCCGTCGCCTTCACCTCCTCAGCGATCAGGGACGAGTTGCGATCCACGACCTGCACCTTGATCATCGGCCAGCGGTCCTGAAAAGCGTCGATGACCGGCTGCATCATGCTGGTGTTCGTATAGACGACCAGGCACCCTTCGCGCTGCGCCCTCCAGCGGGTCAGCGGATCTGTGGCAGGCCCGTTCGGTTCGCGAACGCAGGTCGCGGTCGCCGCGACCGCCAGCACGACGAGAAGTCGTATCAAGCTCGCCGGCCAGTTCCACTTTGCGGCGCGCCGCTTTAGGTTCCGCAAAGTCACTCACTCCCACCCAGCCGGTCGCCATGAAAATACTGGTCGTCGAAGATGACAAGGCGCTCAGGCATTCTCTCAAGGCCAGTCTGGAAGCCGCCGGCTTCACCGCCTGCTGCACCGAATATGGCGCTGAAGCCCTGACCCTGGAGGCGAACGGGGGTTTCGACGCGGCCGTTCTGGACATCGGCCTGCCCGATATCGACGGCTTCGAGGTCTTGAGCGCGCTCCGACGCCGGGGCTCGGCCACGCCCGTGCTGATGTTGACGGCGCGCGACGGGCTGACCGAGAGGGTGGCGGGATTGGATCTGGGGGCTGACGACTATCTGGTGAAACCCTTCGCCCCCGTCGAATTGGCGGCGCGGCTGCGGGCCATCGCACGCCGTCGCCAGGGACGAACCGCAGAGACCGTCATGATCGGCGCCATGACCTGTGACTGGGAAGCCGGACGCGTCATGGTCGGCGACCGCGACCTGGCCTTGCGTCCCCGCGAATGGGCGGCGTTGCGGGTATTGGCTTCCCGCGTCGGCCAGGTCGTCGACCGGGACATGCTTGCGGCGGAGGTCTTTCCCCAGGACGAGGCGCCCTCGCCCAATGCCCTGGAAGTGCATATCGGACGTCTGCGCCGCAAATTGCAGCCCGACGGACCCGCCGTGGTCAATATCCGCGGTCGCGGGTATCGCCTCGATCTCTGATGGCCAGATCTCTCAAGCATCACAGCCTGATCAGTCGTCTGTTCCTGGCGCAGATCGCCCCCCTGACGGCCTTTGCGGTTCTATTTCTCGCCATTGGCATGTGGACGACCCATCGCGTGGTCGAACGAACTGCGGACCGCCTGCTCGCAGGCGCCATGCAGACCATCCTCGAAAGCGTCACGCTTGAGAACGGCGAGGTGATCGCGGAAGTCGAGCCGTGGTCGTTGGCCTTGCTGGACAACCCCGAACGGGACGCGGTCTTCTACAACGTGCGGGACAGCGGCAAGCTGATCACCGGCTATGAAGAGCTGCCCCTATTGTCAGGGCTGTCGACCGACCATCCACGCTTCGCCTATCTGACCGCGCACAATGTTCCGTTGCGTATGGCTCAGCAATCTGTCGCCATTCCGGGGCGCGAGGGCGTCGTCTCCGTCTCGGTCGCTCAAAGTCTGGATTCACGTCGGGCGGACATGGCGGAACTGCACCGCAACCTCTTGTTGTTTCTCGCCATGCTCGTCGGGCTTGCCGCCCTGCTCATCTGGCCGAGTCTCACTTGGGGGCTAAGCGCCTTGCGACGTCTGGCCGATCATCTCGCCGCGCGCCCCACGGCGACGCCTCATGATTTCGCTCCAACGCCGACCGACTTGGCGCCGCGTGAACTGCTGGCCGTGATCTCAGCCTACAACGATCTTCTGGCGCGACTGGAACGCTCCACATCCGGGATCCAGCGCTTTGCAGCCGACGCCTCGCATCAGATTCGCACCCCGCTGACAGTGATCGCCGCCAATCTGGATTTGTTGGCGAGCACGGACCGTGGTTGGAGCACAACGGAGCTGCGTCTGTTGGAGGACTCGCGGCAGAGCGCGGGCTACATGACCCGCCTCGTTCATCAGTTGCTTGCCGTCGCTCGCGCCGACGGCGTGCATTTCGCCGGCGAAGCCGATCTCGGCCGCGCCGTCCGCACCGCCTGCCGCAGCCATTCTGGCGACGACCTTCGACTTCGACTCCCCCTGGAAACGGTTTTGGTTCGCGGAAACGAGGATCTGATTGTCGAGCAATTGACCAATCTGCTCGATAACGCCCGCCGTTACGGCCTCCCGCCGATCATGCTTCAGGTCAATGTCCAGGGCGATATCGCCCAGTTGACTCTATGGGACCATGGCCCTGGAGTAGCCCCTCAGGATCTGCAGCGCCTGTCACAGCGCTTCTATCGGCCTAGCGCAACGCGAAAACCCTGTGGGGCGGGTCTGGGCTTGTCCATCGTCGAATCCCTTGCGCAAGCCCAAGGCGGCGGCTTCTCCATCCGAAACCGATCGACAAAGAAGGGCTTGATCGTCACGCTAAGCTTCCACATTTCGTGACCTAACAGCCTCGCTGAGAGCTGCCGCTGCGCCGGTGGTATCGAGGATGCTGACGCTTCCTCGGTTAAGGCGCGTCGCCCTTGGCACGGTTGCATCCACGACATGTATGGCCCGGCTAGCCTGCTGTGTGGATGAACCGAAACCGTCGACCTCAGCCTCTGAATCCGGCTGCTTCGAAAGCCGCAAACCATGGCCTCAGAGCAACGCAGCTATAGCCGACCGATCAGTACCTGCGGTTCTCAGCCCCGCCCTTGCCCCTAACAGTCGGCTGAAAGCCATGGCTCGACGCATACTTAGATTGGCGCGAGACTCCCGCTCCATCTCGCTACGGAGCGGAAGTCTCGGCGTCCCTCAGAAGCGCAAGCTCAGCCCCGCGACAATGCGGCGGTCCGTCAGACCATTATAGCACAGCAGAGCATCGTCATTGATGCAGTATTCATTGGCGTCTTCACGGGTCAGATTGATCGCCTCCAGACCCACGGTGGCCCAATTGTTGATCTCATAGTTGACGCTGGCGTTCAGTTGGCCGCGGTCGTCGCTGACGCGCGGAACGTCAAAGGCTGAGGTGAAGGCTTCCGTGTTGATGAAGTCGGAGCGCCACGTGTAGCGCATCCGGGCGCTCAACCCGCCCCGCTCGTAGAACAGCGTCGCATTGTAGGAGTACTTCGAGAGGTTCTCCAGCTCGACGCGATCCTGCGGCAGAGGATCGAAGCCCAGGTCGCGGGTCGTGTTCCGCGTCAGACCGATGGTCCGGTAGCTGTCAACGTTTCCGCCGGTCTTCTGATAGGTGAAGTTGCCGATAAAGCCGAAGCCGGACATCCAGCCGAGGCGATCCTCCCATTGCGACAGGTCGTACTGGAAGGCCGCTTCGACGCCCGTCTGGGTCGTCTCGCCATCCACGTTGAACATCGACGTCAGTGGAACGCAGATGCCGGTCTGCCCCTTGTCCGGGTGATTGACGTTGATGACCGCGATCGGGTTGTAGATGCCGCCGCCGGGGCAGGAAGGATCACGGCTTCGGTTCACCACGCCGTTCACCGCGTTGTCCGGCGGGCTTTCGGTGACGCTGGCGAACAGATTGTCGCGCACCTTGTGGAAGACGCCGAGGCTGATCAGGCTGGAGGGAGCGAAATAGTATTCGGCCGACAGGTCGAACGACAGGACGGTTTCCGGCTCCAGGTTCGGATTGCCGCGGTTCACCGCCGTATTCTCGCTGGTGGCGAAGGTCACCGAGGACGACAATCGGTTGAAGTCCGGTCGACGAATATCACGGGCGACGCCGGCGCGGATGATCACGTCCTCCCGCGGCTCGGCCACGAGGTTGAAGCGCGGCAGCCAGAATTCATAGGAGGTGTTGTGCACCGACCGGCTCGCGTCCGTGCCGCTGGCGACCGTATTGCCGACCGAGCTGAGGTCGGTGCTGACATAACGGACGCCGGCGTTGCCGCGCACAGGCATGCCGAACGCTTCGGTGTCGAAATTGGCCTGCAGATAGGCGGTGCTGGTCTTTTCGGTGATCTCGAAGAAGGCGCTCGCTTGCGACGTCGGCTGACCGATCAGCGGAATATTGGAGCCGTTGGCGGCGTTGCTGGCCGCGATGGCGGCGTTGATGTCGGCCAGGGTTCCGGCCGGATCGCCGAAAGCCTTGGCGCCGTCCAGGATCAGGAAGTCCGAGAAATACAGACGGCGATCATCGGCCGCGTTGAAGTTGTTCGGACCGGCGATCAGCAGGTTGGAGAAGCGGTCGCCACTGGGACGGAAGAAGGACGAGTCGACATTGGTGAAGTTGGTGCTGCCCGTGATGTTGTCATTGAGCGCGCTGGTCTCGTTCCAGCGCAGTCCCGCGTCGATCGAGCTGATGAAGGGCAGAATACCGTCCATGGCGTAGGAGGCGTCGAGGCGGAACGCCTTCTCTTCATTCTCGCGAACGCTACGACCCTGCGACACCTGATGCAGGCGATAGTTGGCGGGGTCCAGCAACTGGGCCGCGCTGGGCGTCGAGAGCTGCCCCTGGGCGATGCCGAACTGCAGCGTGCCGCCGCTCAGGTCGAACTCGATCGGCACGCCGTTGGCCAGCGACACGCCCCGGACCGGCTGGGGACCGTTGGGATTGACGAATTCCAGCGTCGTATTGAAGCTGGGCAGGACCGAGTCCGAGGTCGACAAGGACGCCTGGGCGCTGAGCGACAAACGCTCCAAATCCCACTCGCCGCCCAAGGCGAACACGCGGCTTTCGGTTACGCGCGAGCCCGTATCGCTGGTCGTGCGCAGATAGGGCGCAAGATTGCCGTCCGTCCGAGGCAGGATGAGCCCCTTCAGCGCCGCCTGGACGGAGCCTAGATCCATCGTCCCGTTCGGACCCTGCACCTTACCCAGGTTGACGGTTTCGAAGGCGGTGTTCGTCGTGTTGTCGACCACGCCGTTGTCCGAAATGGTCGAGATCTGGACGGTCGAGCTCTGTTCGGCGCGCTGCTGATCGTTCAGCGTCATGTCGAAGTAGAATTTCAGATTGTCTTTCGGCTTCCACTCCGCCGAACCCGAGAAATTCTTGGTCTCATACTCGAAATTATCCAGATCCTGATTGAAGAACTGGATGCGCATGAAGGGGAAGGCCTCGGCGCTCAGACGGCCCGAGTCCGGAGTGACGACCGCATCGCGGTCGACGCGCGGGCGAAAGGCGGCGACGTCCTGCTCGGCGTAGCTGAAGCTGCCGACCAGGCCGAACTGACCGAAGTCCGTGTCCCAGCGCTTGCCAATCGTGCCCGAATAGCGCGGCGTCAGGGTATCCGACAGGTCGCTGTATTCAGTCTGGGCGCGGAAGGCGAACAGGGGATCCTTCAAGTCCAGCGGGCGGATGGTCCGCAGATTGATGGTGCCGCCCACCGAACCTTCGATCGTCTTGGCTTCCGGCACCTTAATGACCTGCACGGAGCTGATCATCGAGGCCGCCAGATCGTCGAAGCTGATGCCCGACCGGCCCGAGCCCGACCCCACCGTCGAGACGCCGTTGATTTCGACCCGGTTGGCATCCGTGCCGCGAATCTGCACGCCGCGCCCGACGCCCGCCTCGCGGGTGATCTGGATGCCGGTGACGTTCTCAAGCACTTCGGCGAGATTCTGGTCCGGCAGCTTGCCGATGTCCTCGGCCTCGATGACCTCGACCAGGTTGGCGGCGTTGCGCTTCTGCGACAGGGCGTTCTGCAGCGACGCACGAATGCCGGTGACGACGATCTCATCGACCTGAGTGACGTCGACGTTCCCCGCCTCGTCCTGATCCGGCTCAACGCTTTGGGCGAACGCCGGAGCGGCCGCCATCAGCGCCGTCGTCGTCAGCAGTATCGCCGTAAATCGTTTGCCGGAATTCGCTCGAACGCCAGCATCCCCCATTTGCCTCATCGCGTGCCTCCCAGTGCGTTTTTTATTATCCGAACGCTGGATTGGCCCTACCTGTCTGTCAACCTCTTTTCGGACCACAATGGATTAATTCATTAGACCAATTGGTCTATTTTTGGGTCGAACACTCGTTTCCTCAGCGGCTGCCGCCGCGCTCGCCCCGAATAAGCGCCTCGATTTCAGTCAGATCCGTCTCGGCGTTGTCGCCGGGCGTTGTCATCGCCAAGGCTCCGTGGGCGGCCGCCAGTTCCACCGCCTGTTGGGGGCGCTCTCCCGCCATGAGCCCGTGGATAAGACCCGAGGCGAAGGCGTCGCCGCCGCCGACGCGGTCCAGAATCTCCATATCCGGTCGAGCCATGGAGACGTATCGCTCGTCCCGCTCATGGAACACGCCCTGCCAGCCGTTGACCGTGGCGCTCTTCGAGTCACGCAGGGTGTAGGCTACGCCCCGAAGCTGGGGGAAGGCGTCGAAAGCCATCCGCGCGGCCTTGGACGGCGGCCCCGGATCGGTCGGCCAGGCGCGCCGCCCGACATCTTCGCTGACCAGACCGAGGCAGGCTGCCAGTCCCCGATCATCCGCAAAGACCAGATCGCACTCAGCCACGATAGCCCGGTTGATCGCGCGCAGGGCCTCGGGGTCCGGATGACTGCGCCACAAGCTCTCGCGATAATTGAGATCGTAGGACACGGTGACGCCGAGGCGCCTCGCCGCACGCACAGCCGCCAGGGCGGTCTGCGCCGTTTCAGCCGACAATGCCGCGAAGACCCCGCCGGTATGCAGCCAATGCGCGCCGCGCGCGCCCAGAACATCGTCCCAGTCGAACGCCTGCGGGTCGAGCGCCGACGCTGCCGAGTACGCTCGGTCGGACACCCCCTGCGGCGGCCGGACGCCGAAGCCGCGCTCGGTGAAGTTGAGGCCCATTCGCGCCTCGCGCCCGACGCCGTCGTAGTCGCGCCAGACGATGGCGTCGACGTCCACCCGCGCCTGGGCGATCAAGCTTTCGGCCAGGGCGCCCAGGGGGTTGCGCGGCAGGGCCGTCAGCACCGCCGTCGGCCGCCGGAAGGTCCGGCTGAGCCCCCGCGCGACATTGTACTCGCCGCCGCCCTCCCAAACGTTGAAAGCGTGGGCGCTGCGAATCCGTCCTTCGCCCGGATCCAGGCGCAGCATCACCTCGCCGAGGGCGGCCAGATCCCACCGTCTGGAGCCGCCGGCGGACAGCGCCCACGAATGCTTCGCCTCGCTCATCGCGCGTCGCACCCGAACAGCGACAGATCGACCGCCTCAGCCATCAATCGATACCCCTCATCATTGGGGTGAAGCATGTCGGGACGAGCCGCGCCGCGCGGAAGCTTTCTGGATCCGCCGGATCCCGCACGGCCGCATCGAAGTCCACGACGCCGTCAAACGCGCCTTCGTCGCGGATGAAGGCGTTAAAGACCCGACGCGCCTCTGACGACGGAGCGTCATAGCGCTCCGATCCCTTGAACGGCGTCAGGGTTCCCGCGACCGCCTTCACCCCGTGGTCGCGCAGGCGGGCGACCAACTGGCGATAGCCCTGAACCATGTCCGCTGCATTGCGGCCCGGCTTGGCGGGGTCGCCCCCGTGGCGGATGTCGTTGATGCCTTCCAGCAGGATGACGTAGTCGATCTGCGGCAGGGCCAGGATGTCCCGGTCCAGCCGCGCCAAGCCCGAATGGGACCGGCCGTGGTCCAGCAGCTTGTTCCCGCTAATGCCCTGATTCAGCACCACGAATCGGCCAGGACAGGTCGCCTCGAAGCGACGCGCCAGCATGCTGGGCCAGTCGCGCTCGGCTCCCAGAGTGGCCGTCGCGCCCTCAGTGATGGAGTCGCCAAAGGCCGCCACCACGATCGGCGCCGTCTCACGCTCGCCATAGACGGCGGAGATCACGTTCTGGCGGTAGTCCAGGGCGACGTCATCGCCGGGCGTCGCCTCTCCCTGCCCTATCCGGACGACGGTGCGGCGCACAGCAGGACGGGTCGGGTCGGGAAAGCGCAGGCTGACCGAAACCTGTGCGAAGGCCGGCGCATCCAGGGCCACAGGATCGCTGATCAGGACGGAACCGACCGGGATCGTCACCTCGCTGCGCCCGTCGAAGAGAACCGGCGCCGTACCGCCCTCGCCCGCCAGGCCCAGGCGCATGTCGGCCACGCGCAGCGGCGCATCGCCCAGTTCGTTGCTGACGCGCAACCGAAGCGCACGCACCGACGCGCCCAGACGCATATCCTGGCGGACCGTCTGTCCCGCAAACTGCACGGGCGCCTCAGGCGTGCCATCCTTGCGATCAGGCGCGGGCGAGGCGGTCCAGACCGGGCTCCACACCTGAGCCGAGGCCGCGCCCGCCGCGCCCCAGGCGACGCCGGCCAGGGTCAGGGCCAGGAGGGCCGTGCGACGGCGACCGGCTTTACAAGGCGAGACAGAGAACGGACGGATCATGTCAGGGCCTCGGCGGTGAACAGGGACTGAGAGCGAAGATGTCGGGGTCAATCGCCTCGGCCATCAAAAGATGGCCTTCGTCATTGGGGTGGTAGCCGTCTTCACGATGCGCGCCGGGACGGATGCGACCGGGCCGGGCGACATCATCGAGTGCGGCCTCGAAATCGATGACGCCGTCGAAAATCGCGCCCTGGCGGATCAGGGTGTTGAGCGCACGGCGTTTGTCGTCGGTGGTCGGACCGGGAATGGCAGGCTCAGCCACAGGCGAGGCCAGGATAGGCGTCAGCACCCCGCCGATGACCTTGATGCGCTGGGCCTGAAGCGCCCCAACGGCCTGCCGGTATCCGGTTGCGACATCGTCCACCCCCGCGCCCGGACGATCGCGCGCAGGGCCTTTCTGGCGCACGTCGTTGAGGCCGGCCATCAGCACCACATGAGTAATACCGGGCATGGTCAGAACGTCACGCTCCAGCCGCGAAACGAGAGAGGGAGAGCGTCCGTCCGAGGCCACCATATTGCCGCCGATCCCAGCATTCACCACCACGAAGGCGCCCGGGCAGGCGCCCTCCAGACGGCGCCCCAACTGGTGCGGCCAGGCGCGGTGGGCGCCGAGGGTCGTCGATCCGCCTTCGGTGATGGAATCGCCGATGGCGACGATGACCGCGACGGGCGCCGTCGGCCGCTCGGCCAGCACGGCCGAGACGACGCCCTGGCCGCGCAGAAGCGGGGCCGCGTCACCGGGCGTTGCGTCGCCCGAGGCGATCCTCACCGGGCCGAGCCGAACAGCGGGTCGGGTCTCTCCGGGCAGGTAGGCGCTGACCGTCAGCTCCGCATAGGTGGGAACCGCCACCGCCAGCGGATCGCTGAGCGCAAAGCCGCCCAGAGGAATGATCACATGGGTCGCGCCGTCGAACCGTAAGGGCTGCGCCGCCTCGCCCTTCACCCCCGCCTCGGCCCGGCCGATGACCAGCGGCCCTTCGCCCAGTTCATTGCTGAAACGGACGCGCACCGCCGTCGCCGCCGAAGCCATCAGCAAGTCCTGCCGCAGGGTGACGTTTTGCAGCAGCGGCGGCGCGCCGTTGGCGGCGGCCTCGTTCCGCCACGGCATGGGCGAGGCGAGCCACGCCGGAACCCAGACCTGGGTGATTGCGATGGCGGGCGCCGCCAGCGTCATGCACAGACCGGCAGCTAGGCCCGCCAGGGTCCGCCTCGCCGCTCTGCGTTGTGAAATGGGTCCGCCCGCCATCGCTCGCCTCATGCCTTAGGAGAAGTAGGTGCCGCCGTTCACGTCGACGTTGGCGCCGGTCATGAAGCCGGCGGCGTCCGACGCTAGGAAGACCGCGACATCAGCGGCCTCTTCGGGACGACCTTCCCGACGCAGCGGCGTGCCGTTGGCCACGGCCTGGCGCACCTCGGGTTTGGTGAAATCGTCGTGAAAACGGGTCGAGATCATGCCGCAGCACAGGGCGTTGACGCGGATTCCCTTGGGACCGAGCTCCTTGGCCATGGCGCGGGTGAAGGTCATCACCGCCGCCTTGGACACCGCATAGAGGGAGGCGCCGGGGCCGCCGCCGTCACGCCCCGCCTGGGAGGCGAAGTTCACGATGGCCGCGCCCGAAGACATGTGCGGCACGACCGCTCGCGTCGTCAGGAAGGTCGAACGGAAGTTCACGTCCATGACGCTGTCGTAGAAGGCGTCGTCGATCTCCAGCAGCGGCTTGCGGGCCACCATGCCGCCGGCCGTATTGACCAGGATATCGACGCCGGGGCCGAACGCCGCCTGGGCGGCCGACACCAGGCCATCGACGCCTTCGGGCGTGGTGACGTCGGCGCGATGCAGTACGGCGATCCCGCCCGCCGCCTCGATCAGGCGCAGCGTCTCTTCGGCGCTGGCGGCGTCGTTGGCGTAGTTGACCACGACCTTAGCGCCTTCGGCGGCCAGCTTCAGCGACACTTGGCGTCCGATGTCGCGTCCGCCACCCGTGACGATGGCCACCTTATTGTTGAGTTTCATTTCGCTCTTAGTCCTTGAAAGCAAAGTGATGATTGGGAAGGGATCAACCGCGCGCCGACGGGACATCGACCTTTTCGATGCGACCGGTCACGACCCAGATCGCGACCAGGCAGAGCGGCACGAGCGCGGCCACGAGGATGAAGATCGGGGCGTAGGAGGCCTTGGTCATGACCGGCACAAGCCAAGTCGTGATCAAGGTTCCGGCTACGGCGGCCATGCCGCCGACGCCCGCCAGGGAGCCCACCGATTTGCCGTGGAAGACGTCGCCAGGCAGCGTCTGGATGTTGCCGATGGCGACTTGGAAGCCGAACAGGACGGCGGCGATGGTCATCACGGCCACGGTGGGATCATTAGCCAGCACCGCGCCCAGCAGGGCGGGCGCCATGATCAGGCAGCCCAGGGTGATGACCCATTTGCGGGCCCGGTCGACCGAGCGGCCCGAGGCGATCAGACGTCCCGACAGCCAGCCCCCGAACAGGCTGCCCAGCATGGCCCCGACGAAGGGCACCCAGGCGAATATGCCGATCTGCTTGATGTCGAAGGAGAAGGTCTCGGCCAGGTAGATGGGCAGCCAGGAGACGAACAGCCACCAGATCGGGTCGAGGAAGAAGCGAGCCAGGACGATGCCCCAGCTCTGCCGGTGCGACATCATCTGCTTCAGGCTGGGCGCCTTGGCCGGTTCGGCCTCGGTCGCGACGGTCGTCTCGGCCGGGGCGTCCAGGATCAGCGCGCGCTCGGCGGCGTTGACCCAAGGGTGCTTGTCCGGCCCGGCGCTATAGATCACCAGCCACGGCAGCACCCAGATGAAGCCCAGGGCGCCGACCAGCAGGAAGGTGCCCTTCCAGCCCAGCGACAGGAAGAGCAAGGCGATCAGGGGCGCCGAGACGATGGCCCCGATCGAGGCCCCGGCGTTGAAGATGCCCTGGGCGAAGGCGCGCTCCTTGGGCGGGAACCACTCGGCGTTGGCCTTGACCGCGCCGGGCCAGGCGCCCGCCTCGCTAACGCCCAGCATGGCGCGGAAGATACCGAAGGAGGCGATGCTGCTGGCCGTGGCGTGCAGGGCGATCGAGATCGACCACAGGCCGATCGACCAGGCGAAGCCCAGGCGCGTGCCGATACGGTCAAACAGCCGTCCGAAAACGAACTGGCCCGCCGCGTAGAAGAGCATGAAGATGGTGACCAGAAGAGCGTAATCTTCCTTGGTCGCGCCGATCTCGCCGGCGATCTCCGGCCACATCACCGCCAGGGCGTTGCGGTCGATGTAGTTGATCACCGTGGCCACGGCGATCATGGCGATGATGGCCCACCGGACGGCGGATCTCTTTTGCATGTCTGGTCCTCCCTTGTCGGGCCGGTTGCGCGGGGCGCCGGCCTCTCTATTGATCCAGTCGCGCCCAGGGTCCGGTCCAACGCCAGGTTCGGCCGTTCGCCGTGACGGCGTGAGCGGCGCGAGGCGACGGATCGTCGGCGACGCCCAGGACCACCGTCTTGCCGGAAGCGAGCGTCACGACGACCACCTCGGCGTCGGCGCCCCGCACGCTGCTCAGGTCGCGGATGGCGCTGTCGGCGCCGACCACGGTCTCGGCCCGGCCGTCGTAGCGGCCGTGCGGCTCCAGCACGCCGACGAAGGTCGCGTCCTTCTGGCCGTCGGCCCGCAGGATCAGGGCCGGCTCACGACGCAGGTTGAAGTCCGGATCATTGGCGCCGCTCTCGGCCAGGATGGCCTGGGCGGGAACGCTCGAGGCGAAACGCCAGGTGTAAAAGCGGCCATCCAGCAGCCAGGTCAGGCTGCGGCTGTCCTGCGACGGTTGGGAGACGGCGTCGACCCACAGGTGCTGATAGCCGTCGGCCGCGCCGAGGACCGGGCGGTCCGTCACCATGCGCTCGGCCTCGAAGCCCAGCTTCATGATGTGGCCGTTGTAGTGCAGCGGCAGGTCATAACGCGCCGGGCGCTCGCCGGAGACGCGCAGCAGGTCGATGACGACCGGCTGGCCCAGTTCGGGATGCTCCACCAGGGCCTGGGTGCGCGTGAACGTCACGCCCTCATAGGCCCCGCCCTGGCGCGCCGAGACGATCTGAGTCCCCTCGGCCTTGTCGAAGAAGAGCACCTGGGGCGGGTGACCCTCGCCCGTCTGCCAGTGGCCGCCGAACTGGTTGCGTTCGTTCACCACCAGGGTGTTGTGCGCGACCGTCGCCTTGGCCCAGCTGTTGTTCTCGGGCAGGTAGATGCCGCCGGCCTTGGCCTCGATGTTGAGGAAGCGCGCGGCGCCGTAGTCGGTCACCACCGTCTGGCCGTTGTCGTAGAAGAGCCAGTTCAGCTTGTCGAAATGGCCATGGCCCATGCCCATGGCGGTCGCCTTCTGGACCAGGGCCTGACCGTCCTCGCCGCCCGCACGCAAAATCGCCAACGCGCCTCGCGTCCCGTCCGGACCGTCGCTCAGCAACACCGAACGGAAGGCGTAGGGCCGCGTCGCGCCCGAAGCCGCCGCCTCGGCCACCTTCAGACCCTCCGGCGACAGGAGGGTTCGCCCCTGCCGTTGCGCGATGGACAGCAGCCCCGCGTCCTGGGTGCGCGCGTAGACGGAGGCGACTCCCGTCACCAGTTCCTCGGTGTCCAGTCCCTTGTCGAGGATGGCGTCGTTGATCGGGATGAAATAGCCGCCGTAACTGGACTGGATCAGCGTATCCACGGCCTTGAGCAGCACCCCGTCGCGACGCTGGAAGATGCCGCGTCCCGGCTCGTTCCGATCGATGGCCCCCGCGAAGATGATGAAGGGCGCCAAGGCGTAGCGCTGATAATAGGGCCCCTCTTCGTAATAGCCGTCAGGCGAGAAGAGCTGATCGATCTGGGTCAGGAAGCCGGCCGAGCCGTCCTTTTTCAGCCCGGTCAGGGCCTTGTCGGACAGGTCGCGGTCGCGCAGCACATAGCCGGTCATGCCGACGCCAGCGACGGCCCAGGTGGCGTGGTTATGGATGCGCTCGAAATTCTCAGGCGTCTCCGCCGACAGGAAGCTGGCCATGCGACGGAAGACGTCGCCGTCGATGCGGCGGCGCTCCTCGGCGGTCAGGGTCTCGCGGATCGCGTCATAACCCTGGATCGAATAGACGAGCCAGACCGAGTCGTTCAGCGTCTGCCAGAACAGGCGGCCCGGGATCTGCCCACGGCCTGCCGGATGCGCGCCCAGCGTCGGATAGAGCTTGGCGTATTCCAGAAGCAGATCGCGGGCGAAGTCGGCGTAGGCCTTGTCGCCGGTCAGGCGATACAGGGCCCCGGCGTTGTAGATGGCCTGATAATTCCGCTTGTGCTGCTCGTGGGTGTAACCGCCGCCAGGATCGCGTGGGGTCGGGACATTGACGCCATCCGCCATGGCCGCGCGGACCAGCGCCTCGACCCGCTCGCGCTCGACGGCGAACAGAGGATAGGCGGAGCCCGCCTCTGCCATCCGCCGCCACTCCTGGGGCGTGGTCAGAACGGACGCGGTCTCGGCCGTGGCCGGGGCGGAGGCTTGCGCGACGGGGGCGATCGTCGCCTGGGCGCTCAGCGCGCTGCTCGCGAGAAGAAGAGCCGTCAGGGGCAGGGCGCGCAGCATCAGAATTCCTCCGGAGCCGCGACGGGCGCGATGTCGGCTTGCATCTCGGGCGTACGGACCAGGCGGTTCCCGGCCACCGCCAGTACGGGCTCGCCGACGCGGTGGGAGAAGCTGATCGCGCCGCTGTCGGTCAGGGTGTTGCCGACTAGTTCGGCGTGCTGGACGCCGCGCATCAGGATCGACGGCCGCTCGGCCGAGCCGACACGCTCGAAGGTCGCCCCCTTGATCACCAGGCGCGGTCCGAAGGTGCTCTCGTCCGTGCCCCCGCGATAGAGGTCGACGACCGCCCCGCCGATGCGGCTGAAGGCGCCGCCCTCGATCTGAACCAGTTCGGCGTTGTAGGTGCCCCGGTCGTCCGTCTCGGCGGCGGCCGAGATCACCGAGCCGGTGATGTTGTCCACCCGCACGTCGCGCAGCAGCACCCGGTCGGCCATGACGCCCTTGCCCAGGGCGATCACGCCGAAGCCGCGATTGACCGTCAGGTCGCGGACCTCGACGCTTTCCAGCACTAGGTCGAAGTTCGCCGCGCTGGAACCGGGCGCCACCCGGATCACGGCGTTGCCGGTCTCGTCAGGGGCGTCAACGCCCGTCACCAACAGGCTCGCCAGCTTCAGCGAGCCGCCCTTGGCCACCTCGAACAGAGAAGGCCGCGAGAAGACGATCTCGACCCCACCCTGGTCCGAGCCCCGCACCGTCAGCGGCGCGCCGACGGTCAGGGTCCGGTCGACTGAATACCGGCCAGGCGCCAGCACCAGCACGTCGCCCGGACGGGCGGCAGCGACAGCGGCCTCGAGCGCGCCCTCGGACGGCCCGACGGCGATCTCGACGCCCTGATCCAGGCGAACGACCTGAACATCCTTGGGATACCAGGCCACTCCCGTCGCCTCGCGCGGGATCATGGTCAGATCGGGCGAGACGCCTGCGCCTTGCGACGTTTCGGGAACCAGCAACCCGTTCGCGCCGCGCACCAAGGCGATATCCCGCTGCGCCGCCTGGACATTGTCCGCAAAAATGACGCCCGACAGGTCACCCAGCCTCCGCATCGGATCGTGGCCGTCCGAACTGACGATCAGGTTGCGCGCGAACCGGCTGTCGATGGGCGGCGCCGAACGCTCGGCGTCCATGCCCGCCCCCAGGAAAAGACTACGCGCGTCGATGATGGTGTTGTTCTCGATCACCGCGCCAACGACCTGATGGTAGCGGTTGATGGGAGAATCCGGGACCCCGTGCATGACGCTCAGCGCGGCGGTGAACCCATCGCCGGTGATCCCCTCCATGTAGTTGTTCCGCACCGTCTGATGGCGGTTGATGACGCGGATGCCCCCGGTGTGAGGCTTGCCGCCGCCGAGAAACACGTTGTTCTCGACCAGGTTTCCGTCGCCATGGCGCAGGACCATGGACCCGCGCGAATGGAAGAAGACGTTGCCGCGATAGGTGTTGCCGCCCGACTTGTTCGAGACGATCTCGACCTCGCCGTCGGCGCCCTCGAACCAGTTGTTCTCGACCACGGTGTTAGACGCCGATAGGGAGTCGGCGCTGGTTCCCACACGCAGAGTCTCGCCGCCATTGGAACCGAGGTTGGGGCGCAGGCCGAAGTAGTTGTGGTCGATAAGGTGGCGGTTATCGAGCCCCTGCTGTTCGTCGCGAACGACGACCAGCGTGGTCCCGACGTTGTTCTTGCCGGTCAGATGGTTGTGATCGAACCGGTTGCCCTGCCCATACAGCGCCACCCAATTATCCGACGTGGCCCGGTCGGGCTTGTTGTAGCCGTCGATCACCAGGCCCGTGACGCGGCTGTCCACGGCCCGATGCTCCTTGGAGCGGCGAAAGGACACAACCTCCCCCGTCGGCGACCAGCCGTCGCGGAAGATCAGGTTGGACACCACCAGTTGACGCCCCGCCAGCCTGAGGTTGGACTGGCCCGACAGGACCACTCCGCCCGGCGTCTGAGCCGTCAGGGTGATCGGTTGGTCGGCCCGGCCCTCAGCCTCGAACAGGATCTGGAAGTCGCGCCACACCCCGTCCTTCAGGACAATGACGTCGCCAGGCTTAACGTCGCGCAGAACTCGCTGATACTCCGCCGGCGTCGCCACCAGGGTCGTGGTCTGGGCGGTCGCCGCCCCGGCCCAAAGCAAGCCGGCCGCAAACGCCAATCTCGACAACATGATCGCCTCCCCCTCCGGCCCGCTTTGGTACGGACCTATTCGCGGTTTCGCATCCGCTGGAGAAAGCTATCAGTCAGGCCACCAAAGGCAACCTCTTGGTCATAAGAAAATGAACTAAAAACCAGACCAATTGGTCTAAACAGAATGCGTGCTAATCAGGAAACGCTCTCGGCTGGCCGCCATCTGGCGCTCCAGCGCCTCGAGCGCCGAGGCGGCGCTGGCGTCCAGCATAGCCGCCAGCAGGCGGTTGAAGTGGGTCCGCATGGCGCGCCGCGCTCCCGCCGGATCACGCGCCTTCAAGGCGTTGAGGATGGCCGCATGCTCATCCACACGCGACGAATCGTCGATCTCGCACACCGCCTGATGCGCAGCGCTAACCTCCGGAACCTCCGTCCGCATCCGCCACAGCGTCTCAATGGTGTGCAGCACAGCAGCGTTATTGGCCGAAGCCGCAATCACGCGATGAAACTCACGATCGGCCGCGTCAGGGTCCAGATCGGGGTTAGTCCCGCCCATGGCCATGACAAGTTCGTCCAGCCGCGTCAGCGCCTCATCCGTAATGACCGACGCGGCCAAGGCCGCGGCCTCCGACTCGAAAAGAGAGCGCGCCTCGGTGACTTCAAAAGGACTGACCGCAGGCAGGGCGCCGGCCGGTTGCGGCGCCGAACAGACAAAGACGCCCGACCCTGTCTTGATCGCCAGCTTGCCTTGAGCTTGCAGCGCCACCTCCGCCTCACGCACAGTGACGCGACTGACACCGAAGCGTTCGGCCAACTCCCGCTCACCGGGTAGTTTGGCGCCAGGTCCGTAGCCTCCATCGGCGATGAGCTGGAGAATCTGGTCGGCGACCGCGTGGAAGAGACGTTTTTGGCTCATGATGACCAGTCTAGAGGAACCGAAGCGTCAGGCCAATCGGTCTGGCGCCCGAGATCGCCAGCCGTGAGAGCGGAAGAAGGCCGAGATACTGTTCGTCCATATGTTGTCCGTTGCTCATTTCTGGATATGCTTCCTTGCCTAACGCGTCGATTTTGCGAGGATTTCATGCACATCCTGTCCGCCGCCGCCGCCATCGGTCTCCTCGGTTTGACGGCCTGCAGCCCGGCCCCCGACAGCGCTCCCAACGAGAAGCCTGTAGTTGAAGCTTCGCAAGCCGCGCCTCGAGTGATGGCGGATACAGCGCCGGCTGGCGTCGCCGCCGACGAGGCCTTGTTCAAGCGCGACGAACCAGCGGACGCGACCATGACCCTGAATCGCGAGAGCGCCGGCTGGCGCGTCGCCTTCCGGGCCGGAGGCGTGCCGAATGGCCCCGCGACCGCCGCCGACTGTGAACTTCAGGCGGTCGGCCTGCAGGACCGAGAGGACGTCATCGCTGCGCGCGTGGTTCCGTTCGAGGGCGAACTGAACGTGATCACCGCCGCCGACATCGGGGCGGACGCCCCGGTCATTCAAGTCCGCATGGGGCCGGAGGGCGCGTTCGTTCAGGATGGCGGAGCCGCAGCCCGTTTCTGCGGCATGGGATCCGATATCGACGGCTTCTACCGCAGGACCGGATCTCCCGAGTGAGCGCCGGGCCCGCCCTCCGGGCGTCCCCGCCTCACCCTACCGTCGCCGAAGCAAGGCCGCGCCAATCGCCGCAACGGCGAGGGTTACGGTCGCCAATCCAGCCGCCCCATAGACCATAAGGCCCGGAGAGAGACGGCTCCGCATATTCTCAGACGAGGGTTTGGCCTCCGGGCTCCCGCCCTGCCCCTTTCAAGAAGCGGCTACGAACCCGTTTCCGGTCAGTCGCAATTGGCGCAGATCGACGTTCATCTCATTCTGGAACCGCGTCGTCGCCGCGTTCTGCAGGCGACGCTGCATCGTCGCGTCATTGTCCCGCATGGCGTCTTCATAGGCGACGCTCTGGGCGATGAAGTTGAGGATGAGAACCTCCGCCATCTCCTGCTTCTGCGCGTCATTCAGGCCTGTAAAGGAACGATTGTCGCCCATCATGGCGCGAACTTGCGACTGAACGCTCTGGACCTGAGCCCTGCTGACGGATCTTACATCGTTGGCGATCTGCCAGTTCAGCATCCAGTAGGCCGTCATGGCGTCCGCCACATCACCACGACGCAAGCCGTATTGTGAAACGTGCTGTCCCCAGCGGGCGAAGAAGTCCTGCTGCTCCATCGCCGCCGCGATTCCCGCCCCGTCGCCGCCTGTCGAGCGGACAAAGTCCGCGAATTGGCGTTTGACGCGCTGCGTGATGGCCGGCGACGACTGATATGTGGTGCGGGCGGAGGCGGCGGCGCGACGGCCCGACGCCGCCGCTCCAGCCGCCACTCCGCCTCGCGCGGGAGCACGCGCCTGAGAGGACGGCTCCATCATGTTGTCGCGCATGGCGGCGTGCATCTGGTTCATCGCGTCCGCCGTCGCGAAGCCCTGGAAGGCGTAGTCCTGAGCCTGAGTCTGGGACGCACAGAGCAGAACCGCTGCGACCGCTCCCGCCAGAAACACCTGCTTGCCGCTCATCTCCGCCTCTCCATCACTCTGAAAAACGCTCATTCCTCAAAAGCACAACGGCGGGCGAAGGTTTCGCCCGCCGTTCCACAAATCAGCCTTTTCGGCCTTATCCCTGCTTGCGAGCCAGGGTCGAAGCGGATTCGCCGATCGACTTCAGGGCGTTGTTCAGGGCCTGGGACACAAAATCCAACTCCTTGCCGACGGCCGTCATTTCGGCGGACAGGCTGCCCATCTTCGGCTTCTTCTTCTGGCTTTCGGCGTCGATCTTCTCGCCGATCTCGGCCATGCGCTCCATCTTGGCGTCCAGGACGCTGCCCAGCGCCAGCGCCAGGCGCAGCATGAAGCTCTTGCCGTTCAGTCCGCCGGGGATGGCGTTGCCTTCTTCATCGCGGCCGCCGGTGCGGGCCTTCTCCAGGGTCTTGTCGACCAGATCCTGAACGATGTCGTTCATCTGACGCTCGATGCCGCCGGCTTCAAAAGCGCCGCCTCCGGTAGCCTGCGCCAGGCCCGCAGCGGATTCGCCGATGCTCTGGAAGGCGCCGCCCGTATTGCCCGTCGCTGCTGCGAAAGCTCCGATCGAGAGATCGATCACCGACTGCGGAAGGCCCAGAGCCTGACCGACCTGTTGCAGGACCTGCTGGCCGATCGACGACACGACCTGGGTCAGAGCCGCCTGAACCAGAGCCGAGGTGCCGCCCGTCGCGACCGCCAGGGCCGCCTGGCTGATGAGGCTGCCGATATTGAAGCCGCCGCCGCCGATGCCGAACATGATCTTTTCTCCGAATGGTGTGCGTTTCCGGTTCGCCGGCCAGGCGCCTCGCCCGGAAACCCGACGACCTCACGAAACCACCCGTCCCTTATCGTCGGTAGTCAGGCCGTTCCCCAGCTAGGGACTTCCCTAGCCAACGACGCAGACGCGGCGGGACGCGGGCGGCGACCGCCGCTGTCTGGACGCTCGCGGCCTCGGCGCGGGCCGCATCCTCGGCGATCTCTTCGGCCGTGCGGGCGCGGCGGTCCAGGACGGTGATCCCGCCCGCCGTGACGCCCAGCAACAGCACCTCGTCGCGCCAGACCACCACGGTCGCCCGTTCGCGCGCGCCCAACGGCAGGGAACGGATGAAGCGGATCTCATCGCCGCTGGGGGCCCCGCTCTGGACCTTCTTCAACATGCGGATCGAGAAGAAGGCCAACCCCAGCACCAGGGCGAGCGCGACCAGGACGGTCAGAAAGTCCATCAACAAGGCGAACGGCGTCATTGCGTCTCCGGAGAGGAAGCCACGCCGTCATCGGGCATGGCGGGAAAGAGAGGACCGCTGCGGACAGGAGCGGCTTCAACCGCAGCGCCCTCGCCCGGATCTGCGCCCTGACCTTCGACCTCGTCGGTCAGATCGACGGGGTCAAGCGTCTCGCCGCGCGCCGCTTCATCGCGCAAGCGGCGCGCCGTCAGGATCACCTCGGCGACGGCGGCGAACATGTCCTCGGGCACCACGGCCTCGACCGGCACCTGTTCGTGCAGGGCGCGGGCCAGGGGAACGTTGCGGATGATCGGCACCCCTTCGCGCTCGGCCATGCCGCGCATGGCGCGGGCGATCAGGCCGTCGCCCTTGCCCGCCACCACGGGCACGACGTGCTCTCCGGGATCATAGGCCAGGGACACGGCGATGTGGGTCGGATTGACCACCAGGGCCGCCGCGCCGCGCACGGACCCGACGGCGCTGGATTGAGCCCACTCCTGAGCCAGTTCGCGTCTGCGCGCCTTGACCGTGGGATCACCCTCCATGTCCTTCGCCTCCTGGCGGATATCGCGTCGGCTCATCCGCAGCCGTTTCATGAAGCTGAAGCGCTGGTAGGCCGAATCCAGGATGGCCACAAAGACGAACACCACCAGGGTCCAGCCCATCAGGTGAAAGCCCGCCGCGCCGAACGCGCCCAGCACCTCGCCCGGCTGCGCCGCCGGCAGGCGCAGGATGCGATCGAACTGGCCGAACAGGATCAGTCCCGCCAGCCCCAGCAGCAAGGCCGTCTTCACCAGCGACTTCACCACCTCGAACAGGTTGTCGGTGTTGAACATCCGCTTCAGCCCCTCGCCGGGGTTCAGATGATCCAGCTTGGGCGTCATCTTCTCGAGGGTGAAGACCGGCCCGGTCTGCAGGAACTCCATCAGCGACGCGAACAGGGCCACCGGCAGCAGCAACAGCGCCGTCAGATAGACGAACCGCCGCGCCGCCGACCAGGCGACCTGTTCGAAGGCGTCGCCGAACGGCTGGTCCATCACACGGAATACATCGTCGAACAGGGCGGCGAAATTCGCGAACACCGCCCCCGCCAGCATCAGGCCGACCAGCAGCCAGGCCAGCAGCACGGCGGTGGAGCCGACGTCCTTGCTCTTGGCGACGTCGCCCTTCTTACGTGCGTCCTGAAGCCGTTTCGGTGTCGGCCGCTCTGTCTTGTCGCCGCCGTCGTTCTTCTCCGCCACGCGCGCTCCGCTTCATCGAACAGGGATGAAAAAACATCAAAAACAAGCTTTGCCGAATACAGAAACGGCAAAGCTTATGGTCAAGCTTACACTTTATCCGAACCCTGACCGCTTCAGAAAAAAAGCAAGCCAGGGTTAACCCTACTGGCAAAAATTTTCATTACCGATCTCGTTGACAACATTCATGAGCAATAATATCGCTGTCACACAAGATCGAAATTCACATAGCTTCGGGCGAAATACGAAGTGAGACAATTTTGCTCGGCAACCGGCACAGTAATACTTGTTATTACTGCATGGAATCATTCCGCAATTGCGGAAGACTGTAGCGTCACCTCGCCGCAACTGGTCGCTTCAGCCGCTTCCGTCAGCCAGTTTTCCCTGGCGCTGGGAGGCGGAGCGGTCGGATCAATGCCTTGCTCTGCACACGCCCCGCGAGAGGTTCAGGCGGCGCAGCAACTGCTGATCTACGACAATGAGTCGCCGACCGAGGTGATCGGTTCCTCAGAAACCGTTGCTTTTTACAGGTCGGAAAGTGTCACGACCGGCGCGGGACCGCATCGCAACAGGACGCCGCACGGCGATCTGATCACAGCGGCGGCGCGCGAACACGACATCGACCCGGCCCTCCTGCAGGCGATCATCAGCGTGGAATCCGCTGACGACACGAACGCCCGCTCGCCCGTCGGCGCTCGCGGCCTGATGCAGGTGATGCCCGCCACCGGCCGTCGCTTCGGCGTCGCCGACGAGATGCGGCTGCACGAACCGGAAACCAACATTCGCGCCGCCTCGCGCTACCTGAAGACGTTGCAGGGCCTGTTCGGCAACGACCTGCGCCTGGTGCTGGCCGCCTACAACGCCGGCGAAGGCGCCGTGCAGCGTTACGGCCGCAACATCCCGCCCTACCGCGAGACCCAGGACTACGTCCGCAAGGTCATGGCTCGCTACGACCAGCTCCTCACCGCCCGCCGTTCCTCCTTCCGATAGTTCTTACCGATCTCCGTTCGGCCTGATCCGCCGGCAGCCACAAGGCGCGTCCATGTCCTTCGCCAGCCCGCTGAAACTGCTGGGCCTGCGCCATAACGGCGGAGGCGTCGGCCGCTATTCGGACCTGTTCCTGGTGGCGGGGGTGGCGGCGATCATCGCCATGATGATCATGCCCCTGCCGTCGCTGGCGATCGACGCCCTGGTGGCGATCAACATCAGCGCGGGCGTGGTGATGCTGCTGGTGTCGATCTACATCGCCTCGATCGTCGACATTTCGGTCTTCCCCAGCCTGCTGCTGATCACGACCCTGTTCCGGCTGGCGCTGTCGATCGCGACGACGCGGATGATCCTGCTGGAAGGCCACGCCGGGGCGATCATCAACACCTTCGGCAACATGGTGGCGGGCGGCAATTTAGTCGTCGGCCTGGTGGTCTTCCTGATCATCACCGTCGTGCAGTTCATCGTCATCGCCAAGGGAGCCGAACGGGTGGCCGAGGTCGCCGCCCGCTTCAGCCTGGACGCCATGCCGGGCAAGCAGCTGTCGATCGATTCCGATCTGCGCTCGGGTCTGATCGACAAGGACGAGGCCAAGCGCCGCCGCCGCCTGCTCGAGATGGAGAGCAAGCTGAACGGCAATCTCGACGGCGCGATGAAGTTCGTGAAGGGCGACGCCATCGCCGGGATCATCATCGTGGTGATCAACCTGCTGGGCGGCCTGGCCGTGGGCATGTTGCAGAACGGCATGGATTTCGGCGCGGCGGTCCAGAAATACTCCATCCTGACCATCGGCGACGGCATGGTGATGCAGATCCCGGCCCTGCTGGCGGCCATGTCGGCGGGCCTGCTGGTGACGCGCGGCGGCGATTCCGAGACCGACGCCCACCTGGGCGCCTCGATGCACCGCCAGTTATCGGCCCAGCCGAAGGTCTTCCTGGTCGCGGGCGGCATGTGCTGGCTGCTGGCCCTGGTGCCCGGTTTTCCGACCGTGGTCTTCCTGCTGCTGGGCGCGGTCGCCATGACCGCCTCGGTCATGATCGAGCCGCGTTGGCGCAAGTCGGCCGGGCGCAAGGTCAAGGCCCTGACCGGCCGCGCCGCCGCCGAGGCCGACGGTCCCATCGCCTCGACCCAGACACGCCCCACGGAAGGCGCCGCCATGACGCCCCTGATGCTCGAGATCGACGGCCGCGCCCTGCGCGCGACCGATCCCGAGCGCCTGACCGCCACCCTGGAGACCTTGCTGGACGAGTTCGAGGCCTCGCTGGGCGTGGCCCTGCCGCGCGTGACGGTGCGCTACGGCCCGGCCGAGGCAGCGGACCGCTGGCGGCTCATGGCGTTCGAGGCCCCTTTGGGCGCGGGCGATCCCGGCCCGGCCCAGGATGCGCTGGATACGACCTTGGCCGGCGTGCGCGGGCTACTGCGCCGCAACGCGGGGATGTTCATCGGCATCCAGGAGGCCTCGACCCTGCTGAACCGCGCCGGAGAGAGCTATCCCGAGGTGGTCAAGGAGGTCGCGCGCGCCCTGCCCCTGGCCCGCATCGCCGAGATCATGCGTCGCCTGGCCGAGGAAGAAGTGCCGCTGCGAAACCTGCGCGACATCCTGGAATCCCTGGCCGACGCCGGTCAGCGCGAGAAGGATCCGCTGGCCCTGACCGAGTTCGCCCGCGTGGCCCTGCGTCGCCAGATCAGCCACCGCTACGCCCCCGACGGCGTGCTGAAGGCCGCCGTGCTGGAGCCCGCGCTGGAGAAGCACCTGCGCGAATCCATCCGCGTCGGCGGCGCCGGACAGCAACTGGCGCTGGAGCCGGACATGGCCCGTCAGATCATCGAGGCCGTGCAGACGACGGTGCGCGACACGAACGCCGACGCCGTGCTGGCCGCCATCGACCTGCGCCGTCACATCCGCAAGCTGGTCGAGCCGGAGCTGTTCGACACCCCCGCCCTGTCGTTCCACGAGCTGCTGCCCAGCCTGAAGCTCGAGATCGTCGGCCGGGTCGCCCTGCCCGACCTCGACGCGGCGACGCCGGCGGCTGTTCCCGCCCCCTCCGCTCCCCCCGCCTCCACGGCCGCTGCGGCCTGAAACGACGGACCCTGCATGACGATCAAGACGCCGACCGCCCGCAAGAGCCTCAAGACCGCCCTCCTGGCCATGGCTTCCCTGGCCACGCTGCTCGGCCTGTCCGCGCCCGCTGCGGCGGGCGACCCGCCGATCGGCAACCAGACCCTGCAGATCGCCCCGCGCGAACAGCCGGTGGGTCAGTTCCTGCAAAGCTTCTTCGGCCAGCTGGGCGTGCCGGTGATCATCAGCCCCAACCTGCGAGGGACGGTGAACGGCGCCTTCAGCGGCCCGGCCTCGACCATCTTCAGCCAGGTGGCGGACGCCTTCGACCTGGTGGCCTATTACGACGGCGGGGCGGTCTACATCTATCAAACCTCCGAACTGACCAGTCAGTCGATCCCCGCCTCGCCGCAAATGCTGCGCCGCGTGCGCGCCACGGCGCAGGAAATGGGCCTGCTGGACAGCCGCAACACCCTGCAGCCCGCCGGGCAGATGCTGATCGCCAACGGCACCCGCCGCTTCATCCAGCAGATCGACGAGATCGCCCGGGCCGGCCCCGGCGCCCGCGCCGAAGCCGCCCAACCGACCTATGAGTATCGCGTCTTCACCCTGCGCTACGCCTGGGCCGAGGACGTGACCTTCGAGACGGCCCAGAGCGAAGTCACCATTCCAGGCGTCGCCTCCATCCTGCGCGCCATGGTCAGCAACGACCCGAACGGCGCCGTCGCCCGCCGCATCGAGACGCGACGCTCGCCGCGCGTCGGGGGCCTGCGCGGTCAGGGCCTGGCGTCGCAGGGCGCGGCGCAGAACGGCCTGATGGACGCCAGCTATGTCGATGGCGGCTTCACCCCCACGCCGGACACGCTCGGTCTGGCGCTGGCGGATGAGCAGATGGCGGGCGGCGCGCCGGTCCAGCATGCGCGCATCCAGGCCGACACGCGCCTGAACGCCGTCATCGTGCGCGACACGGCCGACCGCATGGGCGCCTATGAGGCGCTGATCGCCGCCCTGGACAAGGAGCCGCAGCTTCTCGAGATCCAGGCCACCATCATCGACATCGACACCACTCGCGCCCGTCAACTGGGCATCAGCTGGCGCTTCGACGACGGGCGCGGCGGAGTGCTGTTCGGCGACGGCACGCGCAACGACGACCGCCTGCGTCGCGGCCAGGACATCACCCCGCGCAACAACGGCCTGGCCATCTCGACCATCATCGGCAACGGCGATTACTTCGTCTCGCGCATCACGGCGATGGAGGATGAAGGCGTCGCCCGCATCGTCTCGCGGCCGCAGATCGTCACCCTGTCGAACGTCCAGGCCCTGTTCGAGAACACCCGCAGCTTCTACGTCGGCCTGGAAGGCGAACGGGACGTCGATCTCTACAACGTCACCGCCGGGACCACGCTGAAGGTCACGCCCCACGTCCTGCGCGACCAGAACCAGACCCGCATCCGGATGCAGATCCAGATCGAGGACGGCTCCCTGACCGACGCCGACGTCGACGACATCCCGGTCGTGCAACGCGCGGCCCTGAACACCCAGGCCATGATCCTGGAAGGCCAGAGCCTGCTGCTGGGCGGCATGGTGGTGCAGCAGGACGTCAACGCCGTGACCAAGGTGCCGGTGCTGGGCGACATCCCGGCTGTGGGCCTGCTGTTCCGTCGCTCGGAGCGTTCGACGGGCCGGATCGAGCGTCTGTTCCTGATTACGCCGCGCCTGGCCTCCATCGGCGAGGAAGCGCCTGCGCCGCGTCTGGACTTCGGCGCCATTCCCGGCTCGCCCGAGACCCAGCCCCTGCCCGCCGCCCCGGCCCTGCCCAAGGGCGGATCGCGCATGGGCTTCAATCAGGGGTCGGCGCCGAACGACCCCCTGCCCGCCCCGGCCGCCACGCCCGCCGTCGCCGTGCGCGAAGCGCCTCCCCCCGGCTTCACCCCCTATGAACCGGCCAAGGACTGATCCGCCATGCCCGCCGACGCCGTCGCCGCACCCGAAATCGAAAGCCTGGTCCTTCGCGTCCTGGCCGGGCGCGTGCGCGGCGCCTCGGCGCCTCTGGAGCGGGGCCGCGTCATCGCCGTGGGCCATGACCTGGACGCCGACATCGTACTGCGCGACGCCAGCGCCGAGGGAGTGCGGCTGACGCTGAAGGCGCGGACGGACGCCGCCGACCTGGAGCTAACGTCCGGTACCGTGACCTTGCTGGGACATGAGCTGACCGCCCCGGCCCAGGCTATCCTGCCCCTCTATCTTCCGCTGCTGATCGGCGACAACGCCGTCGCCATCGGCGAGGCCGAGAGCCCGCGCTGGAGCGAGGCCGAGCGCATCCTGGCCGCCGCCCGCCCCTTGCCTGACGACGACGGCGAAGAGGACGACGGTCCCGCCGACGACGGCCGCAACTGGCAATATCTGCTGAACAACACCAACGCCCTGGTGTCGCGCTCGGCCAAGTTCGTTCCGGTTCTGCTGATCGCCGTGGTCACCATCTCGGCCCTTTTCGCCATCAGCTCGGGCATCCCCGCCTGGCCCAAGTCGCAGCCCAAGCCCGCCAAGGTCCAGGCCGTCCTGTCGGAGGAAGGCTTCGACAAGCTGGTCGTCATCAAGACCGAGGCCGGGGACCTGCGCATCGAAGGAATGCTGACCTCGGACGCCGAGCGCGTGCGCCTGCAGCGTGTCCTGGCGGCCCGCGAATGGCGCCCCCGCCTGGAGCTTCAGACCCACGACGGCATCGCCCGCCAGGTCGAGGAGCTCTACCTCGCAAACGGGGTGAAGGCGGCCGCGCGCTCGGTCGGCGCGGGCATGGTGCGCCTGGACGTCACCGGCAGCGACCCTGACGAAGCCGCCCGCCTGGAGCGTCTGGCCATGGGCGAGGTCAAGGGCCTGCGCCGCATCGACGTCAGCCTGCTTCCCGGCGCCGACGAGGGCGGCCGCTTCGAGGACATTCAACAGGGCGGCGGAAAGCGCGTGGTGTCGGTGATCGGCGGCGAGCGCGGCCACGTCACCACCGCCGACGGCGCCCGCTACTTCCCCGGCGCCGTCCTGCCGACCGGCCACCGCATCGTCTCCATCGAGGACACCCGCGTCCTGGTCGAGCGCAACGGCTCCCGTTCCGAACTCAACTTCTGACCCCAGCCCAAAAGGAGAATACCCATGTCATCCCAAAGTCTGAACGGCCTCGGCATGCTGGCCGTCTCGCCCGGCCTGAACAGCGAGCGCGACAAGGCCCGTCCCGGCTCTTGGTTCGAGGCCATGGCCCATTCCTGGGGCCAGACCCTGGACGCCCAGGCCGGCCGCATCGTCGAACTGTCCGAGCAGATCGGACCGGGCGGCGAGGACAAGCCCTCGACCATGGCCATGCTGACCGCCGAGTCGATGCGCATGAACTTCATGGCCAACTCCTCCTCCACCTCGACCGACTCCGTCGGCAAGGCGCTGGAGACCATGGCTCGCAAGAACTGAGCCCTTCATTCCAACAGGAGGGGCCCATGTCCTTCGAAGCTTCGGCCGCCGCAGCGGCCATGCCGCCCGAGATGCTGCAACCCCAGACGCAGCAGATCGACGTCGGCTACAACGCCACCCTCAGCCAGGCGGTGCAGTTCCAGAACCTACTGCACGTCACGCCCCTGTCGGCTCCGGCCGCCCCGACCGAGCCCAACGGCGTCATGAAGACCATGATGGGCGCCCTGGAGCAGGTGAACGGTCAGGCCTCGGACCTGGCCGCCCTCGCCCAGGCCGCCGAAGGCAAGGCCGGCGGCATGACGCCGGGCGAGATGGTCATGATGACCGTCCGCGCGCACGAGTTCATGTTCAACTGCCAACTCACCTCCAACATGGCCAACCGCACCTCGGACGGCCTGCAGCAGCTGTTCCGGCAACAGTCCTGAGGGAAGCGGTCATGCGAATCCGATCGCTCGCCGCCCTCGCGGGCGCAGCCCTCCTGCTCGCCGCCTGCGGCCAGCAGGAGCTTTACGGCGGCCTGACGGAACGCGACGCCAATGAGATGGTCGCCGTGCTCAAGGCTCAGGGGCTGGACGCCTCCAAGACCCGCGACGGCGACAACTGGGTGCTGAAGGCGGATCGCGGCGACTTCTCCCGCGCCGTCGCCCTGCTGCACGACCGGGGCTATCCGCGCCAGAACTTCGCCAGCATGGGCGAGGTCTTCCAGAAGGAAGGCTTCGTCTCCTCGCCGATGGAGCAGCGGATGCGCATGATGTACGCGCTGCAACAGGAGCTGGGTCAGACCATCTCCTCCATCGACGGGGTGGTGCAGGCGCGCGTCCACATCGCCGTGCCGGAAAGCGATCCTCTGGCGCAGGAGAAGCCGCCCTCCTCCGCCTCGGTCTTCATCAAGCATCGGCCCGACTACGACATCTCGGCCCAGACAGGTTCGATCAAGGCCTTGGTGGTCAACTCGATCGAGGGCCTGCCCTACGACAAGGTCACGGTCGTCGCCTTCCCGGCGTCCGAAGTCCTGACCCAGCCGCAGGCCCCGGCCGTCACCCAGCTCAGCCTGCCCCTGGGCGTGCTGATCCTGGGCGCGGCGGGACTGGGCATCTACGGCCTCTATCGGCGACCCAAGCCGCGCGCCAAGGCAGACGCCAAGCGAGGCGAGGCTTGACGTCGGGCGCCGCCAGGACCGAACGCGCCGCCCTGTGGCGCCGGGCCCGCGCCCTGGACGGCGCGGATGACGCCGCGCGCTCGCCGCGTGCGCGCGCCCTGGCCCGCCGCCTGACGCCGCCGCGCGCGCCGGTGGACTACGCCGCCATCCTGAAGGCGCCCGCATGGTCGGCCCTGCCCCTGAACGAGCGCCGCCGCCTGGCTGCGACCTGCGGCGCCGTGCTGCTGGCCGAGCGGCTGGCGGCCAGCATCGACGGACGGATGCTCGGCGTCGTCGGACGCAGCATCGGCGAGGGCGCGCTGGACGCCGTCCTGGCCCTGTCCCCCGCCCAGCGGCCCGAGACGCCGCCGGTCGGCGCGCTGGACGCCGAGGCGCTGGAAGGCCTGGGCGCCGCCGCCCTGCTGGCCGGTCTGTCGGGCGAGACGGCCCGGCGGCTGGCCGACGGCCTGGCCCCGCCCCTGCTGCGCCTCGACGCCGATCAGGCCCAGGCCGCGCGCCGTCTGGCCCTGACCCTCTGCGGGATCGCCGCATGAGCTTTCACCTGATCGCCGCCGCGCCCGACGCGGTCCTGCTGACCGACCGCCCCGTCATCCGCCGCGAGGAGCGCGCCGTCGTCGAGGCGGCGGTCGAACTTCTGGCCCAGGCCCACGCGCGGCTGGCCGAGGTCGAAGCCCATCGCGCCGCCGAGGGCGAGGCGGGTCGCGCCGACGGCTACGCCGCCGGCTATGAGGCCGGGCTGACCGCCGCCGCCCGCGACGTCGCCGAACGCGCCGCCCGCCTGCACCGCGAGATGGAGGCCGAACGCGAGCGCCTGCGCGAGACCGCCGGGCGCCTGGCGCTGGACGTGGTGCGCCGCATCGCAGCCGAATTAGCGCCAGAGGCCGTGCTGGCGGCCCTGGCCGAGCGGGCGGTGAAGGACGTCCTGCCCGAGGCGCCGGTCGTGGTTCACGTCGCCCCCGACGGCGTCGGCGCCGTCTCGACCCGCCTGTGGCCCATCGGCGCGGCGATCGAGGTGCGGCCCGACGACGCCCTGGCCCCCGGCGACTGCGTCATCGAGACCGCCGCCGGGCGCAGCCACGCCGGGCTTGAAGTCCAGCTCACCGCCCTTGAGCGCGCCTTTGAGCGGGGGCGCGCTGCATGAGCCACGACGCCGTCGAACTGCGCCTGCACGACGCCCTGCGCCGCGCCCGCACCCTGGACCGGCGCGGGCGGGTCGTTCAGGCCTTCGGCACCACGGTGCGCGCCACCGGCCTGAACGCCCGCATCGGCCAGCAGGTCGAGATCCGCGACCCCGCCGGCGGCCCCGTGGTCAAGGCCGAGGTCGTGGGCCTGAGCGACGGCGCGGCCATACTGACGCCCCTGACCAGCCTGAACGGACTCGGCCCCGAAGCCGAGGTCATCGCCGCCGACGACCGGACCGAAGTCCCCAGCGGCCCCGGTCTGCTGGGCCGCGTCATCGACGCTTTCGGCCGCTCGCTGGACGGCCTGGGTCCCATCGCCGGGCCGGTCGCCCTGCGCGACGTCTATGCCGACGCGCCCAATCCGCTGGCCCGCCCGCCGATCAGCGCCCTGTTCCCGACCGGCGTGCGCGCGGTCGATGCCCTGCTGAGCGTCGGCGTGGGCCAGAGGGTCGGCGTCTTCGCCATGGCGGGCGGCGGCAAGTCGACCCTGATGGGGATGTTCGCCCGCCACTGCGCCGCCGACGTCAACGTCATCGCCCTGATCGGCGAGCGCGGACGCGAGGTGCGCGAGTTTCTCGACGACAGCCTGGGGCCGGAAGGCCTGGCCCGCTCGGTCGTGGTGGTGGCCACCTCCGACCGCCCGGCGATGGAGCGCGTCCGCGCCGCCCACGCCGCCACCGCCATCGCCGAAGGATTCCGCGCCCAGGGCCTGCGCGTCATGCTGCAGATGGACTCCGTCACCCGCTTCGCGCGCGCGCTGCGCGAGATCGGCCTGTCGGTCGGCGAACCGGCCGTACGGCGCGGCTTTCCGCCGTCGGTCTTCGCCGAACTGCCTCGGCTGTTCGAACGGGCGGGCGCGATCGAGGGCGGCTCCATCACCGCCTTCTACACCGTGCTGATCGAGGACGAGGAAGGCGGCGACCCGATCGGCGAGGAGGTCCGCTCCATCCTGGACGGCCACGTCTATCTGTCGCGCAAGCTGGCGCAGGCGAACCACTATCCGGCCATCGACGCTCTGACGAGCCTGAGCCGCGTCTTCCCGCGCGTGACCTCGCCCGAGCATCAGGCGGCGGCGGGCAAGGTCCGCGCCTGGCTGGCCAAATACGCCGAGATCGAGTTCCTGCTGCAGATCGGCGAGTACAAGCCCGGCGGCGATCCCCTGGCCGACGAGGCCGTGCAGCGGATGCCCGCCCTTCGCGCCCTGTTGCAGCAAAGCGCGCATGAAGGCGTCGCGGCCGAGGCGGCCCTGGCCCAGCTGGCCGAGGCCGCGTCATGAGCGGGCGCGACCGCATCACCCTGCTGCGACGCCTGGCCCGGCTGCGGGCGCAGAGGGTCGAGGCCGCGCGCCGCCTGGTCGCCGTCGCCCAGGACGCCCTGGCGCGGGCGCAGGCGGCGTTGCAGGCGCGCGAGGAATCCATCGCCGCCCTGGGCCGCCACATCGAGACCCTGGACGAATGGTTCGCCTCGGGCGCGGGCGGCGACGCGCGCCTGATCGAAGGCGCCCTATCGCGACGCGGCCTAATCGCCGACCGCCGCGAGGCCGAGATCGAAGCCCGCGCCGAGGACCAAAGCGCGGTCGAGGCCGCTCAGGCCGAGCGGGATCAGGCCCTGCGCGCCCTGATGCGCGCCACGGCCCGCCACGACGCCGTCGACGGCCAACTTCGTCGCGCCGTGGCCCTGCGCGCCGGACGCCGCGAGGACCAGGAACAGCTCGATTTCGAGGAACGGGGCCGCCCGCGCCTGCAACTGCTTATGGGAGGACGCGCCTGATGGCCGACGCCGTGAACAACTCCGCCCCCGCCCGGTCCGCGCCCGCCGCACGGTCCGCCAGTCCCGCCCCCTCGGCCTGGAGCGGCGGCGCCTTCGAGGCCGCCCTGAATCAGGCCGCCGCGCGCCGCCATGCGCTCGAAGCGGGCGAGCGCCAGCCCCGCTTCGCCCGCCGCGACGAAGACGCCGAACCCGTCCGCGACCGTCCCGACGACGCACGACGCGAAGAGACCAAGGCGGACGACAAGGCGGACAAGGCCGAGGGCCAGTTGAACATCGCAGGCGCGACCGGCCTGAACGCCGTCCAGGGCGGCCCCGCCGCAGCGGCGGGCTTCACCGGCGACGTCGAGGCCATGGCGTCGATGATGGAGAAGGCTTGGCTGGCGGCCCAGGCCGACGCCTCCAAGGGCATGCAGGTGCAGTTCACCGACCGGACCCTGGCCCTGGCCGGGTTCGGGGTCATGCGGCTGGCCGACGGCGGCCTGACGCTGCAACTGGCCGCCCACCAGCGGCCGACGCCCGAGCTGGAGCGCGCGCTGGAGCTGATGCGCCGTCGGCTGGAGGCGCGCGGCGTGGCCGTGTCCGAGGTGCGCGTCGCCCCCGCCGATCCCGACAGCGAGCATCGCCCGCCGGACGGGGTGCGGTGAGCCATGATCTCAACGCGGCGTGAAATCCCAGCGGCCCTGGTCGCGATCGGCGCGGGCGGCGTCCAGCACGGCGCGCGCCGTCTCGGCCGGAGCGCGGCCCGCCGCCAACCCTTCAGCAGTCAGCCGCACCAGGCGACGGCTCTGGCGGTTGTGCAATCCCTCGGTCGGGCTGTCGGCGTCCGCCGCCAACTTTCCGGCATAGAGGCGCGTCGCCTCGGGCGAGGTCTGGATCAGGGTCAGCACCAGGGCGGCCGCGCGCTCGAACGCCTCATCCTCCAGCGGCTGGCCCACCACGTCACGGGTCAACCAGACGCACAGGAACTCCAGCGGCCCCACGCTGCGGGCGTTGGTCATCAGCCCCCCGCCGGGGCCGGACAGGCTCGAAAAGGCCGCTGCGCCCCAGGCCGGCAGGCGCGTGGCGGGCAGGCGATCGGTCGTCAGGGCGCGCGCCAGGGCGTCGGCAGCCAGACGCCGCGCCTCCTCGTCGCCGAAGCGCGCCACGGCGGCCAGCAGCTTGACGAAGCCGGGATAAAGCGCCTCGCCCAGACCGTCGCAGACCCGCTGCAGCACGGTGACGCGCGCATCGGGCGTCGACTGGCCATGCAAGCCGTCGATCAGAGCCTGGGCCGCGCCGGCCCAGTCGGGTTCAGCCTTGAGAACGAGATCGGTCACGATGACCGAGGCATAGCCTCAGCCGAAGCCGTTGTCGCGGGTTTCGGTCAGATGATCGGCGATGGCGCGGGCGGCCGCGTCCATATCCAGCCGATCCGACACCCTGACGCGCACGTCGTCGCCGGCGAAGGCGGTGAAGTCACCGAAGGCCTGGCCGCCGCGACCGTGAGCCCGCGCCTCTGCGCCCAGCGGCGTCGAGGCCGACAGATCGCGCGACCAGACGCCGGACAGGGGCGCGTTGTCGGTGCGGATCGTGGTCATGGCGGTCTCCTCGACGTGGAAGGGTCCACGCTAGGCCGCCAATCTAGGCGCATCGGCGCGCCCTCGCCATGCGGGACTTCCCTAGCCGCCTGCGGACCGGGGGCGCGCCGATGACCGTCGCCCTTCGCCCGCTCGACGCGCCGCAATGGACCGACGCCGCCCTGTCGGCGCTGAACATCTGCGCCGCCGCCTTCGACGCGCGCGGCCTGACGTGGCGCTCCCCCGCCTTCGCCGCCGCCTTCCCCGAGTGGCGCGAGGGCGAGGCCCTGTCGGTCGTAGAAACCCGCCTGCCCGGCCTGTCCGAGGCGATCGCGGCGGCCCGGCGCGAGGGCGCCTCAGACGCCCTGATCGTCCAGCCGGGCGGCCGCCGGGTGCATGACGCCCGTCTGGCCCTGTCCGACGGCCTGGTCTTCCTGGAGCTGTCCGACGCCGCCGAGCGTCAGGAGGCCCAGCAGCGCCACCTGGCCGACCGCGAGGAACTGCTGACCACCTCGCGCGTGCTGTCGGTAGGCGAGATGGCCACCATGATCGCCCATGAACTGAACCAGCCGATCGGCTCCATCGCCAACATCCTGCGCGGGCTGAAGGCGCGGCTGCAACGCGGCGCCCTGACGGTCGAGACCGGCGCCGAGGCCTTGGACCGCGCGACCGAGCAGGCGCTCTACGCCTCGGGCGTGATCCAGCGCGTCCGCACCTTCGTCGATCAGCGCCAGCCCCAGGTGCAGCGGCTGGACCTGGCCCGCCTGGCCCGCAACACCCTGGACCTGCTGGACTGGGAGATCACCCGCGACCGGGTGACGGCGCGCGCCGCCACGCCGCCGGACCTGCCCGCCGTCCTGGGCGACCCGGTCATGATCCAGCAGGTGCTGGTCAACCTGGCGCGCAACGCCCTGGACGCCATGCGCGGCGTCGACCTGCCCCGGCGCGAACTGACCATAGAGGCGCGTCACAGCCTGGACGCGCGCCAAATCGAGCTGACCCTGACCGACACCGGGCCGGGCGTGCCGGAAGAGACGTCCGCGCGCGTCTTCTCGCCCTTCTTCAGCACGCGCAGCGGCGGCATGGGCGTCGGCCTGGGCATCTGCCGCTCGATCATCGAACTGCACCGCGGTCGCCTGTGGTTCACGCCCGGCGAGGCGGGCGGCAGCGTCTTTCACATCGCCCTGCCGCTGGCCGCGGCCGAGACCCCGACCGAGGAGGCCCGCCCATGAGCGCCGTCGCAACGCCGGCAGAAGGACCGTCCGGCCGCATCTGCCTGGTCGACGACCACGCCGAGTTCCGCCAGTCCGCCGCATGGTGGCTGGAAAGCCTGGGCTATGAGGTCGAGTGCTGGGAAGAGCCCGCCGCCTTCCTGGAGGCCATGGTCGAGCGCCCGGCCGAACCCGCCTGCTTCCTGCTGGACGTGCGCATGCCGGGCATGTCGGGGCTGGAGCTGATGGAGGCGGCGCGCGAGCGCGGGCTGGCTCAGCCGGTGATCTTCATGACCGGCCACGGCGACGTGCCCCTGGCGGTCGAGGCCATGCGGCGCGGCGCCGTCACCTTCCTGGAGAAGCCTTTTCAGGAGAAGGCGCTGGAAGAGGCCATCGCCCTGGCCTTCCGCACTACGCCATCAGAAATAGAAGACGAAACAACCGCTTCTCCGCTGTCCCTCGCCTATCAGGAAAGGTTGTCGCGCCTGACCGCGCGCGAGCGCGAGGTCATGGATCTGGTCGTGGCCGGTTCCTACAACAAGGTCATCGCCTATGACCTGGGCATCAGCCCCAAGACGGTCGAGCTGCACCGCGCCCGCATCATGGCCAAGATGGAGGCGCCGACCCTGACCCATCTGGTCCGCATGGCCGTGTCCGGCCAGGTCGAGGAGGCGTGAGCGTGGCCCTGGACGCCCTGCCTCCCTCGCTCGCGCCCGCGCGCCCGCTTCGACTGGACGAGCCGACCGTGCGCGCCCGCGCAGCCGTCGTCGCCGCCCTGGACGGCCTGACGCTGGATGAACTGCGCGTCAGCGTTCTGATCCCCGATCAGGACGAGACCTTCGTCGGCGAACAGGCCGTCTTCGCCACGCCGCACGGGCCCGTCCGCGTCGCGCCCCTGACGATCGACGGCGCGGCCTTCGAGAATGGCGACCACGCCGCCCTGCTGGCCGCCGTCTCGACGCTGGAGCCGCTGCTGGCGGCGCTGGAAGACGCAGGCGCCGAGGCGCTGACGCCTGTCGGCGTGCGTTCCGACACGTTCGATGCGGCGCACGTCGAGGTCCGTCTCAGCGACGGCGAGCGCACGTTGCACGAGGCGCGCCTGTCTCTGCCGCCCGGCGCGGCCTTGCGCCTGCGCCGCGTCGGCGATCAGGCGCCGGGGCTGAACCTGCCCCTGCCCGTCCGCCTGCTCATCGAGGGGCCGCGTCTGTCCCCTGACGATCTGTCGAGCCTGCGCGCGGGCGACCTGTTGCTGATCCCCGCTCTGGAGAGCGCCTGGTCCGCGCGCCTGTCGATTCCCGGCGGGACGGTCGTCGGCCTGTTCGCTCCCGCGTCCCGAAACTTCACCCATCAACGCAAGGAAAGCCGCATGACCGAGGCCGCCGCCCCGCCTGCCGAAGACGAGCATGGACTGACGCCGGGGGCCGACACGCCGATCGCCTTGACCGTCGATCTGGGCGAGACCGTCGTACCGCTGAAGACGCTGACCGAACTGCGCCCCGGCGCCGTCCTGCCCCTGAACGGGCTGGACGCCGAGATGCGCGTCACCCTGCGCAGCGCCGGCCAGGCCTTCGCGCGCGGCCGCCTGGTCTCCATGGGCGAGGCCTACGCCGTGCTGATCGACGCCGTCGCCGACCCGAAGGAGGCCGTCTGACATGGACCTGTCCCAGTTCTCGCCGGGTTCGGCGCTCGTCACCGTCATCCTGCTGGCGCTCGCGCCCTTCGTGGCGGTGATGGTGACGTCCTTCACCAAGATCGTGGTGGTGCTGTCCCTGCTGCGCAACGCCCTGGGCCTGCAGCAGGTGCCGCCGAACATCGTGCTGAACGGCATGGCGCTGATCCTGACGCTCTACGTCATGTTCCCGGTCGGCCAGCGCATGGCCGAAGCCACCAACCACATGCCGCCCACCGCCGCCCTCAGCGACACCCAGCAGTTGTTCGCCTATGCCGACAGCGCCAAGGAGCCGTTGCGCGAATTTCTGATCAAGCACTCGTCCGAGCGCGAGCGCGCCTTCTTCCTGCGCACCGCCCAGCGCATCTCCACGCCTGAAAAACGCGCCGAGATCACCGCGCGCGACTTCCTGGTCGTGGTGCCCGCCTTCACCGTGTCGGAGCTGGCGACGGCCTTCCAGATCGGCTTCCTGATCTTCCTGCCATTCCTGATCATAGACCTTGTGGTGTCCAACATACTGCTGGCGATGGGGATGATGATGCTGTCGCCGACCACAGTCTCCCTGCCGTTCAAGCTGTTGCTGTTCGTGCTGATCGACGGGTGGGTGAAGCTGTCCCACGGCCTTGTGCTCAGTTACGTCTAGGAGAGCGCCCCATGATGAACGCCCAGGCCATCGAGCTCGTCAATCAGGCGCTCTGGCTCGTCCTGTTCCTGTCGGCCCCGCCGATCATCGCCGCCTCCATCGTCGGCCTGATCGTGGCGGTGATCCAGTCGGCGACGCAGCTTCAGGAACAGACCCTGCAGTATACGGCCAAATTCTTCGCCATCGTGCTGACCCTGTTCGCCACGGCGGCGCTGATCGGCGGCTCGCTGTATCAGTTCAGCGACCGCATCTTCACCGAGTTCCCGGCCCTGGTGCGCCGCTAGGTGTTCGAGGGTCTGGACAGTCTGTTCGACAACGCCATCCTGGTGGCGGTGTCGACCACGCGGGTGGCGACGACCTTCCTGCTGATGCCGTTGCTGTCGCCCCAGACGGTGCCGGCGATGGTCCGCAACTCCATCTTCCTGGTGTTCGGCCTGGCGGTGCTGACCATGCAGCCGCAGGTGGCCCAGATGACCCTGCCGACGGTTCAATGGATCCTGCTGTTCGGCAAGGAGGCTCTGGTCGGGGTGGTCATCGGCTTCTTCTTCGCCACCATGCTCTGGGCGTTCGAGGCCGCCGGCCAGATCATCGACACCAAGGTCGGCGCCACCATGGCCCAGGTGGTGGACCCGCTCAGCGGGCACCAGACTTCGCTGAACGGCGAGTTCCTGGGGCGGCTGGCCAACTTCGTCTTCATGTTCTCGGGCGGCCTGCTGCTGCTGGTCGGCACCATACTGGACAGCTTCGTCATCTGGCCCATCGGCAGCCTGACGCCGGTGTTGACCATGAGCAGTCTCAGCCTGTTCGAGGGCGAGTTCACGCGGCTGATGACGCTGGCCGTGCTGTTCGCCTCGCCGGTTCTGGTGGTGCTGTTCGTCACCGACGGCGCCCTGGGCCTGGTCAACCGCTATGCGCCGCAGCTGAACGTCTTCTCCCTGTCGCTGTCGATCAAAGCGTGGCTTGCGACCCTGATCATCCTGATCATGATGACCGGCCTGGTGCAGACCCTGCTGAACGAGATCATGGGCCGCCATGACACGGTTCTGGAGGTGTTGAAGGCGATGGGGCGGCGCTCGAGTTAGGAAGCTAGGGTCGTCCCTGATGGGGACCGTCCCGACTGTGAAGCCCCGCCCCCGCGTGGTCCGATGCCGATCAGCACGATCAACTTGGGGCTGCACGCGATGACCAACATCAACACCGCCTTCTCCACCGCCGTCGGGACGCTCGCGCTCGGCGCGGTGGCCGACCGTATGGCCACGGCGGCCAACTTCGCCCAGATGGGCTTCCAGTTGGGCGTGATGCTCAACGGCGCCTTCCAGCCCGCCGCCCCCGCCTTCTCGGCCTCCATGCCCCAGGATGGCAAGGCCACGGTGGACTTGGGCGACGGCTATACGCTGGAGATCAACGAGGCCAACTCCGAGTTCGTGGTGCGCGACGCCGACGGCAACGTCACCCAGATCTGGGGCGACCCGCACTTCAACTACAACGGCCAGCACGTCGGCGACTTCTGGGACACCATGACCCTGGAGCTCGAGAACGGGACCAAGATCACCGTCAACACCGAGCCTTTCGGCAACAATCCCAACGCCACCGTCACCAGCCAGCTGGTCATCACGCGCGGCGACCAGGCCATGATCATCGACGGCGTCAGCCAGAACCAGCTTGGCGACCTGAACATCAGCATGAGCAACAACGGCTACGCCATCGACGCCGCCTATCGCGACGGCCTGACCATCCGCGAGGACGACGCCGCCGGATCGGGCTGGACCAGCGGCATCACCGGCGACGCCGTCAGCCAGGAAGACTTCAACCTGACCAAGATCGGCAACGCCGGCCTGCCCGAGGCGCTTCAGGCCTTCAGCGATGCCCTGCGCGGCGTCCTGGGCGCCTGGCTGCTGACAGGCGTGTTGAGCGGATTGGCTGAAGCCCTGGGCGGCGCCTCTGAAACCAGCGAGCCCGGCAGCCCGCGCATCGCCCTCGGCCCAACGCCGACGCGCTGAACTTCACCTGCGGTTCAGCGCGAAACCCCGCGGACTTCGGTCCGCGGGGTTTGCTTTGCGTCACAGCAAGGGATCTGGCTCAGCGCCGCTCCAGTGAAGCGGTCGCAGCGTCCACCATGCGGGCGAACTGCTCGACGGCGCTGTCGCGGGCGGCGGCGGGGCCTTCTTCACGCGCCAGACCCGCCGCCAGGGCGCGCAGCATCGGCTCGACCACGGAGGGCGCGGTCAGGTACGGCGTCGCGCGGGCGTGATCCTGAACCGCGCGCACGAAATCGATCAGAGCGCGGTCGATCCTGCCCGTTTCGATCGGAGAGACGGCGCTCAGCCGCGCCGCGACCGCCTGGCCGGTCTGGGCGGCCAGCACGCGCATGTCGCCGCCGACCACCGCCCCGCCCTGCTGCCCCTGCTCGGCCCAGACCTGGGACAAGGCCACGCCGCGATCCAGACTGTCCGCCGGATCGGGCAGGACCGCGCCGGCCAGCTCGGCCATGGCCTGAACGGCGGCGCCGACCGCCAATGAGCGGCTGTCGGCAGAAGACGCCCCGGCGGAGACCGCCGAGGCGCCGGACGCGCCAGAGATGGCGCTGGTCTCGTTCATACGATCAACGGCCGTCCAGCATGTTCAGAGCGTCGCGACGCTCGTCCTCGAACCGCTGAGCGACCCCCGCCTGAACATCGGCGCGTGAGCTGGAGAAATAGGCCAGTTCGCCGTTGCCGTCGCGACGGCCGCGCTCGTCATAGACGGCGTTGATCAACGCGCGGTCATAGTCGGAGCTGGAGGCGTCGATCCCCTGGCGCTCGACCGCCGCCATGGCGCGGGTGACGACCGCCGTGTTCGGGCCGTGATGGACCGAGGTCGACCACACCACGTCCTGAAGCGCGTGCGAGCGGCTGGAGATATCCAGGCCCGCATTCTCGATCCGGGCGGACTGCACGTCATAGTGGGTGCGCTCGATGAAGGCGTGCTGCGCGGCCTGGAAGGCTTCCGGCTCACGCGCGGCGATGGCGCGCCAGGTGTCGGAGAAGGCGCGCGTGCCCGCCGCCGCCCCGCCGAACTCATCGGCCCAACGCGCGCCGTCGGCGGCCAGGAACTCCTGCGGCCGGTTTCGGTTCACCGCCAGCTGATAGGAGCCGTAGGACACACCGCCCGGATCGCCCGAGCCGGAAGACACCGTGCCGGGACCGCGCCCGCCGGTCTCATAGCGCGCCGACAGGGCGCCCAGGTTCGGATTGACGCCTTCTTGCCCCGCTGCGGGGGTCGCTTCAGCAGCAGGCTCCGAAACAGGCGTCGCCTGCTCAGGGCCCGCGCCGTTCAGACGGATCTGCTGGCCGACCTGAATCAGCGACGGATTGGCGATGCCGTTGTCCGCCGCCAGCTCGCGCCAGCTCATCCCGTATTGCTGGGCGATGCCCGACAGGGTGTCCCCGCCGCGCACCGTATGGAAGGCGGCCGCCTCGGCCTGCACGGCGCCCCGGCCCTCCGTCGCGCCGGCCGGCAGGGTGACGGTCTGGCCGGGATGGATCAGGTTCGGATTGGTGATCTGGCGGTTCACAGCCAAAAGGTCGCCCACGCTGACGCCATAGCGTTCAGCAATGGCGGACAGGGTCTCGCCCGAGCAGACGGTGTGGGCGGGCGCTGAGCCTTGGGCGCCGGCGGCGGCTGACTGACTGGTGGCGGAAGAAGCGGCGAGAGACATGGGTCGGCTCCAGAAGACGCGGTGATCCGTGCAGCCATTCTGCTGTCTGTCCGCGCGTCTGAAATCTGGGGACTTTCCCTAGCGGCGCCGTTCGCAGGCGGCCCGGCATAGGGGATGTCCCTAGCTAAGGACGCCCCCAGCTTATGCCGCCGCCGTCCCGACCCTAGGCTCGCCCCAGTATTTCGCCCGTATCGTGCAGGAGCCGGTCATGACCGTCACGCCTCTTTCGCCGTCCGTCGACACCCGCGTCCTGGCCTCGCCCGTCAGCGGCCCCGTCGCTGGATCGCCCTCGACCAGCCGGGTCGATCAGGCGCTGGACACGATCCGCGACCGCCTGGACGAAGGCTTCTTCAACGACGTCTCCCAGGGCGACCTACGAGACATCAACGCCACGCTGAGCGGCCTGACGGCGGAAGAGCGCAACGCCGTCGTTTCCGAACTGTCCGACGACGAGCTGAACAAGTGGACAGACGAACTCGACAACTCCGGCTTCCTCGGCATGGGCGGCGGGCTGAACGTGGACGAGCGCCGCGACCTGCACACGACGCTGGGCGGCTCGCTGGACTCCACCCAGCTGGAGCGCGTCTACAACGCCTATGACAATCGCGAGCAGAAGCTTGAGCTGGCGCAAGGCGTCGCCGCCCACGCGACATCCGACGTGAAGACCGGCTTCATCGCCGCCCTGGCGCCCCAGACGACCGAGGCCGACGGCATGGGCGGCGTGATGATCTCCGATCAAGGCGACACCGAAGGCCTGGCCGTGGCCCATGTGCTGGGCAGCCTGGGCGGCAACGCCTCGGCGCTGAGCACCGCTTATGGATCGTTGAGCGACACCCAGCTGTCGGCCGTCTTCGAGGCCGGGACCCAGCAGACCATGTACACGAACATGCAGGGCGGCGTGCCGACCTACAGCTATGACGCCGGACCGCTGGCCGCCGCCGTCGACGCCGCCGCCACCAGTCCCGACGCCGAGCTGAAGGCGCGGGTGTTCGAACTGGCGGGGCGCCAGATGGCCAGCGTCTCGGGCGCCAACGGCGTGCTGACGCCGTCGATCGGAACCGGCGACGCCGCCGACGAAATTCGCGCCAGCATGGAGGGTCTGCTGAAATCCGACGTCAACGGCGTGGTCGAGGCGCTGGAGCAGGACTATCAGGCCGGCAAGGGCATGACCGCCTTCCTGCAGGAGACCCTGGGCCAGGACGGCGGCGCCGACACGATCCGCGGCCTGGTCGACCAGCTGGCGCGCGGCAATGATCTGAAGGGCGACATGCTGCAACGCTTCACCGCCCCGACACAGCAGGACGGCGGCGTCTTCTATCCGGCCGCCGAGCGCATGGGCTACTTCTCCGGCGCCCTGCATGAAGCCTTCGAGGGCGTGAACAAGGGTGCCGCCGAGAATGTCGAGACTCTGAAGACCATCTTCGGCTTCGCCACCGGCAAGCTGCCGGGGCCGGGCGTCAGCGATGCGACTGGCTGGCTGAGCGACCAGGTCTTCGACACGGCCGTGAGCCAATATCAGGGCGGCCAGGCCGATCTGTTCGAGAGCATCGTGGCCCTGACCACCCCGACCGGCGCGGACGGCCGCCGCCCCTATGACGGCCCTGCCGAAGTCAGCTACAACGAGGGCTGGGAATCCGTGACGCGGATCCCGCTGAACTGATCCTCAGAGTCTGGCCGCGCCCGGACGGAAAGGACGCGGCCTTGCCTGCCCCCCGTTGGCTTCCGATCCTGGCGATCCTGACCATGCTGACCGCCTGCGACTCCTCCCCCGAGACGCCTGAAACCACGCCCTCGGCCGTCATCACGAGTGAGAGTTTCATCGCAGCCGCCGCACGGATCGAGGCGACATCCCTGCCCGCCCTGGCCGCCGCCGTGGACGCCGACCCTTCGGGCGTGGCGAACCAGCTTCAGAGCAGCCTGGGCGGTCGCCGCGCCTTGCAGGCCTACGCCGCCGCCATGCTGGAGAACGGCGAGGCGGCGCATCTGGGGCGGCAATGGGCGGCGCTGACCGCCGATGTCCCCGCCCTGTCCGCCTCTGAACAGAAGGACGGGGGCGTCTGGCATCCTCGCGCCGAGGACGCAGGCTTCTTCACAGGCGGGATCGCCGCCGCGCTGTCGCAGAACCCCAAGACCCTGCCCGACTTCGCTCAAGGCGCAGGCGTCGCCTCGCCCGCTCCCGGCCAGGACATCTCCGAATGGCTGTCAGCGCGCATCGACGCCTTGCCTCGCCCCGCCCGCGCCGCCTTCGACCAGGCCCTGCACGCAGGCGCGGTGCGCTAAGGCCCCCAGTCGAGGGACGGCCTCTAGGGAAGACCCTAGCAGCGCGGTTCGGCGAGCAGCGATAGGGTGACTGCATAGGATCGGGAGGCGACCATGCAGATCGACCGGATCGGCGCGACATCGTTCCAACCTCAGACGACGCCCGCGACGGCGCGCTTCGACGATGATCCGCGCGTCGCGCTGGACTGGGCGCCGCCGCAGGCCGCGCCGGTGCAGACCCAAGCCGTCGCCGCCCCCGCCCGTTCGGACAATGTCGTCGACCTGGACGCCGCGCGGACGCATCTGGCGCTGTCGGCCGACGTCTACAACGACATCCCCTCGCCGCCCGACGGCTGGCGCGTGGCCGGACCGGACGACCTGGATAGATTGCGGTTGACGCCCGACCTGCTGGAGCGCGCCGATTCCGAGTTTCGCGCCCGCGTCTATGTCAGCGACGAGGGCGGCCAGACCCGCTACGTCGTCGCCTTCCGCGGCTCCCAAGCGGGCGAAGACTGGGTCAACAACGGCCAGCAGGCGCTGGGCCTGTCCTCAGAGCACTATGACAAGGCTCTGCGCATCGGCCAGAGGTTGGCCGCCGTCGAGGCGGACGTCACCTTGACCGGCCACTCGCTCGGCGGCGGCATGGCCTCGGCGGCGTCCCTGGCGTCGGGCCACGACGCGGACACCTTCAACGCCTCCGGCCTGCACGCCTCGACGATCGAGAGCGCGCAGGCGGGCGGACGCCCGGCGCCCGACATCGACGCCTTCTATCTCAAGGGCGATCCGCTCAGCCTGCTGCAGGACGGCGGCGATCGGATCATCTTGGGCGGTCTGGGGTCGGCTCTGCTCGGCCCGCTCGGCGGCGTGGTCGGCGGATGGGCGGGCGACGCGCCCGGGGCCGTAGGCGACCGCATCGCCGTATCCCCGACCCCGCCCGAGGACAAGTCCTGGTGGAACTGGACGCCCGGCGCCCTACACGGCGTCGAATGGTTCCAGTCCAGCCTGGACGCCATGCGATAAGGCGGCGGAACGGCCTCGACCCGCAGGCCGTTCAACGCCAAGATGCGCCTCTTCACGCCGATCCTTCTCGCTGGAGTTCTGATGAGCGGTTGCGACGCCCGCGCCGACGTTTTTGTCGTCGGCACTGTCCTGCCCTCCCCGGCCAGCGTGGCCGCGCTGGGCCGGGACGGCCATTCCACCCGCGACATGGTCGAGGCGGTCCGCGACGGCGACCTGGCGAAGGCCCGCCGTCTGTTGGACGCCGACCCTGCCCTGGCCCGCATCGGCGACGGCAAGAACCTGGATCTGCTGACCCTGGCCGTCGCACGCGACGACCGGGCCATGGTCAGCCTGCTGCTGGAAAAAGGCGCCCCGCCCGACGGCCCGAACGGCGAGACCTCGCTCAGCCTGGCCCTGCGCGCCCGCGAGCCCTGGCACGCCCAGGCCCTGCTTCAGGCAGGCGCATCGCCTGACCCGATCGCACCCGACGCCTTCTGGCCGCTGGACGAAGCCATCGCGCTGAACTCTCTGGGCGCGGTGAGGCTCCTGCTGGATCACGGCGCCGATGTGAACCGCGCCGACCGCACCGGGGGCACGCCGCTGGAAGCCGCCGTGGCCATGCGGAACTACCGGATCGCCGAACTGCTGCTGGAGCGCGGCGCCGACCCATGGGCGGTCGGCGTCAACGGCGACACCATCGCCTCCGCCCTGAACGCTCCCGTCCGCCCCGCTGAACCCATCGAATCCCAAGCCGAATCGCAGGTCAAAGCCCGCCTGACCGCCGCCGGCTGGCGCTTTCCTCCGCCCTCAGCGCAGGCGGTCCGCGCCGACGTTCTCGCCGGGCGATGGCCTCCCCCAGGCGCCCGGGGCGGCCGCCCGCCCTCTCACGATCTGGTGCAGCGGATGCGAGAGTTATGGCCTGAGTAGGATCGGTTTTAAGCATGACCGCTGACAGCGGCTTGACGCACGACTTCGCCACACTCGACGTCTACGTGTCACCGTCGCCGCCTCGGGGAACTGCGGACTAGGTCAGCGCCTTTCTCAGGGCGCCCAGACGATGCTTCACGAACAGATCCTGCGTATCACCTAACGGCCCGCTGGCGGCGTCAAACAGCGTCCGCGCGCGGTTCCTGTCCCCTTGCCCGAACGCGATCTCGGCCAATGCGAGATCGACAAGAGCACCGAAATTTCTGTCTCCGACCAGCTGGGCCACCTGAACGCGATCAATCCCGCGCAGGAGGGATTCCGCTTCATCGAAGCGCCGCATCTGAATGAGACAATCGGCAAGCGCGGCCTCAACCGCGTCCTTCATTGCGCCACGGTTCGCGGCGTCCTGCCCAAGCGCCGCCAGAGCCGCGCTGATATTCGCGGAGCCCGCGGCAAGCCGCCCTGCGCGGCATTGGGATATGCCCGTATCGGCGCGACCCGCAACTGCCGCGAAGGACGATGCACCATCCTTTTGCGCGGCGGCGCGCCACACGCGCTCGCCGTCCTCCGCCGCCTCCGTATAGCGCCCGGCCGACCCCAGCGCTTGCTGGCGCGCGGAGAGCAACAGAAGCGTGATGCGGTGATCGCGGCCGAGCCGTTGCTCCATTAGCGGCAACAAGGAGTCCAGCGCGTCGATGACCTCTCCATAGCGCTGCTGCACGAGCAGCGACTGCGCGAGGTTCAGGCGCAACAGCAGCGTGTCGGGATGATCGGCCCCAGCGAGACGAACCATCCTCTCCACCAGCGGCCGGAAGGCGCGTTCCGCTTCGGGGCCTTGGCCGAGGCGCAGCAGGCTGAACGCATGGCGTTGCCCGAAATTGACGATCTGGCGATCAGAGAAGATATCGGGGAGGTTCCGTGCGGCTTCATAGGCGCGCGCGTAATGCTCCTGGGAGGCAGGCACATCCTCGCTCGCCAGAGAGATCATGCCCTGGGCGGAATTGAGCCACACAGACGTTTCAGGCGCGTCTATCCCGCGCTTTGCGATGGTCCCTTGCGCCGCCGATACGAGGGCGCGTGCGCGATCAAGGCTTCCGGTCTGCGTCGAGAGCGCCAGCGCGCCGGCGTGTTGCAGTCGCGCGTTGACGGCTTCAGCACTGTCGTCGAGCCCCGCCTGGCTATAGCTGGCGTCGGCGGCGGCGTAATAGCGAAAGGCGTTGGCGTAGTCCGACCGGAGATCGAAGGCTCGCGCCAGCGTTGCGTAAAGGTAGGCCGCCACTTCCGGCTGCCCCCGAAAACGCTGACTGATCGTCCCGCCCGAACGGGTGATGGCCTGCACCAGCGTTTCCTCTGCGGCGGACGCCCGCGCCGGATCGACATTCGCCAGCACATCTTCGGCAAGGAAGCGGTAGCTCGCTTGCGAAAGCTTCTGCGCCTCGACCGCTTTGTTGCGCTGATAGAGCGCCACGCTCGCAAGGGTCGAGGTCGCCAGCAAGCCGACCGTCAGGCTTGTCACGGCGGCGCGTACCCATGGGCGGCGCACGGCGCGCCGTTCTTCGAGCCGCTGCTGATCAGCGAGAAAGACAGCGCGTTTGGCTTCTTCGGCGACGTCCCGCCGCCGTTGATCAAGCCGTTCAATGCGATCGGCCAGTTCGCTGGCGCTCGCCAGCCTGCGTGAGGGATCGCCCTCGGCGGCTTGCCGGATGTCGTCACGCAGCAAGTGGTCGTCGATATTCTCCTCCCACCCGGGCGCGAGCGTCTTGGTGAAATCCCCCACCGCCAACTGGTAGAGGATGAGCCCGAGCGCATAGATGTCGCTCTTGACCGTCGGAACGGCGTCGCCCGTCAGTTCGGGCGCCCGGTAAGCGAGCGTGCCTGAACGCGGCTCGTCCCGGCCGAGATCGGCGTCGAGCGAGCCGGGATTGGTGATCTGAAAATTGTCGAGCGCCGCGCCGTCGAGCAAGCGCCCGCTGCCGAAGTCCGCCAAGCGCACTACCCGGCTGCCTTCACCTTCATCGATCAAGATATTGGCGGGCTTCAAATCCTTGTGCAGCACGCCAAGGTCGTGAATGTCCGCAACCGCACGGCAAATCCGCGCCGCCACGACCAGCCGCTCTTCGAGCGCACTTGCCGCAATCCCGCCCGCCTCATTGGCCCAGACGATCAAGTCTCGCCCGCCGTAGGCGTATTCGAGGAAATAGGGCGAAGCCTCGAAATTCCATTCCAGCAACGCAGGCAGCGGAGCGTCTTTTCCAAGCCCTGCGAACACCACGCGCGAGAGCGCGGCTTCGCGCTTGAGGGCGCGCAGCTTGTCCGGCGCATCGGCGAACTTGAACACGCGGCGCTCGCCTGTCTTGTCGTGATTGGCGAGCCACACGTCCTCGGCGCCCGTGTCGCCCAGCGGTCCCTCCAACCGCCATTGCTTGCGTCCCGGTACGGCGTCGCCCGCTGCGAAGGTGAAGCGGGGCGCAAGCGGAGACTCTATGCTTTCGATCCTGACCGAACAGGTCAGTCGATAGCCGACACGCGGCACAGTCTCGATGATGCTGTCCTGCCGCTCGCCTAGCGCCTTGCGCAGCTTGGAAACGGCGGTCGGCAGAGACCCTTCGACCACGGCGACGCCCGGCCAGACGGTATCGAGCAGTTCATCCTTGGTGACGACCTCCCCCGCACGCAGCAGCAGTTCGTGCAGCACCTCAAGCGGCTTGCCTTCCAGCGCGACCGCTTGCCCATCGAGGCGCAGCATCCAACTCGCCTCGTCGAACTCAGCGCCTGCGAAGCGCCAAAGCCGCCTGCGTCGTCGCGAAGATGAAGTTCCGCCGTGCATGTCGTCCCCTCCCCTCACGGCTTTAGAAATTCTTGAGAACGTCATCAAGACCTGAGCGGCGTCTAACCCGCAGCATCAGGCGATTACCGGCGGCGGGACATGGAGGCTGCTGGGACGGTTGAGGAGGTCTTAGATGGGCGTAGGATTAGGGATCGCAGGCCTCGCTTTTATTGCGTGGGGCATCGTGCTGGGCAAGCAGCACATCGCGGAACATCACGCGATTGAAAAGTACAGGTTCGAGAACCGCACTTCCGGCGGCGTCATTCAGTTCAAGGACTACGACGCCAGCGTCACATTCAGAAAGCGGGAGATGCGCCATAACCTGCTCGGAAAGCTGTTGCTTGGCGTTCTGGTGACTGGGGTTTTCTGCCTCGTCTGCGCCTTCCTCGCCTTCAAGGACTGAACGCTCAAGGGGGAGTTGGATTATGACTTCATTTTATCACCGACGCGAGGAAGGCCATGACACGGTATTCCACGTCACGCCCGCGCCCTATCCGGGAGAAGCCGTGCCCAACGTGCTCTTCTGGGGAGGGGTGGCCCTGATTGTCTGCGGTCTGCCGTTGATGATCATCCTGATCGGATTTCTGTTCATCTTCATTGGCGTGATCGCCGTCATTCAAGGCCGCAAGCGCAAACGTCTCTGGCAGGCCGAGAATGCAAGCCGCCAGCCTAAGAATATCCGTGTCGATGCGGTCGGCGTGACGGTCGATGGCCACATCTACCGTGCAGCCGATATCGTGGAGTTTACCGTCACCCACCAGAGCGCCGGACCGGCGATTGTCCGCTACGAGCGGATCACCACGGCTGGAGGCGCAATCGGTGCGAGCCTGCGCGACAACACCGAGAACGCCCAGGGCCATGTCGGCTATCAGGCCAGCCTTCGGCTACGTTCCGACAGCAGGCCCATCGTCTTGGTGGCCGGCCTGACGGAGCAAACGGCCAGTTCCTTAATTCGAGATTTGTCCGAGGCCCTGGCCGGTGCTCGGCAGGCCGCCTGACGCCTCACGCCTGAAATTCAACAAGGGGTATCGACTATGCTCAACGTAAGCAGCTTCCTGCGGATCGCTGAAGCCAGGATGATAACCCTTGGCTTCACGGCCTTCGCCGTGACGGCGTGTGGCTCGCCATCGTCCGCCAACGATAGCGCCGATACCGCCGCTCCGGCGACAGGAGCGGCGGCGCACGCCGCCTTGGCGCAGGCCGGGCCCGCTGCCGCCTCGCACACGACGTTGCCGATCGAACAGGGCATCTATGCCGATGTTGAATCCGGGGGCTGCGCCAGCGCCCCGTACATATTCTTCTACGACGGGACGAATATCGGAAACATCAGCCAGACGATGGGCGCGGAAGTCCACCAGATCCGACGCGTAGGGGCCGGCGGCAAAGATGCTGGCGCGGATTTTACGGGGTTCACACGCGTCTGGAAGGCCGACGATATGGGCGGCGAGGTCCAAGGCGCAAAGGCGACAGGACCGGGGCGCTTCGTTTGGCGCGAGGGCAGCCCCAGCGCTCGACAGATGGAAATGTTCGACACCACCTATCAGAAATGCGCCTTCGCGCAGCTTTCAACGCAGATGCAGGCGGTCGTTCGGCAGCACCGTCCGCAACTGATAAGCGCCGCCGTCCCGCAGGCGGCCTCTGCAGCGCAGGCGCCCGGTACAGTCGCCCTCGTGCCGATCGAGAAGGGGTACTGGGCGATGGACATGAGCTGCGCGCAGGCGATCCGTGAAGCCGATCCGGACGGCCTTCCTGACGATCTCCCGTTCACCTATCTTGAGGACAGGATCGACTACCTCGGTCAACTCGCAGTCAATCGATACGAGTCCTTGGGCGGCAACCGCTATCGCCTGCATGGACAAGCGTCATATGGCAATGGCGAACCCATCCAGGTTCCGTCCAGGACGGACATTATCGTCAACAGCCGCACCGACTTCACCGCCACATCCAACGACCGTATGGGCAGTTCCACGGCTCGATACACGCATTGCCCGACCTCACAAATCCCCGGCGCCATTCGTGAGATATTCGAGGGATGAAGGTCATCTATGAAGCTGGAGCCCCCGCATCGCATTCGACGCATGAGATGCTGGAGTAGCGACCGACGCTGGCCAGGCATCCGCAGAGCCCGGGAGGCGTTGACTTCGAGGGGGCGACGACAAGAGGAGACGGATCGTGACGATGAAACCGGCTACAGCCCTCCTCCACCCGTTGATCCCGTTCGCCTGCGCAGTTCTGATCGCTTGAGGGCCGACGCCGCCTGAAACCGCCCAACAACCACACAGGACAGGCAGCGGCGCTCCGGCGCCTGCCCACTCCCCCGCACCGGCTGAACGCGTCGCCTCCCTCGCGGGGGAATGGCGGGTAGCGGCGATCGACGGCCGCCTCCTCGACGAATCTGTCGGGATCGCGATCAGCGGCGACGGCGCCTTGGTGTGGTGGGAGCCGGCTTGCGCAGGCGTCGCCCGCCGCTATCGGATCGAGGGCCGATCTGTCTCTTTCTCGCCGGCGAGCCCCGACGACGGACCGAAAGCGGTATGCTCTATCGGCTTACCTCTACGCCTCGACGATGTCCTATCGAGTGGATGGCGGAACAGTTTAAAGAGGACGACCTAGCTCCCTCCCCTTAAGGATGCTCCGGCAATCTGAAGTGAAGACCTGAGGGACGGTGCTGGCCCATCGAGATGCGCCGCACTCCGGTTCAGCCAGCGCGACCGGCTGCAACTCCAGTGGGCCGAGAAGATCGTCGAGCCCCCGTGAAGGGCCCGACCCATTGGGCGTGGTCCACCGGGGCCTTTCTGTATTTCACCCAGGCGTCGGAAAACGGGAATGTCCGGCGCGCGCCGAGCAGTTTTTCAGCGGCCTTGCACCTGCGCACTTCATTGTCGCAATGCAACTTAAAAATCGGCAACATAATCCATATTATAACCAAAAATAGGATAAATTTTTCCACTTGTTGCCAAAATACCGAGATCAGTAAAAATTCTTTTGCCAAGTGAGCTGTCGCACCCTTTAATGCGCAGATGCAAAAAACGGGATCATTCCACCCAGTTGTGTTCCGCAGCGAACCGCCGTGGCTGGGGGAGCAGCGCGCACGCGCTTTCGCGGAGATCACGCTAGAATCGACCGCCGGCGAGGCCGCTCAAGCCTGCGTCAGGCCCGCCCAGCCCGCCTGACATCATTTTCCCCGCGTCTTCTCCCCGAGACCCTCATGACCCCACAGACGATTTCCAAGGCCGCAGCATTCTGTTGCGGCCTTTTCGCCGTTGCGCTTTCGGCGCCAGCCCTGGCGGCCGCGCCGCCCCTATTGGAACACCAGGTCCCCTTGGCGCTGGACGGCTCGGGCACAGCCTGGATTCTCACATCGACGGCCCTGGTGCTCATGATGACGCTGCCGGGCCTGGCCCTCTTCTACGGCGGCATGGTTCGGAAAAAGAACCTGATCGCCACCATCGCTCATTCTACGGCGGCCATGGCGATCGTCACCGTCCTATGGTTCGTCGCCGGCTACGCCCTGTCGTTCGGTACGATCAACGGCGCGGCCAACAACTTCGTGGGAGGGCTTCAAGCCTTGTTTCTCAACGGGGTCGGAACCCACACCGCCCACGCCCTGACCCCGGGCCTGCCCGAGTTTCTGTGGATCGGCTATCAACTGACCTTCGCCATCATTACTCCGGCCCTGATCGCGGGAGCCTTCGCCGAGCGCATCAAATTCTCGGCCAGCGTGCTGTTCTTCACCCTGTGGCACCTGATCGTCTATGCGCCGATCTGCCATCAGGTCTGGGGTGGCGGCTGGATGGGAGAACTGGGCGTGCTCGACTTCGCGGGCGGCGCCGTCGTTCACGTCAACGCCGGGGTGGCCGGCTTGGTCTGCGCCGTCGTACTCGGCCCGCGACACGGCTGGGGCCGGGACAACATGGCCCCTCATAACCTGGCCTTCACCGCCATCGGCACCGGACTGCTGTTTGTCGGTTGGATGGGTTTCAACGGCGGCTCGGCCGCGGGCGCCAATGAGATCGCCGCCGTCGCCGTCTTCAACACCCTGCTGGCTCCCGCAGCCGCCGCCGTCGGCTGGATTGCGGTGGAGTGGACATTGAAGAAGAAACCAACTCTTCTGGGTCTGCTGACCGGCGTCGTGGCCGGCTTGGTCGCCATCACCCCCGCCGCCGGCTTCGTCGACCCTAAGGGCGCCTTCCTGATCGGCCTGATCTCAGGTCCGATCGCCTATGCCGGCGCAGTCTGGCTCAAGCATAAGCTCAAATATGACGACAGCCTGGACGCCTTCGGGGTGCATGGCGTCGCTGGAATTGCAGGAGCGCTGCTGACCGGCGTCTTCGCCAATGCCGCCATCAATCCGGCCGCCGAAGGGGCCACCGTCCTGAAACAGGCCATCGGCCTTGGCGGCGCCATGGTCTGGAGCGCAGCGGGCACCTTCATGGTGCTCATGATCTGCAAATATACAGTCGGCCTCAGGGTCCAGACGGAGGCCGAGATCGAGGGCCTCGACTACAGCGAGCATGGTGAAGCCCTGCCCTAGTTCAGCCGCAAACCGCCGATTCCGCCTTTCTTTCCGCGTCGACAAGCATAGCGGGCAAAGTCAGAAAAATGAGCGCCGGGAGCGAGGCCAGTCTAGCGAACATACTCGCGCCCGACGGGCGCTTATGATGCGCTTTATGCCCTTGCCGAAAGAGACGTGCGGATCAGCACGAGCGCAAGCACTCGTCTCAGTCAGGTTGGCGCCAAGAGGGTCATCGGCATACTGCCCGATAACAAATCTCATGGCCCACGATGCCGCAGGGCGTCGACGATGATCTGGAAGGCCAGCAGATTCTGTCGGCGGCTAGGGTAGTAGAGGAAATAGCCGTCGAAGGGCGGCGACCAGTCGTCCAGCAGCAGTTCCAGCGCGCCCGAGGCCAGCGGCGCCTCCACCATGCTGTCGGGCACATAGGCGATGCCGAAGCCGCTGACCGCCGCATCGACCATGGCGAAAGAGTTGTTGAAGGTCAGCTGGCCGTCGACGCGGACCCGCAGCTCCTTGCCATCCTTCTCGAACTCCCAGGCGTAGAGGCCGCCGGCGCTTTCCTGACGCGTGTTGATGCAGCGGTGGCGGACCAGATCCTGCGGGTGCTGCGGCCGCCCGTGCACCGCCAGGTAATCGGGCGATGCCACGGCCACCAGACGCCAGTCCGGCCCGATGCGGACGGCGATCATGTCCTTCTCGACACTTTCGCCCAGGCGGACGCCGGCGTCGTAGCCCTCCTCGACGATGTTGCGGAAGCTGCTGTCCAGCAGGAGTTCGATGCTGATGTCGGGATAGCCGGCGAGCACGGGCTTCAGCTTGGGCCAGACCACGGTCTGCAAGGCGTGATCGGACAGCGTCAACCGGATCGAGCCGGACGGCTTGTCGCGAAACGCCGTCAGGGCGGCGATCTCTTCCTCGATCTCGGTCATGCGCGGGGCGATGGTCTGCAGCAGCCGCTCGCCTGCGACGGTCGTGGCCACGTTGCGCGTGGTTCGGGTCAGTAGGCGGATGCCCATGCGGGCCTCAAGTTGCTTGATCGCATGGCTGAGCGTCGACTGCGCCACACCCAGCCGGGCCGCCGCCTTGGTGAAGCTGCGCTCCTCGGCCACCGCCTGAAACCAGGTCAGTTGGTTGAAGTCGGTTCGCTCCATGCGCTGCCTCCTCATCGTCGTCGTGGCAGATTATTCGATCTGGTCGATTAGTTCATGCCAATTAGGGCGACTAATCGCTTTGTGTGGCCGGCGCTAGAAGACCGGCCATGACCCAAGCCGCCTTCCCTGCCGACACCACTTTCCAACCCGCCGCCGCCTGGGGCGCCGTCCTGTCGATGGCCCTGTGCGTGGCCATGCTGATCGCCTCGGAGTTCATGCCCGTCAGTCTGTTGACGCCGATGGCCGAGGGGCTGGGCGCGACCCAGGGCCAGACCGGACAGGCCATTTCGATCAGCGGCCTGTTCGCGGTGGCGGCCAGCCTGTTGATCAGCACAGTCGCGGGAAAGCTGAACCGGAAATGGGTTCTGGTGGCCATGACAGGCCTGATGCTGGTGTCGCTGGTGTTGGTCGCGGCCGCCTCGAACTTCGCCGTCCTGATGATCGGCCGCGCCCTGCTGGGCTTGTGCATCGGCGGCTTCTGGGCCCTGGCGACGGCCGTCATCATGCGGCTGGTCCCCGAGGCCGACGTGCCGCGCGCCCTGGCCCTGATGTATGGCGGTCAGGCCATCGCCGCCGCCTTCGCCGCCCCGATCGGCAGCTACCTCGGCGATCTGATCGGCTGGCGCGCGGTCTTCTGGGCGCTGACCCCCATCGTGAGCCTCAACCTGATCTGGCACGTCGTCGCCCTACCCTCCCTGCCCGCCCGTCAGCGGCAGGACTTCCGCACCATGTTTGGCCTGCTGAAGCGCCCTCACTTCCTGACCGGCCTTATCGCCGCCATGCTGTCCTGGGGTTCGGCCTTCACCATGTTCACCTATCTGCGTCCCTTTCTGGAGGGGGTGACGGGGGCGAGCGTGACGGTGCTGTCGGTTCTGCTGCTGGCGCTGGGCTGCGCCGGCTTCGTCGGCACATGGGCCTGCGGTCGTTTCCTGAAAGGCGATGTCGCGCCCGTGTTGAGGCTGCCCGCCCTGGTGATGGGCGCCTGCACCCTGGGGCTCGTCGTCCTGGGCGCCTCGCCGATCGCAGCAGGCCTGTTCCTGGCTGTGTGGGGAGCGATGAACACCGCCATCTCGGTGATCTGGATGACCTGGATGTCCCAGAACGTCGATGACGCCCCCGAAGCCGCCGGCAGCTTGATGGTCGCCGCCATCCAGACCTCCATTCTGCTGGGAGCCGTCGTCGGCGGCCTGCTGCTGGACGGCCTTTCGATCCAGGCGACCTTCATCGGCAGCGTCATCCTGGCCGGGACGGCGGTGCTGCTGGTCGGCAACGGCCGCCGCCTGCTGAAACCCCAATGACCGACACGAACGAGGAGAGAACCATGACCCCCTCTGACACGATCCTTCCGGCCCGCCGCGTGGGGCGTCGCGACCTGATGAAGCTGACCGGCGTCGGAGCCGCCGCTCTGGCCGCCGGATCCTCGCTCAATATTTCCAATGCGAAGGCCCAGACCATGGAGACAAAACCCATGACGAACGATTGGGACAAAACCTTCCCCAGAAGCCGCAACGTCGACCATCACAAGATCACGTTCAGGAACCGCTATGGCCTGACCCTGGCGGGCGATCTCTATCTGCCCAAGGCCAGCACGGACCTTCCCCTGGCGGCGCTGGTGGTCAGCGGGCCATTCGGCGCGGTGAAGGAGCAGGCCTCGGGCCTCTATGCCCAGACCATGGCCGAGCGCGGCTTCGCCACCCTGGCCTTCGATCCGTCCTTCACGGGTGAAAGCAGCGGCGAGCCGCGCAACGTCGCCTCGCCCGACATCAACACCGAGGACTTGTGCGCGGCGGTCGACTTCCTCGGCCTGCATCCCTCCGTCGATCGCGAGCGGATCGGCGTCATCGGCATCTGCGGCTGGGGCGGCATGGCCCTGAACGCCGTCGCCGTGGACAAGCGGATCAAGGCCGTCGTCGCCAGCACCATGTATGACATGACCCGCGTCATGTCCCGAGGCTACAATGACAGCGTCACGCCCGAACAGCGCACGCAGACGCTGGAGCAACTGGGCCGCCAGCGCTGGGACGACGCCGCGGCTGGAACCCCGGCCTACCAGGCGCCCTATAACGTGCTGCGAGGCGATGAGCCGCAGTTCATGGCGGACTACGCCGACTACTACATGACGCCGCGCGGCTATCATCCCCGGGCCGTCAACTCCGGCAATGCCTGGACGCAGACCAACGCCCTGTCCTTCATGAACATGCCGCTGCTGACCTACATCAGGGAGATCGCGCCGCGCCCGGTCCTGCTGATCCACGGCGAGAAGGCCCACTCGCGCTACTTCAGCGAGACCGCCTATGCGGCGGCGGCCGAACCCAAGGAGCTGATGATCATTCCCGGCGCCAGCCACGTCGACCTCTATGACCGCCTGGATGTGATCCCGTTCGACCGCCTGACCCAATTCTTCCGTCAGGCGTTGTCGTCGTGAGCCGTCGCGCCTCGGCCGTCATGGCCGCCGCATGTAGCCTCGCCGCCTCTCCCGCCCTCGCTCAGGAAAGCACGCCCGTCATGGACATCACCCGTAAGGCCGACATGCAGACGGCCGAGGGGCCGGCGGAATACTTCACCGGCCGAGCCACGATCACCGGACAGTTCCAGCGCCCGGCGCCGTCCCGCATCAGCGGCGCCCTGGTGCGGTTCGAGCCCGGAGCCCGCACGGCCTGGCACACCCATCCGCTGGGCCAGACCCTGATCGTCACCGAGGGCGTGGGCTGGACCCAGATCGAAGGCGGACCGAAGCTGGAGTTCCATGCCGGCGACATCCTGTGGTGCCCCGCCGAGCACAAGCACTGGCACGGCGCGACCCCGCATGGGGCGATGGCCCATTACGCGATCCAGGAAAGCCTGAACGGCTCGCCCGTCACCTGGATGGAACACGTTACTGACGAGGAATACCTCGCCCCCCTTCAGGCCGACTGATCCATATCCGTGTCTCCGAGGAATATACCATGACCGTCAAAGCCTATGGCGCCCACGCCCCCGACAAGCCGCTTGAGGCCCTCGACATCGTCCGTCGCGCGCCCGGCGAGCACGATGTTCAGATTGAGATCGACTATTGTGGCGTCTGCCACTCCGACCTGCACACCGTCCGCGGTGAATGGGCGGGCACCCTCTATCCCTGCGTGCCGGGTCACGAGATCGTTGGCCGCGTCTCCGCTGTCGGCGCCCATGTCAGCCGCTTCAAGGAAGGCGATCTGGTCGGAGTCGGCTGCATGGTCGACAGTTGCCAGGCTTGCGCCTCCTGTGACGAAGGGCTCGAGCAGTACTGCGAAGGCACGGGCATGGTCGGCACCTATAACGGCCGCACGCCGGACGCCCCCGGCCACACCCTGGGCGGTTATTCCCAATGCATCGTCGTCAGCGAAAAATTCGTGGTGAAGGTCAGCCACCCCGAGGATCAATTGGCCGCTGTCGCCCCCCTGCTGTGCGCCGGCATCACCACCTGGTCGCCGCTGCGGCACTGGAACGTCGGGCCCGGCAAGAAGGTCGGCGTCGTCGGCATCGGCGGCTTGGGCCACATGGGGGTCAAGCTGGCCCACGCCCTGGGCGCCCAGACGGTCGCCTTCACCACCTCCGAGAACAAGCGCGCGGACGCCAAGGCCTTGGGCGCGGATCAGGTCGTGGTGTCGCGCAACAGCCTGGAGATGGACGAACACCTCGGCAGCTTCGACATGATCCTGAACACCGTCGCGGCCAGCCATGACCTAGACGCCTACACCCGCCTGTTGAAGCGTGACGGCGTGCTGGTTCTGGTCGGCGTGCCCGAGCACGGCCACCCCTCCCCGTCAGTCTACAATCTGGTCAGCCGCCGCCGCGCCATCGCCGGCTCGATGATCGGCGGCATCACCGAGACCCAGGAGATGCTCGACTTCTGCGCCGAGCACGGCATCGTCGCCGACATCGAGATGATCCCGATTCAACAGATCGAGGACGCCTATGCCCGCATGTCCCGCAGCGATGTGAAGTATCGCTTCGTCATCGACAGTGCGAGCCTGGCAACGACCTGAGACAGCCCGCCAAGCACCCGCCGCTGTCCCTACAGCGGCGGGTGCCAACTCCACCTAGCCGACTAGGCCGGTGGCTGGAAACATCTGCACAGCGCCATGAGCGGTCATTGGCGTCGGCGCAGAAAGCCGACACTGGCAGTGGCCAAGCGCTTAAACCGCGCCCAGCCCGTTGCTGACCTTTAATCTGCCCGCATGACCGAGGTTTAACTGGCGGCCTGTCGGATCTTCTGACTACCAAGCCTGAACATCGATTTTGGTCAGCCATGCTCCTTCCCCTTCTCGTCGCCCTCTCGCTGACACAACAGCCTCCCGAACGTTTCGACCCCGAAGCGCGCATCAAGGACGCCGTCGCTGTCGTTCGCCCCGTCGCCTATCGCAGCCGGCAGGTCGACTGGGACGCCCTGACTGAGGACATGCGCCATCGCGTCGAAGGCGCCCGCGACGACATCGACATGCTTCCGGCCTGGGCGGCCCTGGCGGCTGGATTGGGCGACGGCCATTCCTTCGTCCAACCGACCCCCGAAGCGATCGCCGCCTGGCGCGAGCGATACGGCGACCGCCCGCTCATGCCTGATGCGCCGCCTCGGTCTCGTCCAGGTTCGCCATTCATGAAACGGGCGGAGATCGAGGTTCACACGCTTGCTATCGGCTCCGGTCATGACGCCGAGCTGATCATCGTGCCCTCTGTCTCTGGTTTTGGTGAAAAGGCCGTCGCTTACGCCTCGCGCCTGTTCGGCGCCGTCGCCGACACCGGCCCGCGCACCTGCGGCTATGTCCTGGACCTGAGAGGCAATACAGGCGGCAATGTGTGGCCGATGCTGATCGGACTTTCGAGTCTGCTCGGGGACGGTCCGCAGGGCCGGAGCGAGGACGCCGACGGAATCATCGAGGACTATGCCACGCTGAAGGAGGGCTCTGCGGTCGTGCTCGCCGAACAGGGGCGCGGTCTCACAATGATGACGATCGACGAGTGGCGCCCGATCCCATCGCTCGCCGCCTCCCCCGTCGCGCTTCTGCTGGATGACGCGACCGCCAGTTCCGGCGAGGGCGTTGCGGTCGCCTTCGCCGGCAGGGCGCTCACCCGCAGCTTCGGCGCCCGCACCTATGGGGTCGCCTCCTCGAACGAGGGGTATCCTCTGGCCGACGGCACCAATGTGGTCGTGACCACGGCCATGATGGTGGATCGAAACGGCCGAACCTACCCGGATGGTATCGAGCCGGACCAGGTCATCGATGGTGAAGGCGAAGATCCCGTAGACGTCGCCCTTGCCTGGCTCGCCCTCCAGCCCGCCTGCAAATAGCGGTGCGTGGCCTGGAGGCAGGCAGCTGGGGGCCCGCCTTGAGGTGATCGACGCAGACACGACGTCCCGGCTAATGCGGATAGCGATCGGCCCGACCCTGGTCGCCTTTACAAACGGAGCCCCCAAGCAAATCGGTCTGCGCTCTTCATCAAGGATCGCCCGTCCGAGGTCGCCCGAAAGCGGTGGCCCGACTTGCGTCGCGGCCAAGCTCAGGCGAACGTCGGCGTCACAGGCTCCGCTTTCGCGACCGCCACGGCGCTTCCGCCGCCATTGACATTTCGGGGGCACAAGCGCCCGTCGCGACGACTGACTGGCTTGTGTCACCTCAGCAAGGGCCACGCCGAGGCGCTCCGCGGGCCTTTGCTGTCCAAGACGCGATCATAAATAACGCCTCGCGAAGCGGTCTTTCCGGCTCAACTGGGCTCAAAGATACTTCATACAGCACTGCGAGCTGCGCGGCTTGACCCGCCGAACTAGCGGCAGGCGAACCAGCTGGGAACCGAACAGTTGAGAACATGAGAGCTCCTGCGCCGTCGCCTTTAACTTGCGCCTGTACATAGTGGCGGCCCGCCGGGGACATGACGATTGTCGCCGTACGGTGCTCAGAACAAGTCCGGAGACGCATGGCGACGAAATCGCCACGCTTGAAATTCGGAGATTGAGGGCTCGCCGCAAAGCAACCGCCGCCGCCCACAAACGCGCCCCGAAATATTTGAGCAAAAATACCATATTTTGCGCAATTTCATCATTTTACAATTCTGCATTCTTCCGCATTTACGCAAAAAAATATCACGAAATTAAAAATAAGGCTTTCCCGAGGCATTTTTCTGACCAACCCTGCCTTTGCGCTCGAGGCGCTTTCGAGCGAGTTCATCGGGGGAAAATCAATGTTCCGGACGACCTTCGCCGGCCGGCTTTGCGCGGCGCTCTTGACCAGCACTGCGCTGACCGCTGCGGGATCCGCTACGGCAGCCTTGGCCCAGGCGCCAGCCGTCGCCGCACCGGCTTCGACAACAGTGACCGCGCCTGAACGCTTCTTTCCCCAGGCGCCCGGCACAGACTACTTCCTAGCCGACTACGATCAGTATGAGCGTTACCTAAAGCGGGTCGCCGGCGAATCGGACCGGATGAAGCTGGAGAGCTTCGGAACCTCGGCCGAAGGGCGCACCCAGTGGATGGCGATCGTGTCTTCGCCTGAAAACCTGGCTCAACTTGATCGCTACCGCGACATTTCTCGCCGTCTGGCCCGAGCCGAGGGACTGACGGCAGAACAGGCAGCCGACTTGGCTCGCGAAGGCAAGGCCATCGTCTGGATCGACGCCGGCCTGCACGCCACCGAGACTGTCACCACCCAGGGCCAGATCCAGATCATCCACCGACTGCTGGCCCAGAACGATCCCGAAACCCGGCGTACTCTGGACGACGTCATTATCCTGTTCGGCCACGCCAACCCGGACGGCCTGCAACTGGTGGCCGACTGGTATATGCGCAACGAGGATCCGTTGAAGCGGGAGTTCAACTCGATCCCGCGCCTGTATCAGAAGTATGTCGGCCACGATAACAACCGCGACTCCTACATGTCGCTGATGCCCGAGACCGAAAACATCAACCGGGTCCACTATCGCGAGTGGTTCCCCCAGATCGTTTTCAATCAACATCAGACCGGGCCGCGCGGCATGGTGGTGTTCATTCCGCCCTTCCGTGACCCGTTCAACTACAACTTCGACCCGCTGGTGATGACCACCACCACCGAGGTCGGCACCATCATGCACAGCCGTCTGATCTCTGAAGGCAAGGCCGGATCAGGGATGAACAGCGTCGCCCCCTACTCGACCTGGCACAACGGCATGTATCGGTCGGCCCCGTACTTCCACAACATGGTCGGCATCCTGACCGAGATCATCGGCGGGCCGACGCCGGAAGCCATTCCGCTGATCCCTGAGACCCAGTTGGCACGCAATGACGAGCCCATGCCCATCGCCCCCCGAATGTGGCGCCTCCAGGACAGCATCGACTACCAGTGGACGATGAACCGCGCCGTCATCGACTACGCTTCGCGCAACCGCGAACGCCTGCTGATGGGCATCTATCAGATGGGCGCCAACAGCATCGAGCGCGGCAGCCAGGACAGTTGGACCATCACGCCGCAGAAGATCGACGAGCTTAAGGCTGCGGCCGCCACCGCCGACCGCGGCGTCATTGAGGCGGGCCTGTTCGATACGGTGCTGAAGACGGCCGAGAACCGCGACCCGCGCGGCTTCATCATCAACCCCGAAGAACAGCGCGACCTGCCCACCACGGTGGCCTTCCTCAACGCCCTGATGAAGAGCGGCGTCGACGTCGAGGTCGCCAGCGCCCCGTTCACCGTTGGCGGAAAGCGCTATCCGCAGGGCTCCTATGTGGTGAAGACCGCCCAGGCCTTCCGCCCCCACGTGCTGGACATGTTCGAGCCCCAGGACCATCCGCACAACACCGAATATCCGGGCGGGCCGCCCAAGCTGCCTTACGACGTGGCCGGCTACACTCTGGCCTATCAGATGGGGGTCACGTTCGATCGCGTGCTGGACGGCTTTGACGGTCCCTTCAGTCGGGCGGACGATCAACTGGCCACGCCGCCGGGCGCGGTCATCGGCTCGGGCCGCGCGGGCTTCGTCATCCCGCATGAGGTCAACAACAGCTTCATCCTGACCAACCGCCTGCTGAAGGCGGGGGCCAGCGTCGAATGGCTGGAGAATGGAGCCAAGGTCGGGCGCACTCAGTTGCAGCCGGGCGCCCTGTGGGTGCAGGCCTCGCCTGAAAGCACCGCCGCAGTGCGGGCGGCGGTCGGCGAACTGGGCTTCAACG
>Ga0308157_10000646_pt1 | contig 101402 bp, 102 predicted proteins | sample PhyBR1_FD_201035 | JGI IMG/M metagenome (GOLD analysis project Ga0308157, IMG submission 201035) | Phyllosphere microbial communities from UC Gill Tract Community Farm, Albany, California, United States - DLSLB.R1 | ecosystem: Host-associated > Plants > Phyllosphere > Unclassified | place...
GTTTCGGCGGCCATAGCGTGAGGGAAACGCCCGGTCACATTCCGAACCCGGAAGCTAAGCCTCACAGCGCCGATGGTACTGCAGGGGGGACCCTGTGGGAGAGTAGGACACCGCCGAACTCCTTTTAAAGTAGAAGAGCCACCCAAAGCTGGGTGGCTCTTTTGCGTTAACACACCTCGCGCAGCCCGGTCCCTGGCGCCGCCCCCGTCTTCGCGCCGACCCCCGTCTTATTGACGTCATCAGGACGGGGTCCGGACGGAAAGACGGGAGGTCGACGAACAGGGTCAGCGTGGGGTGACCGGCTGCTGCAACTCGGTGACCCAGTCGGACTGATCCTTCGACACCGCGCGCACGTACAACTCGCGGCATGGCCCTGCGGGCCGGTATCCGCGAGCGATGATTTCGGAGTGGATGGCCTGCCAGCTCTGCGCGATGGCATCCATCGACCCGAGATGGATGCCGCAGACCGCAGCTTCCGCGGCCACGAGGTCGACGATCTCGATGCCGGTGTGCGCTTCACCCGTATAGGCGTAACCAGCGACGACCTCGGTGCCGGCGTCAGCGTCGGTGTACTGCGCGATCGGCGTCGCCAACGATCCGCACTCGTCACCGATGATCGCCGCGACTGCATCGAACGCAGGTCCGACGAAGTCGGCGATGTCGGGCTGGTCTGCAATGAGGGCTCGCCGCGCGGCGAGGCGGATGCCGGGCAACGGCTTCTCGATGATCTCGATCTGGGACATGTGGTTCTCGCTTTCGATGAGGTGGAGGCGCCGCTCCACATCGACAATGCGCCTTGCCGCAACGCGGTGCTCCTCCTCGACTTCGGCGCGCCTGATCTGCAGTAGGGCGCCGATGCGTTCAGCATCCACTCCCTGCTCGAGAATCATGGCGATGTCGTCGAGGCCGAATCCGAGCTGACGCAACGCGACGATCCGGTGCAGTCTGGCGAGCTGCGCTGGATCGTAGGAGCGGTAGCCGCTCAGCTCGTCGACGTGGGCGGGCACGAGCAGTCCGGCGGTGTCCCAGTGCCGGAGCATCCGGTGGGTCACCTGGCCGATCTGCGCGAACGCCCCGATGGATAACATGACTCAGTTCTCCCGCCTCACACGGTGTCAGAGTCAAGCATCCCATCCGCCGAGCTCCCGTCTCGGCGGGCACCGGGGCGTTCCGGCTCTTGCCGCTTGTTCGGCGTGAAGCCGCGTCAGCTGATCGCCTGCATCACCAGGGTGATCGCCAGCGTGATCATGATCAGCGCGATCAATCCGTCGAGGATTCGCCATGCGCTCGGGCTGCTCAGCTTTCGGCTCAGCGCTCGCGCTCCGTATCCGAGCGCCGAGAACCACACCACGCTCGCGACGATCGCCCCCGCGGCGAAGACCCATCGCTCCTCGCCGTGGGTCGCAGCGATGGAGCCGAGCATGATCACGGTGTCCAGATACACGTGCGGGTTGAGCCAGGTCAGCGCCAGCACGGTGAGAATCACCGTGCGCAGGCCACGGCCGCTCCGCGGCGTCTCTTCGCCGGCGGTAGTGTCGAGGGAGCCAGTGGTTCCTCGTATCGCGCGCCACGCAGCGAGCGCGCCGTAGCAGAAGAGGAAAGCGGCCCCCAGCCACTGCGCGATGACGATCAGCCACGGCATCCTTTCGATGATGAAGCCGAGACCTGCGACGCCAGCGACGATGAGCACGGCATCCGAGAGCGCGCAGACGATCACCACCGCGATCACGTGCTGACGCCGGATACCCTGACGCAGCACGTACGCGTTCTGCGCACCGATGGCGATGATCAGAGAGAGCCCGAGTCCGAGCCCCGCGAAGAAGGAGAGCATCCTTCGACGGTATGGTCACGCGGGGATAAGCTCCAGCGCAGGGATCTTATGCTGCATTAGCCTTGCTTCATGTTGTCCATCTCCTCGGAGCTCGCCGCGACGGTGGCGGCGATCATCGACACCGGCAGCCTGGATGCTGCGGCTCGAGCGCTCCGCATCACTCCATCAGCGGTCAGCCAGCGGCTGAAGACCCTCGAACAGCAGCTGGGTCGCGTGCTCATCGTCCGGGGCAAGCCGGCGACCGCGACGGCGTCAGGCGAGGCGGTGGTGCGGATGGCCCGTCAGATCGCTCTGCTCGAGCACGATGCGATGGAGTCTCTGGGACTGGGCGGCCCAGGGGAGCGGGTGTCCATTCCCCTCGCCGTGAATGCGGACTCGATGTCGTCCTGGTTCCTCGCCCCGATCTCGCGTCTGGCTGCCGAGCACGCCATCGATTTCGACCTGCACCGCGACGATCAGAGCTTCACGGCGCGGCTGCTCGAGTCCGGCGAGGTGATGGCGGCCGTCACCTCCGAGTCCGTACCCGTTCCGGGGTGCAGCGTCACTGCGCTCGGCACCCTCTCGTACACGGCGGCGGCCACGCCCGCATTCGCGGAGCGCTGGTTCCCCGACGGCATCACCCCTGATGCGCTTCGCAGCGCGCCGTTCGTGGACTTCGACCGCCGGGACATGCTTCAGCAGCAGTGGCTGTCGTCCAACGGCGTGGATGCCTCCGGTGTTCCGCGGCACCACGTTCCGGCATCGCACGACTTCGCCGTCGCTGTGGCCCTCGGGCTGGGATGGGGGATGCTCCCTGCCCCGCAGCTCGCCGCGCCGCTCGCATCCGGCGCGGTGCGCACGCTCGGCGGGGCGCCCATCCGCGTGCCGTTGTACTGGCAGCAGTGGAACCTGCGGTCGGATCTGCTCGACGCGATAGCGTCCGAGATCGCCGCTGAAGCACGCAGCGTCCTGGACTGAGGGGGACCGAGGGGCGGGTTCAGTCGGCGAGGGCGAGTGCGCGGTAGACGTCGCGCTCCCGGAGCGCATCGCGCCGACTCGTCGCCGTCGCATGCGCAGCGCTCGGCGGTCGCTGCCCCGTCGTGCGGTGGTAGAGTTCGTCGATCAGGGCGGTCGCGAGCCCTACCAGTTGCGCGATCTCCCGTTCGTCGCGGTCGATCCACACGCATCGCGGCTCGTCGTCGATCGGTCGGAAGTCGACGTGCTCCTCCCAGACGAACAGCGTGCGCTCGGCGCCCAGCACGTGCTGCTGCCACCAGACCTGGCGCAGATACGTGCGCGGGATGGTGCGCCAGCTCTTGTTCGTGGTCTTGATCTCGGCGAGTCGGATCCGACCACCGGCATCCTGCACGACACCGTCAGGTGTGGCGAGGTGGCGATGCTCCGTCTCGGCGCGGAACAGTGCCGATGACGGCCGGATGCCGTGGGTCGCGGCGACCCACGCGGCGATCTCGGGCTCGCGCCTGCGTCCGTGATCGGTGAAGGCGTTGCCTGCGAACCGTGCTCCGCCGCCCAGCTTGGCGTCGGCCGCTCTGGCGATCGACTTCTCACCGGAGAGGCCGGCGACATCGGTCGCAGTGATCCCACGCGCCCGTGCTCGGAGCCAGGCGACCCGATCGCGGGAGTCCGCGACGATTCGTGCCTGAAGTTCCGGTGTCACTGTTCGAGGCTACCCCGAAGACGCGGCACGGCAGACTGCCGCGCCGTAGCCGGAGGCTTCCTCAGCTCCGCTCCGACCAGCGTTCGGGTCCGCGAGAGCCTGCCGGGTACTCGTCGAGCGGCACCTCGCCGCGTGACCAGGAGTCGAGCACAGGCTGAACGATGCGCCAGCACTGCTCGGCGGCGTCGCCCCTGACCGAGAGCATCGGGTCGCCGTCGAGGATGCCGGAGAGCACCTCTGCGTAGGCGACCAGCTGCCCGGCTCCGAGATCGGCCGACAGCGTCGCGCGCTCGAGCACGAAGGGGTCATCGGCGCCATTGAGGTTCAGCTCGAGCGACATGCGGTCGGGAGCGAGAGCGAAGCGGAGCACGGCCCCCTTCGCGGAACCCGTCAGCCCGAGGGGTACGTGACGCACGGCCTTGAACCGAACGACGATCTCACGGGCCGGGTCGCTCAGGGCCTTGCCGGAGCGAAGCGTGAACGGCACGCCGGCCCAGCGCGCATTGCCGATCTCGAAGGTCGCCTCGGCCAGCGTCTCGGTGCCGCGATCCGGGTCGACGCCCTGCTCGTCGACGTATGAGGGCTTGTCGACGCCGTCGACTGCTCCTGCGGTGTAGCGCGCCCTGCGCGATGCGGTCACCGCGTCGCCTCCGCGGATCGCCGTGGCGCGCAGCACCGCCGACGTCGCCTCGCGGAAGTCCAGTTCGTCCAGAGTCGCTGGTTGCTCCATCGCGACCACGGCGAGCACCTGCAGCAGATGGCTCTGGATCATGTCGACGAGCGCTCCGGCGCGGTCGTAGTAGCCCGCGCGTCCTTCGAGCCCGAGCTCCTCCTCGTAGACGATCTCCACCGACTCGATGCTCTCGGCCGACCACAGCGGTTCGAGCAGGCGGTTCGCGAATCGTGCGCCGAGCACGTTCAACGTGGTCGATTTGCCCAGGAAGTGATCCACGCGGAACACCTGCTTCTCGGGAACGAGTTCGGCAAGCCGGGCGTTGAGGGCATGGGCGCCCTCCTCATCCGTGCCGAACGGCTTCTCGAGCGCGAGCATCGCGCCCGCCGGCAGCATGGCGGGTGTGAGCACCTCGCAGGCAGCGGCGGCCACCGCAGGAGGGACGGCGAAGTACAGGGCGACCTGTCCGTCGAGGCCCTTCAGCAGAGCCTTGAGATCGGCGCCGTCGGTGATGTCGGCCTGGCGGTACGCGATGTCGACGCGTTCGACGGCAGCCTCGGAGCCCGAGGCCGCGAACGACTTCGTCACGACCTTCTTCAGGTCCTCTGCCGACCAGTCGTCGGTGCCCGCACCGATCAGACGCACCCGCCTGCGCGGATCGCTCCTGAGCAACTGGCCGAGTGCAGGCAGCAGCAGGCGGGAGGTCAGGTCCCCAGAGGCACCGAGGACGACGAGAGTGGTCACAGCATCCATGGGCCCACCGTAACGCGGCCAGTGCGCCGGGAACCAGAGGCATGCAAGAATCGGTCGATGCCCGCTCCGATCGAGGATTACGCGCTGCTCAGCGACTGCCGCACCGCAGCGCTCGTCTCTCGCGAGGGCAGCATCGACTGGCTGTGCCTGCCGCGCTTCGACTCGCCATCGGTCTTCGGAGCGCTGCTGGGGGATCCGACGCACGGATGCTGGACGCTCCGGCCGATCGACACGTCCGCGACCGCGCGGCGACGCTATCTTTCCGACACGTTCGTTCTCGTCACCCGGTGGGAGTGCGCCGATGGTGTCGCCGAGGTCCACGAGCTCCTCCCGATGTCCGAGGACCGCACCGACGTCGTGCGACGCATCGTGGGCATCACCGGAAGTGTCGAGTTCGAGACCGAGTTGCGGATGCGGTTCGACTACGCACGGGCGCTGCCCTGGGTGCGGCAGGTCGGCACCACCGATGCGCCGGCGCTGAGCGCGATCGCGGGGCCGGACGCGGTCGTCGTCCGCGGTGTGGCGCTCGCGGCATCCGACCATCGGCACAGGGGCGTGATCACCGTCTCGGGCGGCGAGCAGCGCGACCTCGTGCTGACCTGGCATCCGTCGCATCAGGACGACCCCGCGCCTCTCGATGTCGACGATGCGATCGCTCGCACGCGTTCGTGGTGGCAGGAGTGGGCGGGGCCGATCGCCCACGACGGTCCGTACCGCGAGACCGTGGTGCGCTCACTGCTCGTGCTGAGGGCGCTGAGTCACCGTGACACCGGCGGCATCGTCGCCGCCCCCACGACGTCGCTGCCGGAGCAGGTCGGCGGGGCCCGCAACTGGGACTACCGCTACGTGTGGCTGCGCGATGCCGCGCTCACGCTCGAATCGCTCATCGCCCACGGCTATCTGGACGAGGCCCACCACTGGAGGCGCTGGCTGCTGCGAGCGGTCGCGGGGGAGCCGTCGGAGGTGCAGATCATGTACGGCATCGCAGGCGAACGCGACCTCCTGGAACGCGAGCTCACGAGCCTGCCCGGCTATGAGGGATCCGCGCCGGTGCGAGTCGGCAACGGCGCCGTCGACCAGTACCAGGGCGACGTGCTCGGTGAGGTGCTGGTGGCGCTGGAGGCCGCCAGGATGGCCGGGCTCGACGAGAGCGAGTTCTCGTGGTCGCTGCAGCGGGCGCTGATGGAGCGCGTGATCGCGGGCATCGACCGCCAGGACAACGGGATATGGGAGATCCGCGGTCCGTTGCGCTGGTTCACTCACTCCCGCGTGATGATGTGGGCCGCGCTGGACCGCGGCGTGCGCGCCGTGCGCGAGCACGGGCTGCCCGGCGACGCGGATCGCTGGGCGCGGATGCGCGACAGGCTGCGCGTCGAGATCGATGCGCGCGGCGTGCACGAGGACGGCTATTTCGTCCAGCACTACGACACGGACGAGGTGGATGCCTCGCTCCTCACCCTCACTCAGGTCGGATACTGCACGGCCGACGACCCTCGGATGCTGCGCACGGTCGAGAAGATGGAGCAGGTGCTCATGCGCGATGGGCTGCTGATGAGGTACCGCACATCGTCAGGGGTCGATGGGCTCGGCGGCGATGAGCATCCGTTCCTCGCGTGCAGCTTCTGGCTCGTGGAGCAGTACGCGGCCAGCGGCAGGGCCGAGGATGCCGCAGGCCTGATGGATCGACTGGTCGCACTCGTCAACGATGTCGGGCTCCTCTCGGAGGAGTACGACATGGGAAGCGCGCGGCAGGTCGGGAACATGCCGCAGGCGTTCTCCCACCTCACCCTCGTGCGCGCGGCCGACGCTCTCGGCGGGCACTCCGGTCGCGCTGCGCACCGCAGCTGACGTCCGTGCCGATTTCGGCGCAGGACCGCGGTGAGGTACAGTAGAAACACCGAAGACCGCTGGTCATCGTCCTGCGCGAGCAGAGACGGATGAAGCACTGCATCGCAGGGGCCCGCGCAGGGACATGATCGTTTCTCCAGAAAACTGGATTCCACGCTCCGTCGCTTGCGCCGGAGCGTTTTGTTTTGCCGTCGGGCGGTTCAGGTGATGTCTCACGCACGTGAGGCGTCTCGTACCCATCAAGGAGTGACCATGGCGCAGAAGGATGCATCGGTTGCCGAGCTCACGAAGTCATTCGAGAACTCGAACGCCGTCCTGCTGACCGAGTACCGCGGTCTGACCGTCGCTCAGCTCAAGGAGCTGCGCGACAGCATTCGTCAGAACGCCGAGTACGCCGTGGTGAAGAACACGCTGACCAAGATCGCTGCCAACAAGGCCGGGATCTCCGCGCTGGATGACGAGCTCAAGGGCCCGTCGGCTGTCGCTTTCGTGCACGGTGACTTCGTCGCCACTGCTAAGGCTCTTCGTGACTTCGCCAAGGCCAACCCGCTTCTCGTGATCAAGAGCGGCGTGTACGAGGGCAATGTCCTCACCGCCGACGAGGTCAACAAGTACGCCTCGCTCGAGAGCCGCGAGGTTCTGCTTGCGAAGGCAGCGGGCATGATGAAGGCGACGATGGCCAAGGCTGCCGCAACCGTCGACGCTCTTCGCGCAAAGCTGGAGACCGCAGAGGCCGCGTAAGCGTCCCGCGATTTCTTCCCACAAACCCCATCTAATAGGAGAAAAATCATGGCTAAGCTCACCACTGAGCAGCTGCTCGAGCAGTTTGCTGACCTGACCCTCGTCGAGCTCAACGACTTCGTCAAGGCGTTCGAGGAGAAGTTCGAGGTCACCGCTGCTGCCCCCGTCGCCGCTGCAGGTGCAGCCGGTGCAGGTGGCGCCGCTGAGGCCGAGGAGGAGAAGGACTCGTTCGACGTCATCCTCGAGGCTGCCGGCGACAAGAAGATCCAGGTCATCAAGGCTGTCCGCGAGCTCACCTCGCTCGGCCTCGGCGAGGCCAAGGCCGTCGTCGACGGTGCTCCGAAGGCTGTCCTCGAGGGCGCCAACAAGGAGACGGCCGAGAAGGCCAAGGAGACGCTCGAGGCCGCTGGTGCCTCGGTGACGCTCAAGTAATCGCGTCTTCGTCTCACCGAATGCCCTGGGCTCCGGCCCGGGGCATTCGTGCGTTCAGCGCAGAGACGCTGATGAGTTGCGCACTACGAGGGCGGATGCGGCGACGACGTGCTCGCGTGGCGCATCGGGGTCGTCGAGCTGGTGCAGAAGCTGTCGCACAGCCGCTCTGCCCTGCTCGCGCGGTTGCTGCCGGATCGTCGTCAGCGCGAACATCTCCGCGTGCTGGTGGTCGTCGATCCCGACCACACTCAGGTCGGTCGGCACGGCGATGCCCAGTCGCCGCGCCGCGATGATGGCACCGATCGCGACCTCGTCGCAGACGCCAACCACGGCAGTCGGCCTGGTGCGCCGGTTTCCGAGCACGTCGACGGCTGCTTCGTAGCCGCCGGGCATCGTCCCCGTCGCGGGGCTCACCCTCGACTGTCCATCAAGGCCTGCGGCATCCATCGCCGAGCGGTACCCCTCTAGGCGGCGCGCATCGCCGAAGGCGGGCGCCTGCGTGAGCGGCGATCCTCCGATGAAAGCGATCTCGGTGTGTCCGAGATCGATGAGATGCTCTGTCGCGATGCGGGCGGCGGCGACGTCGTCGATCGCCACGGCGTTCACGGCGGCGCTGGGCGGTCCCACGCCGACGATGGGGCGATCAAGACGGAGCAGCATCTCCATCTCACGGGATTCAGGGGCGATGCCGACGGCGATGATGCCGTCGAATCGCCTTCGGGGCAGGAGCGCGTCGAAGACATGACCGCGGGCAGGGGAGTCCTCCGCCACTGCGAAGAGCGTCAGGTCGTAGTCGTTCTCGAGCAGCGCCTCCTGGGCACCGGCGAGAAGCTCGGATACGAACCAGCGACCGGTGGACGGCACGATCACCGCGACCGTCCGCGTGCGTCCTGTTGCCAGACTCGTGGCCGAGGAATGCGCAACGTACGAGAGCGCGCGGGCAGCGGCGGCGACGCGGTCGCGCGCATCAGCCGAGACGTAGCCGTGACCGCTGAGCGCGCGACTCGCGGTGGCCTTGGAGACGCCGGCACGCGCGGCGACGTCCGCGATCGTGCTCATGCATCCTCCCGATGGCATCGATGCTCCGTCGCATCCGTTCCACAGCGTAGCGTCGAGCGTCACAAAAGGGAACCGGTTCCATACAATCTCGGTGGTACCGCTCCCACAAATAGCTCCGCGGATCTCTCAAAGGTTGCCAGCTTGTGATCTGTCGCCATTGTGCCGGGGAGTTCGCGGACAGTATGTTGGGGCTGGAAGCGGTTCCCGATCTCGTCGCTCCCAGCGGCGGATCGCACGGGGACGTGAACTCGAGGAGGAGAAATCACATGGCACTTTCACAGCGTTATCGGCGTCTTGCGCCGCTCGCCATTCTCGGCGCAGCGGGCATCGCGCTCGCGGGGTGCGGAGCGCCCGGTTCGTCGGACGGCGGGGGCGGTGATGGCGAAGGCGGAACCGTGACCATCTACGGCACGATCGTCGACGACGAGGCCAAGCTCCTCCAGGAGTCGTGGGCCGACTGGGCCGAAGAGAACAACATCGAGATCAAGTACGAGGGCAGTCAGGACTTCGAGACGCAGCTCGGCACGCGTGCGCAGGGCGGCAACCCGCCCGACATCGCGATCTTCCCGCAGCCGGGACTGTTCGCAGACTTCGCGACGCGCGACTTCCTCAAGCCGGCGCCCGAAGAGGTCGAGAAGAACGCCAACGAGTACTGGACCGAGGACTGGGTGAACTACGGCACCGTCGACGGCACGTTCTACGGTGCGCCGCTGATGGCCAACGTCAAGGGCTGGATCTGGTACTCGCCGACGAAGTTCGCCGAGTGGGGCGTCGAGGTCCCCGAGACGCTCGACGACCTGAAGACTCTCACCGACACGATCCAGGCGGCCACGGGAACGCCGGCATGGTGTGCAGGATTCGAATCCGGCACCGCGACCGGATGGCCGGGCACGGACTGGATCGAGGACTACGTGCTCCGCCAGTCGGGGCCAGAGGTCTACGACCAGTGGGTGACCAACGAGGTCACCTTCACGGACGCGCCGATCAAGGAGGCGTTCGACTCCGTCGGAGAGATCCTGCTGAACCCGGCGAACGTGAACGCCGGCTTCGGTGATGTGCGCTCGATCAACTCGACCGCGTTCGGCGATGTGGCACCCAAGGTGGCCGACGGCTCGTGCGCACTGACGCACCAGGCATCGTTCCTCTCCGGGTTCTTCCCCGAGGGCACCGAGATCGCTGAGGACGGCGACGTGTGGGCCTTCATGCTCCCCGGCGAGAGCGCAGGGGACAGCGCGGTGACCGGCGCCGGTGAGATCGTCGGTGCATTCAGCGAGTCCGACGCGACGAAGAAGGTTCTCGCATACCTGTCCAGCCCCGAGTGGGCGAACAGTCGCGTGAGCCTGGGCGGTGTCACATCCGCCAACAACGGCCTCGACCCGGCCAACGCGCAGGACCCGATCCTTCAGGAGACCATCAAGATCCTGCAGGATCCCGACACCACGTTCCGCTTCGACGCCAGTGACCTGATGCCGGGCGCAGTCGGTGCCGGAACGTTCTGGAAGGGCATGGTCGCCTGGGTCAACGGCACCTCGACCGATGAGGTGCTCCAGCAGATCGAATCGGGCTGGCCCGCGGGCTGATCCGTGACAGGGTGGGCCGTCCGATCGGGCGGCCCACCCGCCCCGGTCCGCGCGACGACGCGCGGACCGTCGACGATCTCGCAAAGGGGACTCCGTGACCGCGACTGATTTCTTCCTCTGGATCGGTGCTCTGCCGCCGGTGCTGCAAGCGGTGGCCGTCGTCATCGCCTTCGCCGTGGTGGTGGCCGCCATCCTGTTCCTCGTCGACATCGCCCCGCGCAGCGGCACCTGGTACACCGTCGCGCGTCTGGCGATGTGCCTGCTCATCCCGCTCGCCGTGATGTGGTTCTTCCGCTCCTACTACTGGGCCATGGGCGTCGCGGTGGTGGTGGGGGCGATCTTCTTCCTGCTCGACTACCGTTCGCGCGCAGGCAAGGGCTACCTGATCCAGCTCGTCGCGTTCCTGGCGCCGGCGTTCCTGCTCCTGCTCGTCGGGCTCATCCTGCCGTCCCTGCAGACGTTCGTCGCCTCCTTCATGAACTCGTCCGGCAAGAGCTTCGTCGGCATCGACAACTACACCTGGATCTTCGGTCAGCCCGACGGCGTGCGCGTCGTGGTCAACACCATCGTCTGGGTGCTCATCGTGCCGACGGTGTCCACGATCGTCGGTCTCGCCTATGCGGTCTTCATCGACCGGACCCGTGGCGAGAAGATCTACAAGGTCCTCGTCTTCATGCCGATGGCGATCTCGTTCGTCGGCGCCGGAATCATCTGGCGCTTCATGTACGAGTACCGCGGCCCGGAGTATCCGCAGATCGGTCTGCTCAACCAGATCCTGATCTGGTTCGGCGGTGAGCCGCAGCAGTTCCTCCTCAACCCGCCCTGGAACACCCTCTTCCTCATCATCGTGCTCATCTGGGTGCAGACCGGTTTCGCGATGGTGATCCTGTCGGCATCCATCAAGGGCGTGCCGATGGAACTGCTCGAAGCCGCAGAGCTCGACGGGGCGAACGCCTGGCAGCGATTCACGTCCGTCACCGTCCCCGCCATCCGTCCGGCGCTCATCGTGGTGCTCACGACGATCTCGATCGCTTCGCTGAAGGTCTTCGACATCGTCCGCACGATGACCGCCGGAAACTACGAGACCAGCGTGCTCGCGAACGAGATGTACACGCAGTTCTCGAAGTTCGAAGCCGGCCGCAGCGCGGCCCTCGCCGTCATCCTGTTCATCCTCGTGCTGCCGATCGTCATCTACAACGCACGCCAGATCCAGAAGCAGCGGGAGATCCGATGAGCGACACGCTGAGCAGCCCCGACCTCGAGACGGTTGCCATCACCACCGGCGGAAGACTGAACAGATCCGCCGCCCGTGCGCGCAAGCGGCTCTCCCGTCCGTGGGCATCCGCCGCCTCGATCGTCATCGCCGTGCTGTGGACGATTCCGACCCTCGGTCTGTTCATCTCCTCGTTCCGGCCACGCGATCAGATCCTCACCAGCGGCTGGTGGGAGTTCTTCCTCAACCCGCAGGTGACAGGGGAGAACTACGTCGACGTGCTGGCGTCGGGCACCACGCAGCTGACGATGCTCGAGTCGTTCGTGAACTCGATCGCCATCACGATCCCCGCCACGATCATCCCGCTGATGATCGCCTCGATGGCGGCCTACGCGTTCGCGTGGATCGACTTCAAGGGGCGCAACTTCCTGTTCATCTTCATCTTCGCGCTGCAGATCGTGCCGATTCAGATGGCCCTGGTGCCGCTGCTGAGCACGTTCTCGCGAGGTCTGAGCATCTTCGGGCTCGAGGTGACGCTGCCGCTGGGCGCCTCTGGCGGGTATGCGCAGGTGTGGTTCGCGCACTCGATGTTCGCGCTGCCGCTGGCGATCTACCTGCTGCACAACTTCATGTCGGAGATCCCGAACGAGATCGTCGAAGCCGCCCGCGTGGACGGCGCATCGCGCGGACAGATCTTCTTCAGGATCGTGCTGCCGCTGACGATGCCCGCGATCGCCTCGGTGGCGATCTTCCAGTTCCTCTGGGTGTGGAACGACCTGCTCGTGGCGCTGGTGTTCGCCGACGGCGGGGCGGCGCCGATCACCAAGCTCCTCGCCGAGATCACGGGTACCCGCGGCAATGACTGGCATCTGCTCACCGCCGGCGCGTTCGTGTCGATCATCGTGCCGCTGATCGTGTTCTTCGCCCTGCAGCGGTACTTCGTGCGCGGGCTGCTGGCGGGTTCCACGAAGGGGTGATGCGCGTGTCGGATGCCGCTCCGCAATGCGGCATCCGACGCACGTACGCTGGAGGCATGGAATACGCCGAGCACATCGTCGACCTCGTCGGCGACACCCCCCTCGTGAAGCTGCAGCACGTGACGGCGGGTGTGGAGTGCACGGTGCTGGTCAAGCTCGAATACCTCAACCCCGGAGGCTCGGCGAAGGACCGCATCGCACGCCGCATCATCGATGCCGCCGAGGCATCCGGCGATTTGAAGCCGGGCGGCACGATCGTCGAGCCCACCAGCGGCAACACCGGGGTCGGGCTCGCGCTGGTGGCGCAGCAACGGGGATACAAGTGCGTGTTCGTCCTGCCCGACAAGGTCGCAGAGGACAAGATCGATGTGCTGCGGGCCTACGGGGCGGAGATCGTGATGACTCCGACATCCGTTGCCGCCGACAGTCCGGAGTCGTACTACTCGGTCAGCGACCGGCTCGCCCGCGAGATCCCCGGTGCGTTCAAACCGAACCAGTACGAGAACCAGAACGGTCCTCGCAGTCACTACGAGACGACCGGTCCCGAGATCTGGCGCGACACCGACGGCAGGGTGACGCACTTCGTCGCCGGCATCGGCACCGGTGGCACGATCAGCGGCACCGGCCGGTATCTGCGCGACGTGTCGGATGAACGGGTCCGGATCGTCGGCGTCGATCCGGAGGGAAGCGTCTATTCGGGCGGCACCGGGCGCCCCTACCTCGTCGAGGGCGTGGGCGAGGACATCTGGCCTGGCACGTACGATCCGGCTGTGCCGCACGAGATCGTCGCCGTCGACGATGCCGAGTCGTTCTCGATGACCCGGCGCCTCGCGCGCGAGGAGGGCATCCTCGTCGGAGGGTCGAGCGGAATGGCTGTCGCGGGCGCCCTGCGGGTCGCCGCGACCCTGCCAGCGGATGCGGTGATGGTCGTGCTGCTGCCCGACGGCGGCAGGGGCTACCTCTCGAAGATCTTCAACGACTCGTGGATGCGCTCGTACGGATTCAGCGATGTGGAGGTGGGGGAGACCGTGGCCGATGTGCTGGCTGCGCGCCGTTCGCAGCGTTCGCCGGAGGGCGCCATCCCCGACCTCGTGCACGCGCATCCCAGCGACACCGTGCTTGACGTGATCGGCATGATGACCGAGTTCGATGTCTCGCAACTGGTCGTGCTCAGCGCCGAACCGCCCGTCATGATGGGAGAGGTCGTCGGGTCGATCGATGAGAAGGGACTCCTGGACCGGCTCTTCCGCGGGGAGGCGAAGCCGACGGATGCCGTGGGCGCCCACGTCGGCGGGATGCTGCCGCTCATCGGCGTCCATGCTCCCGTCGAACAGGCGCGCTCTGCGCTGGCCGCGGCCGATGCTCTGCTGGTGACCGAGGGTGGCAGGCCGTCTGCCGTTCTCACCCGTCAGGACCTGCTCGCCTACCTGTCTCGCTGACCGCCGAAGCGCGGCGTCACACACGCGCGACGTGAGCGCGCCGGACGTAGGCTGGATGCATGTCCGATCACGCTTTCGCCACCCGTGCCATCCACGCCGGTCAGCAGCCGGATCCGCGCACCGGCGCGATCATCCCGCCGATCTATCAGGCGTCGACGCATGTGCAGGACGGCATCGGAGGCTTCCGCTCCGGCTACGAGTACAACCGTGCGGGGAACCCGACGCGCAGTTCGCTCGAGACGCAGCTCGCGGCCCTCGAGGGCGGTGCGAGCGCGCTGTCGTTCGCGTCCGGTCTCGCTGCGGAGGACGCGCTGCTGCGTGGCATCCTCACGCCCGGCGACCACGTGATCCTCGGCAATGATGTGTACGGGGGGACCTACCGACTGCTCACCAAGGTGCACGCGGCATGGGGCGTCGCGACCACGACGGTCGAGCTCAACGACGTGGACGCCGTGCGCGCCGCGATCCGGCCCGAGACGCGGATCGTGTGGCTGGAGACCCCCAGCAACCCGTTGCTGAAGGTCGTCGACATCGCCAGAACGGTCGAGATCGCCCACGCCGCCGGACTGCTGGTCGTCGTCGACAACACCTTCGCCTCTCCCGCTCTGCAGAACCCGCTCGCGCTCGGGGCCGACTTCGTCGTGCACTCGACGACGAAGTACCTCGGCGGGCACTCGGACGTGCTCGGCGGAGCGGTGATCTTCGCCGACGACAGGTTCTTCGATCAGGTGAAGTTCCAGCAGTTCGCCGTCGGTGCGGTCTCCGCACCGCTCGACGGCTGGCTCACGACCCGTGGCATCAAGACCCTCGCGCTGCGGATGCGTCAGCACAGCGCCAATGCTCAGGCCATCGCGGAATGGGCCTCGTCGCGACCCGAGTTCGAGACGGTGTTCTACCCCGGACTGGAATCGCACCCCGGTCACGAGATCGCGGCGTCGCAGATGAGTGGATTCGGCGGAATGCTGTCGCTCGCGCTCGCCGCGGGCCCGGATGCCGCGCGCGCCTTCGTCGAGTCGACGGAGCTGTTCCAGCTCGCCGAGTCGCTCGGCGGGGTCGAGTCGCTGATCGGCTATCCGCCGGACATGACGCATGCCTCCGTGCGCGGCACGGATCTCGCCGTCCCGGAGAACGTCGTCCGGCTGTCCGTGGGGATCGAGGACGTCGACGATCTGCTCGCCGACCTCGAACAGGGGCTCGCTCGCGCCACGCGCTGAGGCAGCTGCTCGTCTCGGACGTCGTCATCGGACAGAATGGGCGGATGATCCGTCCTGCGCTGCTGTGGTGGGGCATCGGAGCGATTCTCGCGGCGATGGCTCTCGGGGCGGCGCTGACCGCCGAAGGGCCCGATCTTCCCTCGATCATCGACAGCGGCTGGAACGCCATGATGGACGGGGTCCGCAGTCCCGTGCTCGTGGGTTTCGGCACCGTCCTCGACAGCATCGGGGGGAGTCGGATCGCCACGATCCTCGGCCTCGTCGCTGTCGGGGCTCTGCTGTTGGCCCGGCGCTGGCGTTCGGCCGTGGTCGTCGCCGTCGCGCTCCTGAGCAGCGTGATCCTCGTGCAGCTGCTGAAGAGCCTGTTCGGCAGGTCCAGGCCGGAGGAGATCCTCATCACCGCGGATTTCGGTTCATTCCCGAGCGGGCATACGGCCAACGCGGCGACGTTCGCGGTCGTGGCAGTGCTGCTGTTCCCACGACTGTGGGTGCTGCTCGTCTCGATCCTCTGGATCGTCGCGATGGCGTTCTCTCGCACGCTCCTGTCGGCGCACTGGTTGAGCGATACCGTCGGCGGGGTGCTCATCGGGGCAGGGACGGCGCTGATCGTCGGCGGGCTTCTGCTCGACTGGGCGCGGACTCCACGGACGCTCTCCACAGCGCCTGAAGGGAACGACTGAGGGCCCCGCTCTCGCGAGGCCCTCAGGATCTTGGCGGTGATGGCGGGATTCGAACCCGCGGTTGCTTGCACAACACACGCTTTCCAAGCGTGCTCCTTCGGCCGCTCGGACACATCACCAAGGAACAACCTGTCCAGTGTATCCGATCGATTCGGCCCGCCGTGCCAGCCGGTCTCGCCCTAAAGTGTAAGGATCAAGACCGACTCGTACGGGAGAGCACGTGACTGAGCCATCGCACCGACGCAAATGGATGCTGCAGATGCAGCAGCCGGTCCCGCCGGCCACGGTGTTCGATCGTGCGGCGTTCCTCATCGGTGCGGCATCGGCGGTGTGGCTGGCCTCGATCATCGCGATCCAGGGCCTGCGCACGCCCTGGGCGCTGGTGTGGTTCATCCCCATCTGGGCCATCACGGCGTACCTGGTGCTCCCTCGTCTGCACCGGCTCCTCTCTGATCTGTACGTTCCCGACTACTTCTTCGGACGAACCCGTACCGCAGACGGTCTGCTCGGCGATCCGGTGAATCTCGGCGTGGACGGCTCTGCGGCGCAGTTGGATGCGGCAATGCTCTCGGCAGGTTGGCTCCACGCCGACCCGATCACTGCGGCATCGACCTGGCGGATCATCACGTCGACGCTCACCCGGCGCAGTTACGCCACCGCGCCGGTCTCCTCGCTCATGCTCTTCGGACGCCGTCACGACGTCGCCTACCAGCAGGAGGTCGAGGGCAACCCGAAGCAGCGGCATCATGTGCGCTTCTGGCACTGTCCTCCCGGGTGGCTGCTCCCGGGCGGGGCGCACGCCGACTGGTTGGGGGCTGCGACCTACGACACGGACGTCGGGATCTCGCTCTTCACCCTGCAGGTGACGCACCGCATCGACGAGAACACCGATGTCGAGCGCGATCACGTCGTCTCCACCGCCGCCGCGGGCGACCCCGCGGTGCGCGTGCGCGTGCTGCGCGACTTCACCACCGGGTACCACTCGCGCAACGGCGGTGGCGACAGGTTCGTCACCGACGGGGACCTGCCGATCCTCGACGTCTCCGAAGTCGTCGCCCCCGACTCCGCACCGGAACCGAGCACGGAACCGGCGACCGCCCCGGCGATCGCGCGCGCGCCGCTCACCGTGGCGGTCTCGATCGCGCTCATCGTCATCGTGGCGATCCTGCAGCTGATCGATGTGTTCGCTGATCCGGAGATGTGGTCGATGATCGACGGCACCGACGATGCCGACGCGATCGCCGTGCTGATCATCGTGCTCGGGGTGTTCTCGTTCTTCACCGCAGGACAGCTGATCCTGAGCTGGTTCGTCGTACGGCGGCGCGGGCGCCGATCGCGCGCCGTGCTGATCGCACTGGTCACGCTGGAGATCATCGTCATGGCGATCGACTACCTCGACGGGAGCACGGTGCTCGGACTGGACTGGTCGCTGCTGACGGCATCCGTGCTGTGCATCAGCCTGCTGTGCCTGTCGAGCGAATCGGCAGGCGCCTGGGCACGGCGCCGCACACCGAGGAGCCAGCCGGCGGCGCCTAAAATCACAGGGTGAGCACTCCCAAGATCGTCCTGTTCTACGTCTTCACCCCTCTCGCCGATCCCGAGGCGATCCGGGTGTGGCAGCGGGACCTCGGCGAAGCGCTCGGTCTTCGCGGGCGGCTGATCATCTCCAAGGACGGTGTGAACGGCACGCTGGGCGGTGACCTTCCCGCGCTCAAGCGATGGGCGCGTTCGTTCCGCTCCTATCCGGCGTTCGCCGACACCGACATCAAGTGGAGCGAGGGCACTGGCCTGGATGCCGACGGCATGAGCCTCGATTTCCCCAAGCTGAGCGTGAAGGTGCGCGACGAGATCGTCTCCTTCGGCGCCCCTGGCGAACTCGCGGTCGATCAGAGCGGTGTGGTCGGCGGCGGCATCCGCCTCGCTCCGGAAGACCTGCATGAGCTCGTCGCCGCCCGTGACGACGTCGTCTTCTTCGACGGGCGCAACGCCTTGGAGGCGGAGATCGGACGATTCAAGGGCGCGGTCGTGCCCGATGCCGAGACGACCCGCGACTTCGTGCGACTGCTCGACTCCGGGGCCTACGACGATCTCAAGGGATCGCCGGTGGTGACGTACTGCACGGGCGGAATCCGCTGCGAGGTGCTCTCGAGTCTCATGGTCTCCCGCGGGTTCGGTGAGGTGTATCAGCTCGATGGCGGCATCGTCCGCTATGGCGAGAAGTACGGTGATGACGGGTTGTGGGAGGGATCGCTCTACGTCTTCGACAAGCGCGAATCCATCGACTTCAGCGATCACGCGGTCGTGATCGGTGAATGCGCCGGATGCGGCGCCGCGACCAATCGCACATCGAACTGCCCCGACCCCTCGTGTCGGAGCCAGTTCGTCGTGTGCGCGGCCTGCGATGCGGTCGCCTGCGACGAGCACAGGGCTGCTGCGCGCCGCTGAGGCTCAGTTCGACGCCGTGGACCGCGGCGCCCGCCCGGTGAGCAGCGACGACGGGAGCAGGATCGAGGCCACGAGATCTCGACGATCGACGCTGCGTCGCAGGTCGGTGATCACGCGCCCGAGCGCTTTCGACAGGTCGGCGGTGCCGTTTCCCGCGGGGGCGAAGCTCTCCCGCTCCACGGCATCGACCAGCACTCGCACAGCTCCGGCGTCGACCCCTCGCTCGACGAGCTCGGCCCCGCGGACACGGGGCGTATCGGCATCCGAGACGTGCAGGCGCAGATCGACCAGGGTAGCGCGCATCTCCTGCCAGGCGGCACCCGCATCACCGGTCCGCGCCGACGATGCGCGACGCATCCGCATACCGAGGCGCACCAGGGCGGGAAGCAGCAAGACGATGAGCACGCCGGCGGCGACCAGCAGGACCGGCGCCGGGTCGAGCCGCTGCAGCGAATCATCGCCCGCGGTGGTCGAGCCGCTCTCATCCTCTGGCCGCTCGGCCGCCTGTGTGGGAGTGGCGGACGGGGCAGCGGACGCCTCGGGTGCCGACCCGTCGCTCGACGTGTCATCGGACGCGGTGGAGGAGAGGAAGTCCGTCGGTGTTCCGAGCGATGCCGTCGGTTCGAACGGCACCCAGCCGATGCCGTCGAAATGCACCTCGGGCCAGGCGTGGAGCTGATCGCTCGTGACCGTGTAGATCGACTCGTCGCCGCGCGTCTCATCCGAGCGCGATCCGGGCAGATAGCCGACCACGATGCGCACCTGCATGTCGAGGGACTGGGCCATGAGCGCGAACGCGCCGGAGAAGTGGATGCAGTAACCGGCACGCACCCGCAGGAACTCCTCGACGGCGTCTGCGCCGGTGCCGTCGAAGTCTCCCTCGACAGGGGCATCCAGGGAGTACTCGAACTGCGAGCGGAACCACGACTGCATGGCGATGAGGCGATCGTAGTCCGTCGCCGCATCCGCGGTGACGTTCTGCGCGGTACTCGCGATGAACTCGGGGATGTCGGTGGCCGGCTCGACTGTGGCCGCGGCCGCCTGGATCTGCTCCCGTGTCGGCTGCACTCCGACGGCGGTCACGGTGTAATCCGCCTCTGCGGCGTTCTCGGTCTCGGACACGACGCTGCGGTTGAGTGGCATCGCCTGCCAACCCGCCGAGGCGCCGACGATCTTCGTCGCGGCGTACGGCACCGGCAGCCGTTCGCCGGAGATGCCGGTGATGCGGATCGAGGTGCGCTGCTCGGTGGTCTCGATGTCGTCGGACCAGTCCGCGGTGCCGAACCCCTCGGAGACCGGTTGCAGACCCGCGGCATCGGGCGCCCACGTCGAACCGTTGAACTCGGAGAGGGTCGCGATGCGCAGGTACGGGGCCGACGAGGACTTCGTGGCGAGAGTCATGACGGTGAACGGCGCGGGCCGGCGCAGGTCCTCACCCAGCCGCAGGGAGGGATCGAGGTGCGTGCTGCTGCCCGCCCCCGCCCAGGTCGCCGAGATCGGCAGGACAGGGGTGATGACGAGCGCGGCCGCGATCGCTGCGGCACCCGTGCCGAGCGCCAGGGCTGCCGAGGAGATCGGTGACCTGGCATCGCGGCGGATGCTGCGGCGCAGCACGAGGAGGGTGAGGACGGCGAGCATCACGAACCACGGCAGATTCGCGTCAGCTTCGGTGATGATCATCGGAAGGGCGCCGACGACAGCGACCAGGAGCGCCGCCGTCAGTGCCAGGCGCGTGGCGATGAGCTGATCGAGCACGATCGCGATCATCGCGAACCCGACGGCGAGCATCGTGCCCAGTGCGACCGTGTCGGCGAGCGGTGCGGTCCCGTACTGCACCTGCTCCACGGCCTCGGCGGCGAGCCCGCCCACAGCGGAGAACGTCGTGCCGGTCGGGATGACCCCCAGCAGCGCCCCCTGGGGCACGAGCAGAAGAGTCAGCGCCATGGCCGCGACGATGCACTGCGCGAGCACACGGAGCACACCGCGCGCGAGGCACGGGAGCCGCAGTCGTCGGAGCAGGAATCCCGTAGCGGCGACGAGGATGATCATCGTCATGCCGACGAACGACCAGCGACCGGGCTCGACCACCGACGTGTAGGGCCAGAGCGTCACCACCCCGGCGAACACCGTCAGCGCCGCTGCGCCAAGAGCACCATCTCTCCCCGGGGCGTCTTCCTCGTCCGCAGTCGTCGCCGCGTCGCCCTCGGATCTCTTCGTCGGCTCAGCGCGGAACATGTCCGCCTCCCGGGGCGGCGCCTTCGGAGAGCGCCTCCTCCCATGCGGCCGCGAGGTCGTCGTGCAGCGCCGCGGTCCACCATCCGAGCGCCTCCGCCGCCTCGAGCGCACCGGCATCCGGTGCGCTCACCAGGAGCACGGGTGCGGCGGCACCGCGGTGGCGCAGCATCGCGGCCTCGTCCTCGTGGAGGCGACCGGTGATCATGACCAGAGGTCCTGGCGGAGTGCCGTCGGATGACGCGATCGTCTCGCGTCCCTCGCCCTGCGGATTCACCATCGCCAGTGCGACCAGGAGCGAGTCCCGTTCGTCCTCCTGACCGCGCAGTGCACCCAGAGCGGAGCCCGCTGAGTCCCGCACGTCGACGCTGTACCCCTCGTGCGCGAGGTGCAGGGCGATCGACGCGCATGCGGCGACCGCGTTCTCGAAGTCCGGATCGCTCTCCGAGCCCGCGTGACCCCACCGGCGCGCGGTGCGATCCAGGATCACGAGCGCGTCGGGGCTGGACTCCTCCTCTTCCTGACGCACCATGAGGTCGCCGCGATGCGCTGATGCCCGCCAATGGATGCGGCGCATCGAGTCGCCGGGCACGTAGTGCCGCGGCGACAGGTTGTCGCTGCCCTGGCCGAGTCTGGACGACGCCGTGTGCGCGGTGCCTCCAGCGATCCCCGTCGCGCTCGTCATGGATGAGAGCCGAGTGACCTCCGGCACGACGATCACCGTGCGGCTGTCGCCGAAGTCCTGCACCCGCCGCGCGAGACCGAACGGATCGATCGTGCGCAGCGAGAGCGGCCCCACCGCCCACACTCCGCGGCGCACGCCGGTGATGGTGTAGCGCATGCGCGTGCCGTGGTCGGTGGGGAATGCGCCCGTCGCATCCCCTGCGACCGCATCCGGCAGCAGATCCTCCCAGATCGCCGTCGGCACCCGCAGCGCGCGCAGGTCGAACCGCACGTCGACCTCGGACTCCTCACCGACCGTGAGCAGATCGGTCGAGACGCGTCGCGTCACCTCTCCGCCGCGTCGTGGAGCGTGCACGACGATCAGCGCGACGACGACGAGGGCGAACAGGAGCACGGCGAAGTAGAGCAGGATCGGCGCAGCGACCGCATTGGCGACGATGACGCAGGCCAGCCCCAGCAGGAGCGCCGCGACACCGCGGAACGTCAGAGGGCGACGAGAACGCATGATCTCAGGTGCGGACGGTGAGCGGAACGCGCACGCGCTCCACGATCTCGCGGAGCACCGCTTCCACGGACTCGGCGCCGGCCCGGTGCACGCCCCGCGCCGGAAGCAGGCGATGCGCGAAGACCGGGATGATGAGGGCGGTGAGATCATCGGGGATCACGAACTCGCGGCCGTCGAGCGCCGCCCACACCTTTGCCGCTCGCACCAGCTGCAGCGTCGCTCGCGGGCTCGCACCCAGGTGCAGACCCGGAGCGCTCCGGGTGGCCTGCGCGAGGGCGACGGCGTACTCCTCGACGGCGGGCGAGACGTGCACGGAGCGCGCCCACCCGATCATCCGCGAGATGTCGCCGGCACCGGCGACGGGGGTGATCGCCGACAGCGGGTTCACGCTGTCGCGCTGGCGGAGCATGAGCGCTTCGGCCGCGGCATCCGGATATCCCATCGAGATGCGCATCATGAAGCGATCCCGCTGGGCCTCCGGCAGGGCGTAGGTGCCCTCCATCTCGAGCGGGTTCTGCGTGGCGACGACGAGGAAGGGGTCGGGCAGCGGATGGGTGCGCCCATCGACGGTGACCTGCCGCTCCTCCATCGCCTCCAGCAGCGCGGACTGGGTCTTGGGAGAAGAGCGGTTGATCTCATCGGCGAGCACGATCTGGGCGAAGACCGCCCCCGGCTTGAACTCGAACTCACGGTCGACGGGGTTGTAGACGCTCACGCCGGTGACGTCCCCCGGCAGCAGATCCGGAGTGAACTGGATGCGTCTCACCGTGGCGTCGACGCTCGCGGCCAGCGCGCGCGCGAGCATCGTCTTCCCCACCCCTGGCACGTCCTCGATGAGGAGGTGCCCTTCGGCGAGCAGGCACACCAGCGCGCTGCGCACGGCGTCGGCCTTGCCGTCGATCACTTCGCCGATGGATGTCAGGATCGCCGAGGTGTGCACGGCGAACTGCTCGGCCGTCAACCGGGTATCGTCCATGCGCTCCCTCTCGCCCGCCGTCGGGTGTCATTCGATGGTACGCGCTGGCCGGTGCTCTCGGCGTGGTCCTCGAGCGGTGCGCGGGGAAGGTAGACTGTCCGAGGCTCTCCGCGTGACGGCATCCAGGCCAATTCCCCCAGGACGGAAACGTAGCAAGGGTAACCGGGCTCTGCTGGGTGCGCGGAGGGTCCTTTTCTTCTCCGGATGCCAGAGGCTCCCCAGGCTGACCTGCGAGGATCGTGGTGTGACCGCTCCCGTCGCCCCAGAACGCTCCCACGCCCTCGCGCGATTCGCGTCGCCGATCGGTCTCGTCGCGCTCATGTGGGTGATCCAGCTGGCCGATACGATCCTCCCGGGATCGTTCACCGGATTCGGCCTGCGGTCGTGGGATCCCGCTAGTCTTCCCGGCCTCGTCCTCGGGCCGTTGCTGCACTCTGGGTGGCCGCATCTGCTCGCCAACACGCTGCCGCTGCTGGTTCTCGGATGCCTCGTGGCCGTCGAGGGCGCCGGCAGATTCTGGTTCGTCACAGCCGTGACGGCGCTCGTCGGAGGGGCGGGCACCTGGCTCGTCAACGCTCCGGGAACGCTGACCGTCGGAGCATCGGTTCTCGTGTTCGGGTACTTCGCCTACGTGATCGTCAGGGTGTTCTCCCCGCATCCGGTCTCGCACCGCATCGCCTATGCGCTCGTCGCGCTCGTGGTCATCGTGCTCTACGGCGGCTCCATGCTCGCCGGCATCATCGCCGCGGGCCCCGGCGTCTCGTGGCAGGCGCACCTGTTCGGCGCGCTCGGCGGTGCGCTCGCGGCGCTGCAGGGCACGCGACGCCGTCGAGCATCGCCCGCATGAGCCGTCGTCGACGTCGAGGTCGGCGCAGCCGCGGGTGGCTGCTCGGCATCCTGATCGGCGGGCTGACCCTCGTCGCCCTGCTCGCCGTGCTCGTGCCGATCGCGGCATCGCGCGCACCGCTGGCGCTGTGCGTGTCGGAACCCGCGACGTTCCCCGCATCCGGAGTCGCGGGCTGGAAGGGCGAGCAGTTGGAGAACGCTGCGGTGATCGTGCGCACCGCCACCGCGCAGGGCTTCGGGCGCGACGGCCGGATCCTTGGCGTCATGACCGCGATGGGCGAGAGCAGCCTGCGCAACATCGACTACGGCGACTGGGAGACCTCGGACGTCACCAATCCGGACGGCGGCCGCACGAGCAGCATCGGCCTGTTCCAGCAGCAGGACTGGTGGGGCAGCGCGCAGCAGCGCATGGATCCTGCGGCAGCGGCGGGGCTGTTCTACGAGCGTCTGGCCGCGCTCGACGGCTGGCAGGAGATGGCTCCCACCCAGGCGATCCATCGTGTGCAGATCAATTCCGACCCCGATCACTACGCGCGGTTCGAACCCGATGCCACCGAGATCGTCGATGCGCTCTCCGGGCCGTGCGCACCGATGTGACTCGCTCTAAGCTGGCACCGTGGCGCGGAGCATCTACATCACCTCGGCCGAAGGTCATTCCGGCAAATCCACGATCGCGCTCGGTGCGCTCGACGCACTCATGCGGGCGACGCCGAGGGTCGGAGTCTTCCGACCGGTCGCCCGATCATCGGCCGAGCGCGACTACGTGCTCGAGCTGCTCCTCGCCCACGACGGGGTTCACCTCGACTACGACGACTGCATCGGCGTCACCTATGACGAGCTGCGGGACGACCCGGACCGTGCACTGGCGAAGATCGTCTCCCGCTTCAAGGCGGTCGAGGCGCAGTGCGACTCGGTCGTCATCGTCGGCAGCGACTACACCGATGTCGCGAGCCCCGCTGAGCTGAGCTACAACGCCCGCATCGCCGCGAACCTCGGCGCCCCGGTGCTGCTCGTGCTCGGCGGACGGGACCAGCAGGGCAGGGCGGAGCAGCTGGGCACCTCCACCGCGCGGACCCCTGCTGCGGTCGGACAGATCGCCGCATCGGCGCTCGCCGAGCTGCAGGCCGAACGCGCGGAGCTGTTCGCCGTGATCGTGAACCGCGCCGATCCTGACGCCCTCCAGGAGACTGTCGACGCGGTGCGCGCCGCCAATGAGCAGGACACGCCGATCTGGGCGATCCCCGAGGACCGGATGCTGGTGGCGCCGTCGATCCGCGGCATCATCGCCGCCGTCGACGGCACGCTCGTCAAGGGCGACCCCGACCTGCTCACGCGAGAGGCGCTGAGCGTCGTGGTCGCGGGGATGTCGATGGTCAACGTGCTGCCGCGACTGACAGAGGACGCGGTGATCGTCGTACCGGCCGACCGCACCGAGGTGCTGCTGGCGCTTCTGCTCGCCGACGCATCAGGGACGTTCCCGTCGATAGCCGGGATCATTCTGAACGGGCCCTTCGCACTGCCGGAGCCGATCGATCGGCTTCTGGACGGACTCGCGTCGCGCGTGCCGATCATCGCCACCGATCACGGCACCTACGACACGGCCGTGCGTGTGATGGGGGCGCGGGGCCGTGTGGCCGCCGATTCGCGGAACAGGTACGAGCGGGCTCTCGGCCTGTTCCAGCGGCACGTGGACATCAACGAGCTGACCACGCAGCTCGGTCTCGTCGAATCCACCGTCGTCACCCCGCTCATGTTCGAATACGGTCTGATCGAGCGCGCCCGCGCCGACCGCAAGCGCATCGTCCTGCCCGAGGGCGCCGATGACCGCATCCTGCGCGCCGCCGGCACGCTCATCGCGAGGGACGTCGTCGACCTCACGATCCTCGGAGACGAGGCGGAAATCCATGCCCGCGCGACCGAGCTCGGCGTCGACCTCACTGCGGTGCAGATCATCAGTCCGACCGACCCCGAGTACGTCGAGCGCTTCGCGAACGAGTACGCGCGGCTGCGCGCCCACAAGGGCGTCACGGTGCAGCAGGCCGCCGACAGCGTCACCGACGTCTCGTACTTCGGCACCATGATGGTGCACCTGGGGCTCGCGGACGGCATGGTCTCCGGCGCCATGCACACGACGGCGCACACCATCCGTCCTTCGTTCGAGATCATCAAGACGAGACCGGGAGTGGACGTCGTCTCCAGCGTCTTCCTCATGGCGCTGGCCGATCGGGTGCTCGTGTACGGCGACTGCGCGGTCGTGCCGGATCCGACCAGCGCGCAACTCGCCGACATCGCCATCTCCTCGGCCGGGACGGCGCGGCAGTTCGGCATCGACCCGCGGGTCGCGATGCTGTCGTACTCGACCGGGGAATCCGGGTCCGGGGCCGATGTCGACAAGGTCCGCGCCGCGACGGCGCTCGTTCGAGAGCGGTCTCCCGAGCTGCTGGTCGAGGGACCCATCCAGTACGACGCGGCCGCCGACGCCGCCGTCGCGGCGGCCAAGCTGCCGGAGTCGGCTGTGGCGGGCCGTGCGACGGTGTTCATCTTCCCCGACCTCAATACCGGCAACAACACGTACAAGGCCGTGCAGCGCTCGGCAGGAGCGGTCGCGATCGGCCCGGTGCTGCAGGGGCTGAACAAGCCGATCAACGATCTGTCGCGCGGCGCTCTCGTCGACGACATCGTCAACACCGTGGCGATCACCGCGATCCAGGCGCAGGGAGGTGCACGATGAGCGTCGTCCTCGTCATCAACAGCGGTTCGTCGTCCTTGAAGTACAGCCTCATGGACATGGAGCGCGAGGTGCCGCTCGGCGAAGGCCTCATCGAGCGCATCGGTCAGGAGAACAGCGACGTCTCGCACACCGTGCGGCGCCTGGCGTCCGCGGGCGAGCCTGCCCCGACCGTGCTCGACAGCACCCATCGCAGTCAGCGCACGATCGCCGACCACGACGCGGCGATGACCGTGATGCTCGAGCAGTTCGCCGAGCACGGGCCGCAGCTGGCGCAGCATCCGCCCGTGGCCGTCGGGCACCGCGTCGTCCACGGCGGCGCGCGCTTCTTCGCGCCGACGCTGATCGACGATCTGATCGAGATCAACATCGAGGATCTCTCGGTGCTGGCACCGCTGCACAACCCGGGCGCCGTCGCCGGCATCCGCGCCGGGCGCCGAGCGTTCGCGGACGTCCCGCACGTGGCGGTCTTCGACACGGCCTTCCACCAGACGCTCCCGCCAGCCGCCTACACCTACGCGATAGACCGCACGGTCGCGCAACGGCATCGCATCCGCCGGTACGGTTTCCACGGCACCAGCCACAAGTACGTCTCGGAGCAGGCGGCGGCCTTCGTCGGCCGACCGCTCGCAGATCTCAGGCAGATCGTGTTCCATCTCGGCAACGGTGCTTCGGTCACGGCAGTGGACGGCGGACGCTCCGTCGAGACCTCGATGGGGATGACTCCGCTGGAGGGGCTCGTCATGGGCACCAGGTCGGGAGACATCGACCCGGCGGTCGTGCTGCACCTGAGCCGGGTCGCACAGCTGAGCACGCGAGAACTCGACGAGCTGCTGAACAAGAAGAGCGGGCTGCTGGGGCTCGCGGGACGCCTCGACATGCGCGACATCCTCGCCGGCGTCGAATCGGGCGAGGAAGCCGCGACGCGCGCGTTCGAGGTCTACGTGCACCGGTTGCGCGCATACGCCGGTGCCTACATCGCTCAGCTCGGCGGTGTCGATGTCATCTCCTTCACCGCCGGCGTCGGCGAGAACGCGTCACGCGTGCGCGCCGAGGCGATGGCCACGCTGGGGTTCGTGGGGATCGAGATCGATCCTTCGCGCAACGAGGCGAGGACGCCCGGCATCCGCCGCATCTCGACGGATGCGTCGGAGGTCGACGTGCTCGTCGTTCCGACCGATGAGGAGCTCGAGATCGCCCGACAGGCGTTCAGCCTCGCCTGAGCGGATGGCTTCCCGCGTTCTGCCCGCCCGACTACGCTGGAAGCAAGGCACGCACGGTGCCGGCCCAGTTTCCGTTCTCGTCCTTTTGGAGTGCTGAGTGCCTGAGACCCTGCCCGACCTGCGCCGCTCCGAAGGCGTGCTGTTCGATCTCGACGGCGTGCTGACGCCCACCGCCGAGGTGCACATGCGCGCCTGGCAGGCGGTCTTCGACGACGTCTTCTCCCAGTGGGGGATCACCCCCGCGTACACGGATGCCGACTACTACGCGCACGTCGACGGCAAGCGCCGCTACGACGGCGTCGCGGGCCTGCTGCGCGCGCGCAACGTCGAGATCCCGTGGGGGAGCGCGAGCGACGCGCCCGAGCTGCAGACCGTGTGCGGCATCGGCAACCGCAAAAATGCGGCGTTCGCCGACGCACTGTGCCGCGGGGGCGTGTCGCCGTATCCGGGTTCGCTCGCACTGATCGAGACGCTGCGCGCGGCGGGCGTCCCGATGGGAGTCGTGTCGAGCTCGTCGAACGCCGAAGAGGTGCTCGACACCGCCGGCATCCGCGAGTACTTCACGATCGTCGTCGACGGGCGGGTCGCCGAACGCGACGGACTCGCCTCCAAACCCGCCGCCGACATGTTCCGCGCCGGCGCCGTCGCGCTCGGTGTGAACCCGGAGCACGCGGTCGCCGTAGAGGATGCGCTCGCCGGCGTCGGCTCCGCGGCGGCGGCGGGTTTCGCCACCGTCGTCGGCGTCGACCGCGGTGCGGGCCCCGATGCGCTGCGCGATGCCGGTGCCACGTGCGTCGTCGACGATCTCGCCCGTCTGCTGACCGCGTCCCCCGATGACAACCTGGAGACCGCATGATCGATCGTGAACGCTTTCCGGTGGACCCGTGGCGGCTGACGGAGACGCGCTACTCGCAGGACGGCGTCTCAGAGACGCTCTTCGCCGTGGGCAACGGCTATCTCGGTCTGCGCGGAAACCACATCGAGGGCCGCGGCGCGCATGAGCACGGGACGTTCATCAACGGCCTGCACGAGACCTGGCCCATCCGCCACGCCGAGCAGGCGTACGGGTTCGCCGAGGTGGGGCAGACGATCGTCAACGCCCCGGATGCGAAGATCATGCGCGTCTACGTCGACGATGAGCCGATCTCCTTCGACGAGGCGGAGGTGCGCGAGTACGAGCGCGCGCTCGACATGCGCACCGGCATCCTCTCCCGCAGCTTCGTGTGGGAGACGCCCTCCGGCAAGCGGATCCGCATCCGCGATGAGCGCATGGTGAGCTTCGAGGAACGCCACCTGGCCATCATCAGGCTCGAGATCACGGTCGAGAACGCGGATGCTCCGGTCACGGTCAGCTGCCAGTTGCTGAACAGGCAGGACGGCGGCGACGTGTACGGCGGGACGCCGGCCGTGGCGCAGAAGGCGGGATTCGATCCGCGCAAGACCGAGAAGATCACTGAGCGCGTGCTCCTCCCCGGGGAGTACTGGCAGGACGGGCTCCGCTCGGCGCTGTCGTACCAGGTCGCGGATTCGGGCATGACTCTCGCGCTCGTGGCAGATCACGTGATCACCACGGACAACGAGTACAGCGCTCGCTCCCTGATCGAGGCGGACATCGCCAAGAACGTCTTCCGGGTGCAGGCGAAGGCCGGGATCCCGATCGCCATCACCAAGCTCGTCAGCTATCACACCTCCCGCGGTGTGCCCGCGCGCGAGCTCGTCGACCGGTGCCGCCGTTCCCTCGACCGCGCCGCGGTCGAGGGCGTTCCCGCGCAGTTCGAGCGCCAGAAGGAGTGGCTCGCGGCGTTCTGGGAGCGCTCTGACGTCGTGATCGGAGAACGCGACGACCTCCAGCAGGCGATCCGCTGGTGCCTGTTCCAACTCGCCCAGGCCGCGGCCCGCGCGGACGGCACCGGGGTGCCTGCCAAGGGCGTCTCCGGCTCGGGGTACAGCGGACACTACTTCTGGGACACCGAGATCTACGTGCTCCCGTTCCTGACCTATACGAACCCGCAATGGGCGCGCAACGCGCTGCGCGCGCGTGTGCTCATGCTGCCGGCCGCCCGCAGGCGCGCCAGCCAGCTCAACGAGGCGGGCGCGCTGTTCCCCTGGCGCACGATCAACGGTGAAGAGGCGTCCGCCTACTACGCCGCCGGAACAGCTCAGTACCACATCAATGCCGACATCAGCTTCGCACTCGGCAAGTACGTGCGGGCCACCGGCGACGAGGAGTTCATGCGCCGGGAGGGCGTCGACATCCTGGTGGAGACCGCGAGGCTCTGGGCGACGCTCGGGTTCTGGCGCAACTCCTCGACCGGCTCCGGGGTCGATTCCTCGTTCCACATCCACGGCGTGACGGGTCCGGACGAGTACACGACGGTCGTCAACGACAATCTCTTCACCAACGTGATGGCCAGGTACAACCTGCGCTACGCGGCGCGCGTCGTCCGCGAGATCCAGCACGACGATCCCCAGGCCTATGCGGGAATCGTGGAGCGCACCGGCCTGGATGCCGGAGAACCGGATGCCTGGGATCGATCGGCCGAGGCGATCCACATCCCGTACAGCGAGAGCCTCGGCATCCATCCGCAGGATGCGATGTTCCTCGAGCGCGAACTGTGGGACCTGGAGCAGACGCCCAGCGATCAGCGTCCGCTGCTGCTGCACTTCCACCCGCTGGTGATCTACCGTTTCCAGGTGCTCAAGCAGGCCGATGTGGTCCTCGCCCTGTTCCTGCAGGGCAACCACTTCACCCCTGAGGAGAAACGAGCGGACTTCGACTACTACGACCCGCTGACGACGGGGGATTCGACGCTGTCGGCCGTGGTCCAGTCGATCCTCGCTGCCGAGGTCGGGTATCAGGACCTCGCCAGGGAGTACTTCGAGCAGTCGCTGTTCGTCGATCTCGGCGACCTCCACCACAACGCCTCCGACGGCGTTCACGTGGCGTCGGCCGGAGGCGTGTGGACCGCGCTGGTCTCGGGATTCGGGGGCATGCGCGATCATGCGGGGGAGCTCAGCTTCGACCCGCGTCTTCCCACGGACTGGCCATCGCTGTCGTTCCCTCTGCAATGGCAGGGGGCGACGGTGCAGGTGACGATCACGCGGGAGGCGCTGCGCGTGAGCGTGCGCGCCGGAGGCTCGGTGCGGTTCGCCGTCCGCGGTGTCGACCATGTGGCGACGGAGGATGCGGATGCGGTCGTGCCGCTGGCGGACCAGGGACCGGTCGTGGCAGGACGCCCGACGCTGCGCCAGTTCGAGGACGCGCGACGCGACGACGGCACTCTGATCTCCGCATCCGTGCCCGTCATCACCACCACGATGCCCGTGATCGCCTTCGAGGACTGACGCCGGGCATCTCCTCGCGTTCGACGGGTGCAGTGTCGGTCGTACGCCGTAGGCTGTTCAGGTGACCACAGCTCTCTATCGCCGCTACCGCCCCGAGACCTTCGGAGAGATGATCGGGCAGTCGCAGGTGACCGAGCCCCTGATGACGGCGCTCCGCAGCGATCGGGTCGGCCACGCCTACCTCTTCTCGGGCCCGCGCGGATGCGGAAAGACCACGTCAGCGCGCATTCTCGCCCGCTGCCTGAACTGTGCAGAGGGGCCGACCGACACTCCGTGCGGAACCTGCCCGAGCTGTGTCGAGCTGTCGCGCAACGGTGGCGGCTCTCTCGATGTCGTCGAGATCGACGCCGCCAGCCACAACGGCGTCGACGATGCCAGAGACCTGCGCGAGCGCGCGACGTTCGCGCCCAGCCGCGACCGCTTCAAGATCTTCATCCTCGACGAGGCGCACATGGTGACGCCTCAGGGGTTCAACGCGCTCCTCAAGCTCGTCGAAGAGCCGCCGGCGCACGTGAAGTTCATCTTCGCGACGACGGAGCCCGACAAGGTGCTCGGCACGATCCGCTCCCGCACGCACCACTACCCGTTCCGACTGGTTCCGCCGGCAGCGATGCTCGAGTACGTCGAGAAGCTCTGCGCTGAAGAGGGCGTACAGGTCGCTCAGGGCGTGCTGCCCCTCGTCGTGCGTGCGGGCGGCGGTTCTCCCCGTGACACGCTGTCGCTCCTCGACCAGCTCATCGCCGGCTCCGACGGCGACTCGGTGGCGTACGAGCGCGCCGTCGCGCTCCTGGGCTACACCCACGGTGCGCTGCTCGACGAGATCGTCGACGCGCTCGCCGCAGGCGATGCCGCCGCGGCCTTTCCCGCGATCGATCGCGTCGTGCAGACGGGGCAGGACCCACGGCGGTTCGTCGACGACCTGCTCGAACGGCTGCGCGACCTCATCGTCATCGCTGCGGTAGGAGATGGCGCATCGGCGGTGCTGCGGGGCCTGGCTGAGGACGAACTCGCACGCATGCGTGCACAGGCCGGGGTCTTCGGCGCCGCACGTCTGTCGCGCACCGCCGATGTCGTGAGCGCTGCTCTCGACGAGATGACCGGGGCCACATCTCCTCGTCTGCACCTCGAGCTCATGATCGCCAGGGTGCTCAGCGCTGCAGGGGAGGGCGTCGGGCAGGCGCCCGCGACGCCTGCTCCTGCCGCGACCTCTGCTCCTGCTCCGGCGACTCCTGCTCCGTCGGCGCCAGCCGTTTCGGAACCGACACCCTCCTCGACGGCTGCTCCCGCTTCCGCGCCAGTTTCCGCTCCCGCTCCGGCCCCTGCTCCGGACCCCGCTCCCGCTCCGGGCCCCGTCGACATCGACCGCATCCGCGCGTCGTGGGCCGCTGTGCTCACGCGCCTCGAGACCATCAGTCGCACTTCGTGGTTGCTCGTCACCGCCGTGCAGCCGCTCGAATTCGACACCGAGACAGACGTGCTCACCGTGGGCTTCACCAGCACGCAGGACCTCAGTCGGTTCAAGGGCACCACGCCCGGCAACGGCCCCTCCGACCATCTGCGCTCGGCCATCGAGCAAGAACTGGGCGTCAAGGTGAAGTACCGTCCGGCGCAGCTCCCTCCGGCGGCACTGTCCGAGGCGGCTGCTGCGCCCCCGGTGCGCACGGCTCCTGCGCCACGACCGACGGCGCCCAGCGCCGAGCCGGTTGCGCCGAGCGCATCGGGCCCCGTCACCGAGTGGGCGGTCGCCTCGATTCCGGCCGAGCCCCCGTCCGAGGTCGCACCGCAACCGCAGTTCCCGGTCGACGACGAACCGGCAGACGTCGAGGCGTCCGCTCCTCGTCCTCCTCAGGACGGACTCGTCGATCGTGACGATGCTCCGCTTCCCGACGATGACGACGCACCGCCGGACGACGAGGGCCCCTACCGCGCGCCCCGACAGGTGACGACGGCTCCCGCCGCTGCACAGGCTTCCGCCGCAGTACAGGCCCAGGCTCGCCCCGCACCGGCTGTCACCGAGCGTGCTCCGAGTGGGGGCGTGCAGCGCTACGGCGAGGCAGTGATCCGTCAGGTGCTCGGGGCGACGTTCGTGCGCGAAGAGCCCTACGAGCCGCCGACGAGGTTCTCCTGATGTACGACGGCATCGTTCAAGAGCTCATCGACGAATTCGGCAGGCTCCCCGGCATCGGACCGAAGTCCGCGCAGCGCATCACGTTCCATATTCTGCAGACGCCGTCGTTCGATGTCGCACGGCTCGCGGAGCTCCTCACCGAGGTCCGCGCCCGCGTGCGGTTCTGCGAGATCTGCGGCAACGTGTCCGAACAGGACCGTTGCTCGATCTGCCGTGATCCGCGCCGCAATCCGGCGCTGATCTGCGTCGTCGAAGACGCGAAGGACGTCTCGGCGATCGAGCGCACGCGGGAGTTCCGCGGCCTGTACCACGTGCTGGGCGGCGCGATCAGCCCGATCGCCGGCGTCGGCCCCGACGATCTGCGCATCGCACAGCTGCTCTCGCGACTCGCCGACGGCACCGTGCAAGAGGTCATCCTCGCGACCAACCCGAATCTCGAGGGCGAGGCGACGGCGAGCTATCTCAGCCGAATGCTGCTCACGATGCAGATCACTGTGTCGCGACTGGCATCGGGGCTGCCGGTCGGCGGCGACCTGGAATACGCCGACGAGGTCACGCTCGGCCGTGCATTCGAGGGCCGGCGCACATTGTGAGCGTTCGCCGTGCACGTCACATCGCTGTGACGGCATGAACGCTCAGAGCGGGTTCACGCGCAAGGGCTGGATCCTCTTCGCCGTCATGGCTCTGGTGTGGGGGATCACCTATCTCTTCATCAAAGAAGCAGTGCAGTCGATCACGCCGCCGGCGGTCGTGGCAGGACGCACTCTCCTCGGGGCGGTGCTGCTGCTGCCCTTCGCGGTCCGCAGCGGTGCGCTGAAGGCCGCGTGGCGGCACTGGCCGTGGGTGCTCGCGTTCGGCCTGGTCGAGATGGCCGGTCCGTTCCTGCTGCTCAGTCACGCCGAGACCCGGCTGCCATCGGGGCTCACCGGGCTCCTGGTCGCCACCGTTCCGTTGTTCGCCGTCATCATCGCGCTGCTGCGAGGGGATCGCGCCGCCCTGGCTCCGGTGCGCCTTGGCGGTCTGCTGCTGGGGTTCGTCGGAGTCGCCGTCGTGGTCGCGGGGCCAGGACTGTTCCCGAGCGGGCCCGACAGCGCGCTCGCCATCGGCGAGGTCATGCTCACCGCACTGCTGTACGCGATCGCGCCGTTCATCATCGCGCACAAGCTCGCCGACGTGCCCTCGATCGGCACGATCACCCTCGCGCTGTTCGCGATCGGCATCGGCTACCTGCCCGCTGCCGTGCTCACCCAGCACGAGGTCCCCACTCTGCGCTCGGGGATCTCGCTCCTGCTGCTCGGCGTCATCTGCACGGCTGTCGCCTTCGTCGCCTTCTTCGCACTGATCCGCGAGGTGGGCCCCGTGCGCGCACCGCTGTTCACCTATGTGAACCCCGTCGTGGCGATCACTCTCGGGGCGCTGCTGCTGGCCGAACCGATCACTCCGGGTCTGCTGATCGGTTTCCCGCTGATCCTCGTCGGCTGCTGGCTCGCCGCGACCGGTGGGCGGCTCCGCACGCGGGGCGGACCGCCTCCGCTCACTTCCCCCGGCGGATGATCGAGAACAGCGACAGCAGAAGCAGCACGAAGCCCGCACCGACGAACATGTGGCCGACTCCGGCGATGCCCGAGATCATCTTCGACGACTCCAGTTCCTGCACCTGCAGCATCCCGTGCCAAATGAGCATCGACGAGGTCAGTACGACGCCGGCGTTGTAGATCCAGAAGAACCAGCGGAAGAGTCTGCTCGACGAGAGCACGAACACCTTCTCGAGGGCGAGCACGATCAGCAGGACGATCATGCCGAGTGTGAGGATGTGCGTGTGCGCCAGTCCGAGCTGGCCCATGAGGCCCTCCTCGAAACCGTTGGCCTTGGTGAATTCGCGGTAGAAGAGCCCTGCGGCCAGGCCGAGCACGGTGTAGACGGCGACCGCTCCGAGGAGCAGGAGCTGTGCGGAGCGCGACGTCGTGCGCGAGGAGGTCGTGGTGGGGGTGTCTGTGGTCATGAGTCCAGCCTCCGTCGCTCGGGTCGGTCTCGGATCCATCGAAAGATCGATATCGCCACAGGTCTTCTCGCCCGCGAAGGGGCAGAATCGGAGCATGTCCTCGTCCGCGCACACCGACCTCTCGCGTCGACGGATGCTGACGTCCGCGCGGTTCTCCCTGCACCTGATCACGGCGCTGCTCTCGGCGGTGACGGCGATCAGGGCGATCGCCACCGGCGTTCCGCTGCTTCCCGCGATGCTCGCGGCCGGCGTCTTCCTCGCCTGGTACGCGGCCGGTGCGGGGTTCGCGCGCGGCCGGTTCACCGGTTGGTGGCTGGGCGGTCTCAGCGTGCTGTGGCTCGGGATGCTGACGATCTCGGCCGAGTTCGTCTGGTTGTCGTTCCCGTTGCTGCTGCTCGCCGGTCACGTCCTTCGACGATGGCCGTCGGTGATCTTCGCGGTGCCGGTGCTGGCCGCCGCGATCCTCGCTCCGATCATGCATCAGGTGCCGATCACTTTCGCGCATGTGGTCGGGCCGCTGCTCGGCGGCGGGTTCGCGCTGGCCATCTCGCTCGGCTACGACGCGCTTCTGCGCGACGCGGTCGAACGCGAGCGGCTGATCGACTCGCTCGTGCGCACTCAGGCAGAGATGGCCGCGCTGCAGGAGGAGCTCGCCCGCACCCAGCGGGATGCCGGTGCCGCGCAGGAGCGCACCCGGCTCGCCCGCGACCTGCACGACACGATCGCGCAGGAGCTGAGCTCGATGGTGCTCATGGCCCGCAGCGGCGATGCGGAGCGCATGCCGCAGATCGAATCGCTCGCGCAGCATTCACTGGGGGATCTGCGCCGGATCGTGGCGTCCCTCGCACCGGCGGAGCTCGAGGAGTCGGCTCTCACCGCTGCGATCGGGCGGATGCTGGATTCACTGCGCCGTGACGCGGAGATCTCGTCGGAGCTCGTGGTCGATCCCGACCTGCCTCCGCTGTCGACCGCGCAGGAGGTCGTGTTCCTGCGGGTCGCCCAGTCGGCGTTCGCGAACGTGCGGCAGCATGCCGGCGCGGAGCGCGTCGATGTCGCTCTCGCCGTCGACGGCGGGAACGTCACGATGACGGTGAGCGACGACGGCGTCGGCTTCGTCGCAGGACAGGAGGCGATGCCGTCGACCTCCTACGGCCTGTCGGCGATGAGGTCCCGGCTCAGGGAGTTCGGCGGCGCGCTGGAGGTGCGGTCGGCGCCAGGAGAGGGCACGACACTGGTCGCGGCGCTTCCCGCTCACCGCGCGACGCAGGGGGAGGCGCGCTGATGGCGGCGAGAGTTCTGCTGGTCGATGACCACCCGATCGTGCGCGCGGGCCTGCGCGCCGTCATCGAGGCGCGGGGGTTCGCCGTGGTGGGGGAGGCGTCGACGGGCGAGGAGGCTCTGGAGCGGGCATCCGATCTGCGTCCGGATGTCGTGCTCTGCGATCTGCGCCTCGGCGACGGCATGGACGGTGTCGACACCACGGCGGCGCTGCGACGGATGACACCGTCTCCTGCAGTCGTGATCCTCACGACCTTCGACCATGACGCCCAGATCATCCGCGCCATAGAAGCGGGCGCCGCAGGCTACCTGCTCAAGGACGTCGACAACGACACGATCGTGGCCGCCATCAGCGATGCCGCGGCCGGGGCGATGGTGCTCACCCCCGGCGGAGACGATCGGGTGATCGCGGCCCTGCGCGCGCCGCGCGTCGTGCTCACCGAACGGGAGCAGGAGGTGCTGCTGCTCGTCGATGAGGGGGCGGCGAACAAGGAGATCGCGACCAGGCTCTTCATCTCCGACTCGACGGTGAAGACGCATGTGGTGCATCTGCTCGAGAAGCTGGGCGTCGCCAGCCGTGCCGCCGCGGCGAGCGAGGCGCGTCGCCTGGGGCTCCTGTGAGGCGGATGCCGTGCGCCCCGGTCACATGCGGGCGCGGGCATACGCGTCGAAAGTAGAATGGCGCGTGGGCGGACCTGCCCGAAATCCCTGGGAGTGAATTTGGCCCTCATCGTGCAGAAGTACGGCGGCTCCTCTGTCGCCGACGCCGAGAACATCAAGCGCGTCGCCAAGCGCATCGTCGACACCAGGCGTGCAGGGCACGACGTGGTCGTCGCCGTCAGTGCGATGGGCGACACGACCGACGAACTGCTCGACCTGGCGAACGAGGTCGCCCCCATTCCCGCCCCGCGCGAGATGGACATGCTGCTCTCGAGCGGTGAGCGCATCTCGATGGCGCTGCTGGCGATGGCGATCCACTCGATGGGGTTCGACGCCCGGTCGTTCACCGGCAGCCAGGCCGGCATGATCACCGACGACCACCACGGCTCGGCGCGCATCGTCGACGTCACGCCGATCCGTCTGCGCGAAGCGCTCGACGAGGGGGCGATCGTCATCGTCGCCGGTTTCCAGGGGTTCAACCGCGACACCCGTGACATCACCACTCTCGGCCGCGGAGGGTCAGACACGACGGCGGTCGCGCTCGCCGCAGCGCTGGGCGCCGACGTCTGCGAGATCTACAGCGACGTCGACGGCATCTACACCGCAGACCCGCGCGTGATCCCCCGTGCGCAGAAGCTCGACCACGTCTCCAGCGAGGAGATGCTCGAGCTCGCCGCGAACGGTGCGAAGGTGCTGTACATCCGCGCCGTCGAGTTCGCACGCCGTCACGGCGTGCTCATCCACGCGCGCTCGACCTTCTCGTCGAGCGAAGGCACGTATGTTCTGGGCGAGGGCATGAAGAACCCGCGCGAAGCTGAGGGAGAAATCATGGAAGAACCGATCGTCGCAGGCGTCGCCACCGACAAGGGGCAGGCCAAGATCACCGTCGTGGGCGTTCCCGATGTGCCGGGCAAGGCCGCGGAGATCTTCAAGATCGTCGCGAAGTCCGGCGCGAACGTCGACATGATCGTGCAGAACGTGTCTGCCGCGGCGACGGGCAAGGCCGATATCTCGTTCACCCTGCCCAAGGGAGACGCCTCGACGGCGCTGAAGGCGCTCGCCGCCGATCAGCCCGACGTGGGCTTCGACAGCCTGATCCACGATGACCAGATCGGCAAGCTCTCGGTGGTCGGCGCAGGAATGCGTGTGCACTCGGGGGTCTCGGCCACACTGTTCGAGGCGCTGTCGACCGCCGGCATCAACATCGAGATGATCTCGACCTCCGAGATCCGCATCTCGGTGGTGCTGCGCGACACCGACCTCGCCGATGCCGCGCGCATCGTGCACACCGCCTACGAGCTGGATGCCGAGGACGAGGCCGTCGTCCACGCGGGTACCGGGCGCTGAGTGTGGCGCTTCTCGTCCGAGCTGTCGCCGCGTCGGACCGGCAGGACTGGGAGCGCCTGTTCCGCGGATACCGCGATTTCTATGAGCTGACGCCCGAAGATGCGGTCGTCGAGACCGTGTGGCGATGGCTGATGGATGCGGATCATGAGCTCTTCGGACTCGTCGCCGAACTCGATGGGGACATCGTCGGTCTCGCGCATTGGCGCCGCTTCGCTCGTCCATCGCGCGGCGGGACCGCGATCTTCCTCGATGACCTGTTCACTGAGGCGGCCGTGCGCGGACACGGTGTCGGTTCGGGGCTGATCTCCCGTCTTCAGGAGATCGCGGCCGACGAGGGGCTCCTCGAGGTGCGATGGATCACCTCGCAGACGAACACCGATGCGCAGCGTCTGTACGACCGGATCGCAGACCGAGTCCCGTTCTTCACCTATGTGATGCCGACCGCCGTCCGGTGAGCATCCCGACGATGAGGCGGCGGTGCGCAGAGACCGGTAGACTCGGCAGAACCCCTGACATCGGCGCCAGGCGCGGCATCCGCACCCAGACGCCGCGTCTTGCGCCTCTCCTGCCTCACCGCATGACGCCAAGGACTTTCTCATGACCCGCATCTCCGATCAAGGACATTCCGTCGCCATCGTCGGCGCCACCGGCCAGGTGGGCACCGTCATGCGCGAGATACTCGCGGAGCGCTCCTTCCCGATCCGGGAGCTGCGGCTGTTCTCCTCGTCGCGTTCCGCGGGCAGGGCGATCGATTTCGGCGGGGTCGACGTCATCGTCGAGGACGTCGAGTCGGCTGATCCGTCAGGCATCGAGATCGCTCTCTTCTCCGCCGGAGCGACGGCGAGTCGCGCGTACGCCGACAGGTTCGCCGCGGCAGGGGCCGTGGTGATCGACAACTCCAGCGCATGGCGCGGCGACCCGGAGATCCCCCTCGTGGTCAGCGAGGTCAACCCGCACGCGATCGATGAGCGCCCGCGCGGCATCATCGCCAACCCGAACTGCACGACGATGGCGATCATGCCCGTGCTCAAGCCCCTCGCCGCTGCCGCGGGCCTCGAGCGCCTCATCGTCTCGACCTATCAGGCGGTCTCCGGTTCGGGTCTCGCCGGCGCGCAGGAGCTGCTCGGCCAGGTCGAGGGAGTCCTCGCCCAGGGCGACACGCTGCGTCTGGTCCACGACGGCTCCGCGGTCGACTTCCCCGAGCCGGAGAAGTACATCGCCCCGATCGCGTTCGACGTCATCCCTCTCGCCGGATCCATCGTCGACGACGGGCTGAACGAGACCGATGAGGAGAAGAAGCTCCGCAACGAGAGCCGCAAGATCCTCGAACTCCCCGACCTCCTCGTCGCCGGCACCTGCGTACGCGTTCCGGTGTTCACCGGCCACTCGCTGTCGATCCACGCGGAGTTCCGCGACGACATCACCCCCGAGCGTGCGCGCGAGGTCCTCTCCGCTGCTCCCGGGGTCGTGCTCGAAGAGGTGCCGACGCCGTTGTACGCCGCGGGCAAGGATGCGAGCTATGTCGGGCGCATCCGCGCCGACCAGTCCGCGCCGGCGAATAAGGGTCTCGTGCTGTTCGTCAGCAACGACAACCTCCGCAAGGGGGCGGCGCTGAACGCGGTGCAGATCGCCGAGATCGTCGCGGCTCGTCTGACGGTCGCCGCGTAGCACGCAGCGCCGCGGCGCTGAGGCGCCGGCGTGGTTCGCGCTCCGACGACCGCGAACTAGGATGGATGGGTGACTGAATCCGTCGACGTCGTCCTCATCGGTGGTGGCATCATGAGTGCCACGCTCGGCACTCTGCTGCATGAACTGCAGCCGGACTGGAAGATCGTCGCCTTCGAGCGACTCTCCGATGTGGCGCAGGAGAGCTCGAACCCCTGGAACAACGCGGGCACCGGACACGCCGCCCTCTGCGAGCTGAACTACATGCCGCAGAACGCGAACGGCCCTCTCGATCCTGCCAAGGCGGTCTCGATCAACGAGCAGTTCCAGCAGAGCCGTCAGCTGTGGTCCTCGCTGATCGCCAAGGGCGTGCTCGACGAGCCCTCCACCTTCATCAATGCCACCCCGCACATGACGTTCGTGCGCGGCGAGAAGGATGTGGCGTATCTGAAGGAGCGCTACGAGGTCCTGAAGAAGCAGCCGCTGTTCGAGGGCATCGAGTACAGCGAGGACTCCCGCGTCATCAACCAGTGGGCGCCGCTGCTCATGCAGAAGCGCCGAAAGGGCGAGCCGTTCGCGGCGACGCGAGTGCCGGCCGGCACCGATGTCGACTTCGGTGCGCTGACGCACCAGCTCTTCGATCACCTCACCGATGCCGGTGTGCAGCTGCGCACGAATCACGAGGTGCGTTCGCTGAAGAAGCAGAAGGACGGCAGTTGGGACATCAAGTTCCGTCACAGCCTCGGCCACACGCCAGGGAGCATCAACGCGAAGTTCGTCTTCGTCGGCGCCGGCGGCTGGGCGCTCAAGATGCTGCAGAACGCCGGCCTCCCGGAGATCAAGGGCTATGGCGTCTTCCCGATCGGCGGGCAGTTCCTGAAGACCTCGAATCCCGCGGTGGTCTCGCAGCACAAGGCGAAGGTCTACTCGCAGGCTTCGGTGGGCGCGCCGCCGATGTCGGTGCCGCATCTCGACACGCGTGTCGTCGACGGCGAGGCATCGCTGCTGTTCGGTCCGTTCGCGACGTTCAGCCCGAAGTTCCTCAAGAACGGTTCGATGTTCGACATCGTCGGTCAGGTGCGCGCGCACAACCTGTGGCCGATGCTGCGCGTCGCGTTCGCCAATCCCGACCTCATCACGTATCTGCTCGGTGAACTGACCAAGACCCACCGCAAGAAGGTCGACAGTCTGCGCGAGTTCATGCCCACGGCAGAGGATGACGACTGGACGATCATCCAGGCGGGGCAGCGCGCGCAGGTCATGAAGAAGGATGCGGCCAAGGGTGGCGTTCTGCAGTTCGGCACTGAGGTCGTCTCTGCGGCAGACGGCTCGATCGCAGGACTCCTCGGAGCATCGCCCGGCGCATCGACCGCCGTGCCGATCATGCTCGGTCTGCTCGAGAAGTGCTTCCCCGAGCAGTACGCGGGCTGGGAGCCCGCGCTGCGCGAACTCATCCCGACCTACGGTCACACGCTCAACGACGATCCTGCCGAGGCCGACAAGGCGATGGCGGCGACCGCCGAGGCGCTCGACATCTCGAGGTGACCCGTCGCCGTGGCGAAGCTGTACTTCCGCTACGGAGCGATGAACTCCGGCAAGTCGACGGCGCTGCTCCAGGTCGCGTACAACTACGAGGAGCGCGGCCAGCACGTGCTGCTGGCCAAGCCCGAGATCGACACGAAGGGCGCCTCTCAGATCGAGAGCCGATTGGGGATGACCCGCGAGGTCGACTTCCTGATCCCCGCTGATGGTGATGCGCGTGCACTCTTCCAGGGCGAACGCGAGCGGATGCGCCAGCGCAGTGCGGAGGAACTGATCCCCGCCGATCCGGTCGATGTCGCGTGCCTTCTCATCGACGAGGCGCAGTTCCTCGCGGCGGAGCAGGTCGATGACCTGTTCCGGATCGCCATCGAGGACGGCATTCCGGTGATGGCGTACGGCATCCGCAATGATTTCCGCACGCACGCGTTCCCCGGCTCCGCGAGGCTGCTCGCCATCTCGCACTCGCTCGAAGAGATGAAGACCATCTGCCGCTGCGGCCGCAAGGCCGTGTTCAACGGGCGGGTCGTGGGCGGGCGCTTCGTGTTCGACGGCGACCAGGTCGCCATCGATGAGGGGGCTCTTGCCTGCGCTCCGGCCGATGTCGTCACCTACGAGTCGCTGTGCGGCGACTGCTACCTCCAGGAATCCGGGGGCCGCCTGGGCTGACTCCGCCCATTGCGTGGTCGGACCACACGGGGTACGCTGTGGTCAGACCACAGGAGGTGCGGATGGCGGACGACTCGCCGCAGCGCGCATGGCAGCGCGTGCTCGAGCGCATCGAGCGCGACCTTCTCAGCGGTCGTCTCATCCCCGGCGACCGGCTGCCGTCCGAGCGCGAGCTCGCGGCAGACCTCGGGGTCGGCCGCTCCAGTGTCCGCGAGGCCTTCCGTGTGCTCGAGGTCATGGGGCTGATCCGCACCGCCACCGGCTCAGGGCCGTCGTCCGGCGCGATCGTGATCGCCACGCCCTCTGGCGGCCTTGCGACCCTCATGCGGCTCCAGGTGGCCGCCCAGGGCTTCCCCCTGGCCGATGTCGTCCGCACCCGCCTCGTTCTCGAGGACGCCGTGACCGCATCCCTCGCCGCAGACGAGCATCGAGACATCTCGACGGTGTTCGGCATTCTCGACGCGATGGATGCCGAAGGACTGAGCGCCGCCGACTTCCTCGCCCTCGACGCCCGGCTGCACTTGGCGCTCGCCGAGGCCAGCGGCAACGTGGTCGTCGCGGCGATGATGGCCGGTCTGCGCACCGCCATCGAGTCGTACGTGATCTCCGGATCCGTGCAGATCGCGGACTGGCCCGCGATGAGTGCGCGTCTGCGCGCCGAGCACCGCGACATCGTCAGGGCGATCGATGTGGGCGATGCGGATGCCGCTCGCGGGCTCGTCCACGACCACATCACCGGCTACTACCGTGCAGCCGGTCTCACCCCCGACCCCACCCTGATCGACTGAGAGGCAACTCATGGTCCAGCGCCAACTCCCCAACCCCGCCGAGCTCCTCGAGCTGATGAAGTTCAAGAAGCCCGAACTCGACGGCCGCAAGCGCCGGCTGGAGGGCGCGCTGACGATCAACGATCTGCGCACAATCGCCAAGCGTCGAACGCCCAAGGCGGCGTTCGACTACACGGATGGCTCCGCAGAGGGGGAGATCTCCCTCACCAGAGCGCGGCAGGCGTTCGAAGACGTCGAGTTCCACCCCGGCATCCTCAAGCCCGCACCACAGGTCGACACGACGGTCGAGATCCTCGGGGGTCCGAGCGCTCTCCCGTTCGGCATCGCGCCGACCGGCTTCACCCGTCTGATGCAGACCGAGGGGGAGATCGCCGGTGCTGGTGCGGCCGCGGCCGCCGGCATCCCGTTCACGCTCTCCACGCTCGGCACGACCTCGATCGAAGGGGTGAAGGCGGCGACGCTGCAGGCTCAGGGGCCGGTTCCTCCGCGGAACTGGTTCCAGCTGTACGTCATGCGCGACAGGGAGATCTCGTACGAGCTCACGCGCCGTGCGGCGGCTGCGGGCTTCGACACCCTGCACTTCACCGTCGACACCCCCGTCGCCGGCGCCCGTCTGCGCGACAAGCGCAATGGATTCAGCATCCCGCCCCAGCTCACCCTCGGCACGATCATCAACGCGATCCCCCGCCCGTGGTGGTGGTTCGACTTCCTCACCACCCCGAAGCTCGAGTTCGCCTCGCTCAGCACCACCGGCGGCACCGTCGGCGAACTGCTGGATGCCGCGATGGACCCGACGATCAGCTACGACGACCTCGCGGTGATCCGTGGGCTCTGGCCCGGCAAGATCGTCATCAAGGGCGTGCAGAACGTCGAGGATGCGGTGCGACTGAGGGATGAGGGCGTCGACGGCATCGTCCTCTCCAACCACGGCGGACGTCAGCTCGACCGTGCACCCATCCCGTTCCACCTGCTGCCCAGCGTCCGCAGGGCGGTCGGAGACGACTTCACCGTGATGGTCGACACCGGCATCATGAACGGCGCCGATATCGTGGCATCCGTGGCACTCGGTGCGGACTTCACCCTCATCGGGCGCGCCTACCTGTACGGCCTGATGGCGGGCGGGAGAGCGGGCGTGGACCGCACGATCGCCATTCTGCGCACCGAGATCGAGCGCACGATGCGGTTGCTCGGCGTCGCCTCACTCGCCGAGCTCGAGCCTTCGCACGTCACCCAGCTGCAGCGATTGACGCCGATCGTGCGCGACGCCGCCGGCGTCGCGACGCGCTGACGGGCGGGGTCAGGGAAGCCGGGTGGGGACGGGCAGTGTCGGCAGCAGCTGATCGAGCTGATCGGCGGTGTCCTCCCAGCCCGTGACCGCGATGGAGCGCACGCCGAGCGCGCGCACCGGATAGTCGTTTCCGCCCACGTCGAGCCGATCGCCGTAGAACAGCATGTCGGCGAGCGGGATGCCGGTGCGCTCTGCGAGGGACGTCATGCCGTACGCCTTGTCGATGCCCGCACGGGTGATGTCGATCGATGTCGAACCGCCGGCGCGCACCTCGAGCTCGGGTACCCGGGCGGCGACGGCGTCGCGCAGACGCAGGCGCTTCTCACCCGACGGGTCCCAGGCATGCTTCGCGTCTCCTGGCGCCTGCTGTCCGAGCGCCGAGAAGGTGATCTGCGATCCCCGGTCCTCGAGGATCTCGCCCCAGGGGTTCGCCTCCCACAGACCAAGGCGGTCGGCTTCCTCACGAAGCGCGCTCAGTGCCGCGGCCTTCTCGTCGGCGGAGAGGTCGTGGGCGTAGACGGCGACGAAGTCATCACCGTCATGGCGCAGGTACCGGGTACCGCAGGTGGGCAGCAGATGCAGGCGGGCGAGCTCGGCGGCATCCGCTTCGCCGAGCTGAGCGATGACCTGCGAACGGAACTGCGTCTCGTTGCCCCCGGAGATGATGGCGACATCGACGAGCTGCAGCAGCGAGCGCAGCTGCGCGGCGATGCGGGGATCGATCGCGCTCTTGGAAGGGGCGAGCGTGTCGTCGAGGTCGAATGCCACAAGTCGAGGTGCGGTCATGATGTCTCCTGAATATGAGGGAAGGCCGCCCGGGAGGGCGGCCTTCCTGCAACTGTCGGGGTGACAGGATTTGAACCTGCGGCCTCTTCGTCCCGAACGAAGCGCGCTACCAAGCTGCGCCACACCCCGTTGCAACCGTTCGATTCTACAGGGAAAACTCCGCCGCACCGAATCGAGCGGGTCTTGCGCTCATGCGGGCGTGTCCCGCGCGGTGAGGGTGAGCAACGTGGCCTCGGGGCGGCACGCGAAGCGCACCGGCGCGTAGATCGAATGACCGCATCCAGCGCTGACGTTGAGGGGGATGCTGCGCCCATCATGCGTCCAGGTGCTCAGGCCCTTCGCCTGCTTCAATGGGATGTCGCAGTTCGCGACCAGCGCGCCGTAGAACGGCAGGCACACCTGGCCGCCGTGCGTGTGCCCGCCGAAGATCGCCTGTGCACCCAGATCGGTGAAGGAATCGAGAACCCGCCGATACGGGGCATGGGTGACGCCGAGCAGGGGCGTGAGGGCATCCCGTACGCCGAGAGCGGTGATCGCGTCGGGCAGCACGCTGAGGTCATCCCATCCGCGATGCGCGTCGTTGACGCCGAACAGGTCGATCTCGCGCTCGCCGACGCGCACGCGGGCGGCCGCATTGTTCAGAGCGGTCCAGCCGAGGCGGTCGCCGAGGAAGGCATCGAGTCCGGCCGTGTCCAGTCGCACCGGCACTCCGTGCCGCCGTGACGGACCGGCGAAGTACCGGAACGGGTTGCGCGGTGTCGGCCCGTGCACGTCGTTGGAGCCGTGCACGTAGACGCCGGGGATGCCGGCGAACGGCTCGAACGCGCGGCGGATGCCCTCGAGGCCGTCGACGTGGCCGAGATTGTCGCCGGTGTTGACGATGAGATCGGGTTCGAGCGCGGCGAGCGAGGCGAGCCACTGCTGCTTGCGGCGCTGCCACGGAGCCATGTGCACGTCGGAGACGTGCAGCACCCGCAGCGGAGCGGAGCCCGTTGGAAGCGCTGCCGCCGTCACCTTCCGCACCGTGAACAGGTATCGCTCGATGCCGACGCCCCACACGGCGCACGCGGCGCCGAGCGCGGCCGCCGCGCCGAGCGCGACGGCCGCAGGGTGGGCGACGCGTGCGCGCGTCACTTGCACTTGAGGGTCACCGTCGCCGACTTGTTGGCCGACGCGTCGGCCGCAGGCGTCTGCGAGGCGACCTTCGCATCGTCGTCGTTGCACGACGGATGCTGGCTCACGTTGTTGAACCCCGCGGCATGGAGGGTCTCGACGGCATCCTTCGCCTTCTTCCCCACGACGCCGGGCACCCTGGCGCCCTGGCCGTTGCTCGGCGAGATGGTCACACTCGTGCCGCTGCTGACCTGGCCGGCTCCCGGATCCTGCGTCGCGATCATGCCCTCGGCGAGATCGCTGTCGACGGGGGAGCCGACGTTCACCGAGAAGCCGTACCTCTGGAGCGTGCCGGTGGCATCGTCCACCGACATTCCCACCACGCTCGGGAGATCGACGAGCACTCGTCGGGTGAGGTTCTGATCGGGCTGGGGGAACTCTTCACCGCCGCCGAGCAGGGCGTCTGCCGCGGCCTGCATGTCGCGGGCCACGTCGTAACGGATGTTCTGCAGCTCGTTCCCGTTGAACCACTCGCCCCAGATGTTCGCATCGCCCTGCCAGCGGCCGACGAAGACTGCCGTGGTGGCCTTGGTGCTGGATTCGATCATCATCGTCGAGTACTCGTTGTGCGATCCGGTCTTGCCGATCAGCGGAGTCCCATCCCACGGGTTCGCCATGGCTCCCGTTCCGCCGGAGTCCATCACGCCCTGGAGCGCGTAGGCGGCCGTGGCCGCGATCTCCGGCCTCAGCACCTCCGAGCAGCTCGACTTCGGCACCGGGAGCTCCTCGCCCTTCTGGGTGACGACCCTGTCGATCGCCACAGGGGTGCAGTACGTGCCCTTGTTCGCGACCGTCGCGTACGCACCGGCCATGTCGAGCGGCGAGATGTACTTCGACCCGAGCACGTCATACGGAACGTTCTGATCGGTCGTCTTGCCGCCGTTGCCGAGGTTGACTCCCAGGCGGTCGGCGACCCCGTTGATGTCGCAGATGTCGAGCTGCGAAGCCATCGCGAAGTAACCGGAGTTCAGCGACTCGCGCGTGAACGTCATGGGAGTACCGGTGTAGCCGGACACGCCGTTGAAGTTGCCGACCTCGTCGGTGTCGAAGTTCCACGTCGCGCCCGTGCACGCGGCCTTCATCTTCAGCGTCTGGTTGCGGCCGTTGACGGACTCGTTGACCGAGTGCCCTGTCTCGAGCCAGTTGATCAGAGTGAAGAGCTTGTACGCCGACCCCACGGGGAATCCGCCGGAACCGCCGTGCGCGGCATCCGAGGCGAACACGAGACTCGTGAACGCCTGGTCCTCGGTCGCGGTCTCCTGGAAGGTCGTGTTCTGCGTCATCGCCAGGACCCGTCCGGTGCCGGGCTCGATGGTGACGCCGGCCGCACCGAAGTACTGGTTGTCGAAGTTCGGCGGCACTCGATCCTTGAGCGCGGCGACGGCGGGGTCCTGGACCCGCAGATCGAGGGAGGTGTAGATCTTCAAGCCGTCGCGGTACAGCGCCTTCGTGCGCTCCTGCGGCGTGTCACCGAACGCGGGATCGCTGAGGATGACGGTCTTCACGTACTGGCAGAAGTAGGCGTTGTTCCCCGCCGCGGCGCAGCCCTGCGACGGCGGTGTGATCACGGGGGTGATCGGCGAAGCATCCGCCTCATCGAATTGCGCCTGCGTGATCTTGCCGTCGGCGAGCATGCGGCCGAGCACATAGTCACGACGCTGGAGAGTGCTGCTGTACCCGTCGTCCGCACCGTTCACGGCGTTGCCGTCGGCGTCGGTCGAGGTGCCGCCCGGCTTGTCGATGCGGTACGTGTTCGGGTTCTGCACGATGCCGGCCAGCGTCGCGGCTTGCGCCACGGTGAGGTTCGCGGCGGTGGTGCTGAAGTAGTAGTTCGCGGCGGCTTCGACGCCGTAGACGGTTCCGCCGAAGCTGGCGATGTTCAGGTAGCCGAGCAGGATCTCGTTCTTCGAGTAGTCCTTCTCGATCTGGATCGCATAGCGCATCTCCTGCAGCTTGCGCTCGATGCCGTCGGCGCCGGTGGCATTGGTGGCATCCAGCCAGCACTGCGCGATCTTGTCGGCGTACCCCTCGGTGCCGGGGAGCACGCCCTGCTCGCACTGCTGCACGAGGACGTTCTTCACGTACTGCTGGCTGATCGTTGAGGCGCCGCGCGTGGAGGTGCCGCGGACGTTGTCGACGAGGGCCTTGACGGTGGCGCCGAGGTTGATGCCGCCGTGCTCGTAGTAGCCCTTGTCCTCACTGGAGAGGATCGCGTCGTAGACGACGGGATTGACCTGATCGAAGGCCACCTGGGTGCGGTTCTGGTCGAAGAACGTCGCCTGGGCGACGGGGTTCCCGTCGCCGCCGATCGCGTAGATCGTGCTCGGTTCCATCGGTGCATCGATCTCGAGGTACGAGGGCAGCTTCTCGAACAGGTCGAGGGCCTGCGATCCAGCGGCACCGGCGACGGCAAGGGCGGGGGTCACCGTTGCGGTCACCAGGATGCCGGCGATGGCGCTGAGTCCGACCAGACCGAGGAGGCCGCCGAGCACGCCTGTCGCCGTGCGATTCTTCTGAGGCATACGCTAGATCGTAGGGGAGTTCCCTGAATACCGGCTTTGACGCTCGGTGATGCGAGCGTCGGGCATCCGTCACAGAACCTGCAGGAGTGCCATGACCACGTGGGAGTATCTGACCACCCCGCTGCTGATCCACAACACCGCCGCGATCCTCAACAACTGGGGCAAACAGGGGTGGGAGCTCGTGCAGGTCGTCCAGGGCCCGGAGGGCGGGCTGGTGGCCTACTTCAAACGGCCGGTGTCCGGCGACGGCTCCAACAGCGCCGGTCTCGCCGCGGCGGCCGAGGCTTCGCGCCAGTTCGAGGGCGGCGCCGCATGAGCGTCGTCGCGCGCCTGGAAGAGCTCGGAATCGAGTTGCCCGAGGTCGCAGCTCCCGTCGCCGCCTACGTGCCGGCGGTCGTGCACGGCGGACTCGTCTACACGTCCGGCCAGCTGCCGTTCGCCTCCGGGCGGCTGCCTGCCGCAGGGAAGGTCGGCGCCGAGGTCTCGCCTGAGGATGCCGTGCGCCATGCGCGCACGTGCGCGCTCAACGCCCTCGCCGCCGCCGCGGCAGCCGCGGGTGGCGTCGAGAGGATCGGGGGCGTGCTGCGTGTGGGCGGGTTCGTCGCATCCGCATCCTCGTTCACCGGGCAGCCGGGCGTCATCAACGGTGCCAGCGAAGTGCTCGGCGAGATCTTCGGAGAAGCAGGCGTCCATGCCCGCGCCGCTGTCGGCGTCGCCGTGCTGCCTCTGGACAGCCCCGTCGAGGTCGAGGTCACCTTCACCCTCGCCTGAGCCGCGCGTGCGGGGCCCGCTCGGTGCGGCCCCGCACGGGCCGGCTACTTCACCTGGGCGGAGATGATGCTCATCACGGCGGTGTCCGCCAGCGTGGTGGTGTCGCCGACCTCGCGACCCTCCGCCACATCGCGCAGCAGTCGGCGCATGATCTTGCCGGAGCGGGTCTTGGGCAGTTCGCCGACGATGTACACGTCGCGCGGGCGTGCGATCGCACCGATCTGCTCGCCGACCCAGCTGCGCAGCTGTGCGGCGAGGCCAGCGGGATCGTGGGCGGCGAGGTAGCTCTCCTTGATGATCACGAAGGCGACGACGGCCTGACCGGTGGTCTCGTCGGATGCGCCGACCACGGCAGCCTCCGCCGTCGATTCGTGCGCCACCAGTGACGATTCGATCTCGGCGGTGGACAGGCGGTGCCCGGAGACGTTCATCACGTCGTCCACGCGGCCGAGCAGCCACAGGTCGCCGTCGGCGTCGAGGCGTGCGCCGTCACCGGCGAAGTAGTAGCCCTGCTCCTGGAACTTGTCCCAGTAGGTCTCCTTGTAGCGCTCCGGGTCGCCCCAGATGCCGCGCAGCATGGCGGGCCAGGGCTCGGTGATCACCAGGAGTCCGCCGTTGCCGTTGCCGACCTCGCTACCTGACTCGTCGACCACATCGAGTGAGACTCCGGGGACGGGCACCTGCGCGGAACCGGGTTTGGTCGCGATGACCCCGGGGAGGGCCGCGACCATGATCGCGCCGGTCTCGGTCTGCCACCACGTGTCGACGATCGGAGCGCTGTTCGCCCCGATGACCTCGCGGTACCACATCCATGCCTCGGGGTTTATGGGCTCACCGACTGATCCGAGCACACGGATCGATGAGAGATCGAACTTCTGCGGGATCGCACGACCCGACTTCATGAACGAACGGATCGCCGTCGGCGCGGTGTAGAAGATCGTCACGCCGTACTTCTGGATGATCTCCCACCACCGGCCGGGGTGGGGGGTGTCGGGGGTGCCCTCGTAGAGGACCTGGGTGGCGCCGTTGGCGAGCGGTCCGTAGGCGACGTAGCTGTGGCCGGTGACCCAGCCGATGTCGGCCGTGCACCAGAACACGTCGGTCTCGGGGTGCAGGTCGAAGACGTTCCGGTGCGTGTACGCGACCTGCGTGAGGTAGCCGCCGGAGGTGTGCAGGATGCCCTTCGGCTTTCCGGTCGTGCCGGAGGTGTACAGGATGAACAGCGGGTTCTCGGAGGGGAAGGGCTGCGCGACGTGCTCCGCGGATGCCGCAGGCACGACCTCGTGCCACCAGAGATCCCGCCCCGGGACCCAATCGACCTCGTTCTCGCCGCGCTTGACGACGAGGACGTGCTCGACGGTCTGCTGCTCGCCCTCGCCCCGATCGCCGAGCGCCTGGTCGACGGCGGGCTTGAGGGCGGACACCCTGCCCTTGCGGTATCCGCCGTCTGCCGTGATGACGACCTTCGCGCCGGCGTCGTCGATGCGCGATCGCAGACTGTCGGCGCTGAATCCGCCGAAGATCACGGAGTGGATCGCGCCGAGCCTGGCGACGGCGAGCATCGCGGCGACGGCTTCAGGGATCATGGGCAGGTAGATGGCCACGCGGTCGCCGGCGCCGATGCCGAGATCTGCGAGAACGTTGGCTGTGCGCTTGACCTCGTCGGTGAGCTCCGCGTACGTGATGCGTCGTGAATCGCCTGGTTCGCCTTCCCACAGCAGTGCGACGCGATCGCCGTTGCCCGCTTCGACATGGCGGTCGAGGCAGTTGTAGGCGACGTTGAGCTCGCCGTCGTCGAACCACTTGGCGAACGGTGGTGCCGACCAGTCGAGGACGCGGGTGAAGGGCGTGTGCCAGTGCAGGAGCTCTCGTGCCTGTTCGCCCCAGAACGCCTCTCGATCCGCGCGGGAGCGCTCATAGAGCTCCGGGCGCGCGACGGCCGAGGCTGCGAACTCTGCCGAAGGTGCGAATCGGCGTGTCTCATCGAGGAGATGATCGATCTGACTGCTCATGACGTGCGCTCCTTTGCGACGGGACCGGCCATGCACGGGCATGACGCTGACAGAGCGAATCTAGCTCCAGACCATTTTCGTCAATACTGCCGAAAGTGAGTAGTGCGGCGGGTTTTGTGAAGGAGGTTTCACCTCGTACACTCGACGACAGCCGAGAATCATCCGGCCTCGGCGCGCCACCCCTCCGAGTGCGGCGCGCCACCTGGGCGGCATCTCATTCCCCCCATGAGGTGCCGCCCATTCCTCTGCTCCACGCCGTTCTGCTGAGTGCGTTCAGTGCGGCTCGCCCGCAGTCGCTCTCCACGATCTGCGGATCACGGGAGTTGCGCACAGGAGGCGGGTTTCCGGGCGCAGCGCGCATACCCCCGGCAATAGCGTCGTGGCATGCCAGAGCCGTTCATCATCCAGCAGCGCGGAACGTCGACCGCACGCGACCCCCGCGGGGCGCTGCCCGTCGATGTCGATGCCGCCCTCGACCCGATAGCCGAGCACTGCGCCGACCCGAGCGTCACCGACGTCTTCGTCAACGGCTCAGACGGGCTGTTCATCGACCGTGGCCACGGCGTCGAACGCGTGCCCGGCTGGGCGGCATCCGAGAAAGAGGTCCGCGATCTGGCCGTCGCGCTCATCGGCGCCGGCGGTCGCCACCTCGACGACCAGTCGCCCTGCGTCGACGTGCGCCTGTCGTCCGGCATCCGTGTGCACGCCGTGCTGGCGCCGGTCTCGACCGGGGGCACCGCGGTGTCCGTGCGCATTCCGCGGATCCGCGCCGCCGATCTGGACGCCCTCTCGCAACTCGGCGCGTTCGACGACGCCCGCCGCGCGTGGCTGGAGCAGCTGGTCTCCGACCGGGCGAACATCCTCATCACCGGCGGCACGGGCACCGGCAAGACCACGCTGCTGTCGGCGCTGCTGCACGCGGTGCCGGACAGTGAGCGGATCGTCACGATCGAAGACGTCGCCGAGCTCCGCCCCGGGCATCCGCATCATGTCGCCCTCGAGGCGAGGCAGTCGAACCTCGAGGGCGCGGGATCGATCACTCTGGCCAGGCTCGTGCGCGAATCCCTGCGGATGCGCCCCGACCGGCTGATCGTCGGCGAATGCCGTGGCGAAGAGGTCCGCGAACTGCTCTCGGCACTGAACACCGGCCACGATGGCGGCGCGGGAACGCTCCATGCCAGCGGGCTGGCGGATGTTCCGGCCAGGCTCGAGGCTCTGGGCGCGCTCGCGGGGATGGATGCCGTAGCTCTCGCCCGCCAGGCGGTGAGCGCCTTCACCGTGGTGCTGCACCTCGAGCGAGGCGCCGACGGTGTGAGAAGACTCGCGCAGGCCGGTCGGTTCCGGCTGCGCGACGAACGGCTCGACATCGAACGGATGCAGCCGTGGTGAGGCTGCGCCGACCCAGGGTGACAGACGGCGGCGCGGAAGCCGCGGCCGTCTCCGTCCGCACGCTCGCGGTGCTGCTGCAGGCCGGGGCTGCACCGCTGAACGCCTGGCGGCACCTCGCGGACTCGGGCGATGCGCATGCGAAGAGCGTCGTCGCGCGCTGCGACGACGGCATACCTCTTCTCGTGGCCATCGAGGCCGAAGGCGGGGCGTGGAACGACGTCGCCGCAGTCTGGGAGGTCGCAACGACGGTGGGCGCACCTCTCGCCGAAGTCCTGAGAGCTCTCGCCGAGACGCTGCAGGACGCGGCATCCGCCGCCGACGATGTGCGCATCGCACTCGCGGAACCGGCCGGAACCGCTCGTCTTCTGCTGTGGATGCCGTTCGCCGGGCTGCTCCTCGGGTTCGCGCTCGGATTCGACACCGTCGGAGTGCTCGTCACCAACCCGGCGGGGATGGCCTGCCTCGTGATGGGGCTGCTCCTCGTGCTGTGCGCACGGCTGTGGACGACACGGCTGCTGCGTCGTGCGCGTCCCGAGAGGGGGACCCCGGGAATGCACGCCGAACTGGTCGCCGTCGGACTCGCCGGAGGCGCCTCGATCGACCGATCGCTGCGTCTGGTCCAGGACAGCCCAGCGCACGATCTGATCGGCCATGAGCGCACCACAGCGGTGCTCGGCCTCTCACGTGCCGCCGGAGTGCCGGCGGGCGAGCTCCTCAGAGCCGCCGCAGCACAGGACAGGCACGATTCCCGAGTGCGCGGTCGGTTGCGTGCGGCGAAGCTCTCCTCGCAGCTGCTGATCCCGCTCGGCGTCTGCACGCTGCCCGCGTTCCTGCTGCTCGGCGTCGCGCCGCTGATCCTCTCCGTTCTCACCTCCACCCCGTTGCCGATCTGACGGCAGCGCCCACTAGAAAGAAGGAAGCCCATGAACACCCTCCCTGCACTCACAAGGCGACGCTCCGCCGCATTGTTCACCGATGAATCCGGTGCAGCGACAGCCGAGTACGCCATCACGACCATGGCCGCCGTCGCCTTCGCCGGTCTCCTGGTGGTGATCATGCGCTCGGATGAGGTGCGCGGCATCCTCACCGACCTCGTCCGCCGGGCGCTGACCGTGTCGTGATGCGGAAGCGAGGCATCTCGATCCGTTCGAGAGAAGACGCCGAGCGCGGCTCCGTCGCGGCGGAGTTCGCCCTCGCGCTGCCGGCGGTGGTCCTCACCCTGCTCCTCGGAGCGGGAGCGCTCGGCGCCGCCGCCCAGCTCGTCGCGCTGCAGGACGCCGTCGCCGACGCGGCGAGGCTGCTCGGTCGTGGCGAGAGCAGCGCCTCGTCGGAGGCCGTCGTGACGGCATCCGTCGGCGGTGCACGGGTGTCCAGTGAAGCGCGCGGCGAGTTCATCTGCGTGAGCGCGCAGATCGACGCGCGGGTCGGGACGTTCCTGCGTGTGCCGCTGGCCGCGTCCAGCTGCGCGCTCGCCGGTGGCATCTGATGGCTGGCACCGCCCTGTCCGCTGGCGTCGTCTCTGTTGCGGCGGCGCTGGCGATCGGTCTCGCCGCCGCAGGCGCAGCCGCAGTCACCGGCCAGCGCGTCGCGGGGGCGGCGGATGCCGCGGCGCTCGCCGCGTCCGATGCCGCATCCGGGGCGGTCATCACCGAGGCGGAGCCCTGCGCCCTCGCTTCGCGGACCGCCTCCGCAGCCGGCGCGACTCTCGTCGAATGCACGATCGACGGGCTCGTGGCGACCGTTCGGGTCGAAGCGGCGTACGCTGGTCTGGTTGCCGTCTCCCGAGCCCGTGCCGGGCCACCCGAGGGATTCTGACGGCATGAACCCGATACTCCGCTCATGGCCCTGCTGTGAGCGCACCACGAGAGTGGTGTGTATGGTGTGCTTCGAAGAAAGGACGCCCCTTGGCTGAAGGCAAGAAGCTCGTCATCGTCGAGTCCCCGACGAAGATGCGGTCGATTCAGGGATATCTCGGTGACGGCTACGAGGTGCTCAGCTCCGTCGGCCACATCCGCGACCTCGCGGACAAGAAAGACATCCCTGCGGCAGACAAGCAGGCCTACGGCAAGTACTCGATCGATGTCGACAACGGCTTCGATCCGTACTACGTCGTCTCCGATCGCAAGACGAAGACCGTTGCAGAGCTCAAGCGTGCGCTCAAGAACGCTGACGAACTCCTTCTCGCAACTGATGAGGACCGCGAGGGCGAGGCGATCGCCTGGCATCTGCTCGAGACCCTCAAGCCCAAGGTCCCCGTCAAGCGCATGGTGTTCCACGAGATCACCGAAGACGCGATCCGCGCAGCGGTGGGCAACACCCGCGAACTCGATCTCGCGCTGGTCGATGCGCAGGAGACCCGCCGGATCCTCGACCGCCTGTACGGCTGGGATGTCTCACCCGTGCTCTGGTACAAGGTGAAGACCGGACTCTCAGCCGGACGCGTGCAGTCCGCGGCGACGCGCATGATCGTCGAACGCGAACGCGAGCGCATGGCCTTCGTGAATGCCGAGTACTGGGATGTCGAGGCATCCGCTTCGTCGGCGAGCGCATTCCGCGTGCGTCTGGTGCGCGTCGACGGCGGACAGCTCGCGCGCGGCACCGACTTCGACGACACCGGAAAGCTCAAGAAGGCCGTCGTCGTCCTCTCCGAGAAAGACGCGGTCTCTCTTGCCGAGGCGGTGGATGCCGCGGGTGCGGGAACCGTCACCAAGGTCGAAGCCAAGCCGGGGACGCGCAGCCCGTACGCGCCGTTCACGACCTCCACGCTGCAGCAGGAAGCGGGCCGCAAGCTCTCGATGAGCGCGAAACAGGCCATGAGCGTGGCTCAGCGTCTGTATGAGAAAGGCTTCATCACCTATATGCGAACCGACTCGGTCGCGCTGAGCACGCAGGCCGTTCAGGCCGCGCGCAGCCAGGCGGTCGCGCTCTACGGCGACAGCGCGGTGCCGTTGAAGCCTCGCGTGTACAGGTCCAAGAGCAAGAATGCGCAGGAGGCGCACGAGGCGATCCGCCCCTCCGGCGACAAGTTCCGCAAGCCCTCCTCGGTCTCCGGCGAGCTCGACCGCGAAGAGCTGCGCGTCTACGACCTCATCTGGAAGCGCACGGTGGCAAGTCAGATGGCCGACGCCAAGTACGAGACCACGACGGTCACCATCGGCGTCGACGCCGACGGCCGCAACGCCGAGTTCACCGCATCCGGCACGGTCTACACCTTCAAGGGATTCCTCGAGGCATACGAAGAGGGCAGAGACGAGAAGCGCGGCGACTCCGACTCGGATTCGAATCAGTCCCTGCCCGCCGTCGCCGTCGGCGACGAGCTCGCCCTCGCGGATGCCGAGGCGAAGGGGCACAGGACGACGCCGAAGCCGCGCTACACCGAGGCCTCCCTCGTCAAGGCGCTTGAAGAGCATGGCATCGGACGGCCGTCGACGTTCGCGAGCATCATCGGCACGGTCATCGATCGCGGATACGCCACCAAGCGCGGGCAGGCTCTCGTGCCGACGTGGATGGCGTTCAGCGTCGTGCGTCTGCTCGAAGAGCACTTCGCCGAGCTGATCGACTACGACTTCACCGCCGCCCTCGAAGACGATCTCGATGCCATCGCCCGCGGTGAGCAGAAGCGCGTCGAGTGGCTGAAGTCGTTCTACTTCGGCTCCGACGCGCACGTGGGCCTCCGCCAGGTCGTCGACAACGTGGGCGAGATCGACGCTCGAGCACTGAACTCGACGAAGATCACCGACACCGCCACACTCCGCTTCGGCAAGTACGGCCCCTACATCGAGGTGCTCGACCCGGCGAAGCCCGACGAGCGCGGTCGCATCGTCAACGTTCCGGAGGAGCTCGCCCCGGATGAGCTCACCGCGGAGAAGGCGCAGGAGCTGATCGATGCTCCCGTCGCCGGTGACCGCGTTCTCGGAGAGAACCCCGAGAACGGGCGCGTCATCGTCGTGAAGGACGGCCGGTACGGTCCGTACGTGCAGGAGAATCTTCCCGAAGAGGCTCCGGTCGTCGATGAGAAGACCGGCGAGGTCGTCGAGGCGCCCAAGAAGAAGACCGCGAAGAAGGATGCGCCCAAGCCGCGGACCGGATCGCTGTTCCGCTCGATGTCCGTCGACACGGTCGATCTCGAGACGGCCCTGAAACTGCTGAGTCTTCCCCGCGTCGTCGGCGCCGATCCCGAATCGGGCGACGAGATCACGGCGCAGAACGGCCGCTACGGTCCGTACCTGAAGAAGGGGACCGATTCGCGATCGCTCGAGAACGAGCAGCAGATCTTCGACGTGACACTCGACGAGGCGGTCGCGATCTACGCGCAGCCCAAGTACGGTGCGGGATCGCGTCGTGCATCCAGCGCGCTCGCCGAGTTCGACGCCGACCCCGTCAGCGGCAAGCCCATCAGGGTGCGCGACGGCCGGTTCGGCCCGTACGTCACCGACGGCGAGACGAACGTGACGATCCCACGCGGCCAGAAGCCCGAGGACATCACGTTCGAGATCGCCGTGCAGATGCTCGCGGACAAGCGCGCCAAGGGGCCCGCTCCGAAGCGCGGCGCGAAGAAGGCTCCCGCGAAGAAGGCTCCCGCGAAGAAGGCTCCCGCGAAGAAGGCTCCGGCGAAGAAGGCTCCGGCGAAGAAGGCCGCAGCCAAGGCGGCCGCGCGTTCGGCGGCGGCGAAGAAGGCGGCAGCGACGCGAGCGGCGAACGCGGCGAAGAAGAAGGCCGAGGCGTGACCGCACGCTCAGGGCTGTGGATCACGCTCGAAGGCGGCGACGGGTCGGGCAAGACGACCCAGGCGGTGATGCTCGAGACCTGGCTGAAGGATTCCGGCCGCGAGGTGCTGCGCACCCGTGAACCGGGCGGGAGCGATGTCGGACAGCTGATCCGCGACATCGTGCTGCACCACAGGGGTGAGATAGCTCCGCGCGCCGAAGCTCTGCTCTACGCGGCTGATCGCGCGCACCACGTGGCAGCCGTCGTCAAGCCGGCGCTGTCACGGGGCGAGGTCGTGCTCCAGGACCGATACCTCGACTCGTCCGTCGCCTATCAGGGGGCCGGGCGCGTGCTCGACGCCGCGCAGGTGCGCGATCTGTCGCTGTGGGCGACCGAGGGCGAACTGCCCGATCTCACCCTGCTGCTCGACCTCGACCCCGAGATCGCCCGTGCGCGGCTCGACTCGGCGGACAAGCCCTTCGACCGGCTCGAGGCGGAGAAGGCCGATTTCCACGCCAGGGTGCGCGACGCGTACCTCGCGCTGGCGGATGCTGAGCCTGACCGATTCCTCGTGCTGGATGCCGCGGCCTCCGCCGACCGGATCGCCGAGCGCATCCGCGACGGCGTCTCCACCCTCCTCTGACGCGTGCGCCGGTTGCGGAGTCACGACGGCACGCGCACCTCTCCGAGCGTCGCCCACGCACGTCATCCCAGAGCATGGCTGTCGGATGCCCCGGTTAGGCTGAGATCATGACCGCGACCCTCGCTCCATTCCCGTGGACGGATGTCTGGGGCCAGGACGATGCGGTCGATGCGCTCCGTCAGGCGGCATCCGATCCGGCGGCGCTCTCGCACGCCTGGCTGATCACCGGGCCTCCCGGCTCCGGCCGCTCCACGCTCGCATACGCGTTCGCCGCGGCGCTGATCGCCGAGGGGCCCGATGACGAGCAGACCATGCGCCAGGTCCTCGCCGGTACGCATCCCGATGTGACGGCGCTGCGCACCGACAAGGTCATCATCACCATCAAAGAGGCCAGGGGGCTCGTCGAGCGCTCCTACTTCGCCCCCTCAGCCGGGCGATATCGGGTCATCGTCGTCGAAGACGCCGATCGCATGGTCGAGCGCACCTCGAACGTCTTGCTGAAGGCTCTCGAAGAACCTCCGGAGAACACCGTGTGGGTGCTCTGCGCCCCGAGCGAGGCAGACCTGCTGCCGACCATCCGCTCCCGCGTCCGCCCGTTGCGGCTGCGCGAGCCCGATGTCGACGACGTCGCACGCCTCATCATCGAGCGCACCGGTGCCGATGCCGCCGTCGCCGAACAGGCGGCGCGCCTCTCGCAGCGGCACATCGGGATGGCGCAGCGCCTGGCGACCGACGATGCGGCCCGCCGCCGCCGCGACTCCACGCTGCGCTCGGTGCTCTCCGTGCGAGGGGTCGGCAGTGCGGTGGAGGTCGCGGGCGAGATCATCCAGGCAGCCACAGACGACGCGAAGTCCCTCACCGCAGAGCGCGATGCCGCCGAGCGCGCATCGCTGCTGCGCACGGTGGGGATCGCCGAGGGACAGGCGGTGCCACCTGCGCTGCGCTCGCAGATCTCCGCCCTCGAAGACGACCAGAAGAAGCGCGCCACACGCAGTCTGCGCGATGGCATCGATCGTGTGCTCACTGATCTGCAGTCCATGTTCCGAGACGTCGTCATGCTGCAGTACTCCCGCGGCGGCGACCTGATCAATCGCGAACTGCGCGATGACCTCAGCGCACTCGCCGCCGCGTGGCCGGTGCAACGTACGCTGGTGGTGCTCGACCATCTTGCCGAGACCAGGCAGTCGCTGGAGCGCAACGTCGCACCGACGCTCGCCCTGGAGAGTTTGCTCGTGACCGTCGCGAGCGGGAGGAAACCGTGAACACCCGACAGACTTCTCGCCTGCGACGGCTCGCCACGATCACCGCAGGACTGGCAGCGGCATCCTTGATGCTGAGCGGATGCCTTTATGCGGCCATCCCCGAGGAGGCGGCGCCCCGGCCGTCCAAGACGAATGCCCCCGACACCGAGGGTGTCGCCGCAGACCTCCTCCCGTTCTATGAGCAGACGCTCGAGTGGACGGCGTGCGACCGCGGCGGGGCCGCATTCGACTGCACCTACGTCACGGCGCCGCTAGACTGGGAGAACCCGAGTGCCGGTGAGATCGAGCTCTCGATCGTGCGGCAGCAGGCCATGGGCCAGCCGATGGGGTCACTGCTCACGAACCCCGGCGGCCCCGGTGGCAGTGGGCGGGACTTCATCCTCGACAGCGTCGGTTATGCCGTCAGCGATGATCTCGCGGCGAACTATGACGTGATCGGCTTCGATCCGCGCGGCGTCGGCGATTCGACGGCGGTCTCCTGCTTCGACGCCGAAGGCATGGACGCGTACCTCTACGACATCCCGGCCGCACCGCGCGGCACTGACGAGTGGGAGGCCGAGCTCACCGCGCGCAATCAGCAGTTCGCCGATGCGTGCGATGCGAACAGCGATGGCATCCTGCCGTTCATCACGACCGTGAACTCCGCGCGTGACATGGATCTCATCCGCGCGGTCCTCGGTGACACGCAGCTGAACTATCTCGGCTATTCGTACGGTACTTTCCTCGGTGCGACCTACGCGGAGCTGTATCCCGAGAAGGCCGGTCGTCTCGTGCTCGACGGCGCGATCGACCCGGCCGTCTCCGGCACCGATGTGGGCACGACCCAGGCGCTCGGATTCGAATCGGCGCTGCGCGCGTATATGCAGGACTGCCTCGATTCCGGCTCCTGCCCGTTCAACGGCACGGTCGATGAGGCGATGGCCGATCTCGGGGCGCTTCTGGCCGCTGTCGATCGCACGCCGTTGAAGAACGACGATGGACGCATGCTCGGTGCTGATTCGCTCATGACCGCGATCATCTCCGCCCTGTATTCCCAGGACAGCTGGGATTATCTGACGCAGGCACTCGATGGCGCGCTCCAGGGCGACCCGTATATCGCGTTCGTGCTCGCCGACTTCTACAACGGTCGTGAAGACGGCGTGTACCTCGACAACTCCAGCGAGGCCTTCCGTGCGTACAACTGCATGGACTACCCCGTCGAGGACGACCAGGCCACTCAGGACGCGGCGGATGCGAAGATCGCGGAGGGTGCGCCGACCGTCGCTCCGTACTGGAGCGGTCCTGACTCCTGCGAGGTCTGGGGCTATCCGCCTACCGGCACGCGCGGCGAGATCCACGCCGAGGGAGCGGGGCCGATCCTCGTGGTCGGTACGACCAATGACCCGGCGACGCCCTACGAGTGGTCGGTGTCGCTCGCGGACCAGCTCGAAGAGGGCGTGCTGATCACCCGGGTCGGCGAAGGGCACACCGGCTACAACAAGGGCAACGTGTGCGTCGATCAGGCGGTGGACGCCTTCTTCCTCGATGACGCTGTTCCCGGGGCCGATCTGAAGTGCGAGTGATTTCGCGGTGAGGGCACGGACAGGGTAATATCGATTCTCGTGCCTGACCCGTCAGGTCGCGCCCCGATAGCTCAGTGGTAGAGCATCCCACTCGTAATGGGAAGGCCGTCAGTTCAATCCTGACTCGGGGCTCCATTTCACATCAGACGCTCGGCGAGAGCGACGATGATCCCCTCGGGCCCGCGCACGTACGCCATGCGCCACTGGTTCTCGTACTCGCCGATGCCGCCGTCGAGCCGGTAACCGGCGGCCGTGAGCCGGCGGACCAGCTGCTGCAGGCCCGACACCTCGAATGCGATGCTGCGGATGCCGATCTCGTTCGCCATCGCGGCGGGCAGGCCGGGCCCCATCGCGGGCCGTTCGAACGTCGACAGTTCGACACCGGTGCCGCCGCCCGGGGTCTGCAGCATGACGATGCGGGTCTTCGAATCCGGAATGCCGCAGACCGTGTCGAGAAAGTCGCCCTCCATGGGGATCGGACCCCCTTCCCGTTCCAGGCCGAGGTCGATGAAGAACCTCGTTGCGGCGTCGAGATCGGACACTGTGATGCCGACGTGGTCGAATCGCTTGATGGCGGACATGCTGCGATCCTCCTCCGAAGGGTCGTGAATCTCCAGATGCCCGCGCGAACGCGAACGCGTACTCTCGAACCATGAGCAGAGCATCGAGCGAGGCGGCGCCTGCCGGCCGCGCGCCTGCCGACCTCTTCTGCTTGGATGCCGCATGAACCGCATGGTGCTGATGCTTCGTGCCGTGAACGTCTCCGGACGCAACCGTGTCCCCATGGCGAGGCTGCGCGACGTTCTGGGCACGGCAACCGGACTGCAGAACGTCTCCACGTACATCGCGAGCGGCAACATCATCTGCGACGCGACGGCTGATTCGGCATCGATGTGCGCTGAGGTCCGCGAGGTCGTCTCGAGGGAGTTCGGAGTCGATTCACCAGTCATCCCGCGCACCCACGCGGAGCTCGTGGAGGCGCTCGGGGTCCAACCGTTCGACGGGGGCGTCGAGAAGCTCGTCCACGCGATGTTCCTCGAGGGCGAACCGTCCGAAGGGGCGATCGAACGACTCGAGCAACGCCTGGTCCCGGGGGAGGAGATCGCGCTGATCGGGCGCGACCTGTGGATCAGCTACAGCGAAGATGGCGTTCACACGACGAAGCTGACCAAGGCCGTCCTCGATCGTGCGCTCGGCGTGTCCGGCACCGCGCGGAACCTCCGGACGACGCGCGCGCTCGCCGAGCTCACGCAGCCAGGCGCCGCTTCTCGCGCGCGTTGACCATCGCGAACAGCCGATTGCGCTTGGTGTTCTGGAACGACGCGCACGACCAGCGATCCCCTGCCCGCACGAACACGAACGTCTGCACCTTGTCGTGCGTGATCGTCGTTCCTTTTCCGACGCCGCCCTCGGTGACGACGATGGCGCAGTCCTCGCCGAGCATCCGCGCATCGAGCACGTTCATCGACATGCGCGTGCCGCGCTGCCAGCGTTCGAAGACGGGGACATGGTCCGCCCGGATCTCCTCTCGTCCGCGGCTGATGAGTCCGGCGAAGATCACGTAGGTCGCGTCTGCGGTGAACTCGGCAGCATAGGCGTCCGCATCGCCGGCGGCCCACGCGAGACGGATGCGCTCCAGTGAGTCGGTTACGGCGATAGGGATCTCGATCGTGGTCATGATTTCCTCTCTTATGGCAATCTGCCATAAGCAATAATGCAACCTGCACTAATTGGAGTCAAGCTTCTAGACTCGAGATCATGGACGACGCCAAGCGGAAGCTCACCCGGAGTGATCGGGATCTCGCGGCGTTGACCGTGCTCGCACTGCTGACTGTCGGGCCGCGGCATCCGTATGACATCCATCGGTTCGTCGTCGAGACCCGCAAGGACTTCGTCACGGGTGCACCTCGCAGCATCTACCATGCCGTCGGGCGACTGGAGCGCGGGCATCTGATCGAACCGATCGGCTCGGAGCAGGCCGGGGGGCGACCGGAGCGCACGCTGTACGCGTTGACCGACGCCGGGCGCAGTGAAGTGCGCCACAGGGTGTCCGCGCTGCTCTCTCAGCCGCAGACCGATCGCACGACGACGATCGCGGCGCTCTCGTTCCTCGGGGTTCTCGGGCGGGATGAGGCGCTCGTCGCGCTGCGCGCGCGCATCGCTGCGCTCGACGCGCGGCTGTCATCGATCACGGTCGACCTCCGTGACGTGGCTGATCTGCCGGAGATCCTCCTCGTCGAGGCCGATTTCGACCGCACGCAGCTGGCGTCGGAGCGCGACTGGTTCTCCGGCATGACCTCACGTCTGCAGAGCGGCGATCTGGCATGGATCCCGGAGCGCGGATGAGTTCGCGATACCCCGCCACGATCGCGCGGAGCGTGGATCATGAGCTGGTGATCAAGAAGTCGCGCTTCATCGCGCACATCGCTCCGGTCGTGACGCCGGAGGATGCGGATGCCGTGATCGCCGCCGTCAAGAAGCGGGCATGGGACGCCAGGCACAACTGCTCTGCCCAGGTGACCGGATCATTGGGGGATCGTGCGCGATCATCGGATGACGGGGAGCCGTCGGGGACCGCCGGGGTGCCGATGCTCGAAGTGCTGCGCCGCCGCGAGCTCACCGATGTCGTCGCCGTCGTCACGCGGTACTTCGGCGGTGTGAAGCTCGGGGCGGGAGGCCTGGTGCGCGCATACTCCTCCGCGGTGTCGGAGGCCTTGGATCTTGCGACGCTGGTTGATCGCCGGGTGCTCGCCGAGGTGACGATGACAGTCGGGCATGCGGATGCCGGACGATTCGACAATCTGCTGCGCGACTGGGCGCCGGCCAACGAAGCCGTGGTGGGCGAGCCGCTCTACGGCGCGGAGGCGACGTTCGCCGTGTGGGTGCCACCCGCGGCCGTCCCGGCGCTGGCCGCCGAGGTCGCCGAGGCCTCCGCCGGTGCGGTCCTGGCTGCTCCTACGGGGGTGGAGAGGCTCGTCGGCGTACCGAGGCCGCTCATGGCCGGCCGGGGCGAAGGGTCGTGACGCTGAGGGCGATCGGCGGCATCTGAGCGCTCGGACGCAGGTCGACGCGGCGCGCACCGCAGTCGGTGCAGATGACGTAGACGACCGTGCCCTCGCTGGTGGCGTGGTGGGACTCGACGTCCCATCCGTGCTCGTGCGCAACGGGGATGGAGTGGGTGGCGGGGCGGGTGTGCAGAAGGGTCATGCCACCATCGTGATGTAATGGTCTTATGCATCTCAACCCTTACGGCGAGTATGCGGTGCTGCTCGCCGCATCCCTCGCGAACGACTGGCCCGAGGACCGGCGGGGCATCGAGGAGCGCACTCTTGATCTCGGAATGACGATGACGTATCCGCCGGCATCCGATGATCATGAGCACGTGCGCGGCGTCATCGACGACTGGCTCCGGATCGTCGATGCCGCCGACCACTCCGCTCGAGCGGAGCTCCTCAACGCGCAACTGGCGCAGGCGACGGCCTATCCGCGCCTCACCGATCATGATGGTGAGGGCTGGCATCTGCACTACCGTGACGACGTGCAGTCGCTCCCGTACGTGCTGCGTGCGGTGATCAGCGTCGGCACCTCCCTGCATCTGGTCACACGCGGCATGGACCGTCTCGGGCGCTGCGCCGCCTCGCCGTGCACCAATGTGGTCGTCGACGTGACGCGCAACGGTCGCCAGCGGTTCTGCTCCGTGCGTTGCGCGAACCGTGCGGCGGTGCGCCGTCACCGGGCGCGGGCGTGAACGGTGCAATGCTGACGACGCAGTAGGATTGGGCGTGCGGGCCTGTAGCTCAGTTGGCAGAGCATCGGACTTTTAATCCGCGGGTCGCGGGTTCGAGCCCCGCCGGGCCCACCAGTCAGGGACTGGAATCGCAGGGCACCCGCCGGGACCCCACGGGAGATCTCGGCGGGTAGCCTTGATGAGTGCCCGAGCAGTTCTCCCGCCCCGTCCGTCGTCCGTCCGCAGCGTTCGACAAGCTCACCGGCGCCGCCGATTCGGCCGAGACCGTGCGCGTCGCGCATGCGACGGCATCCGCTCTGCTGACCCGTGCACGCGCCGATTCCACGGGCGAGAGCGCAGAGCGACTGATCGCGTTCACCGCGGAGCACGGTATCGACGACATCGCGGAGCTGTGGGCGAGCGCGCCCTCGGTCTCGCTGCCGGGAGCCCTCTGGCGCCTCTACCTGCTGCAGCTGGCGATCCACAACGATCCGCAGACCTCTGCTCTGCTGTACGAACGAGGTCGGATCGAACTGGGCTCCGCGGATGCTGTCGTCGCCGGAGCGCCGGTTCCCGCCGGCCCCGACGAGATCGTATCGCTGATCGACACCATCCTGCGGGGAGTGTTCCGCGGCGACTTCTCGGTCGCGCTCGAACGCGCGGCCGCGTTCTGCCGCGTGCAGGTATCGGGGGCGACGCATCTCGCCGACGACTACGAGTCCACCGAACCCGCGCGGGCCTCCGAGCTCACCACGCGCGCGCGTCGACTGCACCTCTTCGCGAACGAGCTGAGCGCGGCGGCGGGACTGTGGAGCATGGGCGGCCTGACCTGATCCGAGTGCCGGGCGCGCGGATCGATCGCGCATCGATCGAGCCGGGGCAGAGAAAGACCGGGCCGCGCAGAGAAAGACCGGGCCGCAAGAACGCCTCTCGGCGGAAGGCCGCTCGCAGCGGCAGAATTTGGAGCCCGGGGTTATGCGGCCCGGCCATTCGATTGTAACGTCCTGTCGCCGGTGATATTCCCGAGTGCAGTCGTAGAGTCGTCTCATGGCCCAGCGATTCGCCCTGATCATCGATCCCGTCGACGCCGCGCAGGAGCGCGCCGACTTCGCAGGAACCTTCACCGTCGTGGATGCCGCGGCACCCGCACTCAGCGTCGGAGAACTGAGCACGCAGCGGGGCGACGGGGTCTTCGAATCGATCGGCGTGATCGATGCGCACGCGCAGGAGGTCGGCCCGCACCTCGAACGCCTCGCGAACTCGGCACGGATCTGCGATCTTCCCGAGCCGAACCTCGAGCAGTGGCGGCAGGCCATCGCCGTGGCGGCGGCGGAATGCCCGCCGGGGGAGTGGGTGATCAAGCTGATCCTCAGTCGCGGGGTCGAGCACGGGCCGGCGCCGACGGCGTGGGTCACGGCGTCGCCGGCATCCGATTTCTCCGCTGCGCGCGAGAGCGGCGTCAAGGTCGTGGCCCTCGATCGCGGCTACTCGCTCGACATCGCCGAACGCGCACCGTGGCTTCTGCTCGGGGCCAAGACGCTCTCGTACGCCGTGAACATGGCGGCCCTGCGCGAGGCCCGGCGGCGCGGAGCGGACGACGCGCTCTTCCTCTCGGGTGACGGGTATGTGCTCGAAGCGCCGACGGCATCCCTGATCCTCCGATTCGGGGACCGATTCATCACTCCTGCGCCGACGGGCGGAATCCTGCACGGGACCACGCAGCTGAGCGTCTTCGAGTACCTCGAGGGGAGGGATTTCGAGGTCGGATACGCCCAGATCCCGGCATCCGATCTGACCCGTGCGGATGCCGCCTGGCTCGTCTCGAGTGTTCGTCTGGCCGTGGCGGTCGTCGCGGTGGATGCGCATCCGCTACCCGTCGATCACGATCTCACTGCAGCCATGAACCGATATCTCCTCTCGCCGCGCGACTGACCCCCTCTGCCCTCTGCCTGTGCCTGCCTGCCCCCTGCCTGCCCCCTGCTGCTCCGTGCACAGCTACGGAGATCGTGCACGACACGCCGGTCGAACGGGCAGCACTCACGGCGATTCGGCTGCCCGGTCCGAAGCTGTGCGCGGGGAGCCGTCCCGCAGGGTCGCGAGGATGGCACGTTCGACCCCGTCCCAGTCGTGGATGATCATGGCGTAGTCGAAACGCAGGGTGACGTAGCCCCAGGATGCTGAATTGGCATCTCTCACGAGGTCCTTGTGTCGAAGACTGCGTCCATCATGATTGACCCTGCCGTCGGCCTCGACGATGAGCCAGCCGTCGATGAGAAGATCGACCTTTCCCGTTCCGAAGATCCAGACCTGAGATCGCACTTCGCACCGGTGCCGTCTCATGCGCAGCCGGATCAGCGACTCGAGACCGCTGTCCGCGTCAGCGCGGGAGAACTCGATCAGTTCACGGCCGCGTGCGCCGACCTTCCGCTGAAGACGTCGCAACGCCGCATCGGTGAGTGCCCGTGTGCGGCGGGCGGACTCCAGTGCGACGAAGAACGCCTCTTCGCCGCGGCATCCGTATATCTGACAGAGCACCCTCTCGACGCTGGGCAGGCCGAAGGCGGAGGGGCTCTCACCGTCGTCCCAGTGCGGAACGCACTCGCACTCCGACGCCCCGTCGTGCGGGTACTGGTGACGACTCGGGCGCATCCAGACGTGCAGACCGTCGATGTCGTCGAGCACCCAGAGCCCCAGGTGTCGAGCGGCGCTCTCGCACCCCAGCGAGCCGCCGTGAGCGGCTGCGACGATGGCATCGGCGCAGGCATCGATGCCCGCATAGACGCCGCGCCTCACCCGCCGCAGCGCACCCGACGCGCACTGCGCGTCGACCTGCCGGCGGCTGAGGTCCGCGCGGAGCTCGGCGAAGGTCCAGATCGCCGGAGCCGTCGTCTCGCACATGACACCGAGCCTGGAGCATGCGCGTGCCCGTTCGGCGCGGATTCCCACGAACGGTGGACGCTCTGCGGTGATCTCACTCTGTGCAGAACGTGTCGCCCCGGGCACAGCTTCGGAGCACACGCGGCGACACGCCGTGGCTGCTCCGGGAGACGCGGCGTGTCGCCCGCGGCATCCGAAGCTGTGCCCGGGGGTGACGGGATAGAACGGACGGGCGGGTGGGACGGGGGTCAGCCGAACCGGCCCGAGACGTAGTCCTCGGTCGCCTGCACGCTCGGCGTGGTGAAGATCGTCGCCGTGTCGTCGTACTCGATGAGCTTGCCCGGCTTGCCGGTGCCCGCGATGTTGAAGAACGCGGTGCGGTCGGAGACGCGAGATGCCTGCTGCATGTTGTGCGTCACGATCACGACCGTGTACTGGGTCTTGATCTCGGCGATGAGCTCCTCGATCGCGAAGGTCGAGATCGGGTCGAGCGCCGAGCACGGCTCATCCATGAGGATCACATCGGGGGAGACCGCGATCGCGCGAGCGATGCACAGACGCTGCTGCTGCCCGCCGGAGAGTCCGGAACCGGGCTTGTCGAGACGGTCCTTCACCTCGTTCCACAGGTTCGCCCCGCGCAACGACTTCTCGACGAGCGCCTCCTGGTCGCTCTTGGCCATGCGTGAGTTGTTCAGCTTGACGCCGGCGAGGACGTTCTCCTTGATCGACATCGTCGGGAACGGGTTCGGGCGCTGGAACACCATGCCGACCTGGCGCCGCACGAGCACCGGATCGATTCCCGGGCCGTACAGGTTCTTGCCGTCGATGAGGACCTCGCCCTCGACGCGAGCGCCGGGGATGACCTCGTGCATGCGGTTGAGCGTGCGCAGGAAGGTCGACTTGCCGCAGCCCGACGGACCGATGAACGCCGTCACCGTGTTGGGCTTGATGTCGATGTTGACGCCTTCGACGGCGAGGAAGTCGCTGTAGTAGACGTTGAGATCGCTGACTTCAATGCTCTTGGACATCGGAATCCTTCTTCTTCGATCGGGTAGGGCCGCTCAGCGGCCGGTCTTGGGCGCGAAGACCTTCGCGATGAGTCGGGCGAGCAGGTTGAGCACCATGACGATCAGGATGAGCGCGAGAGCGGATGCCCACGCCCTGTCGATGAACGCCTCGGCGGGGATGCCGGGATACTTGGCCTGCATGTAGGTGAACACCGGCAGCGTGGCCATCTGGCCGCTGAACATGTTGAGGTTCATGCCCTGCACCATGCCGACGGTCAGCAGCAGCGGCGCGGTCTCGCCGATCACTCGGGCGATGGCGAGCATGATGCTGGTGGTGATTCCGGCGATCGCGGTGGGCATGACGACCTTGAGGATCGTCAGCCACTTCGGCACGCCGAGGGCGTACGCCGCCTCACGCAGCTCGTTGGGGACGATGCGCAGCAGTTCCTCTGAGCCGCGCACCACCACCGGGATCATCAGCACGGCCAATGCCAGTGAGCCCATGATGCCCATCCGCGTGCCGGGCCCCATGATGAGCGCGAAGACGGAGTAGATGAACAGACCGGCGACGATCGACGGGATGCCCGTCATGACGTCGACCAGGAAGGTGATGCCGCGGGCGAGCTTCTTGCCCTGGCCGTACTCGACGAGATAGATCGAGGTCATCAGTCCGATCGGCACGGAGATGATCGTCGCGCCGAGGGTGATGAGCACCGTGCCCCACAGCGCGTGCACAGCGCCGCCGCCCTCGCCGACGACGTTGCGCATCGACGAGCTGAAGAACTCGGCGTCGAAGCGGACGAGGCCATTGATGACGACGGTGTAGAGCAGAGAGATCAGCGGGAGCAGGGCGATCACGAATGCGGTGGACACCAGCGCGGTCATCAGGCGATCGGTGGCGTGGCGCCGGCTCTCCGCCACCGTCGAGATCACGAAGATGAGCACCATGTACAGCACCATGCCCACGACGAGGGCGAGGGCGATGTTGAAGTCGGCGGGGTCGCCCCCGCTGTTCGCGACGGCGAAGATCGCCGACGAGATGACGAAAGAGATGAGCAGCAGGATCCACGGTGCGCCCTTGGGCAGGCGGCCGGCGGTGTACGTGCGCGCGCTCGGCGCTACGGCGGTGGTGGTCATGTCAGTTCGCTCCCGAGAACTCGGCACGGCGCGAGACGATCCAGCGGGCGACGAAGTTGACCGCGAATGTCACGATGAACAGGATGAGACCGGCGGCGATCAGCGTGTTGACGCCCTCGTCATGGGCCTCGGGGAATCGCAGTGCGATGATCGCGGGGATCGTCGTGGGATTCTCGGGGTTGAGGAGATTGAACGTGACGATGCCCAGGGGGGACAGTACGAGGGTGACGGCCATGGTCTCGCCGAGAGCGCGTCCGAGGCCGAGCATGGCGCCTGAGACCATGCCGCTGCGGGCGAACGGGAGCACCGACATGCGGATCATCTCCCAGCGTGTCGCGCCGAGGGCGAGGGCGGCCTCTTCGTGGAGCTTCGGCGTCTGGAGGAAGACCTCTCGACAGATCGCGGTCATGATCGGCAGGATCATGACCGCGAGGACGAGGGACGCGGTCAGGATCGTCTTGCCGGTTCCCGACGGCGTGCCACCGAAGATGGGGATCCAGCCGAGGTTGGTGTTCAGCCACTTGTAGAAGGGCACGAGCATCGGTGCGAAGGTCAGTGCGCCCCAGAGGCCGAAGACGACCGATGGCACAGCGGCGAGCAGATCGATGACGTAGCCGAGGATGCCGGCGAGCTTGCGCGGCGCGTAGTGCGAGATGAACAGCGCGATGCCGATCGCGAGCGGTGCTGCGACGATCAGGGCGATCGCGCTGGCGTAGAGCGTTCCGAAGACGAAGGGCCACACCCAGGTGATGAACGACTGGCCCTGCAGGATGTGGTTGTCCGAGGTGTCGGGTGCGAATGCGGGTATCGACTGGACGATCAGGAAGACGGCGACGGCGGCCAGCGTCACGAGGATGATGATGCCGGCACCGAGCGCGGTTCCGGAGAAGATGCGGTCCCCTGGGCGGAGCACCGCCTTGCTCGAACGGGGCGATCGGGTATCGGGGCCCGTCGTAGTGGTGGTCATCTGAGCGTCTCCACAGGGTGCTCGTCGGAAAGTTCGGGGATTCTCATGCGGGTGCCCCCGTGGCGCTGTGTCGATCTTCCGATCAGCGCCACGGGGGCGATGGTGCAGTCTCGGCCTGAGCCGAGGTCGTACTAGTTCGTGACGATCGCGTCGATCGCGGCGTCGACCTTCTCGCGCAGGTCGTCCGAGATCGGGGCGTTGCCCGCGGCGTCGGCCGCGACGTCCTGACCGTCGGCGGATGCGACGTACTGGAAGTACGCCTTGACCAGCGAAGCCGTGTCAGCGTCTTCGTACTCGACGCAGCCGATGAGGTACGAGACCAGTGCGATCGGGTACGAGCCGGCCGGTGCGGCGGCAGGGTCGACGGCGAATGCGAGGTCGTGGTCCGAACGGCCCTCCTCGAGCGGCGAAGCGGCGACGAGTGCCGACGCGGCCTCGGCGGAGTACGGCACGTACTCGCCCTCGACCTCGATGGCGACCTGGCCGAGGTCCGAGGCCTGCGACGCGTCGGCGAAGCCGATGTAGCCGACGCCGTTGGTGATGGCGTTCACGACGCCGGAGGTGCCATCGGCTGCCTCACCGGTCGAGAGCGGCCACTCGTCGCTGGCCTCGTCGGTCCACACGTCGGGGGCGACGGCCTCGAGGTACGAGGTGAACGTCTCCTGCGTGCCGGAGGCGTCAGCGCGGTGCACGGGGACGATCGCCTGGTCGGGAAGCTCGACACCGTCGTTCTGTCCGGCGATGGCGGCGTCGTTCCAGTTGGTGATCGTACCGGCGAAGATGCCCGCGATGGTCGCGCCATCGAGGTTCAGCTCGTCGATGCCGTCGAGGTTGAAGGCGACGGCGACGGGCGAGATGTAGACCGGGACCTCGACGATCTCGTCGGAGGCGCAGGAGCCGAAGCCGCCGGCGGCGATCTCCTCGGCGTTGAACGCGCGGTCCGAGCCGATGAAGTTCGACGAACCGGCGAGGAAGTTCTCGCGACCGGTACCGGAGCCCGTGGAGGTGTAGTTCACCGTGGCGTCAGGGTTGGCGGTCTGGAATGCGGCGACCCAGGCCTGCTGCGCCGCCTCCTGCGACGAGGCGCCGGTCGCCTCGACCATGCCGCGGACCTGCGACTCGGCGGGGGCGTCGGTCTCGCCGTTGCCGGCGTCGGCCTCGTTCGCTGCGCAACCGGCGAGGGCGAGAGCTGCGACGGCGCCGATGGCGCCGATGCGTGCGATTCGGGAGATCTTCACTGTGGGATCCGTTCGATCGTGGATGGTTGAGGCCCGGTGCAGGGCACACAGTGACGCTAAACGCGGTGGTTAACGAGACTCTCCCGCGTTGGTGAACGGGAGGTGAACGGGAATCGACCTCTTGGAGCGGTCAGATCTTCGGTACGTGCGTCTCGATCGAGATGATTCCGGAGCCGGGATTGCTCGCCGAGAGGTGCGCGACGGAGAACGCCCCCACCTCGAGTGCGGATGCGCTGCCGAGATAGGAGCCGTGCATGGTGCCCGTGGCGAGGGCGAGCTCGGAGAGGATGCCGGGGAGCACGGGGCCGTGACTGCAGATGACTGCGGGCTTGCCTGCTCTCACGCGTTTGCCGACCACGGTGCGCACGTCCGAGACGCCCTCCTCCCATGCATCCTGACTGAGATGCTCGGTCATCACCGGGACGCGATCGATCGCGTTGGCGAGCGGGGTGACGGTCTGCACGCACCGCACGGCGTCGCTCGTGATGATTCTGCGGACGCCGAAGGCGCGCAGCGGTGCGACGATCGCTTCGGCCTGACGGCGGCCGCGTTCGGTCAGCGGGCGGGCGGCGTCCGCTCCCTCCCACTCCGAGCGCGACAGCGCTTTCGCGTGTCGCAGCACGACGATCGGAAACGTGTGCAGCACGCCGTCGTCGACGAGACGCTCGAACTCGTCGAGGATCTCGAGATCGACCGGGTAGCTGAGGTTCTTCCTGGCCTTCTTCAGAGACACCCATTCCACGGCGGCGATCTCGTGATTGGGCACGAATGCGGAGTTGCGGATCGCATCATCCGTCGCCTCCGCGGCCCAGTAGTGAACGACCTTCTGCCGTTTCGGTCGCATGAAGTACCGGCTGACGCCGACGGGCACCCCCAGACTCACCCGGATGCCGGTCTCTTCACGGACCTCGCGCACCGCGGTCTGCGCGAGCATCTCCCCGGGGTCGACCTTTCCCTTGGGCAGGGTCACATCGCGGTACTTGGTGCGGTGGATCAGGAGGATGCGCAGCTTGCCGTCAGCCGTCAGCCGCCAGACGACGGCCCCGGCGGCGTACACCGCCTTGTCGTCGCGGACGACTTCGACGGCTGCCTGATCCTGCTTCAGCGTCATCGCACCGCCCGCGGCCTGCGTCGGCGGTGGATCTGACTCATGGTCTTATCCTGCAGATCGATCAGCGGCTTCCCGTCCTCGTCCACGGAGTGTCGCTCCCACACGCCGTCGGCGGCGAGGTGCCAGGAGCTCGTGCGATCGTCCATGGCCAGGTCGAAGAACGCGAGCAGCTCCTTGACGTGGCGCTGGTCGGTCACCCGCACCAGTGCCTCGACGCGGCGATCGAGGTTGCGGTGCATCATGTCGGCGCTGCCGATGTAGACCTGCGGATCGCCGTCGTTCTCGAATGCGAAGATCCTGGAGTGCTCGAGGTACCGGCCGAGGATGCTCCGCACGGTGATGTTGTCGCTCGTGCCGGGGAGATCGACCTTGATGCTGCAGATGCCCCGCACCCAGACCTCGACTTTCACCCCTGCTTGGCTCGCACGGTAGAGCGCGTCGATGATCTCCTCGTCGACCATCGAGTTCACCTTGATGCGGATGTGCGCCGGCTTCCCCTCGAGCGCGTTCTTGCGCTCGCCGTCGATCAGACGCAGGAGTCCCTTCCGCAGGTGCAGAGGCGCGACGAGCAGCCGCTTGAACTTCTTCTCGATCGCGTAGCCCGAGAGCTCGTTGAACAGCCGAGTGAGGTCCTTTCCGACCTGGGCGTCTGCGGTGAACAGGCCGAAGTCCTCATAGATGCGACTGGTCTTCGGGTTGTAGTTGCCGGTGCCGACGTGGGAGTAGTGGCGCAGCTGCCCCTCTTCCTCGCGGATGACGAGCGCGAGCTTGCAGTGCGTCTTCAGGCCGACCAGGCCGTAGACGACATGCACGCCGGCCTTCTCGAGCTTGCGGGCCCAGACGATGTTGTTCGCCTCGTCGAAGCGCGCCTTCACCTCGACGAGTGCGAGCACCTGCTTGCCCGCCTCGGCGGCGTCGATCAGCGCCTGGATGACCGGGCTGTCTCCTGAGGTGCGGTACAGCGTCTGCTTGATGGCGAGCACATGCGGGTCGCGCGCGGCCTGCTCGAGGAAGGCCTGCACGCTCGTGTTGAACGACTCGTACGGGTGGTGCACGAGCACGTCGCCCTTGCGGATCGCGGCGAAGATGTCGGCGCGGTTGTTGGAGCCGGTGGGCTGGAACGCGACAGGCGTCGTCGGCAGATGCGGGGGATAGCGCAGGTCGGGGCGGTTGACCTTCGACAGTGAGAACAGTCCGCGCAGATCGAGCGGGCTCGGAAGCCGGTACACCTCCTGGTCGGTGATGTCGAGCTCCTTGATCAGCAGATCGAGGGTCACGTCATCCATGTCGTCGGCGATCTCGAGGCGGATGGGCGGCCCGAACCGGCGGCGCAGCAGCTCGGCCTCGAGCGCCTGGATGAGATTCTCGCTCTCGTCCTCCTCGATCTCGACGTCTTCGTTTCGAGTGAGGCGGAAGGCGTGGTGATCGAGCACCTCCATCCCGGGGAAGAGATCGCCGAGGTGGTTGGAGATCAGATCCTCGAGTGGGAGGTAGCGGGCGATCTCGCTCGTGCCGGGCACCTCGACGAGGCGGGGCAGCATCGGCGGCACCTTGAGCCTGGCGAAGTCCTGGCGGCCGGTGCGGGCGTTGCGGATGCGGATCGCCAGGTTCAGCGACAGTCCCGAGATGTAAGGGAAGGGATGCGCAGGGTCGACGGCGAGGGGCATGAGCACCGGGAACACGTGCACCTGGAAGTACTCGGTCAGCGCCGCCTGCTCCTGCGCGGTGAGCTGTCCCCACTCGGTGATCTCGATACCGGCATCGGCGAGGGCCGGGCGCACCCGCTCGGTCCAGGCCCTGGCGTGGCGCAGCTGCAGCGCGTGGGCCTCGTTCGAGATGTCGGCGAGCACGTCGGTCGGTGCGCGCCCCACATTGGTCGGAACGGCGAGTCCGGTGACGATGCGGCGCTTGAGTCCGGCCACGCGCACCATGAAGAACTCATCGAGGTTGCTGGCGAAGATGGCGAGGAAGTTGGCTCGCTCGAGCTCGGGGAGCGTCGGATCCTCCGCGAGCTCCAGCACTCGCTGGTTGAACGCCAGCCAACTGATCTCACGGTCGTGATAGCGGTGGTCGGGCAACTGCGAGTCCGGGGCCTCGACGGCGTCGAAGTCGTCGTCCTCAGCATCCCCCAGGCCGGCATCGGTGATTGCGGCATCGATCATGGACTACATCTTTGCACCGCTGTGTGACGTGCACGTGAACGGTTTCGCCGCGGGTCAGTGCTCGGCGGCGGCGAGCGGGTCGTCGTCGTAGACGTTGAAGCGGTAGCCGACGTTCCGGACGGTGCCGATGATCTGCTCCTGGTCGCCGAGTTTCGCGCGCAGACGCCGCACATGGACGTCGACGGTGCGCGTGCCCCCGAAGTAGTCGTACCCCCACACCTCGCTGAGGAGCTGTTCGCGCGTGAACACCCGTGAGGGATGCGTCGCGAGGAAGTGCAGCAGCTGGAATTCCTTGTACGTGAGGTCGAGGGGCTTCCCGTGCAATTTCGCCGAATAGGACTGCTCATCGATGCTGACGCCCGACGCCTGGATGCGGGTGGGTTCCGCGGCGGCCTCTGCGCGTGAGATCGCGAGGCGGAGACGGGCGTCGGTCTCGGCAGGACCCGCATCGGCCAGGAGGACGTCATCGATGCCCCAGTCGCCGGAGACAGCGGTCATCCCGCCCTCGGTGACGACCAGGATGAGCGGCGACTCCTGCCCAGTGGTGCGCAGCAGGCGGCACAGCGACTTGGCTCCGGCGAGGTCGGTTCTCGCGTCGACGATGACGACATCGCTCTCGGGCGCACTGACGAGCTGCGCCGGTTCTGCGGAGATCTGGCGAACCCGGTGACTGAGCAGATCCAGCGCGCCGAGGACCTGCTCCGAAGGAGTCGAGGTCAGAACGAGGATCGATGCCACACGCATTTCCTTTCGGGCGACGGATGCATCGCCCCGAGCGGCGATCTGCACGACGCCGTGGGCCAATAATACAGATTCGGCGGACCGCCTCGCAGGCCGCTCCCGGAGTCGCGGCCGCGGATGCGCAACAATGGGGTCATGCCCGAACCCGCCCTCGCGCCGAGAAACGCCCTCGTCGGCGTCGTCATCGTCTGGGCCGCAGCTCTCATCGCGGCCATCGCGATCGGCGTCTTCGTGCCCGATGAATGGCGCGTCTCGTGGCTGCTGCTGGCGTTCGGCGGAGCGGTACTGCTGTCCTTCGCGCTGCAGCTCTGGTACGGCCAGGCGAAGGGATTCATCTTCCGCACAGCGGCCAGTGCGACCGGCGCGCTGCTGCTGCTCGGAGTGGTCTCGGCGGGCTTCGGTCTGGCAGCTCTCGTCCCCGCCTGACCCGGCGGGGTAGAGTGGGCACATGGATCTCGTCGCGCTCGAACTCTTCTTCATCGGTCTGCTCGGCCTTGCGAGTCTCGCGATCGTCTTCGTGGCGGGGGTCGTGCTGCGCAACCTCTTCCGCGGTCAGCGCTGAGCCGGACTGCTCCGACATCATGCTCGAGCTGCCCACAGACCTTCCTGCCGATCTCGCTCCGCTGAGCTGGCTCGTCGGAGTGTGGGAGGGCACGGGTGTCATCGAGTACACCGCCGATGATCACCGATTCCAGGGCGAGTTCACTCATCGAGTGAGCTTCAGCCATGACGGCACCGGGCATCTGAACTACTCTGCGACGGCGATCCTCGCGGTCGCAGAGGGCGAGCAGTCGGTGCCGCTGGTGGCCGAGACCGGGTTCTGGCGTCTGTCGCGTTCCGCGACAGGGGCGGATGCCGGGCCAGCGCTGCTGCCGCCGACCGAGCAGGGCGCCGTCCGCACCGTCGATGACGTCGAGCAGTTGCGCACGGCATCCGGCGGTTTCCCGATCGAGGTGTCGCTCGCGCATTCGGATGGTGCGCTCGAGCTCTACCTCGGTGAGATCAACGGACCGCGCGTCGATATCTCCACCGACGCGATCGTCCGCAGCGCCGGCGGCAAGGCCTACGGCGCCGCGAGTCGCATGTACGGGCTCGTCGACGGGCACCTCCTCTGGGCGTGGGACATCGCAGCGCTCGGTGCCGAGATGGCCTCGCACGCCTCCGCGCGGCTGGCCAAGGTCTGACGATGACGGCTCTGTTCGTTGCGCTGTCGACGCGCGACGGTGCGGTCTCCGACGGTGACGCGGTGAGTCATTTCGGTGACCCGATGCGCGAGCAGCGGCGTCTCGCGGCGGGAACGGCCGTCGCCGTGCTCGGCGATCGGCGCGTGATCGAGGTCGCTGGAGTCGATCGCCTCACCTGGTTGGACTCCATCACGTCGCAGGCGCTCTCGCAGCTGCGCGCCGGCGAGAGCACCGAACTGCTGATCCTCGACCCGCAGGGACGCGTCGAGCACGCCGCCGGAGTCTTCGAGGACGGCGGATCGACGTGGTTGATCGCCGATGCCGCCGACGTCGAGGCGCTCGCCGCGTGGTTGACGCGGATGGTGTTCCGCGCGCGCGCGACGGTGTCGATCCGTGATGACGTCGAACTGCTCGGGTTCTTCGGCGGGGGAGCGGCTGAGCCCGTCGTCACGACTGCGGCGGCTGCTCCGAGCGGCGTGCCGCTGGTGTGGTCCGACCCGTGGTCCTCAGTGCAGCCCGGGGGGCACCAGTACTCGCAGAGCACCGCTCACCCGGCCGCCGATTTCCGCTGGCGGATCGCGATCCTGGATGCGGATGCTGCGGTGTCCGTCGCTGAGCAACTCGATCTCGCCGGTCTCATCGCCGCCGACGCGCTGCGCATCGCGGCGTGGCGGCCCCGCTGGTCGACCGAGGTCGATGAGCGCTCGCTGCCTCACGAGTCCGACTGGATCCGCACTGCCGTGCATCTGAGCAAGGGATGCTACCGCGGTCAGGAGACCGTGGCGAAGGTGCACAACCTCGGGCATCCACCACGGCGCCTCGCAGCGCTCCATCTCGACGGCAGCGACGATGTCCTCCCCGCCGCCGGCTCCCCGGTGTACGCGGGCGACGAAGAGGTCGGTCATGTCACCTCTGCCGCACGGCACTTCGAGGACGGTCCGATCGCGCTCGCGCTCCTGTCGCGACGTGCGCCGATCGGTGATCTGGTCGTGCGAGTGGACGACACGGAGATCGCGGCATCCCAGCAGGTGATCGTCCCTGCGGATGCCGGCGCGACCGCCGAGATCCCGCGACTCACGCGACTGTCGCGCCGTCCTGAGGGGCAGGATCCTCGCAGGGCCTAGCGCTATCGGGGAGTCACCTCGTGCCACGGCACGGTCAGCTCTCCCAGGCGCCAGCGCGTCTTGCCGCCGAGCACGGACCAGCCGTGCGCTCTGAGCGCGGTCGCTGCGGCGACGAATCGCTGGGTGGTGCCGAATGCCGACAGCGGGGCTGCGCGGTCCCACTCCCGATCGAGCGCGACGAGCAGCTCATGGATGCGTTCGCCAGGGACGTTCCGGTGGATGAGGGCCTTCGGCAGTCGCTCTGCGACGATGCCCGGGCGCTCGAGCTCTGCCAGTCGCAGCGAGATCGTGAACCGCAGCGGCTCCGCCGCCGATGACACATCGATCCAGCTCGCGATGCGGCCGATCTCATCGCAGGTGCCTTCGACGAGGATCCCTCCGGGGGCGAGACGGTCCGTCATCGAGGTCCATGCGGCGCGGACATCCGCTTCGTCGTACTGGCGGAGCACGTTCATGGCCCGGATCACCGCCGGTCGGCGTCCACCGGGGAGCGGAACCTCGAAGCCGCCGCGCGCGAACGAGACGCGCAGGTCGGGGGAGAAGCTCGTGGACCCTGCACGCACTTCGTCGAGTTGCGCGAGTGCCGTCGCGACACGAGCGGGATCGAGTTCGAGACCGATCACTTCGGCGTCGCCGCGGGCCTTCGTCAGCCTGGTCGCCAGTTCGAAGGCGGTGACGCCGCTGGCACCGTAGCCGAGGTCGATGGCCAGCGGGTCGGTGGCGCGGAGGAATGCTGCGGATGCGGCGATCCAGCGGTCATTGCGGCGGAGCCGGTTGGTTCCCGTCGTCCCTCGAGTGGGGTGCCCGAGGGGTGATGACGCCATGCGTCCATTGTGCCATTCGGGTGTGCTGCCGCCTCGATAGACTGGGGCCATGACGCGCACTCTCATCCTGCTCCGCCACGGCCAGAGCGAGTGGAACGAACTGAACCTCTTCACCGGCTGGGTGGATGTCCGCCTCACCGAGCAGGGCAAGAACGAAGCCCGCCGCGGTGGCGAGCTGCTCGCAGAGGCGGGGATCCTGCCCGACGTGCTGCACACCTCCCTCCTCAGCCGCGCCATCCAGACCGCGAACATCGCGCTGGACGCCGCCGACCGGCTCTGGATCCCGGTCACCCGCTCCTGGCGTCTGAACGAGCGCCACTACGGTGCGCTGCAGGGCAAGGACAAGGCGCAGACCCTTGAAGAGTTCGGGCCGGAGCAGTTCCAGCTGTGGCGTCGTTCGTTCGATGTGCCGCCTCCCGTGCTCGACGACGACAGCGAGTTCAGCCAGGTGAACGACCCGCGCTATGCGGGCATCGATGGCGAGGTGCCGCGCACCGAATCGCTGAAGCTGGTCATCGACCGGCTGCTGCCGTACTGGAACGAGGCGATCGTGCCCGATCTCGAAGCCGGCAGGACAGTGCTCGTCACCGCGCACGGCAATTCGTTGCGCGGACTGGTCAAGCACCTCGACGGCATCAGTGATGACGACATCGCCGAGCTCAACATCCCCACCGGTATTCCGCTGGTCTACGAACTCGACGACGACAACGTCCCCACCGGTCCTGGTCGTTACCTCGACCCCGAGGCCGCCGCAGCGGGAGCCGCGGCCGTCGCCTCGCAGGGAAAGAAGTAGCGCCCCGGTCGGCTATCTCCACCGAGACCCCGCTCTCACGTCGAGACCCCGTCGCGCTGCCAGCAGCGCGACGGGGTCTCGACGGTGGGACGGGGTCTCAGTCGTTCTCGGCGGACTTCGCCTCGGCGTTCGCGCGCGCTTCTGCTGCGGCCAGCGGGATGTCATGCTCCTCGACAGCCCAATCGCCGGTGGCCAGGTAGACGACCTTCTTCGCGATCGCCACGGCGTGGTCGGCGAACCGCTCGTGGTATCGGCTCGCAAGGGTGGCGTCGACGGTTGCGGTGGGCTCGCCCTTCCAGTTGTCGCTGAGGACCTTCTCGAAGACACGGGCGTGCAGCTCGTCGATCTCGTCGTCGATGTTGCGGACGGCGTCGGCGAGACGCAGGTCCTGCGTGCGGAGGAGTTCGGAGAGCGTGCGGGAGATCTCGACGTCGAGCTCGCCCATCTTCGCGAACGTGCTCTTCAGTCCCTTGGGAACGGCCCTCTCGGGGAACCGCAGACGGGCGAGCTGGGCGATGTGCTCGGCCATGTCTCCCATGCGATCGAGCGAGGCGCTGGCGCGCAGCGCGAAGACGACGATGCGCAGGTCGCGTGCCACTGGCTGCTGGCGGGCGAGGATCTCGATGGCCAGTTCGTCGAGGACGACGGCGAGCTCATCGATCTTCGCGTCGTCTGCGATGACCTCTTCAGCGAGGGAGACATCGCTGTTGCGGAAGGCCCGCGTGGCCTTGTCGATCGCGACTGTCACGAGGTCGGCGATCTCCACGAGTCGAGACTGGATGTCCTCGAGGGACTGGTGGAAGACTTCGCGCATGAGCGGCGCAACCTTTCGTTCGGATCTCGGTCGATGCAGGGCAGTCGACGAGGGCACGACGATGCTCGTGCGCCGTCTGCGATTGTGGTCGTCGAAGGTTAACGGCCGGTGCCCAATATGTGAATAGTAGTTCGTGAACGGCGCTCCCGACATGAAAGCGCGCTGAAGCAGAGGTGAACGCGCTCTACGCTGAAGACATGACCCAGGGGACAACCGCGCTCATCGCCCTCGCCATCGGTCTGGTGATCGGCGGCGGACTCAGTGCGATCCTCGCCTGGGCGTATCGGTCGCGTGCGCGGTTCGCCGAAGCCTCGTCGGCGATCGTGCCCCAGGGCACCATCGATGTCCTCAACAGCATGGACGACGCTGCCTGCGTCATCGACGCATCGGGGCTGGTGCTGGCCATCTCGCAGTCGGCCAGCCGGTTCGGCATCGACGTCGGTGCGACGCTGGACAACACCGAACTGCGTCAGCTCGTGCGCACGGTCCGCGCGAGCGGGGTGACCGCCACCGAGTCGATCCGTCTCCCGCGCTCGCGGGGAATCCTCGATCCGCGCCTGGTATCTGCACGCGCCAGCACGCTGGGCGCGCAGCTGATCCTGATGATCGTCAGAGACGTCAGCGAACAGGAGCGGCTCGATCAGGTGCGCCGCGATTTCGTCGCGAACACCAGCCATGAGCTAAAGACGCCGGTGGGTGCGGTCACGCTGCTCGCGGAGGCGATCGAGTCGGCGGTCGACGACCCCGCCCAGGTGCGGGTGTTCGCTTCGCGGATATCGGCCGAGGCGGCTCGGCTCGGCCAGCTCACCGGTCGGATCATGAGTCTGTCCCGCTTGCAGGCCGCCGATGGCATCGCCGACTTCACCCCTGTCTCGGTGGACGAGGTGGTCGCCGCATCGATCGAGGCCCACGCTGTGCAGGCCGGGTCTGCAGGTGTGGAGTTGACCAGGGGCGGCGACCGCGGAGCGTTCATCCGCGGCGACGCGCAGATCCTCATCGAGGCCGTGGGCAACCTGATCGCCAACGCGATCGTGTACTCCCCGAAATCCTCGCGCGTGGGCGTCGGGGTGAAGATCGATGACGAGACCGTGCACATCGCCGTCTCCGATCTCGGAATCGGTATCAGCGAGGCCGATCGTGAGCGCATCTTCGAGCGCTTCTACCGCGCTGACGAGGCGCGGTCCCGTCGCACGGGCGGCACCGGCCTCGGGCTCTCGATCGTCAAGCACGCCACGCAGCGGCACGGCGGAGAAGTGCGCGTATGGTCGCGCCCTGGGCGCGGATCGACGTTCACGATGGTGCTGCCGCGCATCGAGGCGCCCGCGCAGGAGAGCGTCGGCAAGAAGACCAAGCAGAAGCGCAGTCGGAAGAGCTCCAGGGGAGCCGCCGAAGGCGTGCGAAAGGAAGATCATCCATGACCCGCATCCTTCTCGTCGAGGACGAGCCCGACCTCGCCGATCCTCTGGCGTATCTCCTTCGTCGCGAGGGCTTCGAAGTCGAGATCGCCGAAGACGGTCCCGGGGCGCTGACCGCGTTCCGAGAGCGCGGCGCGGACATCATCCTGCTCGATCTCATGCTCCCCGGCATGCCCGGTACCGAGGTCTGCAGGCAGATCCGCTCGACCTCGGCGGTGCCGATCATCATGCTCACCGCCAAGGACTCCGAAGTGGACATCGTGGTGGGGCTCGAGCTCGGCGCTGACGATTACATCACCAAGCCGTACTCTTCGCGCGAGCTCCTGGCGCGGATGCGCGCCGTGCTGCGTCGAGTGGCGCAGACCGATGACGATCTCGAGGAGCGGGTGCTCGAGGGCGGTCGGGTCTCGCTCGACATCGACCGGCACACGGTCTCCGTCGAGGGGACCGAGATCAACATGCCGCTGAAGGAGTTCGAACTGCTCGAGGTGCTGATGCGCAATGCGGGACGCGTGCTCACCCGCGGTCAGCTCATCGACCGCGTCTGGGGGAGCGACTACTTCGGAGACACGAAGACGCTCGATGTCCACATCAAGCGCATCCGTTCACGCATCGAGCAGAACCCCGGCGAGCCCGTCATGCTGGTGACGGTGCGGGGCCTCGGATACCGGTTCGCCGGCTGACCCCGCCGTCGACGCGAGAGGCCGGCCGCCCTTTCGGGTGGCCGGCCTCTCGCCATGCGCGGCAGGTGCGTCAGACGGCGTCGCTCTCGGCTGCGGCCGGGGTCTCTTCGGCGGGTACGAGGTCGGCGTATTCGCGCAGCGAACCGTCGAGCACAGGAACGGCGGAGACGGAGCCCGTCGCATCGCCGGACTGGAAGTACATCTCGACCGTGGCGCCGGGAGGGGTGTCGAGACCGTCGATGCGCAGCGGCTCGGCGTTCGCGCCGAGGCTCACGGTGTCACCGGCGCCCACGCGGATCGTCAGCGGGTCGAGTCCATCGATCTCGACCGTGAGGGTCTCGGCGCGGTCTGTGGTGTTGACGATCGCGGCGATGAGGTTGCCGGTGGAGCCGTCTTCGGTCGCGATGACCAGAGCGTTGCGGATGTCGAGGGGGCCCTCGGAATCAGGGATGTTCACCCCGTCTGACACGTTGTACGGATCGATCGAGGTCGCCTGCGGCGTGAGGAACGTGCACCCCGTCGTCCCGAGAAGGACGAGGGCGCTGAGGGCGGCTGACGCTACAAGGCGCGATTTCACGAGTCCTCCAGGAGCTAGGGATGTCGTCTCCATTGTATGGGTACGCACCTGCCCCGCTGGGACATGCGGGGGCAAACCTTAGCGCATGTTGCCTGTGGTATTCTGGAGGTTGCCGAAAGGACACGATTTTATGCTTTTTGAGGTTGGCGAGACCGTCGTCTATCCGCACCATGGGGCCGCGACGATCATCGAGGTCAAGGATCGCGTCATCAAGGGTGAGACGAAGAAATATCTGAAGCTCAACGTCACCCAGGGCGACCTGATCATCGAGGTGCCCGCCGAGAACGTCGATCTGGTCGGCGTTCGCGATGTGATCGGTCAGGAAGGGCTCGACCACGTGTTCGAGGTGCTGCGCGCCCCGTTCACCGAAGAGCCGACGAACTGGTCCCGCCGCTACAAGGCGAACCTCGAGAAGCTCGCCTCCGGCGATGTCATCAAGGTCAGCGAGGTCGTTCGCGACCTGTGGCGGCGCGATCAGGACCGCGGACTCTCCGCAGGAGAGAAGCGCATGCTCGCCAAGGCGCGTCAGATCCTCATCTCCGAGCTCGCGCTCGCAGAGAAGTGCGATGAGGACAAGGCCGGCGTCCTGCTCGACGAGGTCCTCGCCTCCTGATCGGCGAGCGTCTCTCGCTAAGGTGAGAGCGTGACTCTCCTCCCTGTGCCGACGACGGCGATCATCGTCGTCGCGGCGGGCTCAGGCACGCGCCTCGGCGCGTCAGAGCCGAAGGCCTTCGTCGGTATCGATGAGCGCACCGTGCTCCGCCACGCGCTCGACGGGGTCTTCGCGGCGTCGCCCGCACAGGTGATCGTGGTCGCACCCGTCGGCCTCGAGGGCGACGCCGAGACAGAGCTGCGTGCGGCAGCCGGTGACCGGGCCGATCTCGGCCGCGTCGTCACCGGCGGCGGAACCAGGCAGCAGTCCGTGGCCGCAGGGCTGCGTGCACTCTGGGGCGATGTCAGCACCGTGCTCGTGCACGATGCCGCACGTGCACTGACACCTCCGGCTCAGATCGACGCGGTCGCGAGTGCCGTCACGGCCAGCAGCGGTGTCATTCCCGCGCTTCCCGTGGTCAACACGCTCAAGCGTGTGGCGGGCGAAAGCGTGGTCGAGGCCGTCGATCGCGCCGAGCTGGTCGCCGCGCAGACACCGCAGGGGTTCCCGCGCGCGCTCCTCGAGGCCGCCTATGCCGCGGCGCTCGAATCGGGGGCCGAGTACACCGATGACGCCGCGCTGTTCGCCGCCGCCGGGCACCCGGTCGCTCATATCCGCGGCACGGCGCAGGCGTTCAAGATCACCACACCAGCTGATCTCGATCGGGCCCGTCAGCTTCTCACGCCTCGTATCGTCCCTGCGGGACAGCCGATGTCACGTGTGGGCGTCGGCACGGACGTGCACGCGTACGGCGGCGATGGCGATCTGTGGCTGGCCGGGCTGCACTGGCCCGGAGAACCGGCGTTGTCCGGACACTCGGATGGCGACGCCGTCGCCCATGCGATCGTCGACGCGCTGCTCGGGGCCGCGGGGCTCGGCGATATCGGTGAGCACTTCGGCACGTCGCATCCCGAGTACGCCGACGCGCACGCCGAGGTCTTCCTCGCACGCACGCTCGAGATCGTCACCGACGCCGGCTTCACGATCGGGAACGTGTCGGTGCAGTTCCAATCGAACCGGCCGCGGTTCAGTCATCGTCGTGCCGAGGCGGAGGCCGTGCTCTCGGATGCGCTCGGCGGCGCATCGGTCTCGGTGTCCGCGACGACCACGGACGGCCTGGGATTCACCGGGCGGGGTGACGGCATCGCCGTCACAGCCATCGCCCTGCTCCTGACGCCGTCCTGACCGCGCCGTCATTCCCCGGAAACATCCGCGTGCGAGCATAGGGCCGTGTGGGAGTTCCGCGATGACGATCTGACCGGTGATCTGACCCGCGCGTTCGTGGCGGACCATCTCGCCCAGATGCACGCGCAGTCGCCCGCCGAGAGCGTGCATGCACTGGACGTGGATGCGCTGCGTTCGCCGGAGATCACGCTCGTGACGGCGTGGGGCGACGACGAGGTGTGCGGGATGGGCGCCTATCGGCGGATGCCGGAGCACGCTGCCGAGGTGAAGTCGATGCGGGTGGCCGAAGCCGCGCGCGGCCTCGGCCTCGGGCGGCTTCTGCTGCGGCAATTGATCGAGCGCGCTGACGCCGAGGGCATCACCGGACTCTGGCTCGAAACCGGATCATCCGCGGACTTCCGTACGGCCAGGGGGCTGTACCTCTCCGAGGGGTTCGTCCCCTGCCCGCCCTTCGGCCCGTATCGGGAGGATCCGGAGTCGCTCTACTTCCGACGAGACATCTGACGGAACTGCCGGATCCGCACGGGAAACGCGCCGGTAGCGCCCGGTACGCTGGAGCAGTGACACTCCGCCTCTACGACACCCGCGCGCAGCACCTGCGCGACTTCGTGCCTCTCGACTCCGAGAACATCACGATGTACGTGTGCGGACCCACGGTGCAGTCCGGCCCCCACATCGGGCATGTCAGGGCCGCGTTGAGCTTCGACATCCTGCGCCGCTGGCTCGCGCACCGCTACGGCCGTGTGACCTTCGTGCGCAACGTCACCGACATCGACGACAAAGTGCTCGTGAACGCTACGGAATCGGAGCCGTGGTGGGCGCTGGCCTATCGGATGGAGCGGGAGTTCACCGCCGCGTACACCGCGATCGGCATCCTTCCTCCGACGTACGAGCCGCGGGCGACGGCATCCATCCCGCAGATGCAGGACCTCATCGCACTGCTGATCGAACGGGGTCACGCGTACCAGGCCCCCGACGGTTCGGGCGATGTGTACTTCGACGTGCGCTCCTGGGCCGGGTACGGCTCCCTCACGCATCAGTCGATCGACGCCATGGAGACCGCGGAGGACGCGGATCCCAGAGGCAAGCGCAATCCTCAGGACTTCGCCCTCTGGAAGGGAGCGAAGCCGGACGAAGCGGCGGATGCCACGTGGGGCTCGCCGTGGGGCGCGGGGCGCCCGGGCTGGCACATCGAGTGCTCGGCGATGGCCAGGCGCTACTTGGGTGCGGAGTTCGACATCCACGGCGGTGGTCTGGATCTGCGCTTCCCCCACCATGAGAACGAGCTCGCGCAGTCGACGGCGGCAGGTGACGGGTTCGCGCACTACTGGGTGCACAACGGCCTGGTGACGGTCGACGGTCAGAAGATGTCGAAGTCGCTCGGCAACTTCACCCTCGCCGCCGACGTTCTCGACCGGCACGATCCGCTCGTCGTGCGCTACGCGCTCGCCGCAGCGCACTACCGTTCGAGCCTCGACCTCTCCGCATCGTCATATGCCGAGGCGGAAGCCGCACTCGATCGCATCGACACGTTCCGTCAGCGGGTGCTGCGCGCGACGGATGCCGATCCCGCCGTGCTCGTGCCGGGTGAGCTTCCCGCCGCGTTCGCCGCCGCGTTGGATGATGACCTCGGCGTGCCGCAGGCGCTCGCTGTCGTGCACGAGAGCGTGCGTGCTGGAAACTCCGCGCTCGATGCCGCAGACCTGGCAGCCGCGATCGAGGCGGCGCGGTCGCTGGCCGCGATGCTCGACCTGCTCGGACTCGGCGCGGCGGCGGATGCCGTCGTGGGGGGAGCCGAGGCATCCGCTCTCGATGCACTCGTGCAGACGATCATCACGCAGCGCGCGCAGGCGCGCACTGACAAGGACTGGGCGGCGGCGGATCGCATTCGAGATGCGATCGCCGCCGCAGGAATCACGCTGGAGGACACTCCGGCCGGAACTCATTGGAGTATCGATGGCTAAGCCACAGCGCCCCGGCGCCAGCAACGGCAAGAAGAAGGGCCCCACCAAGGGCACCGGCGGACTCGGACGCAAGTCGCTCGAGGGGCGCGGACCGACGCCGAAGGCCGAGGACCGTGCCTGGCATGTCGCCGGCAAGCGCAAGGCCGCGAACGAGCGGTATGCGGCGGCAGGCGGCAAGGGGAGGCCGAACGGTCGCCCCAGCGGCGGCAGCAATCCGAACCGCTCGGCCAAGCCTAAGGCCGGCGACGACACCGAGAACGTGACAGGTCGCAACTCGGTGCTCGAGGCCCTGCGCACGAAGATCCCCGCGACGGCGTTCTACATCGCCCAGCGCGTCGAGATGGATGACCGCGTCAAGGAGATGCTGTCGATCGCGACGCACCGCGGCATCCCTGTGCTCGAGGTCACGCGCCAGGAGCTCGACCGGATGGCCGGCTTCGACGGGGTGCACCAGGGCGTCGCGCTCAAGGTGCCGCCGTACGAGTACGCGCACCCGCAGGATCTTCTCGAGAAGGTGATCGATCGCGGCGAGGTGCCGTTGTTCGTGGCGCTCGACGGCATCACCGATCCGCGCAATCTGGGGGCGATCATCCGGTCGACGGCGGCGTTCGGCGGCCACGGCATCATCCTCCCGCAGCGGCGTTCGGCCGGCGTGAACTCGGCGGCATGGAAGACGAGCGCAGGGGCCGCAGCGCGCATCCCCGTGGCGATGGCGACGAACCTGACCACGCAGCTGAAGGAATTCAAGAAGCAGGGCGTGTTCGTGATCGGCCTCGACGGCGGCGGCGACGTGTCGCTGCCCGATCTCGCCCTTGCTGATCGCCCCGTCGTGGTCGTCGTCGGTTCCGAGGGCAAGGGGCTCTCGAGGCTTGTGACGGAGAACTGCGATCAGATCATCTCCATCCCGATCTCGGCCGCGACCGAATCGCTCAATGCCGGAATCGCGGCATCCGTCGCGCTCTACCAGATCTCGACGGCACGGGCCGGCGGAAACTGAGTCGTCCGCCGCGGAATACTTGCCGCGGCACTTTGTTTCTCTCCTGTAGAGCGCCTCTCAGCGCCCACCATCCACGAAGGGAAGCACAATGGCACGTATCGCCGTCATCGGAGGCACCGGCTACGCCGGCTCCCACATCGTCGCCGAGGGAGTCGCGCGGGGGCATTCCGTGGTCTCGATCGCGCGATCGATTCCCGCAGAGCGCGTCGAAGGCGCGGTGTACCTCGAGGGCACGATCCTCGATGTGCCCACGCTGCTGGGCCAGATCGGCGAGGCGGATGTCGTCATCCAGGCGCTCTCGCCGCGCGGAGACATGGCGGGGAAGGTCCGTCCTGCGACGGCGGAGCTGTTCGCGGCGCTCCCTGAGAACGTGCGGCTCGGCGTGGTCGGCGGTGCGGGCGGCAGTCTCGTCGCGGCCGGAGGCGCTCGCCTGATCGACACGGACTTCCCGGAGGAGTTCAAGGCGGAGGCGTTCGAAGCCATCGGCGTCCTCGATGACCTCCGCGCCGACGCCAGCGGCAAGGACTGGTTCTTCGTGCACCCGGCGGGCAGCTTCGGCGCATGGAACCCTGGTGAGCGCACCGGCGAGTACCGTGACGGCGGTCCCGTGCTCGTCACCGATGAGAACGGCGAGTCCTTCATCTCGGGCCGCGACCTCGGTGTGGCGTTCATCGACGAGATCGAGAACCCCAAGCATCACCGCGAGAACTTCGCCGTCGGCTACTGAGCGCGCGGTTCAGACCAGATCGCGCCAGTCGACCTCTTCATCGTCGTCGGAGACGGGTGTCGCACCGGTGATCACCGGGAGCGACGTCGTCTCCGTCGGCGGACCCATGATGGTCGCCTCGTCACGACGGTGGCGCAGCACGTCGTTGATGTACGACGTGAGCACTTCGGCGAGGGGGATCGAGCGGTCATTCGCCTGCGACAGGTACCACCGGTGCTCGAGCACCTGGTGGAAGACCTCGGCGGGCTCGAGCTTCGCCCGAAGCTCGTAGGGGATCGCGCGGACGACCGGCTCGAACACGCGGGTGAGCCATTCGTGCGCGTACATCTCCTCGTCGGCCCAGTCCTTCTTCGAGCGGGCGCGGAACTCGTCGAGGTCATTGAGCAGTCGACGCGCCTGATTCTCCTCGACGTCGAGTCCGGTGAGCCGGATGAGGCGGCGCTGGTGGTGTCCCGCATCCACCACCTTCGGCTGGATCTGCACGACCGTGCCGTCGGTCGTCGTCGTCATCGACATCTCATCGATGTCGAACCCGAGGGCGTTGAGGCGCTCGACCCTCTCGGTGATCCGCCAGGTCTCGTTCGCCGAGAACGATTCCTCGGCTGTCAACGCGGCCCACAGCGAGTGATACGACGACACGATGCCTTCGGCGATGGCGACGGCATCCACGCCGTGCTCCAGACGTCCGCCCGCTGCCAGGTCCATGATCTCCCCGGCGATGTTCGTGCGGGCGAGATCGAGATCGTAGAGGCGCTGCCCCTCGGTGAGGCCCTCTTCGTGGAGCTCGCCGGTCTCCGCATCCACGAGGTACGCCGCGAACGCCCCGGCATCACGGCGGAACAGTGTGTTCGACAGCGACACATCGCCCCAGTAGAAGCCCACGTTGTGCAGTCGCACCAGCAGGAGGGCGAGGGCGTCGACCAGACGGGTCGCCGTGTCAGGACGCAGAACGCGGGTGAAGAGCGCGCGATAGGGCATCGAGAAGCGCAGATGCGAGGTGACCAGGGCGGCCGGGAGCGCGGTGCCATCGGCATCCGTCCGCCCGGCGATCACCGCAACCCGATCCACGCAGGGAACGGCGAGGCGCGCGAGGTTGCCCAGCATCTCGTACTCGCGCTGCGCCATCTCCGCCGTCGTCTCCTTGACGGCCACGACGCGGCCGGAGAGATCGGCGAAGCGCACCAGGTGGCGCGACAGGCCCTTCGGCAGGGAGACGATGCGCTCCGAGGGCCATGTCGCCAGCGGCGTCGACCACGGCAGTGCCAGCAGCTCGGGATCGACCTTGCTGGCAGTGATGCGAAGTGCGTCCTGCATGGTGCCTCTCTGAAGCGACATCGTCGGGAAACAGCGCGGCGCGGGTGACCAACAGGTCAGCCCGCGCCGCGTGGTGAGGTGGTTACGAGGCCGAGACGACGGGCTTGTCGTTCAGCCGCAGGCCGGACTCGAGGTCGAACGCGTGCACGTGGCCGGGGTTCGCGGCCAGCGTGACCGTCTCACCGGCGTTCGGGTGGTTGCGACCGTCGACGCGGGCCACCAGATCGGTGCGCTTGCCGTTGATGTCGGCGTGCCCGTAGAGGTAGCCGTCAGCACCCAGCTCCTCGACGAGGTCGACGGTGACCGAGAGGCCCTTGCCGTCGGCCGGGCCGACGGTGATGTCCTCGGGGCGGACGCCGACGGTGACCTGCGAACCGCTCGTGCGGCCCACCGTGTCACGGTCGAGCGGGACGACCTCGGTGCCGAACTTCACGCCGCCGTCGGCGAGGTCGGAGGTGAACAGGTTCATCGCGGGCGAGCCGATGAAGCCGGCCACGAACACGTTCTCCGGCTTTCCGTACAGGTCGCGCGGCGTGCCGATCTGCTGCAGGAGACCGTCCTTGAGGACGGCGATGCGGTCACCCATGGTGAGCGCCTCGGTCTGGTCGTGGGTGACGTAGACGGTGGTGACACCCAGGCGGCGCTGCAGCGACGCGATCTGCGTACGGGTCTGGACGCGGAGCTTGGCGTCGAGGTTCGACAGCGGCTCGTCCATGAGGAACACCTGCGGCTGGCGGACGATCGCACGACCCATCGCGACGCGCTGACGCTGACCGCCGGAGAGCGCCTTCGGCTTGCGGGTGAGGTATTCCTCGAGGTCGAGCAGCTTGGCGGCCTCGAGCACGCGGGCGGCGCGCTCTTCCTTGTTCACGCCGGCGATCTTGAGTGCGAAGCCCATGTTCTCGGCGACCGTCATGTGCGGGTACAGCGCGTAGTTCTGGAAGACCATCGCGATGTCGCGGTCCTTCGGGGGAACATCGGTGACGTCGCGGTCACCGATGAGGATGCGTCCTTCGTTGACCTCTTCGAGGCCGGCGAGCATGCGCAGAGACGTGGACTTTCCGCAGCCCGAGGGGCCGACGAGGACGAGGAATTCACCGTCTGCGACCTCGATGGTCAGCTTGTCGACAGCGGGGCGGGTTCCGCCCGGGTAGAGGCGCGTCGCCTGGTCGAACGTGACAGATGCCATTGTCTTTCTCCTTCACCGGCAGGTACGTGCCGGACGATCCGTTGTGATGGATGCGGCAGGATCTCACCCGCCGTGGCCCGCCATCGGGCCGAATCAAGTATGTCACGGATGGGGGCACCTGGGTATTTCCCAGCCTGGATGACTACCATCGAACACGGTCCTGCCGCTGCTGCGCACGCGCGAGTCATGCGGACGCAAGGGGAGCCCGTCCCCCCACTGATCTTCAAGAGGAACGATGTCGAGCGAGGAAACGCCGAACGTCCCCGACCCTCGCACATCCCGTGAGGCCGTCCGGGAGAAGGCCCAGCAGGTGCACGTCAAGCAGTCCCGCGCGCGTCTCATGCGGGGCGTCATCATCGGTGCGATAGCGGTGGTCGCCGTCGCCGCGATCGGAACGGCCGTGACACTCGCTGTCACCACGACCGTCTCCAAGCCCGTCCTCGACCCGCGAGGGATGGAAGGCGACGGGATCGTGGTGCGCAACATCACGAACGCGAGCGCCGACGCTGTTCCCGAGACTCCTGTCCCGGACGAGACCGGTGCGGGAAGCGAGACCGAGACGCCAGAGCCCGAGGTCACAGCGCCCGCAGTCGCCGTCCACATCTACGTCGACTACCTGTCGCCAGGGGCGGGCGAGTTCGAGCGGACGAACACGCGCCAGCTCGCCGGATGGATCAACGAGGGCGCGGTCGAGGTCACGTACCACCCCGTCTCGATGCTCACGGCCAGCTCGAACGGAACCAAGTACTCGCTGCGCGCGGCGGCGGCGGCGGCATGCGTCGCCACGCACTCGCCCGACCAGTTCTACGCCTACAACCACGAGCTCCTCATCGATCAGCCCGAAGTCGACAGCAGCGGACGCACTGACGTCGATCTCGCCGATCTCGCCGTCGCGGTCGGAGTGGACTCGCCCAAGGTCGTGCGCAACTGCATCGAGGACGGCGACTTCGTCACGTGGGCCAAGGATGCGACCTCGCGCGCACTCGAGGGCCCGCTGGACGGCTCGAAGGATCTCACGCTGACCAGCGCACCGATGATCGTCGTCAACGGCGAAGCGTATGTGGGCTCGCTCAAGGATCCGGCAGAGTTCTCGCAGTTCGTGCTGACCGTCGCCAGCGACACGGATGCCACGCCGACACCGACTCCGACGCCGACCGAGACCGAGACTCCCGCGGAGTGAGGCGGGCCGATCCGGTTTCCGCCTCGTCCGCATGGCTCGCTAAGCTGTAGGACGTTCGCCGACTTAGCTCAGCTGGTAGAGCACCTGTCTTGTAAACAGGATGTCACGGGTTCGAATCCCGTAGTCGGCTCCACGTGATCGGCCGGCACCGCATCGGGCGGAGGGTGCGCGTCGTCTGCCTCGGGGCTACGCGCTACGAGGCCTCGACGACGTCCGGTAGCACGCCTACGCTGGTCGGAAGGCCCGCGACGAGAGGACGACGCGCATGGACGGCGAACGCGGACTCTCGCGCCGTGCGGTCATCACTGCCGGAGCCTGGTCAGTCCCGGTCATCGCCGTGGCGGTCGCCGCACCGTTCGCCGCAGCGAGCACGGTCGGCGGCACGCTCTACGTCACCGGCAACGCCTACGGCGGTGCGGGCGGGGCATCTTCCTCAGCGGCTCCAACTACAACGGGGCCGGTGCGGGTCAGACGTACGCGCCCGGAGAGATCGTGCTCACCTTCACGCTTCCGGACGGCGTGGCCTTCTCTGTGGACGCTCCCGGCGGTTGGGTGGTCGCGGTCGATGAGAATGTGGTCACCATCTCGAACGGCGGCGAACTGCCGCCGAACGAGACAGGAGACCTCGGAGCCTTCTCGATCACCGGCCCGTTCGAGGTGGGGAGCACCTACACGGTGACGTCCGCACCCCCTCAGCTCTCCGTGGAGTACGTCGGAAACGTGGGCGAAGGAGTCTTCGCCGGGTGACGAAGCACCAGTGCTACGGGCGCAGGCGCAGTACATCGCCGGGCTGGATGATGCCCTTCAGATGCATGTCGTTGAGGTAGAACACGCCGGTTCCGAAGACGCAGAACCGGGCACCGATTCCCTGGATCGCGTCGCCCGGTGCGACCGTGTAGGTCGTCGGGATGCCGTCGACGAGGCCGACCTCGCCGACCGCGAACTCGCGCGGACCGTTGTCGATCGGCGCATCGAGTCGCGGGGTCGCCAATGGAGAGTTCGGGTAGTACAGGGCAGCGCAGTCGCCGTGCGTGCGATCCGTCATCGGCGCGGGAGTCGCGACCGGCTCATCGGCCTGCGCGGCATCGTCAGCTGCAGCACGGGGATCGGCTGCGGCCGCGGGAGCAGCGGTGACAGGCTGGTGGAGAGGTGCCCAACTGCTCACCGCGGACGTGATCGCCGTGAAAGCAGGAGCGGCGAGCGCGACGAGGCCCGCGACGGTGAGAACGGACACGGCCGTGGCGATCTTCTGCGACCGGTTCATCCGTCTGCTCCCACTACTGCGCGCTCTTCGGCTTGCGACCGCGCCGCGGGCGATCATGCCACGCGGCCACAGCTTCGGGGGTGAGATCCTCACGATCCCACAGGTATCCCGATACGTTGCCGATCGGGTCGATGAATGCGTCGCTGGCGCTGGAGGCCTCGCCGGAGTCCCGGCGTCGCATCGTCTGGCGGAGTGAGACCGGCGTCACACCCAGCAGTTCGGCGACCTCGTCGATGGTGGCGTAGCGCGCGGCGAATCGCGGTTCCCTCGTCGCATCGCGCAGCGCGTGCGGTCGGGGCTTCTCGTCATCCGTCGCCATCGTCATCGCCTCTCGTGACCGGTGTGTGAGCACCACGATAGCCGAGCACTAGCATGGCGCCATGGACGATGCCGTCACCCGTCTCGATGTTCCAGGGACGTACAACTTCCGGGAGGTCGCCCCCGGCGCGCTGGTGCCGGGTCGTCTCTTCCGCTCGGATGCGCTGCACCGGCTGGACGTCGAGGGCAGGCGCCGTATGGCTGCGCTCGGAATCACCCGGGTGATCGATCTGAGATCGAGCATCGACCGCCGCATCGGCGGACGCGACCGGCTCCGGGGAACCGGCGCGACGCGCATCAGCATGCCGATCGATGGGGCGCGGCGCCGCGTCGATCTGGCCACGATCACGCTGCCGGATGTGTACTGGTTCATCCTCACCAGCCACCAGCACGCGTTGGGGTCGGTGGTCAGGACGATCGCGGCCGCTGATGCGCCGGTGCTCGTGCACTGCACTGCGGGGAAGGACCGCACCGGGCTCGTCGTCGCACTGGTGCTCGCCGCGCTCGATGTCGACCGTGATGTGATCCTCGACGATTACGCGGCTTCGGCGGCGAACCTCTCCGGCGAATGGACGGCGCAGATGGTGCGGAAAGCGCGGCGGTTCGGGTTCCGCTTGACCGATGAACTGATCGCGATCATGTCGTCGTCACCCCGCGAGGTCATGGGAGCGGCTCTCGATCGGATCGACGCCGAGCACGGGGGAGCGGTCGCCTACCTGGCGGATGCGGGTGCGGATGCCGACGTGGTCGCCGCGCTGCGCAAGAACCTGCTCGACTGATCAGGGCTGCAGTGCGCGGTCCCGACGCCGCAGCATGAGAGGGGCGACGACGCCGTGGAGCAGGATGCTCCCCACCACGGTCGCCACCATGATCGAGAGCACGAGCATCCCCTCATCCATGGGCAGCGCGTTGTAGGCGAGCAGGCCGAAGACGATCGTCGCCGTGCCCCGCGGTCCGAGTGCGCCGATGAAGACGCGGTCCGTGCGCGAGACGCTGCTGCCCATGAGGGAGAGATAAACCGGCAGCATCCGCACCAGGGTCAGCGCGAGCGCGGCGAGCACGAGGAAGCGCCAGTCGAAGCCTGAGGTGAAGACGACCAGAGCCGCACCGCCGAGCATGAACCAGACGAAATTCGCCGCCAGCACGCCCACCTCATCGACGAGGAGGAGCTCACTGTGATCGATCCCCGCGGCCTCGCCGGCTCGCACCCGTGTGAGTCGATACCCGACTCCCGCCGCGAATGCCGCGACGAAACCGTTCGCGTTGAGCACCGGCACGCTCGCGACGCCGTAGGCGATCAGTGGCAGCAGCACCATGACGTACCGTGCGCCGGCCGCGCTGGCGATCTCGCGTCGACGGGCGATCCGCACGGCGAAGCCCACACCGCTGCCGAGGAGCATGCCGATCACGATGGCGATGAGTGTCGCCGGCACGGCATTGATGAACGCCGTGAGGAACTCGATCACCGGTTTCTCGACGGCCTCGTCGGTCAGCTCGGACACCGGTGTTCGCGAGATCGTGGTCCAGAACACCGCGAGGGCGAGCGACATCCCGAAGACGGGCGAGATCAGGCCGTCGTTGTAGCCGCTCTCGACGTTCAGGATCTGGCGCACGCGTGGTGAGACGCTCGGGCCGCGCAGCAACTGCGAGGCGGGCGCGAAATCGGTGGGCATGATGATGCAGGCGATCACGACCATGACGACGATCCCTGCGCTGGGGACGACCAGCAGCCCCGCCACGAAGGCCAGGACGAGCGACAGCGGCAGGGCTATGAGCACGAGTCGGGCGATCACCCTGCCCTCTTTGCCGAAGATGCCGCCCTTCACCTCGGTCGCGTCCACGAAGAGCAGGATCGCGAGAATGATCTCGACCACCTTCTCGGAGACATGCGAATCGAGGGCGACGCTGAACGCGGGGATGTCCCACACGACGGTCGCCGCCCCCAGCAGGAGCAGGCCGGCCGGCCCTGCGACGCCCCAGCGCTCGAATCGGTGCGAGACCAGCGACCACAGCAGAATCGCGACGAGGCTGATCAGCACCACAGAGGACATGAGCAAAGACTACTGAGAGCGGGCCGGTGCTAGAAGAGACGATCATCTTCTGGCTGTGCGCCGCTCGCTTCCGGGGCGACATCGATCGTGTCGTTGATCGGTGCCGCCGCCGAGACCGCCGCTTCGATCAGTTCGCCTCCCGCATTCGGCGTCATGAGCCATTCCTCGGCGAAGCCCGGATTGATCAGTAGCGGCATGCGGTCGTGGATGCGCTCCAGGTGACCGGCTGCCGGCTGCATCACGATGCTGTAGCACGTGTACTCTGTCCCGTCGGCTGTGCGACCGGGTCTTGTGACCGCGGCGAGCCCGAGCAGACGGTTCTCCGGAGCGGTGAAGTGATGCCAGACGCGAGACGGTTTCGCCATCTCGCGCCAGTACGAGACGGGCACGATCGCACGAGCGGGGAGAGCGCCCTTGGCATGGGAGAGCCGCTCGGACCGCGTATTGATCGACGCGAAGCTCGCAGGGGCGCCGTTGACCAGATAACCCCACCACGCGAGTTCCAGCATCGATGGTGAGGTGAGGATGGGGTTCAGGTTGCGCAGATTCTTGCCGGTGGGGCGGAGGATCTCGCCGTCATTGCCCGCAGTCCACGCGCGGAGCCCTTCGAGGACCGCGACGTCGACGGCATCGCGGAGATCGCGGTCATCGAACCGCGGATCGAGCCCATAACTCGCGCACATGCCGTAAGGGTAGCGCCGGGCGGCGACATCCGCTCGGGTAGGGTTCTCGAGTGACCCAGACCCGCCGCCTTCCCGCCCCGGTAGCGCTGGGCGGAGCAGTCGCGATCGGGGCGATGACGGCGATCCAGGCGCGTATCAACGGCGTTCTCGGTGTGCGCATCGACGAAGGCATCGTCGCCGGTCTCATCTCTTTCGGCGTGGGGCTGGTGCTCCTGTTGATCGCTACTGCCGCGCTGCCGGGTGCGCGCCGAGGCGCGGCGCGGCTCGTGCGGGGTGTGCGTACGCGACGCGTCCCGATCTGGATGCTGCTCGGCGGCGCGTGCGGTGCGCTCACCGTCTCGACGCAGGGCCTGACCGCCGGGCTCCTCGGGGTCTCGCTCTTCACCGTCGGCGTCGTGGCGGGGCAGACCGTGCACGGCCTGCTGCTCGACCGGCTGGGCGTGGGACCTGCGGGCGTCGTCGCCGTGACCCCCGGGCGGATCCTCGGCGGCGTCTTCGCGCTCGCCGCGGTCGCCATCTCGCTGAGCGGGGATGCGGTCTCGACGACGCCGTTCATCCTTCTGGCGCTGCCGTTCCTCGCGGGCGTCGGAATCGCCTGGCAGGCTGCGGCCAATGGTCGATTGGCCCAGCGCGTGCAGTCGCCGATGGCGGCGACGCTGATGAGCTTCATCGCCGGAACCCTGGTGCTCCTGGTCGCGTCGGCCGTCAGCGTCGCCGTCGGCGGGATGCCGCGTGCGCTACCGATGGAGCCCTGGCTCTATCTCGGCGGCGTGCTCGGGTTCGTCTACATCCTGCTCGGCGCGACCATCGTCGCCCACACGGGCGTGCTGCTGCTCGGGCTGGGGTCCGTGCTCGGACAGCTGGTGACCTCGGTCATCATCGATCTGCTGTGGCCGGCGGCATCCGGACCCGCACTCTGGCAACTCGCCGCGATGATCGCCATGGCCGCGGCATCCGTCCTGGTGGCGCTGCCGTGGCGACGACGTCGTCGTCGCTGAGCGACGGCTACTTCCTGGCCGAAGGCATCCGCGTGAGCATCGAGTCGGCGTCGACCTGCTTGCGCTTGCCGGTTTTCTTGCGCTCCGGCTTGCCGCCGACGTAGAGCCACCCCAGCAGCTCTTCGTTCTTCGTCAGTCCGTGCGCCTTCGCGACCGCTTTCCTCCTGGTGGCACCGCCGGTGCGCCAGATGACGCCCCAGCCCGCCTCATCGAGCAGGAGGCTCAGCGTGTGGGCGACGCCGGAGGCGACGGCCTCCTGCTCCCAGCGCGGTACCTTGTCGCTCTTGCGGAAGTGCGCGACCACCGCGATCAGCAGCGGTGCGCGCAACGGCTTCGACGACGGATGCTTGTCGCCCTCCGCTGCGGCGAGCGCTGCGCCGAGCGCCGCGCGGTCGTCCCCGCGCAGCTCGATCAGCCGCCACGGACGCAGTGAGGAGTGGTCGGCGACGCGGCCCGCGGCTGCGATCAACGGCAGCAGTTCTTCACGAGTGGGTGCCTGATCGGTCACCTTCGACCAGGACTGCCGCGCGAGCGCGGCATCCAGGGCGCTCACTCCTGGGGAGCCTCTGGCGAGAAGGTCAGAGCCAGCGAGTTCATGCAGTAGCGGTCACCGGTCGGCGTTCCGAATCCGTCGGGGAACACGTGTCCCAGGTGCGAACCGCAGTTTGCGCAGCGGACCTCGGTGCGCTCCATGCCGAGGGTGTTGTCCTCGATCAGCTGCACCGCGTCGGGGCGGATCGATTCGTAGAAGCTCGGCCAACCGCATCCGGAGTCGAACTTCGTGCCGCTCTTGAACAGCTCAGCGCCGCACGCGCCGCACGCGTAGAGACCTGCGCGCGTCTCGTCGAGGAGCTCGCCGGTCCACGCCCGTTCGGTCGCAGCCGTGCGCAGCACCGCGAACTGCTCGTCGCCGAGCTCCTCGCGCCACTGCGCATCTGTCTTGTTCACGTTGTAGTCCATCGGGCCTCCTGGGTGTGCGGGGCGAAATCTCTTCTATTGTCCACCGTGCCGAGCGCGCCGGGGTCGTCCATGGCGGTGAGAATGGACGCATGACGGAAGCCGTGCCGGAGCGCTACGCCAGGTTCGCCCGAGATGAGGCGCCAGGGCGCTCGTCGTTGTACGAGGAGTGGGCCCGCGGGGTGGCCTCCGACGGCAGGGTGCAGCAGGTGCTGTCGCGCATACCCGAGACCCGCCGTCAGCCCCCGCTCGTCTTCGCCGTGAGTCGGATGCTCGGGGCGGGGCTCAGCGGATTCGAGACGTGGCGCGAGTTCGTGCTGACCCACGCGGATGCTCTCGTGGCGGAGTGCACTGCACGCGCCATTCAGACCAACGAGCCTCTGCGGCTCGCGCCGCTGCTCCCCGTGCTCAGCGAGATCGACGGTCCGATCGCATTGCTGGAGATCGGCGCGTCCGCCGGGCTGTGCCTGTATCCCGACCGTTACTCGTACCGGTTCGTCGACTCGGACGGGACGATCCGCAGAACGCTTGACCCCGTGGAAGGGACGTCATCGGTCGTGCTCGTGAGCGAAGTGCGAGGCGCGATGCCGCAGGTGCGGATGCCGGATGTCGTGTGGCGGGCCGGAATCGACCTCGCGCCCCTCGACGCCCGCGACCCGCAGGACCGGGCCTGGTTGCGGGGTCTCGTCTGGCCGGGGGAGACGGGGAGGGAGGAGCGGATCGAGGCTGCGCTCGACATCGTCGCGGCCGACCCTCCGCTCATGATGCGCGGCGATGCGCTCGAGCACCTCGCCGAAGCGGCGGCCCTCGCGCCGACGGACGCCGCACTCGTCATCACCACGCCCGGTGTGCTCGCCCACATCCCGCGTGCGCCGCGGACGGCGCTCGTCGAGCGGCTCCTGGCGCACCCCGCGCGGTGGATCACGATCGACGCCCCGGGGCTGCACGACGGATGGGATCCGCCGGTGGATGCCGCCGACTGGCCGGGTTTCGCCGTGGCTCTCGATGGGCGCATCCGTGCCGCCGCGGATCCATTGGGGCGCTGGTGGGAGTGGCGTGCGGCCGAGTCGGCATGGCGCCCGTAGCCTGGAGCCATGCTCGGAGATCTCACCGATCGCGATCGTGCGATCCTCGCCCTCGAGGCGGCGTGGCCGCGTCATGGCGGGGCGAAGGAGGAGACGATCCGCCGAACGCTCGGCATGAGCCCTGCGCGGTACTACCAGCTCCTCGATCGCCTGGTCGATACCGAGCAGGCGCTGCAGTACGACCCGATGCTCATCCGACGGCTCAGACGCCTGCGCGAGCGTCGCACAGACCAGCGCGTTGCGCGAATACGCGGGTTCGCCGGGTAGCATCGACGGGTGCCTCAGCCCGTCAAAGACCGATTCGATGATGTCCCGCGTGCCTCCGGACGTGTGGGCGCCCATCGCGCCGAAGCGCCGGGGATGAACGGATGGCTCGTTCTGCTCTGGTCCGCCGTCGCCGCTCTCGTGCTCATCGTGGTCGGAGTGTTCGTGGCACTGGTCATGATGGGGCGCATCGCGCTCGCGCCCGCGGCCGAGGAGACGATCGCCCCCCAGCCAGAGGTCACCGGCGTCGTCGATACGACCTATTCCGTGCAGATCCTCAACGCCACGCCTGAAGAGGGCCTCGATTCCCAGATGCGCGAGACGCTCATCAACGCGCAGTGGCCGGCCGAACTTGTCAGCTACAGCGATGCAGGGCAGCAGGACTTCGCCGAGACGACCGTGTACTACAGCGCGGCGGACGATGAGCTCGCCGCGATCGGCCTCGCCGACCTCATCGGCGGGGCGCAGGTCGAGCAGACCGATGTCTACTCGAATCCCGATGACCCCGAGCAGAAGCAGCTCGTCATCGTCATCGGCCTCGACCGTTCGAGCGTGCAGCCCGAGGCCACTGAGACGCCTGCGCAATAGACCCGTCGCGCGGCTTGCACTCGGAGGGGTCGAGTGCCAGAATGGGCGTTAGCACTCTCGTACTGTGAGTGCTAACCAGAACGTCTACGTCCAGGAGGGACGACAAAACTCATGGCAAAGATCATCGCTTTCGATGAGGAGGCCCGTCGCGGTCTCGAGCGCGGCCTGAACATCCTCGCCGACGCCGTCAAGGTGACCCTCGGCCCGCGCGGTCGCAACGTCGTACTCGAGAAGAAGTGGGGCGCCCCCACGATCACGAACGACGGTGTGTCGATCGCCAAGGAGATCGAGCTGGACGACCCGTACGAGAAGATCGGCGCGGAGCTCGTCAAG